>Ga0116190_1000147_pt1 | contig 74588 bp, 65 predicted proteins | sample AD_JPNTR4_MetaG_FD_89808 | JGI IMG/M metagenome (GOLD analysis project Ga0116190, IMG submission 89808) | Active sludge microbial communities of municipal wastewater-treating anaerobic digesters from Japan - AD_JPNTR4_MetaG | ecosystem: Engineered > Bioreactor > Anaerobic > Digestate | place...
CCTCGAACAAAAGCTTCGGCGACTGGCAGGAGCTCTTTGGCGATGCCGTCATCGCTTCGGCCATCCTCGACCGGCTCCTGCATCACTCCCGGGTTGTAACGTCTCACATTATTCTGATCCCTGATTCTCACGCTGATTTGACTCATCCAGAATGATCTGACTTTTTCCCTGATCGCGACGCTGGGTTCGTTCACATGATCTCGGTGGCGGCGATACGGACGTGCTCGGCCGAGACGTTCTGGCATTTTTCGCGGGCCGCGGCGGTGAGGGCCCCCTTGGCCAGGAGGTTGGCGCGGCGCAGAAGGCCTCCCGAGCCCTGGTGAATCGCCAGGGTCGCCTCGTCGGTGAAGAGCCGTTCTTTGACGCCCGCGATCTGCAGGTGATGATTCAGGTAGACGGTCATGTCCTTGAGCTTGAGCCCCTCGAGATGGCTTCGGCCGATGATGCGCGAGGCCAGCGGCCGCGAGGCGTGGAACATGAGCTTGTCGACGAGGTTGTTCTGCCCCGCCAGGATGAGAGGCAGCCGGGGCTGGGAGTCCAGGTCGAACTGGCTGAGCGTATGGAGCTGGGCGAAGATCTCCAGGCGCATGAGCGAGGCCTCGTCGATGATGAGCACCGGGGTCTGCTTTCGCAGGCTGATCTCGAGGATGGCGGCCCGGAAGGTCCGGGTGAGCTTGGCCAGCGAGCTGGAGTTGGCCTCGACGTCGAAGCCGCTGCAGAGTTGCCGCAGGATGTCGGTCATGGAGCCCGTGGTGGCCACGATCGAGACGACCCGGTACTGCGAGGGGTGAAGCCGCGAGGCGGCATAGCGAAGCGCCGTGGACTTGCCCGATCCCACATCGCCCGTCACCAGGCAGACGGCCCCGAGCTTGAGGGCGAAGTGGAACCGCTCGGAGGCGGCCTGCATGCCGGGAAGGGGGTAGAGGTCCTCGATGCGGATCTCGGGGCTGAAGGGTTCTCTCTCAAAGCCGTAGAAGGTCCTATAGCCCATGGTCGTCCTCCTTCATCCCGAAGAGGCGGCCGCCGGCGTACTTTATCTCATGGTCTTCACCGGGGGTCTCTTTGCGGGGCTCCTGGAGGTCGACGCGGCTGCTTTGGCGCCTGACCCTGCAGTTGACGTGCAGATCCAATACCACGAGCATGCCCTGGGATCTGCCCTCGTGGAGGGCCTCGACGCGGGCCGGGTCTTCGGGATGGTACAGAAGCGTCAGCATCTTGCCGATGAGGGCCACGGGGGCCTCGTAGAGCCGGCCGTTGAGGGAGACCGTGCGGTCCCGGTCGACTCGGCGCAGGGCCTGGAGCCGGAAGGCGTCGTCGAGGTCTTTTGGGGCTTCCCGCAGCAGGTGCGCATGCTGCAGGTAGCGGTTCAGGGGCGTTTGCCGGGTACTGGAGTGGACGGTCTTGTGGTAGCCCTCGATCCAGCCGGAAAGAGCCTCGTTCAAGGCCGGAAGGGTCATCCCGTCGGGGCATACGCTCAGAAACTGCATCCGCAGCGTGCGGAAGAACCGCTCGATCTTGCCCCGGCCCTGGGGCGTATAGGGCTTGGAGTGGATGAGCGCGATGCCCAGCGAGGCCGTGGCAAAGCCGAGCTGCCGGGACCGGAACGCCGGGCCGTTGTCGACGTAGAGCTTGCGGGGCAGGCCCCGTTTTTTGAGCGCGCTCCGAAGGGCCCCGATATAGGTCTCCACGCGTTCGTTGAGGAAGAACTCCGCATGACAGATCAGACGGCTCATGTCGTCGAGGACCGCGAAGAGATAGGTCTTCCTCGATTTGCCGTCCACCTCCACCCGCGGCCCGTGCATGGCATCGGACTGCCAGATATCGTTGGGCAGCTCGGCTTCATAGCGCCGGCGGTCCTCCAGGATCTCGTCTCTGCGCATGAGGCCCCGCTGCTTGAAGAGCCGATAGATCGTCGAGAGGCACACCGGGCCCGTGAGGATCTTTTGCAGCCGCGCCTCCCGAAGCACCACCGGAAGCGAGGCCCCCTTGAGCCGGCGCTTGAGCTCCACGAGCGAAAGCAGCGTCTCCTCGTCGAGCGCCCGCGGCCGGCCCCGGTCGCTTCGGGCCGTGGGATAGAGACTCTCGATGCGGCAGCCCCCCTGCTCGTAGCGCCGCACCCAGGCCAGGATCGTCGTCTGGCTGATGTGGGTTCGTCCCGAAAAGGGGATCTCCCACACGCAGGCCGACTTCTCCTTCAGGAGCCGCTTCCGCTCGCCGCGGCCCAGCTTGCGATCGCCTGTCAGATCATGGATGACCCCGAACCGAAACTGCGCCACCCGCCGTTTTGCCTCTTCGTCCATCGCCGATGCCTCCTTCAGGGATTTGGCGCTCCCTTACCAGAGACCACCCGGCGAATCGACGCAAAAACACGGTGGGGACGCACTCAGAGACGAAGCGGCGCACATTGTTCGGTCATGATAAGGCGGGATCGGCAAAACCGCCCGAGATCGTCCAGCGAAAGGGCCCAGCACGTGTTGAGGCCGGAGCAGAAGCGGCGCAGGCTTCGCAACCAGTATTGCTGCGTCTGCCGGCTCACCGAGCGCAGCCACCTCTTCCCCGCGATCTTCTCCCGGAGCGCCGATACGATGATCTCCGCGCGATACCGCAGCGCCCGCATGAACGCCTCGGGCCGCAAGGTGTGCACGGCCCGGCAATCCGGGCACCGGAACCGCTTCACCCACAGAGGAAGACCAAACCCCTCGAAGTACCGCTCAACAAAGCCGTGCCCCCACAGCCGCGAACTCCCGCAGCCCGGGCACCGCGCCGGCCTGGGCCAGCCATACGTTTTGCCTGCCTCGGATAAATGCTTTACATCGACCGGGAAGTGTAGTACCAAGGAGGCGCTTGTTGAGAGGGTCTCCCGCAGGGATTGGCTGCCAAACCAATGTGGTCCCGGGGTTACCCTCTTCTTTTTTCCCTTCTGTTTTTTGGGCCAGATCAATCTGCCAAAGTCCTCCTCTCTTACAGAACAACGTAAGAAAAAGATACCCTTTCCTGTCAGTTTATTGTGGGAAGGGACACCGTGCCCGAGCCGTCGACCATGCTGCTGCTCGGATTCGGTCTCCTTGCAGTCGGGGCGGGTTTGAGAAAAAGATCATAAAGATCAGTCCGAGGGGGAAGTCAGGAGGGCAAAAACGCCGCGAAAGCGGCGTTTTTTTTTGCAAGACTTCCTTACAGATCATACAGCCGAAGCCTCGTTCTACCCGCCGGGAAGAGTGTATCCCGGATCCCGCCATTCATCCGCCTCATTGCGCAGGGCAGAAGCCCCAAGCACAGCCCGGGAAGTGCAGAGTGATCTTGACGTTCGAGAGAGATGACGGCAAGCCCGACTTCTTCTCTCAAGATTCGCTCGCATGAGGGGCTGGTCGTAAAATAAGTTTACAGTTCGGTTTTATCTGATGCACGTTGTAACTATTTATAAACATTGGATGAAAGATATATTGGTTGCATATGTAACAAAAGAAACGTCGCGATTGTTTACAACTTTCGCGAGAGCCGCCGCGAAGCGACCGATTCATCTTCGGGCCGCACGATAAAATAATTAAATTAAAACAAGATGTTGACTTTCGTTTGATCGGGAAGTCCCGATCTTTTTCGACTTGGCACGCTATCTGCTCTGGAGATTGCCAGGAAAGCAAACGAAACCTGCAAGGAGTAGATGGACGATGCTGAAAAAGACGATTGTGGTAGTAGCCCTTCTCTTTGTCATGCTTGCAATCTCGCCCCCGCAGCATGCAAACGCCCTTCAGGCGGGTGACCACATCAGTGCTACTTGGGCTCCGTGGAATTACGGCGCGTCGGGAGGTGAGTTCGCCATATCGTATTATGGCTCTACTGGCACTCTTTTTACAACGTTCTGCGTGGAGCCGAATGAATATTTTACTCCCGGCGAGGAGCTTGTCGTCAGGTCTATCGGGACGACGATCATGAATAACGGAGGGAAAAACCCTATCGCTCTGAACCCCCTGGTGGCGTATCTCTATCACGAATTCGCTCACAACAGCTGGAATGAAACAGGTATTTTTAATTATGACGATCCCGTCGCCCGGAAGAAAGATGATGCACTCCTTCAATCCGCCATCTGGCTTCTCCAGTATCCGACACAGGATGTGAACAATAAATTCATCGACTATGCTTGGAAATATTCTAAAATAGACGGCTGGACGGGCACGGGTGATGTGGTCGTGCTGAACCTTTTCAGCACGGGCGGAGGCTACAGGCAGGACCAGCTGGCCCTCGTGCCGGAGCCGACGACGATGATGCTCCTGGGTGTCGGGCTGGTCGGTGTCGGGGTTTTCAGGAGGAAAACGAAGTAAGGCCGTCTCAGAGCCGGATTGAAAGGCAGGGCACTCGAGGCCCTGCCTTTTTACGTCCCGCCTGGGACCGTGCGGGAGGTGCCACGCATCGAAGATATGAAAACTTGACAGGGTTGGCCGTTTGCGATAGGTAATCCCAAGTTCGGGCGGTTGCCGACGAAATGGGGCTTGTCGAAAGGGGCTTCCGCCGGAACCGGGGATGAGGGGGATATCCGTCCCGAAGGAGGGCCCCGGCGCTTGAGGACGAGTAGCATCGTATCGTCAAGTTCGCGTGCGGCTGTCGGCCGTGCAATCGTCGTGACGGCGGTTCTCGCCGTGCTTTCCGTCTGCACGCCGACACCCCCGGTTTGTCCCGCAGCCCAAGTCACGCTCGCCTGGGACCCTAATCCCGACCCCACCGTAGCGGGTTACCGCGTCTACTGCGGAACTTCCAGCGGTCATTACAGCATGACCATCGATTCGGGAAAACGGACGAGCTGCGCCATTACGGGGTTGCAGCCCGGAATCACCTATTTCTTCGCGGCGACCGCCTACGCCGAAACCGGTGGCGAGAGCAGCTTGTCGGATGAAATCGCGTACACGGTGCCGGCGCAGGGCCCGCCCCCTTCGGGTTCCGGGGGAGGAGGCGGGGGCGGATGCTTCATCGCAACGGCTGCGTACGGCAGCTCTCTGGCACCCGAGGTGGCAACCCTGCGAGCCTTCAGGGACGAGGTGCTGATGACCAGACGCCCGGGTCGGGCATTCGTCGAGTGGTACTACCGGGTCTCGCCGCCTGCAGCCGAGTGGATTGCCGGGAACGAGCCCCTGAGGATCGCGGTGAGATGGGGGCTGGCGCCCGTCGTCTATTCCATCAGGTATCCGGCTGCCGCACTGTTGCTGCTTTTGTCCATCCCGTTTGCGATGACCGCAGGAAGGCAAATCCGCAGGCGGTCATGAAGGATTGCCCGAGGGCACGGGCTCCGGCATCGGGCCGCTCACGTCATCGATCGAGAAGAACCCCGGGAAGGCCCCGCCTGGCGGGGTTCTTTTTTTAATGACCGACCGCAGCCCGAAGGCGAAGCGCGGGCCCGTAACATTGTGGGGGGCCCGCTGGGGGAAACAGGGTTTGGTCACAGGATGGCCCTGCCGGACCGTATCGGCAGGATTGTTGCATGAACGGGGGCAGGGGAAATAGGAGAACAGAAAGAACAGAAAGAAGAGGAAGAAGAGAGAACAGTCTGCGGGAGGAACGGCGGTATGAAGTTCGAAAAAAGAATCCTTTGTATTGGCGCCGGGTTCGTGGGCGGGCCGACGGCGGCCATGATTGCCTGCAAATGTCCCCGGTATCGGGTGACCGTTGTGGATACGAATAAAGAGAAGATCGCGCAGTGGAACTCGGCGGCCCTTCCGGTCTATGAGCCCGGGCTGGATGAGATCGTCAAGGAGGCTCGCGGCCGGAATCTCTTCTTCGATACGGACATACCCGGGGGGATCCGGGAAAACGACGTCATCTTCGTCTGCGTCAATACGCCCACGAAGAGCTTCGGCGCCGGTGCCGGCATGGCCGCTGACCTTCAGTACTGGGAAAAGACAGCCCGCCAGATCCTGGAACACGCGCGCTCACCGAAGATCGTCGTCGAGAAGAGCACCTTTCCGGTGAAGACGGCGCTCGCCATGGAGAGGATCCTGAATTCCCGGAACGACGGGGTCCGTTTCGACGTTCTTTCGAATCCCGAGTTTCTGGCCGAGGGCACGGCCGTCAGGGACATGGCGGTTCCCGACAGGGTCCTCATCGGCTCGCGGGACAGCGCAGAAGGATACCGGGCACGGGATGTCCTGGTGGAAATCTACGCAAACTGGGTCCCCCGGGAAAAGATCTTGACGTCCAACATCTGGAGCAGCGAGCTCGCGAAGCTTGCGGCCAACCTCTTCCTGGCCCAGCGGGTCTCCACCATCAACGCCGTTTCGGCCGTCTGTGAAAAGACGGAGGCCGACGTGACGGAAGTGGCCCGCATCGTGGGGATGGACGGGCGGATCGGCCCGAGGTTCCTGAACGCCAGCATCGGCTTCGGGGGGTCGTGCTTCAAGAAGGACATCCTGAACCTGGTCTACCTCTGCCGTCACGAGGGGCTTGCAGAGGTGGCCGATTACTTCGAGGCGGTCGTCCGGATCAACGAGTACCAGAAGGAGCGCTTCGTGCTGAACATGCTCGAAGCGATGTTCAACACGCTGGCCGGCAAGCGGGTATGCCTGTTCGGGTTCGCATTCAAGGCCAACACGAGCGATACCCGCGAATCCCCCGCGATCTACGTGGCGCAGCGCCTGCTCGAGGAGAAAGCGGAAGTGGTCGTGACGGACCCGCGGGCACTGGAGAATGCGAAGACGGACCTCAAGGGCCTCGCGGGCAAGGTGAGTTACGTGAAGGACCCCTACAAGGCCGCAAGCGGCTGCCAGGCGATCGCCGTGATGACGGAGTGGGACCTGTACCGGGGCCTCGATTACGGCAGGATCTTCAAGCGGATGGTCAAGCCCGCATTCATCTTCGACGGCCGCAACATTCTCGACCACGAGCTCTGTCACGAGGTCGGCTTCAACGTCTACCCCGTGGGGAAGCCGGGCTTGACGCATTTTGCATAAGCGGCGTCGGGCCGAGGGCCCCGGCGCATCGTGCCGTGACACAGGAGACGCATAGGCCGAATTCCTCCATGCCCGTCCCCCTGTGAGCGACAGAGGGGACGGGCGGCTTTAGTGAGCGATCGGCCGGACGGTCGCGGGGTTTCGGACGGCCCGCAGCGGCCGCCGTGAATTCCCGTCGCTTATCTGCCCCTGGAGCGCGTGTTCCTGAATCCGGCCTGTAAACTCCACGGGCGAGGCCTTCCCGAAAGGCTCGCCGGTCAGCGTGAAGCTGATTGTTTCGCCCGAGACTCTTCCTCCCCGCAGCGGAGAGCGCTTCCCGTTGCAGATGACTTCGCCCTCAATTTCCTGGAAGACCTGCCTCACCTCGAGATCGCAGCGGGCTGACGACCTTCCCCTGCCTTCCGTCCATTGCCATTTCCCCGAGGCGTTCGCGGGGATGACCCAGAAAAACGCATCTTCCCTGACGATGGTCGAGACCGCGTCGGGCTTCCACTCGCCCATGTCGAAGGTGTACGATGCGATCCGCGTGCCCGGCCGGAGCTCCCGGAGCAGCCGGGGACGGAGCTTGATGTTGACATGCCGCCCCATGTAGAGCGTCACCACGGTGGCATCGCTGAAATCCTCCGTGAAGATATCCGCCGTGATGAACCGGACCCGGTCCTGGACGCCGGCCCTCCGCGCGGCGTTGCGGCTGTCGTCGACGAGGTCGGCGTCAATCTCGATCCCCACGGCCCGGCAGCCCGTTTGCCGGGCGGCCTCGATGACGATTCGCCCGTCTCCGGAGCCGAGATCGTACAGGATGTCATCCTTGCCCACACGGGCCCCGGCGAGCAGCTCGGCGATGACGTAGTTGGGGGTCGGCAGAAAAGGGGCATCGAGCTTGACACTGCGCTCGGTGTCCATGTAGGCGCGGGCGGCGGGCACAGGGACGAGGTGCAGGATGAGGGCAGGCAAAATGAGGGCGAGGAGAAGGGCTGCATGCCTTCCCCCGCTTCCCGGCCTCGCGCAAGTACGCCTTCGCGTGAATGGTTCGTGAACGGCTGCGCCTCGCGCAGCCCGGCCCGAACGAAGCGACCCCGAGGCGTCCTTGCGAGCCCCTGACCCCGTTTGGGAACGGGGCACTCGGTGGAAGAAACAGTGCCGATCCGTCATTGCGAGGAGGACGTGAGCCCGACGCGGCAATCCCGTGAAATGATCGAGATTGCTTCGTCGCGGGCGCTCCTCGCAATGACCGGCTGATGCTGTTTCCTGTCCCGATGACCTCGAATTCGTTCGCGGCCCGTTGCCCGTGATGATTTGATTCGATCTCAGCGGGTGCATGGATGAGTCCTTTCGAGTGCGTGAGTGAGGAGGATTATGCTGGAAAACGGCAGACAGTTAAAGAAAAATTCTCTGCGACCGATACCATGAACGGATAGAACCCTGAAAAGGGCAACCCGCACCGAAAGGGCGGGACGCAAAGCCGCCGGCCTAAGTCCCTGACCATACAAGGGATAGGGCGGCAGGGCTGCCAGGGCGAAGCGGCAGCCCCCGTGCCCGGATTCGCCCACGCAGGGACAATCTGCATGCGGAGGTGATGCCGTGTCGTTGGCGCATACCTTACCTGTACCCTCCCGTGGGCGCTCGTTCTTCCTCATCGTCATCCCCAGCCTGGTTCTGCTGCTCGTGGCCCTGCTGAGCCTCCTGATGACCGCCGCCCATGCGGCGCAGGTCACGGTCGCCTGGGACGCCAATGCGGACCCCGCCGTCACGGGATACAGGGTCCACTACGGTACGGCGCCGGGGAACTACACGTCGCACGTCGACGTGGGCAACGCAACAAGCTGCGTCATCTCCGGGCTTGCGGAGGGGATCACCTATTATTTCGCGGCAACGGCCTACGACGGCAGCGGCCACGAAAGCGATTACTCTGCAGCGGTCAGTTACACGGTGCCCCAGGCGCCGGCGCCAAGCCCGGCGCCCACCCCTTCCGGCTCGGGAGCCGGCGGCGGAGGCGGGGGCGGGTGCTTCATCGCCACGGCAGCCTTCGGCAGCTACCATGCGCCGGAGGTCATCCTCCTGCAGAAGTTCAGGGACCGCATCCTGATGGCCAGCGAACCGGGCAGGATGTTGGTCGCGTTCTACTACCGGGTGTCCCCCCCGATTGCCGATCTCATCGGCAGGGACGACTCCCTCAGGCGCGCCGCGCGGCTGTCCCTGAAGCCACTGATCTTCAGCATCCAGCACCGGCTGGGCATGTACCTGGGCGTGCTCACGCTGCTCATAGGAATGACTCTCGGGCTGTACGTTCAGCAGAGGCGACTGCTGCGCGAGGTCAGGGGAATCCAGTGGAGGGCGTGAGAGAACAGGGGGAAGGAAGGACGAGAAACGACCGGATACGCTTTGAGCCCCACGGGGTGTCGATGGACCGTCATTATTCCGGGGGATACCCTCCATCATTTGCTGCAGGCGATACTTGCCAAATTCGCAACTCACTGATATAAGAGCGACATAATCTGTTTTTCTTCAGGCTCGTTGCGTATGCTTTTTGCATAGGTATTATTCGTCATGGGCTGGAACGGACGAAGGAAAAGAAGGGCCCTCGTGCTCGACGATGATCAGGGCGTGCTCCAGGTCCTGGGCGGCTACATGAGCGCCTTCAATTTCGACGTGGAGACGACGGACAACCCGCGCAGGGCGGTCGAGCTGTGCAAGACGAGACGCTTCGACATCATCCTGTCGGATCTCATGATGCCCGAGATGAACGGGCTGGAGTTTCTGCAGGAGGTGAGGCACGCCGATCCGGACGCGGCCTTCATCATGATCACCGGCTACCCCTCCATCGACTCGGCCGTGGAGGCCATACGGCGCGGCGCCCAGGATTACATTTCCAAGCCCTTCAAGATCGAAGAGATCAAGCACAAGATCGACAAGGCCATGCTCGAGAAGAGCCTCAAAACGAGGCTCCGTCACCTCCAGGGCATCACGTGGGCCCTGATCATCTCCATACCCCTCTGGCTCATTCTGGGGATCGTGTTTGCAAGGTCGATGAAATAAGGTCTGTCCGGCCTGTCCTGCCTGTTCAGCCGCGAAAAGGCAAGGTGTCCATCCGCCGCATTATTGCTTGCTTCTCGCGAGAAATGCCTCCATCTCCCTCATGCCCATGCAGTTGATGACGTCGTGAGCCTCCAGCCATCCTTTGCGGGCGATGTTCAACCCGTATTTCATGTCCGCCAGTCCATCCGCGTGATGCGCGTCGGGGTTGACGGCGATCCGCACGCCCTGGCGCTTGGCGTACTTGCAGCGGCGCCAGTCGAGGTCGAGCCGGTGGGGGTTGGCATTGAGTTCGAGGACCTTGCCGTACTCCGCGGCGGCGTCTATGACCCGCTCCAGGTCAAGCGCGTAGGGCTCGCGCGCAAGCAGGAGCCGCCCCGTGGGGTGGGCGAGGATCGTGGTGTGGCGGTTGGCCAGGGCCCTGAGGAGGCGCCGGGTCATTTCGGCTTCGCCCATCCCGAAATTCGAGTGCACGGCGGCGATCACGAAATCGAAGGATTCCAGCGTCGCATCGTCGTAGTCCAGCCGCCCGTCGGGCAGGATGTCGGCCTCGATGCCCTTGAAGACGCGGAAGGAGGGGTCCCTGCGATTCAGCGTGTCGATGGCCCTGTGCTGCTTTCGTACGTCCTCGGGGGTGAGACCGCCGGCATAAAAGGCCGATTCGCTGTGATCGGCGACGCCGATGTACTCCAGGCCCAACCCCTTTGCGGCCTTCACGATAGCTTCCAGCGTGCTGGAGCCGTCGCTGGCCGTCGTGTGGATATGGAAGACCCCGCGGATATCCTCCCTCTGCACGAGCGACGGCATTTCCCCCGTCGCAGCGGCCTCGATCTCGCCTGTGTTCTCGCGCAGCTCCGGCGGCACCCAGGCGAGCCCGAGGGTCGCGAAGACCTCCCCCTCGTTTCGGCACGGCAGCAGGGCGCCGTCCCGAAAGAGCCCGTACTCGTTCATCCGGATGCCCAGCTGCCTTGCGCGGGCCCTCATGGCCGTGTTGTGCTCCCTGCTGCCCGTGAAGTGGTGCAGGGCGAAAGGGTACTCGCGCGGGGAAACGATCCGCAGGTCGGCATTGATCCCCGCCTTCAGAAATACGCTCACTTTTGTGGCACCCCGGGCGACGACTCGCTCCACGCCGTCAAGCGAGGCGAACCACTTCGAAAGGGCCTCCGGGTCATCCGAGGCGGCGACGAGGTCGATGTCCCTGACGGTCTCGTTTCCGCGCCGCAGGGAGCCGGCGAGGCTTGCCGAGACAACGCCGGCACGGCCCCGGAGCTCTGCCAGCAGGGGCTCCGCGGCTTCGAGGGCCTCGCTGCAGAGGTGACGCTCCTTGTATCGCTTCAGGTGCTCGATTCCGGTCAGGATCTTCTGCTGGGTGCGGGCCCCGAAGCCGGGCAGCTCGAGGAGGCGGTTTTCCATGCAGGCGTATTCCAGTTCTCCCAGCGTCCCGATGGATAGCTTTTCGTGGAGGGCACGGATCTTCCTGGGGCCCAGGCCGGGGATGCGCAGCATCTCCAGGAGACCCTGCGGGACGGAGGCCTTGAGCGTCTCGTAGTACTCGAGGCGGCCCGTGGCGACGAGTTCGGTGATCTTCCGGTTCAGTGCGTCGCCGATGCCCCTGACGGACTTGAGGTCGCCGCGTCGTACAAGCCCTTCGAGGTCCTCTTCGAGTGTCTCCAGTTTCCTTGCCGCATTGGTGTAGGCAAGGGACTTGAAGGGCGACTCGCCCTTGAGCTCGAGGAGCAGGGCGATCTCTTCGAGGATGCGGATGATATCCCTGGGAGGAATCGAGCTTGCCATGAGATCATTGTGACATCGGGGGGAAGCAGAAGCAACCCGGATTCCACGCCAGGGCCTGCTTCGTCGCTGTCGCTCCTCGCAATGACCCCTTGCGATGTCATTGCGAGTGAAGCGAAGCAATCTCGGTTCTGTGTCCGGGCTTGCTTCGTCGCCGGCGCTCCTCGCAATGACCCCTTGCGATGTCATTGCGAGCGCAGCGAAGCAATCTCATATTGAATCGTATAAATCATTCCATCCGGGGTTTTTCTCGGTTATAAGGTCTAATTTTTTTTGCCTCGAGCCGCCCTTGATTTTCTTTTCCCGTGCTATCGCGTCTAAGGGGTCAGCATAAATTTCATAATAAACCAGCTTGTTTACGTTGTACGTCTTTGTGAAACCTTCAATCAGCTTGTTTCGATGCTCATATGCCCTCTTCTTCAGATCGCTGGTCATGCCGGTATACAAGACAGTGTTTCGCTTGTTTGTCATGATGTAAACGAAATACTGCTTTTCCATGAGTGGCTCCTAGGCTTGCTTCGTCGCTGTCGCCCCTCGCAATGACCCATTGGGATGTCATTGCGAGCGCAGCGAAGCAATCTCGGTTTTATGCCTGGGCTTGCTTCGTCGCCGGCGCTCCTCGCAATGACAGAGGGAAGGGCGCTCCTCGCAATGACCCATTGGGATGTCATTGCGGGTGAAGCGAAGCAATCTCGGTTCTGTGTCCGGGCTTGCTTCGTCGCTGGCTCGCAATGACAGGAGGAGCCGTCAGGAATCGGCGCCCAGCTCCACGCCCATCTCGGCGGCGAGCGTCACGAGGGCTTCGCGGGGGAGGCTGTCCCGGAGGTCCTCGATGTCGGTCTGCATGACCTCGCAGAAGGCGTGCACGAAGGACTCGTACATGAGGATGAGGTTGTTGACGCCGCCGTCCTCGAGTCCGCTTTTGAGGCCCTCCTCGATGCTCATTACGATGAACTCGTCCTCGGCAAGGCCCAGGGAAGACTTCCGGATCTGCTCGAGGTACTTCTCGGGCGGGATCGATTCGTTGGACAGCATCCAGTTGAGCTGCAGGCAGATCAGGTAGCAGTACTCGGCCCGCTCGCAGACCTCTTTTTCGCTGAGCATGCCTTCCCCCTCTCACAGGTCGCCGTACAGGCGATTACCCTTGCGGGTTCGGTCGTAGCAGTAGGCATCCGCGCCGGGGATGACGACTCTCACCGCGGGGACGCCCGTTTCGGGCCTTGTCAGCTCCACGGCGATGACCCGGTCCAGGCCCCGCTCCCGGAGCCGCGCCACGCAGGCCTCGAGGTCCTCGGTGATGTCGCTGCTGTAGCCGATCTCCATCTCGGAGAGGGCCTTCGCGCTGCGGACGGCGAAGCGCGGGTCTTCGACCGCCTCGTCGTGGGTCAGGTACAGGGGGCTCGTATCCCGGAGCCCGTCGGGTCCGTGCCTGACGAGAAAGAGGGCCCTCGTCGTCGCCATCTCCATGAGCGCCCTCCCCATGGCCACCTTCGGGTCCGTGTGGGCGCCGAACCCCTCGACGGGAAGCGCGTCGCCGTGGCGCATGTCCTTCGAGAAGGCCGCCACGACGGGGATGCCGATGTCGGAGGTGATGTCGCGGGCGACGATCTCGAGGCCCGCCTGCTCGAATCTCCCGGCGATCTCGAGCAGGAAGCGGTTTTCGGGCCGGTCCTCGACGACAATGGGCTCGCCGTAGTCGCGGTTGTACTTGGCGATGCTCCAGGCGTCGCGCTCGACGATCTCCGTGAGGGCATGGAAGACGGCCTCCTCGATCGTGTTGCCCGAGGCCAGGCCGTTGGTGTGAGAACCGTAGAGGAGGCCCTCGTCTCGGTGGAAGGGGTGATAAACCTCCCTGGCGGGGACGAGGATTTCCTCGTTGCGGGCGATGTCGTAGCCCGCCACCCAATGCAGCTCGGCATCCGGGCTGAAGTCGCTGAACTGGGAAAGGACGAGTGTCGTGGGGTCGAGGGTGTTGCGTTCCGCGCGAAGGGAGTTGTAGCTGCCGACAATCAGCCGGTCGGCCCACTCCTCGCGGAACTCCGAGGAGAATCGCTCGATCGACTCCAGGGTGAGGGAGACCTGCGCCTGGACGACCGAGGCGCCCTTGCCGGTGTGGAAGGTCCTGGTGTCATCCGGCCTCAGGCGCCAGCAGGTGAACACGGGGATGCCGATGCGGTCCAGGGCGGTTGCCTCGCGGACGTCCTGCATCCCGAGGAGGTCGCGTATGTCCCCGACGAAGCGCAGGGTGTCGTCGGGCGGCTTCGCGCGGTGCGTCTCGTGGATGTAGAGCTTCGGGCAGCTCTTGAAGGTGATCGGTGCCATGGCTCCTCCCGATTGCTCAAGCTGCTGTACTCAACGACAATTCGGGTGGGAAAGTCAATAGAAAAGGATTCAGGGCCCAGGGCACAGGGTTCAGGGAAGAGAAAACAGGGTACAGGGAGAAGAATTTTGAGTTGCCCGTTGTGAACAATGAGTTGTGGGAATGGGCTGCCGCGTTTTCATGACGGTAGAATGGAAATTGAACAGGGACTACAGATTCTTGGCGGCCCAGAGGGCGGCCTGGAGGCGGTTGGGGACGTTGATCTTCTTGAAAATGTTGTAGATGTGCGTCTTTACGGTGTGGGGGCTGATGCAGATCCGGGCCGCGATCTCCTCGTTGGTGGCCCCGGAGACGACCATGCTGAGGATCTCGAGCTCCCGCTGCGTCAGGAAGATCATGTCCTTGCCGGACGGTTCCCCGGCGGTGCGCTGCGACAAGATGCACTTGGCCATGATATCGCGGGAGAGCCACATTTCTCCCTTGAAGAGCGACTGGATGCCCTTCATCATCTGCTCCACGGAGTCCGTCTCGTAGAAGAATCCCCGGATGCCCCAGGAAACGGCCCGCTCCTCGATGCCGAGCCCCGGCCTGACGTTGAACAGGGCCACGAGGCAATTCGACAGGACGCGCTTGCCCGACACGGCGAGGGCCATGAAGTACTTGACCGGGTCCCGATCGGGGCAGTCCAGCAGGACAAGCGTGCTGTGATCGGCCTCTTTCGGGTTCACGGTGATCGCAGCCGGATCGGAAGCGATCTTGCACGAGACCCCGGCGGCGGTCGTCATGTAGTGGGCCATCAGTTCGCACTGGAGCGTGCGGGTGCTGATGATCTGGATCGTTTTCTTGCCGGGCGAGTCAGTCTTTGCAGTCCTGTTCTTCATGGCCTGTGTGAAATGGGAGATGGATTCGATCGTGTCTAATACTCGGGTATTAGGATAAGCATATTCCGTTCCACTCTGTGGCTGTTCGCTAAAAATGTTGAATAATCAGTAAGTACATATATTTATGTATAGCCTGGGAGGGCAGTTCCCTGTGCGGGCGGCTGCCGTGTTCTTTGACAGGCGGCGTGAGGGAAGCGAGCGTGGAGAAGAGCGGCGTTTTGAGTCATGGGTGTTGAGGAGTGAAGCGGGGAAGGGAAAGAAGGGAAAGAAGGGGCGCGGGTCAGCCGTTCATCGACGTGCGGGGCGCCATCGAAGCGATGGCGTAGTCCTCACCGAATCGGATGGCCATGCCGTCCTGCCGGGTGCGGGTGACGGTTCCAACGACGCGGATCCGCGCGCTCGCGGGGCCGGGGAACGTCCCGAGGCCGCCGTAGGAGATCACGAGATCGAGCCGGACCTTCGTGCCCTCCGCCAGGGCGGTGTCGGTGCGGAAGAAAGCGCCGCCGGCGCAGACGTTGACCGTTTTCAGGGAGATCTTTCTTTTTTTCGCCGTGCCTGCCAGGGTCTCGATCTTCACCGGCAACGCGAGATCGTAGCGATCGAATTTCCTGCGCTCAACCATCCGGCACACTCCGACAACCTTTGCTATGGTTGCAGTCTATCGGGTGGGGACCCAAAAGCAAGACGGAAAAAAGTATGAATTTGCATAAGAAAATATCATGAGACAAACCGGTCGGAGTAATCTTTCGAGCATTAGGGGCATCAATGAAAAACGAGAAATGATTCCAATTTTCGCGCTCTTGTGTTACTGTTTCGCCGCTGCGTGTCAGCGACAAAAAGACTGATGCCACGATTGTGACGGATGTTACAAGGCGTGGGATCCGGGGGATGGAGGCCGTAGTGCCGGTATGACGAAAATAGAGGTGAAAAAGGAAAGTCCGGCCGCGTTTCGCGGGGCGATGCTCGCGGTGTGTCATTTCGAGGATTCAAAGAAGCTTGCCGGGGCCGCCCTGCAGCTCGACAGGCAGTCGGGGGGTATCCTCGAGGACGTGATCCGGCGTGGCGATTTTTCAGGCAAGCATGCGCAGGTCTCCATCGTCTACACACGAGGTGCGCTGCCCGTGCACAGAATCCTTCTCCTGGGCCTCGGCAAGAAAGAGAAATGCGACCTCGAGAGATTCCGCCGGGCCTTTTCGAAGGCGGCCCGTGCCGCCCGGGACCTGGGTGTCGGGGAGCTCGCCGTCCGTCTCGAGCCGGTCGGCGTGTCCTACGGCCTGGAGCAACTGGCGGAGGCCGTCGTAGAGGGCGTGCTCCTCGGGCTCTACCGGTTCAGGAAGTTCAAGACCGCCGACCGGGACGAGGTAAAGGATCTCCGCAGGCTGCTGCTCCTGGCCGCGGACGATCAGGAGGCGAAAAGGCTGAAAGCCGCTGCAGGCACGGCCGGGATCGTTTCAAAGGCCGTTTACTACGCGCGGGACCTCGCCTCCACTCCCTCCAACGAAATGACGCCCACCGACCTGGCCCGCCGCGCCCGGGAAGCGGCGGTGTCGAAGAAGGTGAAGCTCACCACGCTCGGCATGCGGGAGATGGAGAAGCTTGGAATGAACGCGCTTCTCTCCGTTGCCCGGGGAAGCATGGAGCCCGCCCGGTTCATCATCCTCGAGTATTCGGGGGGACACCGGGGCGACAGGCCTTTCGTCATTGTCGGCAAAGGGATCACCTTCGACAGCGGCGGGATCTCGCTCAAACCCCCGGACAAGATGGAGGAGATGAAGGCCGACATGTCCGGAGGGGCGGCCGTGCTGGCCGTGGTCAAGGCGGCCTCCGAGCTCGAACTGCCGCTCAACCTCGTTGGGCTCGTCCCGGCCACGGAGAACCTTCCGGGCGGCCGCGCCTACAAGCCGGGCGACGTGCTGCGGTCCATGTCGGGGCAGACGATCGAGGTCATCAGCACCGACGCCGAGGGACGGCTCATCCTGGCGGATGCCCTGACCTATGCGGACCGCTTCAAGCCTAGGGCCATCATCGACATGGCGACCCTGACGGGGGCCTGCATCATCGCGCTGGGCGATGACGTGATCGGCATGATGGGCACCGACGGGGCCTTGAAGGAAAGCCTTCGGCGCGCCGCTGACGAGACGGGCGAAAAGCTCTGGGAACTGCCGATCTGGGAGGACTACGCCGAGCTCATCAAGAGCGGCGTGGCCGACATGAAGAACACGGGAGGGCGGGCAGGGGGGGCCATCACGGCGGCCGTCTTCCTGAGCAAGTTCGTCGGCACCACTCCCTGGGTGCACCTCGACATCGCGGGGCCGGCCTGGCTGAACAAGGAGAAGCCCTACATTCCCCGCGGGGCGTCGGCGGTGGGCGTGCGCCTGCTGCTGCGGTTCCTGCGGGACCAGGCCTTGAAGAAGTGAGGGAAGCGACGAAGCCGTCATCGTTTATGCCTCCGATTCTCCAGATCGAAAACCTGAGCACGCACTTCGAGACGGCGCGGGGCACCGTCAAGGCCGTCGACGGCGTGGATCTCTGCGTCAACGAGGGCGACACCCTCGGCATCGCCGGCGAGTCGGGATGCGGCAAGACAGTTCTCGCCCTCTCCGTCATGCGCCTGGTCCCGAGGCCTCCCGGCAGAATCGTGTCGGGCCGGATCCTGTTCGAGGGAGAGGATCTCCTGGCCTTTCCGGAGGAGGAGATGCGCCGTATCAGGGGCAAGCGGATCTCCATGATCTTCCAGGAGCCCATGAGCTCCCTGAACCCCGTGTTCCGCATCGGCGATCAGGTCGCCGAGACCCTGCGGCTCCATGAGGGGCTCTCCTCCGCGGAAGCCCATCACCGGGCCGTGGAGATGCTCCGGCTGGTCGGGATACCCGCCCCGGAGACGCGCGCCCGGGATTATCCCCACCAGATGAGCGGCGGGATGCGGCAACGGGTGATGATCGCCATGGCCCTGTCCTGCAGGCCGCGCCTCATGCTGGCCGACGAGCCCACGACGGCGCTCGACGTGACGATCCAGGCCCAGATCCTCGAGCTCATCCAGGGCCTGAAGCGTGAGGTGGGCACGTCGGTGATCCTGATCACGCACGATCTCGGGGTCATTGCCGAGGCCGCCCAGGCTGCGGCCGTCATGTACGCGGGCTGGGTCGTCGAGCAGGGCCCCGTGGAAAGGATTTTCTCCTCCCCGCTTCACCCCTACACGGTGGGCCTCATGAATTCGATTCCCCGGATCGGGAGGAGGCCTGCGGGCAACGGGTACCTCAACGTCATCCCCGGCACCATCCCCGACCTGCTCGAACTGCCTTCGGGCTGCAAGTTCCGCGATCGCTGCGACCGTGCCATGCCCATCTGCGCCGAGAAAAAGCCGGCGCTGCTCGAGAAGACCCCGGGACATTCTGTTAGGTGCTGGCTGCATGCGTAAAGTCGAAGAAGTGAACATAGAGGAGGACAGAGTTTTGGGTTACGAGTGTTGAGTTTTGAGTTGTTGAAGGAGAATGCTACGTCGGGATCACGCCCTGCTTGCAATGAAATGCCGCTGAGCGCGATTCTCTCTTCACTCGAAACTCATGACTCATAATTCAAAACTTTCGAGCTATGGCTGACATTCTCGTCGACATCAGGGGCCTTCGAAAGCATTTCCCCGTCAAGGGCTCGCCGATCAGCGGGCGGAAGTCCGTCGTCAAGGCCGTCGACGGGGTGGACCTTTCCGTCTACCGCGGGGAGACCCTGGGCCTCGTGGGGGAGAGCGGGTGCGGCAAGACCACGCTGGGGCGGCTTGTCGTCAGGCTCGAGCCTCCCACTTCCGGAGAGATCCTGTTCGAGGGCGAGAACATCCTGGGCTACGGCGGGGAGAAGCTGAAAGCCTTCCGACGCGGGGTCCAGATGATCTTCCAGGACCCCTATTCGTCACTCAACCCCCGCCGCAGCGCCGGAAGCACTATCGGGGAGCCGCTGCTGGTTCACGGTATCTCGGCAGGACGGCAGCGCGACGAGGAGGTGGCCCGGCTCATGGAAAAGGTGGGACTCACGCGGGAGCAGATGGGCCGCTACCCCCACGAGTTCAGCGGTGGCCAGCGGCAGCGGATCGGGATTGCCCGGGCGCTGGCCCTGCGGCCGAAGCTGATCATCGCCGACGAGCCCGTCTCCGCGCTGGATGTCTCCATCCAGGCCCAGATCCTGAACCTGTTGTGGAGCCTGCAGCGGGAATTCGAGCTGACCTACCTGTTCATCTCCCACGATCTCAGCGTCGTCGAGCACATGAGCGACCGGGTGGCCGTGATGTACCTGGGGAAGATCGTCGAACTGGCCGCAAGCGCCGATCTGTACAACCGGCCGCTTCACCCCTACACGCAGGCCCTCATCTCGGCCATTCCCGTTGCCGACCCGGGCCGGATGTCCCGGCGCCTGCGGACAGGTGGCGATGTCCCGAGCCCCATCGACCCGCCTGCCGGGTGCGCCTTTCACCCCCGATGCAGCCGGTGCGCCGACGCATGCCGGGACGCCGTTCCTGCCCTGGTCGAGCGGGAAAAGGGGCATTTCGTCGCCTGTCACCTGCCGGGGTGATTTTCATCCTTGATTTATCGGCGGCTTCAACGAATCATATCTTCAGGCCCTATTGTTCAGTCCGGCAATCCGTCAAAAAAGGAGAGCGCCTATGGGTCCCGCAAGTTCACGCGCGTCGTTCGGGAAGGCGGCGGTTGCCGTCGCGGTCATGGCCCTCGCGGCCTGCACGCCCGGCAACATGCTGAAGTGGAACCAGGTCGATGCCCGGGCAGTGGTGAAGGGCGAGGCGGGCGTCGAGAAGTTCAACGCGATCCGCGTGGCGACCTTCGGACCCCACGCGGAGCAGATCTACGGGTACTTCCTCTATCGTGACGGCTTCGAGGTCGTCACGGACGGGGGCGCCTCGATCGAGAGACTCGGGAAGCTCACCATGGGCGAGGTTGCCGCCGATTACGCCGGGGTCGTGAAACGCAACATGTACGGTCCGAGAACCCTGGTGACTCGTGAAATCTACCGGGGCGGCGGCGTCATCGGCTACACGATCACGGATCTCAAGCTCGATGCGTATCTCTGGGACATCACCCCTTCCGGGCAGGAGTCGAAACCCGTGCTCCGGCTGGAATACGAAGACCGCAGAACGTTCAAAAACGACGGGGACGGCAGGGGCATCCGGGATTCGTTGCACTGAGCCCCTCACCGTCTGAAATGGTCCCAGCCAGGCGGGCCGGCCGGCGCCAGGGGGGAGCCGCCGGTGTCGAATATGTCGGGCGACGGGGCGCGCCGGAGTTCGCCGATCCTCGTCAGGGGAAGATCCCGGAAGGGCCATTCGCGCCCGAGACGCCTCTCCTTTTCCTTCGGCACGGAAAAGAGCAACTCGTAGTCCTCGCCGTCGGAGAGAGCCTGCTCCGCCGATGTGCCCGTCCCGCGGCGGGGGACGGCCCCCACGTCGAGGAAGAGCGAGACGCCGGAGGCCCGGCACAGTCGACCCGCATCGATGAGCAGGCCGTCGCTCACGTCGATCATTGCGCTTGCGAATCCCTGCTCGCACAGCCACCTTGCCTCCGCGAGCCTCGGCTCGAACTCCAGGTGATGGCCGGTCGGAAACGAACGGCCGAACAACCCCGTTGCCCAGAACCCGTCACCGTCCCCGGCGCCGGAACGGCGAAGAACCCGGCTCTCGACGGCCCGGCCGACGATCGTCAGGCTTGCCACCGTCTTGCCGGCTCCTCTCGCCAGGTCCCCGCCGATGAGGTGCGTGTCCCAGCGCCGGGCAAGATCGAGCATTCCGTCGAAGAACCGATCAAGCCAGGCCGCGCCGTGACGGCTACCCAGGGCCACGGAGCTGAGGCAGTACAGCGGCGTGCCCCCCATGGCGGCGATATCGCTCAGGTTGCGGGCCAGCAGCTTCCGGCCGACCTGCTGCGGGGATGACGCGAAGGCCCCCTCATCGAGGAAGTGCCGTCCCTCGACGACCTGGTCCGCGGCAATCAGCAGGAGACTGCCTCCCGCCTCGCGAAACCCGGCGCAGTCATCCCCCGGGGGGATAACGAGCTCGCCCGGGGGACGGGGCATCCGCTTGAAGAGGGCCTCCAGAAAGTCGTCTTCGGTCATAAGAAAAGGGCCCAGGGTTCGGGGCACAGACTCAAATGGTCCCCGAATCCAGCGATAAACCATGTCATCGCGAGCGAAGCGTGGCGATCTCGCCGTTTCCATGAGATTGCCGCGCACCCTGCGGGTACTCGCAATGACCCTTTCTAACCGTATTTATGCTTCTTATCGCTGGATTGGGATGGTCATTGCAAGCGAACGGTTCCGGGTTTGTTGCCCCCAAGACTACAGCTCCCGGGCGGCGAAGAATGCCTCGTGGACGGCCTCGTAGGCCTTGCGCGCCTTCTTTGCGTCCCCCACGACGATGACCTTGCCGGCTAAGTCCCGCAGCTTCTCCTCGAGGGGATTGACCGGGACGGTCCCGCAGGCCATCACGACGGTGTCGCAGGGGATCAACTCGCGGCCTTCCTTCTTCTCCACCCAGAGGCCCTGGGGGATGATCTCCACGGCCTTCGTCCGGGTCATCACGCGCACCCCGTACTGCGAGAGATAACGCAGCGCGATCCACCGCGTGGTCAGCCCGATATCGGCGCCCGCCTTGTCGAGCATCTCGACGATGGTCACTTGTTTCACCCCCCGGGTGGCGTATTCACGCAGGCGCTCGGGTTCCTCGGCCCTGCTCAGGAAAAGGAACTTCAGGGTATCGGCGTCGATGGCGCCGATCCTGGCCAGGTACAGGGCCGTTTCGATCCCGACGGCGCCCCCGCCGATCACCACGATGCTCCCGCCCGTGACGGCTTTGCCCGCAAGCACGTCCCAGGCGTACTCGACGTTGTCGCCGTCGATGCCCGGGATCGGCGGGCACAGGGGCTCACCGCCCGTGGCGAGGATGACGGCGTCGGGCTTTTCCGCCCTGACGAGTTCCTCACCGACATCCACCCCCGTCCGGATGACGGCTCCTGCCGCCTTTGCCTGTTCGGTAAAGGGCGCGACGAAGATCCCCATCTCGCGCCGTTCTTCCGTGGCCCCCGCCAGGGTCATCTGCCCGCCGAGTTCCGCCAGCTTTTCGTATAGAGTGACCGCGTGACCTGCCCGGGCGGCTGTTCGGGCGGCCGTCAGGCCGGCCGGCCCCCCGCCGACGACCATAATCTTCTTCGGACGGGCCGCCTTCTGCACGGGCGGCACTTCGAACTCGCGCCCGGCCCGGGGATTCACGAGGCACTCGACGGGCTCCATGTTGAAGATCCTGTCGAGACAGCCCTGGTTGCAGCCGATGCAGGGGACGATCTCTTTTGCCCGTCCTGTCATGGCCTTCACGGGGAATTCCGGATCGGCCAGGAGCGCCCTCGCCAGGCCGACCATGTCGGCCCGGCCGTCGCGGATGATCGACTCGGCCAGCGAGGGGTCGTTGATGCGGTTGCAGGAGATGACGGGTTTCGTCACGGCCGCCTTCACGCCGCTGGCAAGGTGGACGAAGGCCCCCCTGGGGACGTCCATGGTGATCTGGGGGATCGCGGTCTCGTGCCATCCGCCCGTGACGCTGAAGGCGTCGACGCCGTGCTGCTCCAGCATGTGAGCGAACTGCGCAGCCTCTCTGTTCGTGTTGCCGCCGGCCATGAAGTCGTGACCCGCGATGCGGAAGATAATCGTGAAGTCGGGGCCGACGGCCTCCCGGACCGCCCAGGCCAGCTCGATACCGAACCGCATCCGCCCGTCCGGGCTTCCCCCGTACCCGTCGGTGCGCCGGTTGGTCAGAGGCGAGAAGAACTCCGAGATCAGGTACCCCGTCCCCGCGAGGACCTCGACGGCGTCGAAGCCCGCCCGTTTGGCCCGGGCGGCGGCCTCCGCGAAGTTCGCAATCGTGTCCTGGATGTCGGTCAGGGTCATCTCGCGGGGGACTTCCCTCGTGATCGACGAGGCGATGGCGGAGGGGGCAAGGGGCTCGCGGCCGATCATGTCGGACCGAACGTAGCGGCCTCCGTGAAACAGCTGCGCGGCGATCAGGACGCCGTGCCGGCGGACCGCCCCGGTGAGCCTCGAGAGGCCCGGGATGAACCGGTCCTCGCCGAGCCCGATCATTCCCTTCATGCTGCCGGCGTTCCGGTCCACGGGGCAGCCCCCGACGAAAAGAAGGGCCGCCCCGCCCTCGGCCCGCTCCTCGTAGAACGACACAAGACGGTCCGTCACCTCGCCCTGCTCGTCACAGTAGCCCAGGTGCATGGCCGGCATGACGATGCGGTTCTTCAGGGTAAGAGACCCGACCTTGACGGGAGAAAAGAGATATTCCATGGCCTGCCCTCCTCAAGAAAAGTGATCACTCTCCGGCGACGCGAAACGGCAGGAATCGGAAACCCGATGCCCTTGTTCTGTTGATGTAACAAAATCCGCGTAAAATCCCAACGATTATTTGTCGGACGAAGAAGCGACACCGGAGGCCGGGAAACTCTGGAACTCCCGCTTCGCGAGGTACAGGGCGCCCAGGAAGAGACACGCGTTGGCCGCCGGTTGAGCCGCCCAGACGCCCGCGAGGCCGAACTGCATCGAGAAGAGGATCAGCAGCGGGATGAGCAGCAGGACATCCCTCAGCAGCATGAGCGACATGGAGACGACCCCCTTGCCAAGCCCGTTGAACATGCTGATCCAGGTGAAGTTCGCCCCCGCGAAGGGCAGAGACAGTGCGAAGATCCGAAGGGCCGGCACGGCGATGGCCACGACTGCGGGGTCCTGCGTGAAGATGCCGATGAGCGGGTCGGCGAAGACCTGCAGGAACGCGCAGCTCGCAACCGTGAGGATCCCGGCGTACTTCACGGCCGTATTCACCGTGTCGATGAGACGGCGGTACAGCCGGGCTCCGAAGTGGAACCCGACCAGGGGCATGACCCCGTGACTGATACCGACGAGGATCCAGATGATCAGCCCCTGAACGCGGAAGATGATGCCCAGTGTCGCCACGGCGGCGGGGCCGTAAGATCCCAGGATGTGATTGTAGAAGGTGAGCACGAGGCTGATGACGAAGTTCATGACCATGGAGGGGACCCCCACGCGGTAGATGGCCCGGATGACGGGAAGGTCGGGCGCAAGGTGCTCCCTTCGGATGCGGTACGACGAGGCCGGCGTCCTGAAGAGCCGCAGGGACAGCAGGCAGGCCGAAAACTGGGATATCCCGGCGGCCCAGGCCGCCCCCCCGATCCCGAGCCCGGGGAAGGGGCCGAGGCCGAAGATCAGGAGAGGGTCCAGGACGGCCCCCAGCAGGGCCGCCGTCACGAGCGCATACATCGAGTAATGGGGGTTTCCCGCTGCGCGGAAGAGGTTGCCCGCCGAGATCATGAAGACCAGGAACGGGATGGTGAAGAGGTAGACGATGAAGTATTCTCTCGAAAGCGGGAGGATCTCGTCCGTCGCGCCGAAGAGCCTGAGGATCGCATCGTGGAAGATCAGCCCGGGGACGATGATCACGGCGCTGATGGAGATCGACAGGAAGACGATCTGACCCGCCGTCCGGTTCGCGGCCTCCGCGTCGTCGGCGCCGAACCTGCGCGCCGCGAAGGAGCCGGCCCCGACCCCCGTGCCGACGCCGAACCCGCCGAAGAGCATCTGGATGGGGAAGGCGACGGTCACCGCCGCAATGGCCTGCGGGCCGAGACGGGACAGCCAGAAGATGTCGACGAAATTGTAAAACGCCATCACCAGCATCGCCGTGATGGAAGGCAGACTCATTTTCCAGAGAAGGGAACCGACAGGTTCGTTGCGAAGGTCGAGCTGTGATCTCTTCATCGGGTGTTTGACGATTCGGGCCGATGCGGATATAAAGGCCCGTGAATAGCTAGCACGGACCCGGGCAAAAAGCAATGCGCCCGGGCCACGGTGAAGAGCGTGAGAGACTGCAACCTCATCGTCATCCTGGGGCCCACAGCCTCCGGAAAGACACGGCTGGCGGCACGGCTCGCCGCGGAAATGGGCGCGGAGCTGATCTCCGCCGACTCCAGGCAGGTCTACCGGGGGATGGACATCGGGACGGGCAAGGACCTCTCGGAGTACGTCGTCGACGGTGTCCGGGTTCCCTGCCATCTCATCGACGTGGCCGATCCGGGGCACCTCTTCAGCGTATTCGAGTTTCAGCAGCAGGTCTACGAATGCCTGCGCGGGATGGCCGCCAGGGGCAAGATGCCGATCCTCGTCGGGGGGACGGGGCTCTACATCGAGTCGATCCTGCGGGCGTACCGCATGCAGCCCGTTCCCGAGGATGCCGAGCTGAGGGAGGAACTGGCCGGCAGGAGCATGGACGAGCTCACGGCGATGCTTTTGCGCCTCCATCCCGCTGTTCACAACACGACGGACCTGACGAGCCGCGGGCGGCTCGTGCGGGCCATCGAGATCGCCGCGCACGCGGCGCGGCGGGGACTTCGGGACGCCATCGACCGTCCGGATCTTGCACCGCTGGTCATCGGCCTCCGGTGGGACCGGGAGGTCCTGCGCGAACGGATCGCCAGGCGGCTGCGTGAACGCCTGGGGCAGGGGATGATCGAGGAGGTGCAGCGTCTTAGGGACGCGGGGCTGTCCTGGGAGCGGCTCGACGAGATGGGCCTGGAGTACCGGTACGTGAGCCTCTACCTCCGCGGGGAACTGGCCTTCGAGGACATGGTCCGGACACTGAACGTCCGCATCCGCCAGTTTGCCAAGCGGCAGGACACGTGGTTCCGGGGCATGGAGCGCAGAGGGATCGCCATCCACTGGATCGAGGGGGCTGACGGCGATGCGCTGGGGGCGCTCGTTCGGAGGGAACTGAGGATGTAGCTATGTCTCGCCCAGGTAGGCCTTCTTGACCCGCTCGTCGCAGAGCAGGTCCTTACCCGTTCCTTCCAGGACGATCTCGCCCGTCTCCAGGACGTAACCGTAATCGGCCACATGGAGGGCGGCCATGGCATTCTGCTCGATGAGCAGGATGGTCGTGCCCTCCTGGTGGATCTTCGTGATCACCCGGAAGACCTCGCGGATCAGGAGCGGGGCGAGACCCAGGGAGGGCTCGTCCAGCAGCAGGAGCCTGGGCCTCGACATGAGGGCGCGGCCCAGGGCCAGCATCTGCTGTTCTCCTCCCGAGAGGGTTGCGGCGGGCTGATCCCGGCGTTCGAGAAGCCGCGGGAAGGTCTCGAAGATCCACTCGATGTCCCGGTCGATCTCCTTCCGGTCGTCACGGCAGTAGGCCCCCATCAGCAGGTTCTCGTAGACGCTGAGGTTGACGAAGACCCGGCGCCCCTCGGGGGACATGGCGATGCCCTCACGGGCAATCCGGTGGGACGGGATCCCGAGGATATCGCGGCCGGCGTAGCGGATCTTCCCGCCGGAGACGGGGACAAGGCCGCTGACGGCGCGCAGCAGCGTGCTCTTTCCCGCGCCGTTGGCCCCGACGAGGGTCACGACCTTCTCCTCGGGCACGTGGATCGACACGCTCTTCAGCGCGTGGATGCCCCCGTAGTGGACACTCAGCCCTTCAACCCTGAGCACGCTGCACCTCCCCCAGGTAGGCCTCGATGACCCTGGGATTGTTCTGTATCTCGTGGGGGGGGCCCTCGGCTATGGTCGTCCCGTAGTCGAGCACCTTGAGGCGTTCGCAGATCTCCATGACGAACTTCATGTCGTGCTCGATGAGGAACACCGTGAGCTCGTAATCTTTCCGGATCCTCAGGATGAGCTGGAGGAGGTCCTGCGTTTCACTCGGGTTCATCCCGGCGGCCGGCTCGTCGAGCAGGAGAAGCGCCGGCCCGGTGGCCAGCGCCCGGGCGATCTCCAGACGGCGCTGCTTGCCGTAGGGCAGGGACGTGGCTTTCTCATGGGCCACGTCGGTGAGATCCACCTCTTCGAGCAGCTTCATCGCGCCCTCGGCCATCCGCTTCTCCTCGCGCCGGTAGAGGGGCAGCTTCAACGTCGCGCCGAGGAAGGTGGAGCGGATCCGGCAGTGGAAGCCGATCATGACGTTCTCGATGACGGAGAGCTCCGAGAAGAGCCGGATGTTCTGGAAGGTCCGCGCGATGCCGGCCTTGGTGATCTGGTTGGCCTTCCTGCCCTGGATCGGCCGGCCCTGGAAGAGAATCGAACCCTCCGTGGGCACGTAATAGCCGGCGATCATGTTGAAGACGGTCGTCTTGCCCGCTCCGTTGGGGCCGATGAGCCCGACGATTTCGCCCTTCTCGAGCTCGAGGTTGAAGTCGTTGACGGCCACGAGGCCGCCGAACTTCATGGTGAGATGTCCGACCGAGAGCACGCTCATCGCAGGCGGCCTCCGATCCCGAGCTTTCCGCACAGCCAGTTCCAGCTGAACTCCCGTGTCCTCATGATCCCGTGACGGGCAAAAATCATGATGAAGATGAGGATGCACGAGAAGATGACCATGCGCATGCCGGGGATGCCGGGGATCTCGGTGAAGCCGAGATCCATGGGCTCGTCGACGAATCGAAGCCACTCGCCGCCCCAGGTGAAGAGGAAGGCTCCGAGAACGGCCCCCGTCGTGCTCCCCAGACCGCCCATCACGATGATGATCAGGAGGTTGAACGTCAGGAAAAAGGTGAAGAGCGTCGGCGAGATCGTGGTGATCAGGTGGGCCAGCAGGCCCCCGCCGATCCCCTGGAAGAAGCCGCTCGTCGTGAAGGCGAGCATCTTGTGCCAGTAGGTGTTGATGCCCACGGCCTCGGCGGCGGCCTCGTCGTACTTGATGGCCTTCATGGCCATGCCGTAGCTGCTGCGGATGAGCCTCGCCACGAGGAAGATGGTGACGATGGCGAAACCCCAGGACCACCACAGGGTTGTGTGCTCGGCGATGCCCTTGAGCCCCAGCGGCCCGTTGGTGATGCTCTGCGTGTTGTTGGCGATGACGCGGACCACCTCCCCGAAGCCCAGGGTGACGATGGCGAGGTAGTCCCCGCGGGTGCGGAAGACGGGGAAGCCCATCGCGAACGCCAACAGGGCCGACACGAGGCCCGCGGCGACCAGCGAGACGATGAAGGGCGTCGTGATCACGCTCAGGGGCCAGATGCAGGGCTCGATGATGAAGGAGATCTCCTTTTCGGCCGGCGTGAGCGTGAGCAGGGACGATGTGTAGGCCCCGAGGGCCACGAAGGCGTTGGGCGCCAGCGAGAACTGCCCCGTCACGCCGTTGATGAGGTTGTAACTCACGGCCAGGATGATGAAGATGGCGATGTTGTTGAGGATGCGGATCTGGTACTCCGTGCCGTGACTGCCGGCAAGATGCACCATCGCCAGGACGAGCATCGTACCGAGCACGGAAAGGAGGGCGTTTCGGTTGGCGTTCGGGTCCATGAATTAAAGGGTCCAGTGTTCAGGGTCCAGGGTCCAGAAAGAAATTATTCCTAATCCCGTTTCCGCCATGATGCCGCCAGTTTCCATAGTAACCTGGGCACTTCCTCGTGCGCTACGTAGAGAGTATCGAAGTCGCTTTTTGGAAAACTCTTCGTGCATTTATATCTGTTCAGCGAAAACGGATATGCCTTCTGATAAGCAATCAAATCCTGATAACTGCGCATTGCCTTCTTATCCATTTTCTCTCTTACCCTGACCCCTGTACCCTAATCAGGCAGTTTCGTTCCCATCAGCCCCGTGGGGCGGAAGAGCAGGATCAGGATCAGCAGGCCGAAGGCCACGGCGTCGCGGTAGCCCGCCAGCTCCGGCATCAGGGCCACGAGCAGGATCTCCGCAACCCCCAGCAAAAGCCCTCCGAGCATCGCCCCCGTGATGTTGCCGATGCCGCCGAGGACGGCCGCCACGAAGGCCTTGAAGCCGGGGATGATGCCCATCAGCGGGTTGATCTCGGGGTAGCGCATGGCCCACATGATCCCGCCCGCCGCCGCCGCCGCGGAACCCACGGCGAACGTGACCGAGATGATGCGGTTGACGTCGACGCCCATCAGCCGCGTCGTCTCCATGTCGAGGCTGATGCATCGCATGGCCCGCCCCGTCTTGGTGCGGTGGATGATGAACAGGACCCCGGAGAGGATGACCAGGGTGAGCAGGGGCGTCCAGACGACCAGGGCGGGGACCATGAGCCCGGCCACCTCGTAGACCTCGCTGAACATCGCGGGCGTCGCAAACCCCTTGGGCCGCCCGCCGAACACCACGAGGCCGACGTTTTCCAGGAGGAACGAGACCCCGATGGCCGTGATGAGCGCCGAGATGCGGGGGGCATTGCGGACCGGCAGGTAAGCGCCCTTGTCCATCGTGATGCCCAGGACGGCCGTGAGGACCATTGCGACGGCGAAGGAAACCCACCAGGGCATGCTGAACATGAGGATGCCGAAGTAGGCGAAGTAGCACCCCATCATCATCACGTCGCCATGGGCGAAGTTGATGAGCCGGATGATCCCGTAGACCATGGTGTAGCCGATGGCGATGAGCCCGTAGAGGCTTCCCAGGGCCACGCCGTTGATCATCTGCTGGAGAAAGAATGTCAGTTCCAAGGAACCCTGCCCCGTCCCCGCGCGTCTACAAAAGAGGGGCGATCATCGCATCGCCCCTCCCTGTCCATCGATTGACGGCGTCGCAGCCTACTTTTTCTTCGGTGCGGCCTTCTTCGGTTCGGGCTTCGCCCCGGAGGGTTCGACGGTGGCCACGTACCGGAAGTCGCCGTTGCGGACTTGGACAATGACGAGGCTCTTGACCGCGTTGCCGTCCTCGCCGATCGTCATGGTGCCGGAGATGCCCTTGAAGTTCTTCGTGCTCGCCAGGGCGGCACGGATTTTGGCGCCTTCCGTCGATTTGGCCCGCTCGATCGCGTCGGCCAGCACGAAGTAGGCGTCGGCGCCCATGACATCGAAGGTCCCGACCTTTCCGTATTTCTTTTCGTAGGCGGGGATGAACTGCCTGGCCAGCGGCGTGTTGGCCGCTTCCTTCTCGAAGTGGCCCGTGAACATCAGGCCCTCGACATACTGCTTGCCGATGTCGAGCAGGGCCTTGTCCTGCGCGCCGTCTCCGGAGATCACGGGGACGTTCAGGCCGAGGTCCTTGGCCTGCTTCATGGCCAGGGCCACCTCGGTGTAGTAGTTGGGCATGTAGAGCACGTCGGGATTCTTCGCCTTGATGGCCGACATCTGGGCCGTGAAGTCCTTGTCGCCCGTCTGGCAGTAGGTCTTCGCCACGATCTGGCCGCCCAGCCTGGTGAAGTTCTTCTCAAAGAAGTCGGCCAGGCCCACGCAGTAGTCCTGGGCCTTGTCGATGATGAGGGCGGCCTTGCGCTTCTTCAGCGTCTCGTAGGCGTACTTGGCGGCCATTTCGCCCTGGAAGGGGTCGATGAAGCAGACGCGGAAGATGTACTTCTTGCCCTGGGTCACGAGCGGGTTGGTGGCCGTAGGGGAGACGATGGGCACGCCGGCCTTCTCGGCGATCGGCCCGCCGGCCAGGGTGTTGCCGCTGATGGAGGAGCCGATGATGGCGACGACCTTTTCCTTTTCGACGAGACGCGTGACGGCGTTGGCGGCCTCGATCTTGTCGCTCTTGTCATCGACGAGGACCAGTTCGACCTTCTTGCCGAGGATGGTCGGTTTCATGTCCCTGGCAAACTGGGCGCCCTGCCAGGAGCCCTGGCCGTAGGCGGCGACACCGCCCGTCATGGGCAGAAACGCGCCGATCTTGATCGTGTCCGATTTCGCCTGGGAAAAGGCGGGTGCCGGCATCGAGGCGGCCAGACCCAGAGCCAGTAACGCGACCACCAGGTGTCTCATCTTCATAACTTTCCTCCTTTTTAGATATCCTTGCTCCAGGATTCAGGACAGGGCGGCGTGATCAGCGGGCACTGAACCCCCGACAAGGTGGCTTTCTAGCACAGGAAATTCCCCGAAGTCAAGGAGAAGCAATGGTTCGGGGCCCGTGCAGGCCGCGGCGGAATCCTTCGTGCAGGCGAAATCTTCCCTCGTCCCGATACGTCCGTCCCGCCACCCGTCATTTCACGTCCCTGTCCCGGCGCCGTTTGCGGAAGATGAGACGGATGGGAACGCTTTCGAAGCCGAGACCTTCGCGAATCCGGTTCGTCAGGTAGCGCTCGTAGGAGAAGTGGATCGCCCTGGGTTCCCGGACAAAGAAAACGAAGGTCGGCGGCTTCACGCGGGGCTGGGTGGCATAGACGATCTTGTTGGGACGGTTGCGGTACAGGGGGACGGGATTTTCAGCGATATACCGCTCGAGCTGCGCGTTGAGATCCGCCGTGGCAATGCGCCGGGTGTACTGGGCCCAGACCGCATCGACCAGCTCGAAGATCCGTCCCAGCCGCTGGCCCGTCAGGGCCGACACGAAGGCGATGGGGGCGAACTGGACGAATTTCAGCTCCTCCCGCAGCCTGTTGACGTAGACCCCCACCGTGCTGTTGTCCTTCTCCACGAGGTCCCACTTGTTCACGACCAGGATGCAGGCAACCCCCTTCTCCAGAGCCAATCCGGCGATCCTGGCGTCCTGTTCCGTGACCCCTTCCTCGCCGTCGATGAGGACCAGGGCGATGTCGCATCGGTCCAGCGTCCTCAATGCCTCGATAACGCTGTATTTTTCCAGGTTCTGGCTGATCCTGCTCTTCCTGCGGATCCCCGCCGTATCGATGAGGACATACCGGCGGCCCTCCCGCTCGAAGGGGGTGTCGATGGCGTCCCGGGTCGTGCCCGGCAGGGGGTTGACGATGGTCCGCTCGTAACCGAGGATCCTGTTGACCAGGGAGGATTTCCCCACGTTGGGGCGGCCCACCACGGCGATCCGGATCGGCTCCTCTTCCCCGCCCGGGACTTTTTCGTCTTCGGGTTCCGCCACGGGGATGTCCGCCGTCACGGCATTCATCAGCTCGTCCACCCCGCGCCCGTGCTCGGCCGAGATCGTGTGGATGGGCTCGACCCCGAGGCGGTAGAATTCGTAGACATTTTCGTCATGGCGGGGCCCGTCGATCTTGTTGACGGCGTAGTAAACGGGCTTGCGGTAGGACCGGAGCAGCCGCACGATCTCCTCGTCGGAGGGGGTCAGGCCGTCCTTTCCGTCCATGAGAAAGACGATGATGTCGGCCTGCTCCATGGCGAGCCGGGTCTGCTCGCGCATCTGCATGAGGATCTTTTCCGTCGAGACGGGCTCGAAGCCGCCCGTGTCGACGACGGTAAAGGGCCTGCCGTTCCAGGACGCCTCTGCGTAATTGCGGTCCCGCGTGGCCCCCGGCTGGTCGATGGCGATGGCCTTCTTCCCCTCCGAGAGCCGGTTGAAGAGAGTCGATTTGCCGACATTGGGCCGGCCGATGATGGCGATAAGAGGTTTCATGGCACCCTATTTGTCCCCGTAGCCGAATTCCTTCAGCCACCGGGCGTCCCTGGTCCAGTCCTTGCGCACGCGGACGAACAGCTCCAGGAAGATCTTCGCGGCGAAGAACTTCTCCATCTCAAGGCGCGACTGCGTCCCGATCTGCTTGAGCATCCTGCCGCCCTTGCCGATGAGAATGCCCTTCTGGGAATCCTTCTCCACGGTGATCGTGGCGGCGATCCGGATGCGGTTCATTTCCTCGTCCTCCTGGAAGGCATCCACCGTGACGGCCGTCGCATAGGGGATCTCCCGGTGGGTCAGCTGCAGGATCTTCTCCCGCACCATCTCGGCGGCGATGAACCGCTCGGAGGAATCAGTGAACATGTCATCTGGGAACAGCTTCGGGCCCTCGGGCATCGCGTCGCGGATCAGGTCGAGCAGGCGGTCCACCCCGTCGCCCGTTGCGGCGGACAGGGGGACGATTTCACGGAACCCGTACAGGCCGCGAAAGCGGTCGATCAGGGGCAGCAGCGTAGGCTTCTCCACGAGGTCGATCTTGTTGATGACCAGGAACACGGGCGCCCCTGCCGCCTGCAGGCTCTCGATGATGAGCCCGTCGCCGGGGTCGTAGCCCCGGTCCGCCTCGACGAGTAACAGGATCAGGTCGACCTCGCCGAAGGCGCTCGTTGCCGCCCTCACCATGCAGCGGTTCAGGGGCGTCTTTGCGTGATGGATCCCCGGGGTGTCCAGAAAAATGAACTGCCCGTCTCCGGTGTTCCGGATCCCGGTGATCCGGTTTCTCGTCGTCTGGGGCTTGCTGCTCGTGATGGCGAGCTTCTCGCCCACGATGGCGTTCAGCAGCGTCGACTTGCCCACGTTGGGCCGGCCGGCAATGGCGATGAATCCCGATTTAAACACGCGCTGCCGCCTCCGCGATCGATGTCCCGTATTCGTTCCGGCCGTCCCGCAATTGGAGTGCGCCCCTCGGGACCGCGGGGTCGGGTCGGGCGGCGACCGGGCGGCCGCCGAGACGCGACTGGAGCAAAGCTCGGTTCCGGCCTCCCGGCCCGTTGAAGCTCGACAGGTCAGCCGGGGCGACGTGGAATACGTTGCCGGAGCTGTCCGCGCCGGATTTCTCGAGGAGTTCCAGGGCCATGTCCCGAAAGAGTTCGGACTCCACTAGACTTCGGAAGGCGGGATGCCAGGGGCCCGCGAGAATCGAGCCCTCTCTTTCCATCTCCTCCGTGGCCTGCAGCCCGAGGCGGATGACGGCAATGCGGGCCCTCGTCAGGCGGGCGAGCGCAGTCTTGCACCAGGTCACCGCGTCCTCCAGGGAGAGGGGGCGATACTCCCCCTGCTCGTAAAGGCGGGCAAGTTGCGTGTCGCGGAAAACAATCACCGGGTGGATGCGCACCGTGTCCGGGGCGATCCGGATCGTTTCTGCAACGGAGGCCTCGAACGAGAGCCGGCTCTCTCCGGGAAGCCCCGCCATGAGGTGCAGGCCTGTCTCGAGCCCCCTGTCCCTGCACAGCCTTACCGCCCTGCGGACATCCTCCGTCGTGTGGCCCCGTTCGGATTTCCGCAGCACCCCGTCGTCCATGGACTGGGCCCCGATCTCCACCGCGCTGACGCCCTTCGACGCAAGGATGCGAATACGCGCCTCGTCGATGTCGTCGGGACGGGTGGAGACGCGGATGGAGTGGACCGCGCCTTGCGCGATGAGCGCCGATGCCATGTCCAGGAGATCCTGCATCTCGTCCCGGGGCATGCCCGTGAAGCTCCCGCCGTAAAAGGCGATCTCCCTGCGGTCGTACCGTCCCCCGCGTCCTGCGAGGCATGCGCTCACCGTCTGCCGCATGAAGTCCTCCGTGACCGGAGGCGCGTTGCCGGCGATGATTCTCTCGTTGCAGAAGACGCACCGGTGGCGGCAGCCGCGGTTGCGAAGGAAGAAGGGGATGATGAGGAGACGTTTCCTGGTGCAACCGTTCATTTCGTTTGTTCGTCTGTCTGGTCTGTTCCGTCGGGAGAAGAACGTCTATTTGGTTAATTTCGTTTTGCCTTGTGGCTTGCGGCTTGTTGCTTGAGCCTTGTTTGTTATTCCTGCACACCCTCCCCATGATCCGGTGAAGGGAGTTTTTCGATGGCCTCGAGCGCCTTTCGGGCTGCCCGCTGCTCGGCCTCCTTCTTGTTGCGGCCCAGGCCGGCGGCGCTCACGATATCGCCGACGCTCACCCTGATCTGGAAGACCTTGTCGTGGTCGGGCCCGAATTCCCGGAGCACGCTGTACCTCGGGATCGACCGGAAGCGGTTCTGGGTGAGCTCCTGGAGGGCGGTCTTGTAGTCCTGGTAAAGGATCCTGACGGTGCCCGTGTCCAGCAATGGCTGGAATCGCTTCGCGACGAACGAGCAGACGCCTTCGAAGCCCGCGTCGCGGTACACGGCGGCAATGATCGCCTCGAGCGCGTTCGCCAGGATCGAGTTCTTCAGCCGTCCGCCGGAGATGTCCTCGCCCCGGCCGAGAAGCAGGTAATCGCCCAAGCGAAGCTCCCTGGCCAGCCCGGCCAGGGGTTTCTCGTTGACGATGGAGGAGCGGATCTTAGAGAGATCACCCTCCGTCAAGTCCGGGAATTTTTTCATCAGCATGTCGCTGATGCACAGGGTGAGGACGGCATCGCCAAGAAACTCGAGCCGTTCGTTGTCCTGCCTGAGGAGATCCGGGTTCTCGTTCGCATAGGAGCGGTGCGTGAGGGCGCAGTCCAGGAAGGAGGGGTCGTTGAACCGGTACCCCAGGGCCTCCTCGAGGAGCTCGAGCTGTGTCCGGCGCTCACGGGTCATGGCGGATCCGGGCGTTGACCGTCCCGGCCTCGGCGGATTCGATGACAACGTCGACAAGGCGGTTCATCAAGTCTCTGCTTTCCCCCGCCAGGAGCACGGGGATGTAATTGCCGGTGAACCCCTTCAGGCGTCCGGTCTTTCGGTCGCGGCTGCCCTCCACGAGGACGGTCTGCCTGGTCCCCACGGCCCGTCTGGCGAACTCTTCCCGTTTCGCCAGTCCCAGGGCCCTGAGGGCCGCCGCGCGTTCGGCGCGCAGACCCGCCCCGATCTTCCCCGGCATGGACGCGGCCAACGTCCCCGGCCGCTCGGAATACGGGAAGACGTGAAGGTAGGCTACCGGAAGCTCGCGCAGCAGCTCCGCCGTGTTCTCGAATTCCCCGTCCTTCTCGCCGGGAAAGCCGGCCATCACGTCGACGCCGATGGCAAGGTCCGGGATTTCTGAAACCAGCCGGTTGACGAGATCCCTGAAGAACTGTCGGCCGTAGTGACGCCCCATGGCGGACAGGACCCGGTCATCGCCGCTCTGCAGCGGGATGTGAAGGTGGGGGCAGAGAAGCCTCGACCCCCGCAGGCCCTCGATGAGTTCCTCCGTCACTTCCAGGGGCTCGATGGAGCTCAGGCGGAGCCTCCCGATCCTGCATGACTCCTCGATTTGGCGCAGCAGGGACGGAAGACCCCGGGGCGGGACGAGGTCGGCGCCCCATGCACCCAGGTGCACTCCGGTCAGGACGATCTCCCGGTATCCGGCGCCGACCAGGGCCGAGATGTTCTCGAGAACGTCGCCGGGCTGCATGCTTCGGCTGGGCCCGCGCGCCGACGGGACGATACAGTAACTGCATCGGGCGTTGCAGCCGTCCTGGATCTTGAGAAAGGCGCGCGTGCGGCCGGGGAATCGCCCGGGGGAGGGACCCGTGAAATGCCTGGCCTCCGCGATATCCCGGACCATGACCTCGGCGGGCCCCCCGTTGAGCGAGGCCGCGACGCCCGCGATGAGCTCCTTCTCGGCATTTCCCGCAACGAGGCGGACGTTGGGCAGCGTCTTGAGCTGCTCCGGCGCCACCTGGGCATAGCATCCCGTCACGATGACCGGCGCCGCGGGGTTGCGGCGGGCGGCCCTGCGGATCAGCTGTCGGGACTGGAAATCCGTCCGGGCCGTGACCGTGCAGGTGTTCACGATGCAGACATCGGCTTCCGAGTCGAAGCCGACCAGGGTGTGACCCATCCGCCGGAGGGCTTCCGCCAGGCCCGCCGATTCACACTGGTTGACCTTACAGCCAAGCGTCACCAGCGCGATTCTCCTGGGCCTGTCCTTCCGGGCGCTCCCTTCCGGGACCGGCCCCCCCCCGCTTTTCTTCATGATCCGTTCCGTGTCGGGCTTGTTTCGCGGCTTGCCGGCCGCTGTCACGTCCCGTGGAGCGTCGAGTCGGCACGTTTCTTGAACAAGCAATCTAGACTGCGGCCGGAGGTTTGTCAAGACGCAATAATTGTTGGATATCACAACGGAATCGTGATAGACAGTCATAAACCGTAACAGGGGGGACCGAGATGGATGCCATTGCCGGGTTCATGTCCGAGAATGGGGTGATCGTCCTTCTTATCATCCTTGCCGCCGTCGGTCTGTTCTGGCTGCTCAGCCGTTTCTTCAAGTTCACCCTCGTCATCGCGGTTGCCGTTCTGGCCCTGCTTGCCTTTCAGCACTTCAGCCCGCCGGGAGATCTGAAGACGAAATTCAGGGGCGCCGTCGACCGGATCACGATCAAAGCGGGGGAGATCAAGGAAAACGTGAAGGATTTCTTCTCGGAGCAGAAGAGCAGGATGCAGAAGCACATGAACGAGGCCCGGGACAACGGCGACAGGAAGGAGGCGGGGAAGAGGTAGCCGCCGGTCCGGGCCAGCCCGGATTTCAGAAAAGGTCAATGGACATGGCCCTCGCCGGACACGCGGTGACGCAAAACTCACATCCGTTGCAGCGCTCGGGGTCGAAGACGATCATCGATGTCCCGGGGTCCCTGTGAAGCGCCTCGGTGGGACAAAAGGCGATGCAGGCCCCGCAGTGTACGCACCTGTCCGTATTCCGGGTGACGCTTTTCGAAAGGGGTTCCACGCGGAGCCCCTTTTCCTTCATGAACCGGACCCCCGCGTCGAAATTCTCTTTCGTCCCGCTGAGTTCGAGGACCATGACGCCCTCGCGGCGAGGGAAGATTCTCGCCTTCAGAATATTGAAGTCCAAGTCGTACTTCTTCGCCAGATGGCACGCGATGGGCTGATCGACGTTCTCGGCGCTGTATCGGATGATCACCTTGCGTGTGACAGTGGCTGACATGTCCTGATCCCGCCTGTTTTCGTGAACCTAAGTGATTCCATGGGGATTGTCAAGCGCCTTCTCCCCGGCAGGGGCCGCCCCCGGGGCCCTGGAGAAGCGTCTTCCAGTCCATGAGCGGGAAGGTGACGTGCAGCGAATGGTCATCGTCCACCAGGTGGTAGTCCAGGTTTTCAAAAACCTGGCCGGCAATGGCCCTCACCGCGTCAGGCGGCACGACGTCGTCATTCTTTCCGTGATAGAGAGAAACGGGGACCGTCACCCTCCTGCCGAGGAAGCGGCGAAAGTCCGGCACGTGCAGCGCCGGCGCCAGGAGGACGACCTTCCGCACCCTGGGCTCGTTCTCGCAAGCATAGATGGCGGCCATCAGGCCACCGAAGCTCGATCCCACCAGGCAGAGGTCCCGAAGGCCCGCGAGCAGGCCGTCGAGCTGTTTCATCCTGGCTTCCAGCGGGCCGCCGAAGTCCTCGATGATCATGTCGGGGTAGCGATCCCGGAAAAAAACGCCCTTTGTCCCCCGGCTGCTGCTTTCGAGCCCGTGAATGAAGACACGCGTCACGTCCATCGCAGGGTTCCTCGCTCCAAGTGATAGGGCTTTATATCCGGTGATCGGATAATTATCAAGCACCCGACAGGAACGTTAGAGGCGAGGGTCCCCGGGGGCGGCTGTGGGCTGGAGAGTTGTCTTCAGGAGAAATCCCTTTGTCCCCCGGGACCCCGCGTGGATTGCTTTGTGCCGGGCGATATGGTAAAAACCGTGCTTTCCGGAGGTGTTTATGGCACGGGTCATCCCCTTCAGGGCCGTGAGGCCGCAGAAGAAATTTGCCGGGGACGTGGCCTCTTTCCCCTATGACGTCCTCGACCGGGAGGAGGGGAGGGCGATCATCCGGAACAACCCCCTCAATTTCCTGAGAGTCGAGAAATCCGAGATCGATGTCCCCGACGAGATACGGGACGACGATCCCCGGGTATTCGCCCGGGCCCGCGAAAACCTGAGGACGTTCATGGAGCAGGGTGTCCTGTTCCGGGAGGACCGACCCTGTTTCTACGTGTACAGGCAGAAGGATGCCGTGCGGGAGCAGTGCGGGCTTGTCGGATGCGTCAGCGCGGCCGAATATGAATCGGGGCTGATCAGGAAGCACGAACTGACGAGGCTGGACAAGGAAAACGAACGGGTGAATCACATCGACACCGCGGGCGCCCAGACGGGACTCGTATTCCTGCTCTACCGCTCGAGACAGACCATTGACCGGATCGTCGCGTCCATCGCGCAGGGCCCTCCCGAGTACGATTTCAACACGACGGACGGCGTATCGCACACCGCGTGGGTCGTGAGCGACGGGGAGACGATCGAGACGTTGAGGCGGGAGTTCGAAACGGTGGAGCGCCTCTACATCGCCGACGGCCACCACCGGGCCGCATCGGCCTCGACGGTTGCCCGGATGCGGCGGGAGAAGAATCCGTCGCACACCGGCCGGGAGGAATACAATTTCTTCGTGGCGGCCCTGTTCCCCCACGGGCAGGTGAAAATCCTGGATTACAACAGGGCCGTCAAGGACCTGCAGGGGCTGACACCTGCTGCCTTCCTGGAAACGGTGCGGGTGAAGTTCAGTCTTTCACCGGGCTTCCGGGAACGGTCGCCATCCAGGCCCCACCAGTTCGGCATGTACCTGGGAGGGCAGTGGTACAGACTCGACGCCAGGCCGGAAATCTACGGGAAGGCCGATCTTATCGGGAAACTGGATGTCTCGATCCTCCAGGATCATCTCCTGGGCCCGATCCTGGGAATCCGTGACCCGCGCACGGATGAGCGAATCCGGTTCGTCGGGGGCATCCGCGGGATGGACGAACTGGAGAAACTGGTGGACGAGCGCGGGTATGCCGTCGCCTTCTCCCTGTGCCCCCCGGAAATATCGGAACTCATCGCCATTGCCGACGCCGGGATGATCATGCCGCCGAAGTCGACCTGGTTCGAACCCAAGCTCCGAAGCGGGCTTTTCGTGCACCTGATCGATTGAGGGTGGGGCGAAGGGTGAAGGCGAAAGCCGGAGGGCTGCGGAAGAAGACATGGACCGGCAGGATTCGCTGATTCACGAAGACGAAACGGTCGAGAGCCTCTACGGCGGGAGACTGAAGATCCTCCAGAAGAAGAAGGGGTACCGCTATGCGATCGACTCCGTCCTGCTGGCCCATTTCGTCGAGGCGAAAAGGGGGGAGCGGATCCTCGAACTCGGCGCCGGGAGCGCCGTGATCAGCCTGCTGCTGGCTGACCGCCATCGCGGGCTGCAGGTCACGGCGGTGGAAATCCAGGCCGACCTTGCAGACATGGCGAGGCGAAGTGTCTCCCTCAACCGCCTCGACGAACGGATCACGATCCTGCGGGCGGACCTCAGGAACGCCGCCGGGTCGCTCCCGGCGCAGGCGTGGGATGTCGCGGTCTTCAACCCGCCCTACCGGAAGGTGGGTTCCGGGCGGGTCAACCCGCAGGCGCAGAAAGCCCTCGCCCGGCACGAGATCGCGGGGACCGTCGCCGATTTTCTCGAGGCCGCTTCGCGCGCCCTGAAGCCGGGGGGCAGGGCCTGCCTCATTTACCCCTGCTCGCGCATGGTGGAAGCCGTCCACCGCATGAGGGCGCTCAAGCTCGAACCGAAACGGCTCCGCATGGCTCATTCGAGGCCGGGGTCCCGCGGCAAGTTCGTTCTTGTGGAGGGCGTGAAGGGGGGCGGGGAGGAACTGGCCGTTTCCAAGCCACTGTATATATACCGGGAGGAGGGGGCCTACTCGGACGAACTGGAAACCCTGCTCAGCGGGATTTCCGTCCCTGCAGGATAGACCGGCACATCGTATCCCGAAGGATTTTCCTCAGTTCGGGGTCCGCGACACCGGCAAGAGTGCGGTCGATGTAATCCCGTTCATCCGCCCTCAGGTCCGAGGCGTCGACGGGCGCGATCCGCGGCGAGGGCTTTTCGGGAGGGGCTTCGACATCGCCGATGAAAAACCGGATCTGCGAGACCGCCGCTGCGCCGAGGATCCCGTTGAGCTTTTCGATGATGTCCTGCTTCATGAACTGCAGCTCGTGCATCCAGACTGACGTGGACACGCGGACGTAGAGCACGTCGTCCCGAAGCCTGTCGGGTTGGGCCTTCGCGCCGATCTGGGGCCCCACGGCCCTGTTCCAGGCCTCGATCAACCGACGGTCCTTCATGGGCAGGTGAATGGATTTTCTTCTCAGGGTTTCGGGGAGGATGTCCCCGATCAGCCTGGGGAACGACGATCCCTTGCGGCGCCTCATACGCGAACCATGGCACAGGCCGGGGCGGGAGTCAAGAAACAGGAGGCAGGCGGGTGAGAGGTCCAAGAGGCATGGAATCCAGCGCGAGAAAGGGATTGCAATGAGTCTGTCGGAGTTGGTTGAACGAATCAAGAAGCATCCGGACTTCAGCAGGGTCGGGATGATCCTCTGCCACAACGGCGTCGTGAGGGCCACGTCGCGGGCCGGCAGGCCCGTCTCGGAGGTGACCGTCCGGGCGGACCGCAAGCGGCTCGAGACCGTCCTCGCGGAGATCAGGGCCATGCCGGGGATCGTCGAGGTGCTGGCCCACGTCCATGAGGGGGTCCTGAAGGTCGGCCAGGACGTGATGTACGTCGTCGTGGCCGGCGATTTCCGGGAGAACGTATTCGACGCCATCGTCACGGCGGTGAACCGCATCAAGGCGGAAGTGACGTCGAAAGAAGAAAAATGACGGCTCAAGGCATCTGGCGTATGGCAAAGGGCGAGATATGAGGGTTCCCCGCCATTTGCCCTGTGCCCTGGACCTTCGGCCAGGTTCGTGAGGTGCTCGTGAATCCCGTTGTCGTCAAGGCAAACCTCGTCGTGTTCATCGCGAGCTTCTGCACGCTTGTCATCGAACTGGTGGCGGGGCGCATCATGGCGCCTTACGTCGGCGTTTCCCTGTACACGTGGACGAGCATCATCGGCGTCGTCCTGGCGGGCATCAGCATCGGCGCGTGGATCGGCGGGATCCTGGCGGACCGGTATCCGCGCCCCTCCACGCTGGGCTGGCTTCTCTTCCTGTCCGGGCTCGGGGCGCTGACCATCGCTCCGCTGACGGACCTGATCGGCGCGGCGCCTCTGCAGACGACCCTGATGCTGAGGATCCTGCTGCTCACGACGGCCATTTTCTTCGTGCCCTCGACGCTGCTGGGAATGATCTCGCCCGTCGTGGTGAAGCTCACGCTGGACAACCTGAGCCGCACGGGAAATGTCGTCGGAAAGATCTACGCCTTTTCCACGCTGGGCTCCATCATCGGGACCTTCGCGACGGGATTCTTCCTGATCTCCTGGATGGGCACCCGCAGCCTGCTGCTCGCGATGGGGGCCGTGCTGATCGTGTCGGCCTTCCTGTTCGGGGGGCGGTTCATGAAGAGGGGAGCCGCGGCCATTTCCGCGGCGGCCGTCCTTTCCGTCGGCGCATTCCTCTTCGCGGCGTTCGGCTATGCCTACAGGCCGCTGCTCGACGAAAAGGTCTACTACTACAAGGAGAGCGACTACTTCACGATCAAGCTGATGAAGTATCCCATCAAGGGCGGGACGGTCGAAGGGGAGGCCCTCATCCTGGACAACCTGATCCACTCCATCAACGACGTCAGCGATCCGGCCTTTCTGGACTATGATTACATCCGGATCTACGAGGAGCTGGTCGGCTGGCAGATGCAGTCGCGCGCCTCCCTAGACGCGCTCTTCATCGGCGGGGGCGGGTACACGTTTCCGCGGTACATGGAGGCGGCATACCCCGGGGCGCGAATCGACGTGGTCGAGATCGACCCGGAGGTCACGCGCATTGTGCACGAGCACCTGGGCCTGCCCCGCAGCACGACGATCCGGTCCTTCAACGAGGACGGCCGATGGTTCGTCATGAACTCGAAGGACCAGGGGCGCTACGACTTTATCTTCGGAGATGCCTTCAACGACCTCTCGATCCCCTACCACCTGACGACCCGTGAATTCGCGCATCAGATGAAGGCTCTGCTCAAGCCGGACGGACTGCTCATCGCGAACCTGATCGACAGCGTCACGGAGGGCCTCTTCCTGCCGTCCTATATCCGCACCCTAGAGGACGTGTTCGGAAAGGGGAACGTAAACCTGCTGGTCCTGGCGCCGGAGCTTCAGCGGCTCGGGATTGCGACCTGCGTGGTCGTGGCAAGTCCGCGGAAGTGGGACATGAGGGACTTCGCGAGGGCCGCCGAAGGCCGGGAGGGCCGCAGGATGACGGCCCACGTCCTTCCCCAGGAGCGATTGCAGGAGATCCTGAGCGGCCGCCCCTCGATGGTCCTCACCGACGACCATGTTCCCGTGGACAACCTCACGGCTCCGATCTTCGAGGCGAGATACGGATACAAGAGAAGGTGACGGGCCTTGCCGCGGCCGGCAGGGATGCGCGAGAAGGGGAACCCCTGCGACGGCCGAGACGATGAACGCAACGCAGCGCCATAGGGAGGTGAATCATGTTTGCACCAGAGAGAATCCTCGTTCCGACCGATTTTTCCAGGTATTCAATCAAGGCGTTAAAGGAAGCGGCAGAAATCGCGTCCCAGTACGGCTCGACCATCTTTCTTCTTCACGTCGTCGATCGACGGGTCCAGGAATGCACGACGGATTATTGCATGAGCGACGATGTCGTGGAAAGCCTGAAAAGGGAAAGCCTGAAGGCATCACGGGAGAATCTCGGGAAAGAAGCCGAGAAGATCGTGAGGGAGAAGGATATCAAGGTCGTCATCAGCGTCAAGAGTGGGATTCCCGCCGAGACCATACTGAGCGAGCAACAGGCCAAGAAGATCGACCTGATCGTCATTGCCTCGCACGGGAAGACCGGACGCTTGAAGCAACTCATGGGCAGCGTCGCGGACAAGGTCGTCAAAGGCGCGAAATGCCCTGTTTACGTCCTCAAGCCCTGACGCCGCCCGACTGGGACGCGGCTGGCCGCGCCGGCTTCCCGGCGGCGCGTTCCCGGATGCGGGGCGGCGAATCGCGCCACGGAGTCCGCCGGAATCCCGCCAGGGGGTTTTCCGCAGCGCATCCATGCGATGTCCCCTGGAGAGCGCAGAAAATCAGGCTGTTCCCCGTTTTTTCCGCAGGAGAATGTAAATCGCCCTGTTTCGTACCCGGTAAAACGAACATCTCAAGGCCGACGCCGAACCGTTCTCTTCGTCGGGCGAGTGCAGGGACGGGGCGGCCACCCGGATTCACGATCGTTCCCTGCTGTAGGGCAGGCCGCTTTGAACACGGCCCTCGAAGTTGCGGAAGGCTTTATACCCGCGCCTGTCCAGCGGATAATCCCAGGAACCTTTTCGATGAACCATGTTTCCGCCAAAGCCGGCTTTGAATCGGTACATCCCGTAGAAGGGATGACGGGGATCCGCACGCGGAGAAACGGCGCCCATGTCATAGGTCAGGCAACCTCTTTCGCTCGCGAGCTTCATGGCCTCCCAATGCAGGGCGTATGGAGCCATGAGGTTGCGGTTTTCGCCGGAAGAAGCGCCATACAGATAGAATGCCCGGCGTTGCGAAATGGCGACGATCGCCCCTGCAAGGATATCCTGACCCCGGGAGGCAAGGAGAAGCAGGATCTCGACGGAACCGCGTTCGAGAGCAAGCGGCGAGAACATCCCGGCAAAATGACGGTAAGAGGCCGCCAGGAAACCATTGCGCCTGGCGGTCTGCAGGTAAAGGTCGTAGAACACCGGCAGCATTTCCGAAGCGGCGCAGAACACACGGACGCCCTTCCGTTGCGCAAGGCGGACATTGTATCGGGTCTTCGGTTTCATTGCTCCAAAGACGGTATCTTCGGCATCTCCGAGGTCAACGACCCATGCGTCGGCGACGGTCAGGTCGACAGCCGCTTTCCGCAGATTCCAGTTGCGCGTGCCGATATTCAGGCGCAATTCCCGCAACTGCGGGACCGGACGTCCGGACCCCGATTGGCCGTTCGCGGCGTCTGCCGGATAGGGCGATTCCCAGGGGAGATCGTAGCGGATGAAGACGACGGCCGGATCGAGATGTCCAGCCAAGGCCTCCGACAACGCCTCGAGAAACAGGCCATACTGTTCAGAATCGGGTCCCGACTCGGGGCCTTGCGGGACATAGGCAAACGCAAGATCGTTGCTGAGGGGTCTGATCAGGGCCAGGAGGTCGCCCCGCTGCCCCATCGACGACTTAAAATCAAAGACTGCCGGTTTCCATCCGAGAAGCGATTTGACCTGGCTCCAGTACGCGGTCTGAAAAAGAATATCCGTGGGAAGCAGCCCGTGTATCTCCTTGCGTTGCAGATCGATATTCATCCACAGGAATCTCCCCTCTATTCTATGGTCGTGCGCCCCGAAGCGCGAACCGAAACCGGCATACTCGGACGTTCGGGGCGGTGCGGCGGCCGTCCGTCATCCCCATCATGCCCAGAAGGGACGTCCGGTGCAGCCGGATTCCCGTGCCGCCCATCGGCCCCTCCTGGATGCTTTTCTCTTCATTTGGCCTGGTTGTCGCGGCCATTTGTCGTCGGGATCGTGAATTGGACTGCCCAGGCCGAAGCGGCAGGCACGCCTCCTAGACGTGGCAGGCGACGGCATGGGCTGCATCCTGATTTGTCGGAGACCTATTCTTTAGCAGGCAAAATGCCGTCTGTAAATGCTCATAAAATGCAGTATAATTACCTATATAAAATAGGCAACATTAGCACAAAAAAGGAAATTCAGGAGGGAACACTGATGACGGGGAACGACGGCATCGAGATCGCCCTACAGGAACGCGTCAAGGAATTGAATTGTCTCTACGGGATAGCGCGCCTGGCGGAACGCAACCCCGACTCCATGGAGGACTTCCTGAAAGGCCTTGTCGACTTTCTCCCTCAGTCCTGGCGATATGCGGATGTGGCCTGTTCGCGCATCGTCTTTCATGGGGAGGCGTTCGAAAGCAGGACGTTCCGCTGGTCCGAATGGCGGCAGTCCGCGCAAATCCGGGTCGGCGATGAAATCGCGGGCGATGTGACGATCGGTTACCTGGAAGAGCGGCCAGCGGCGGACGAAGGCCCCTTTCTCAGGGAAGAGAGGGCCTTACTGGAGGATGTCGCCCGGCGTGTCGGCGAGATTGCAATCCGGATCATGGCACAACAGGAACTGCGGGAGCATAACCGGCAGCTGCAGGAAGCCAATGCGGCCCTGCGGGTGATCCTTTCCAACATCGAAGATGAAAAAAAACGAATGCATGAAAATATGCGGCTGAATATCGACAAGGTGATCATGCCGATTCTCCATACCCTGGCGCCCGCCGTTGCAAAGCACCGGCGAAAATATCTCGACCTATTGAAGACCAGCCTCGAAGAGATCGCAGCTCCTTTCATCGGCCGGCTCATGAATCACTTCCATTCCCTGACCCCGACGGAGGTCGATATCTGCAACCTGATTCGGAACGGGTTGCGCACGAAAGAGATCGCCGGCCTGCGGGGTGTCTCCGCGGCGACGGTCAGCCGGCATCGTGAACACATCCGCAGGAAGTTGAAGATCACGAACCGGCAAATCAATCTGACGACGTATCTGCAATCGCTCGGGATGCCGGATCCGCGATGACCGCATCGCCGCGGTGCCTCCGTTGACGCGGCGGGACGCCCTGCGCCGCCGCACTGGAAACGTATCCGGGGCCTCAGGGACCCCGGGGTCGCCTCCGGGGCCGTTCAGATGTCGAGAATGCGCGACGCTTCCTCCCTGTCCACATCCATGATGTAGCGGATTCCGCTGATGCGCGCCGACTCGGGCGTGAGGGCGGCCAGATCGTTGCGGGACATGTGCGTCAGCGCGAATTTCCGGCTCCCCGCCATGAGCTGGCGAAGCCCCTGGGCCAACCGTTCGTAATACGTATAGAGCCCGATGGCGCCCGTGGGAAGCCTGTCGAACTCCTTGTCCCCCAGCGCGTGGCGCAGCTCACCGGCTGTGACGAAGATCTCGTCTTTGGAATTCCCGAAACGCTCGATGTAAACGGGGACCTGTTGCGCGTCGATGGTCTGGCCGATGGTCTTTCCGACCATGGCGGCCGCAATGGGAGCCCGCGCCATGCCCACCATCTTTACATAGGGAGCGCCCATGGCCAGGGCCTTGAAAATCTGATCCTCGAAGGTGAACCCGCCGTTGACGGCGATGGCCGGCAGATGCTTGCCCTTGTCCGCCAGTTGCTTGGCGTACTGGTACGCAAGAGTATGCAGTTCGACCGGCGGGACGCCCCACTCGTTCATCATCCGCCACGGGCTCATGCCGGTGCCGCCGCCGGCGGCGTCCACGGTCAGCAGGTCCAGCCGGTACTTCGAGGCAAAGGCGATGGCCCGGGCCAGGTCGGCGGGGCGGTAGGCTCCCGTCTTGAGAAAGATGTATTTTGCCCCGGCTTTGCGGAGACCCTCGATCGTGGCGGCGAACCCCTCTTCGGTCACCATCCCGACACGGGAATGTCTCTCGAATTCCTTGAAGGTGCCCCTTTCAAAGGCCTTGATGACGTCGGGGTCGTGGGGGTTGGGGAGAACGATGTAGCCCCGGTCCTGGAGCATCTGGGCCCTTTTCAAATCCTTGATCTTCACCTCTCCGCCGATGTCCTTGGCGCCCTGGCCCCATTTGAGTTCGACACATTGCACCCCGAGTTTTTCAATCGCATATCGATGGACATTCAAACGGCTGTCTTCCAGGTTGGCCTGCACGATGATCGCGCCGTAACCGTCTTTCTGATAATCCGTATAGAGCTTCACCCGGCGCTTCAAATCGACGGTATCGACGATCGAGCCTTTTTTGAATACGGTCTCCGGATCCATGCCGACAACGTTCTCACCGATCGTCAGGCCCGTTCCCGCCAGGGCGGAGCCAATGGCGAGCCCTTCCCAGTTGTTCTTTGCGATATTGGTGGACCCGATGCCGGAAATCAGCCAGGGGAGGCGAAATTTGATACCCTGATCGTGACCGATCTTCACTTCGAGGTTGACGGCCGGAAAGATCGCCTTGTCGCTGTCGGCTTCGATGCCGTATGCGCCGACGACCGTTCCCATGATGTTGAAATGAGAATAATCGACGGGATACCTCTTCTCGGCCGCCGTGGTGATCACGCCGAAGGGCTGGGGATAGATGACCTCGTGGCCGCGGTAAGCGGATTTTCCGATTTCACACATGCCGATGCAACCGTCGATGCAGGTGACGCACATGCCCGACGACGGCGTGATGGACTCTTCCGTCCTGTTCTTCGTGAGTGTCGCGCTGGAGGTGTTGATTCTTGAAAAGGACATATGTGACGCTCCTTTCTGGATTGGGTCATTTCTTGATTTCGCATGCCACGCAGGGTGTCATGTAGCACATCATGTCGTGAAACGGCTCCTTCTCGATGCAGGGCGGGCTGAGATTCGCGCAGGCCCCGCAAATCGCCTTCTCCGGCTCGTTGTAGGTGCACCGGGCCTGGCAGGCCGGGCACACCTCCATGCATCCGCCGCAGAGCCGGCAGACGTCGGATTTGACGTCGAACGGCGTCCCGAGGCTTCTCGAACGGCCGCGGCCCCGGAACCCGATGGCCCCCGCCATCATCTGCTCCTTGCACATGCGGACGCACAATCCGCAAAGGATGCAGTCCTCGTGCTCCTGCCGGAAACGCTGCCGCCGGACACTGTGGGCCGATGCGATGTCCTGGATCGTTTTCGACTGCGGACAGGATGCCAGCAGGAGCTCGATGATGATTCGTCGCGCCTTCACCACGCGCTCCGATGCGGTGCGGACGAAAAGTCCCTCCTCGACGGGATAGGTGCAGGAGGAAACCAGCCTGGTCCTCGGGGCTTCGCCGATCTCCACCACGCAGAGCCGGCAGGCCCCGTAGGGGGAGAGCCCCTCCTTGTGACAGAGCGTGGGAATGGGAAAGCCCAGGTACCGAGCGGCCTCGAGGACCGTGGTGCCCTTTTCGACGGATACGGGCACCCCGTTAATCGTGAGGTTAACCATGTCGCGCTCCTTCCCCGACGGACCGCACGGACCCGTCTGCGGACTTTTTTTCGGTGAACGCCAGGTCGCAGCGCAGGCAGCGCCTGCTCTCTGTCCGGGCCGCTGTTTCGGGCAGAGCCATCTCTACCTCGCGGTAATTCTTCATCCTCTCTGCGGGCGCCAGCGACGGGGTCGCGGCCCGCGCCCCCGCCTTGTCCTCCGATTCACCGGCTTGTGCGGGCTCGACGTAAACACTGGGGAGCTTCGGCGTCGCCGGTTTTGCGAGGGGTTTCTTCTGGAGGTACCGGTCGATGCTTTCCGCCGCTTTTTTCCCGGCCGCGACGGCGTCGATGACCGTGTTCGGACCGGTCACCAGGTCGCCGCCCGCAAATACCCCTCGCAGGCTGGTTTCAAGGGTTTTCGCGTTCACCCGGATGCGGCCGCTCTTGTCGATGTCCAGGCCCATGGAGGCCAGGAATTCGCTTTTCGGCTTTTCGCCGACGGCGACGATGAGCGTGTCGAGCCTCACCCGGAACTCGCTTCCGGGTATGGGCAGGGGCTTGCGCCGTCCCGTGGCATCCACGTCGCCCAGGCGGTTTCTGATGCATTCAATGTCCACCAGGCGGCCTTTCCTGGAATGGATCTTTACGGGAGAAACCAGGGTTTCCAGTTCGACGCCTTCCCTGACGGCCGCCTCGATCTCCTCCTGGCGGACCCGTATCTTCACGGGAGAGATCAGGGTTTCAATCCGGACGCCTTCCTCCAGGGCTGCATCGATTTCCTCTTCATAGGCGGGCATTTCTTCGCGGGTGCGCCGATAGAAAAGGGAGACGCTCGTGACATCCTTCTGCCTGAGGGCGACGCGCGCCGCATCCACCGCCGAATTCCCGCCGCCGATGACGCCCACGTGCCCTCGGGCGAGCTCTTCCCCCCTCATGTTGAAGGCCTTGAGGAACTCGATGGAGGGAAAAACGCCCCGCACATCCTCATGCCTGAGGTCGAGGCGCATGCTTTCGTGCGCGCCGAAGGCCAGGAAGACCGCGTCATACCTGCCGGCCAACAGGTCCTGGACGGTCATGTCTTTGCCGAGGACGCGGCCGAATTCCATTTTGATCCTCCTGTTCAGGAGGGTCTTGATTTCCTTCTCGACAACATCCCTCGGAAGCCTGTACGCGGGCAGCGAGCAGGTCAGCATGCCGCCGGGCCTGTCCTCCGCTTCGAAAACCGTGACGCCGTATCCCCGCAGCGAGAGGCAATGGGCTGCGGTGATCCCCGCGGGACCGGCGCCGACGACGGCCACCCGCTGTCTCTTCTTTTTCGCAAGGACCGGTTTATAGGTCGACGGCTTCACCCGGTCCGTCACGAATCGTTTCAGGGCGCGGATCGCGACGGCCTCCCCGCCGCTCGTGCCCAGGCTGCAACGGCTTTCGCATTTGCGGTCGCAGACCCGTGCGCTGACGGCCGGAAACGGGTTTGCCGACCGGATGACCCGGTAGGCCTCCTCGTAATCACCCTTTTCGATCATGGCCACATACCGCCAGGCCTCCGTGTCCACGGGACAGGCGGCCTGGCAGGGGGCCCCCGTCAGTTGCTTGCAGACAAAAGCGTCGCACCGCTTATCGTCTATGTGCCGCTCATACTCTTCGCGGAAATACTTCAGGGTGCTGAGAACCGGGTTGGCCGCGGTCTGGCCGAGGCCGCACATGGTCGTGTCTTTCACGGTCTGCGCCAGTTCCTCCAGCAGTGTCAGATGCTCCGGCAGGCCTTTACCGCAGGTGATGTCCTCGAGGATCTCATGGAGTCGCTGCGTTCCCTTGCGGCAGGTAAAACATTTGCCGCAGGATTCGTCCTGGAGAAAGTTCATGAAGTATTTGGCCACGTCGACCATGCAGGTGCTGTCGTCCATGACAATCATGCCGCCCGATCCCATAATGGAGCCGACCTTGGCGAGGCTGTCATAGTCGATGGGCAGATCGAACAGGGACGAGGGGATGCAGCCGCCGGACGGCCCACCGGTCTGGATGGCCTTGATCTTCCCCTTTCGCGCAGATCCGCCGCCGATATTTCGGACAACCTCATTGATGGTCATTCCCATGGGAATCTCGACGAGTCCGGTGTTCCGGATCTTGCCCACGAGGCTGAATATCTTTGTTCCAGAGCTTTTCTCCGTTCCGATCGCGGCGAAAGCTCGCGCACCGGCGTCTATGATAATGGGGATATTCGCCCATGTTTCAACATTGTTTATCATCGTCGGCTTTCCATTGAGGCCTTTCGCAATGGGGAAGGGCGGCCTTTGCCGGGGCTCGCCCATTCTTCCCTCAATGGATGCGATCAATGCCGTTTCTTCGCCGCAAACAAAGGCGCCTGCGCCCTTTACGATGCCTATGTCGAAAGAGAACCCGGTACCGAGGATGTTTTCCCCGAGCACGCCGAGTTCCCGGGCCTGAGAAAGAGCGGTGTTCAGATGTTGAATGGCCAGGGGATATTCGGTGCGGATATAAATGATGCCCTCCGATGCACCGGTGGCATAAGCTCCTATCAGCATGCCTTCGAGAATGCTGTGCGGATTGCCTTCGAGGACGCTTCTGTCCATGTACGCACCCGGGTCGCCTTCGTCGGCGTTGCAAATGATGTATTTTGCACCGCTGTTTCTCTGGGCAGCGAAAAGTGTCCATTTTTGTCCCGTCGGAAACCCGGCTCCCCCCCTTCCCCTCAGTCCGGATGCGATGATCTCCTCGAGAACAAATTTCGGGTCACGTCGGGAGAGGGCTTTGGCGAGAGGCAGATACCCCCCGTTTCCTATGTAATCATGGATACGGATCGGGTCGACCTTTTCGTTTCGGCCCATGATGGTTCGCAGCTGTTTTTTGAAAAAAGGAAGCTCGTCCTGCTGCTCGATGGTTTTTCCTGTTTCGGGATCGACGTAAAGCAACTCGGCGGCAATAGTACCTCTCGCTGTTGCGTCAATAATCGTCACCATGTCGTCCGGGCTGATCCTCGGATAGAAGGTCCGCCCGGGCTCCACGAGGACAGAGGGCTCCATGGCGCAGAACCCGTGGCAGCCTGTGATGCGCAGACGAATCCTGTCCGTGAGGTTCTTCTGAAGGAGCTCTTTTTCTGCAGCGCGGATTAAGGCGTTCGCACCGCTAGCCCGGCCGCAGGTGCCCGCAGAAATGACGATGGTTGGAATATCCCCACGAGCATCCGCAACAAGTTGAGTGTGCATGGCCGTGAATTCGTCTATGGATGTAAGTTTCTTCATACTCATACCTGTTCTTATTTTGTCGTCCCGTTGAGATCGAGCATGTGCCCGCTGCATTCTTTACGGGTGCAGATGCTGAGAACACTGCCTTTTTCGTTTACTCTCACATCGGCCATGGGGGCATTGCATTGCACGCAACGGCCGTCGCCCTGAAGATTTGAACTGCAATGGGGACAGAAAAGCGCGACCATTGCATTCTCAGGAACATCGATCTCGTACCGTTTGACGAAGTTTCCATACAGGGACGAAAACCTGGCCCATCCGCTCCGATCTTCCGCGGAGACCCGGATCCGTACGGAAGGATAACCGCCGAGACGATTTTCATTGTCCAGAAGGCTTCGACGGCAATGAGGACAGGAAACCTCCAGCGGAAATGTGTCGTGGGTCGAGTCCCCGCTGGTTCTGTACACTCCTGCTTTTGTGTGCCGGATGATTTGCCCGACCTTTCTTGCGTTTACGTTCGCGGAATAATGGCCGTCAGAGACGACGATGGGACCCAGCGCGCATGCCCCGAGACAGTTAACCGTTTCAAAAGTAATTTCGTTATCGGCGGTTGTTTCACCCGCCGCGACATGGAGTTGCCGCTGGAATTCCTCGGCAATGGCCTGACCGCCCCGGACATGGCAGGCCGTCCCAAGACAACAGGAAATCAGGTGCTTCCCGCGGGGTTTCAGGCTGAAGGCCTTGTAAAAAGTTGCGACTCCGTAAATGTCCACAAGGCTGCGCCCGGTCCGGTGGGCGACGATCCTCAAGGCTTCTTCCGGCAGATAGTGAAATTTACTCTGGATATCCTCGAGGATCGTCATGATCGATCCCTGCCTGCCCGTATGGTGTTCAACAATTTTTTCGATTTCCTCGGAGTTCATTTTTATTCCTTTCCCGGCGGAGGATCTTGTTTCCAGGCCGCTTACATTTCACCTATCGATACTCCTCGCAGTGCCAGACGCCCGCTTCCGGCTTGGGGAATCCGCACGTCGGATAGTTGTCGCAGTTGCCGCAAAGGCCGAGAACCCTGCGGGACGGCGACCGGACAGGCCTTTCGAACGTCATGTCGGGCGACGGGACGGCGGCCGGGAGACGACTGGCTTCATACTCCTCACAATATCGGACATCTCGCAAGCGGCCTTTCCTGGGCGTGAGTGAACAATGCGGATGACGGGCACAGTTCAAACACAACCCGCATGGTTTCCTGTCCATGACGCCCTCCTGCCTTTTGTATCCCCGACAGGGGCAAACTTCACGCCATGCGGGGCGGGGCGGGCGATCCGAGGAACGGTCCGGCGGGAAGTGCTTGAATCGCAAGGATGAACAGGGAGGAAAGGCCGGCGCGGGAGACGGGGGCGGCCGTCACGGCATACGCGGAAATGCCATCATCGGGTGGGGAAATCTTCCTCAGCCGGTGAAGAATTCCCCACTGCTCCCCCTATCGGCCTTTCCTGCCCGTTCCGCTTGTTTTGCCGGTTCCGGGCTTCAGTTTGTCGCGGAGGGTTTTACGGTCGATGCGGAGGATCTCCGCCGCACGGGATTTATTGCCGCCGACGCTCGCCAGGACCCTGCGGATATAGACGGCCTCCTCTTCTGCAAGGGGTCGGAACGGGACCGATCCCGACATGGCGGAAAACCGCATGACCGACGGCAGGTCGGGGATCTCCACCGTTCGGCCGTCGGTCATGACGAGGAGGCGCTGGACGAGGTTTTCGAGTTCCCGGACGTTGCCCGGCCACGCGTAGCCCATGAGGGTCTTCACAACCTCGTCCGAAAAGACCGGGGCGCTCTTCCCCATCTCTTCGGCGAATTTCCCCGCAAAGTGGGCGATCAGCACGGCAATATCTTCCCTCCGCTCCCTCAGGGGAGGCACGGTGATCGTGATGACATTGAGCCGGAAGAACAGGTCCTCACGGAAAAGGCGCTGATGGACCAGCGCTCTCAGGTCTTTGTTGCTCGAAGCGATGATGCGGACATCGACCTTCTGGGTCTTCCGGGCGCCGACCATGCAGACCTGCTTGTCCTGGAGAACCCTGAGAAGCTTCACCTGCATGGGAGGGCTCATCTCGTTGATTTCGTCGAGCAGAATGGTTCCGCCGTCAGCCGTCTGGAAGAACCCCGCACGGGACTCGTTCGCGCCGGTAAAGGCCCCTCTCACATAGCCGAATAGCTCGCTCTCCAGGAGCTTTTCCGGGATCGCCCCGCAGTTGACCGGGACAAACGGAGCCGATGCCCGGCTGCCGCTGTAGTGAATGGCCCTGGCGACCAACTCCTTGCCGGTGCCGCTCTCCCCCAGCACGAGCGCCGTGGCGGTGGATTTCGAAGCCTTTTCGATCTCCGCCAGCAATTTCCGGACGGACGTCGATCTGCCGATGATGCCGTGGGGAGCGGACGGCTCACGGGCCGCTTCGACCATCACGGCATCTCGCAGCGACTGCTTGTTGAGCGCCCTCTCGACGGCGCCGAAAAGCTCGTCATCGGTAAAGGGCTTCGGAAGGTACTCCTCCGCCCCCATTTTTACGGCCTCGACCGCGCCCTTGACGGACGCGTAGCCGGTGATCATGATCACCTCGGTCTTGTAGAAGTTCTCACGGATGTGACGGATCAGGTCAAGGCCGCTGATCCTGGGCATCTTGTAGTCCGTGATGACGAGGTTCACCGGGGCCCTTTCCAGAATCTTCACGGCATCGGCGACATTGGAGGCCGTGTAGAGCCGATAGCCCTTCGACTCGAGGTTGCGCTGGATGATGTTGAGCGCGGCGGGTGCGTCATCCACGACCAGGATGCTGTGATTCCGTCGGGCGGTCATGACGGTTTCTCCTCTGGCGCGGTTTTCGGCCGCAGGGGAAAGGCCACCACGAAACGGGAGCCTCGCCCCTCCTCGCTTTCGACGCGGATCTCCCCCCCGTGCAACGATACGATGCCGTGTACGACCGAAAGTCCGAGACCGGTGCCCTGGTCGACATCCTTCGTGGTAAAGAAGGGCATGAAAACGTTCTCCCGGATCTTCGGGCTCATGCCGATCCCGTTATCCTCGACCGCCAGGCACACCCTTGAGGCGTCGCGGAACGTCCGAAGCGTGAGCTCACCCCCACCGGGCATGGCCTGAAGGGCGTTGACGACCAGGTTGGAGACGACCTGCCGGATTTGAGATTTATCCGCTGTGATCTCGGGGAGGTCCGGATCGACGGCGCGTCTGATTTGCACGCAGGACTTGCCGCATAGCGCCTCGAACAGGGCCAGTTCATCCGTGATGATGCGGTTCAGGTTCACGCGGGCCCTTCCGGGCCTGCCCTGGCGGGCGAAAACCAGGAGCTCCCGAATGATGTTGCGGGCATGAAGGGAGGCTTCCACGATGCTGTCGAGATCCGCACGCGACGGGACGGGCAGGCCCGGCATTTTCCGGACGAGCTGGGCCAGGCCCAGGATGGTGTTCAGGGGCTCGTTGAGCTCGTGAGCCACGCCGGCGGCAAGTTGCCCGATGGCGGCCAGGCGATCGGCCCGGATCAGCTGTTCCCGGAGTTCGGCCTTTGCCGCCCTGGCGTCTTCGTGCTCGATCATGAACGCGATCTGCCCCGCGATATTGTCGATCAGGTTCCGCTCTTCGTCGAGGAACGATGCCTGCCGCGGAAGGCCACGCCCGTCCCGGTAATGAACTTCGACGGCTCCCCTGTCCCTGTCCCCGATGCGGATTGCGGCGGTCTGCCGGCTCGCCCCGTGCCGGAACCCCGGGCTCTGGAACTCCCGTCCGTCGAGGAGGATCCTGGCGCTGGCCCGGCGGGGATACTGCCAGGCAGCAGGCAGGATCCGCGCGATGCCCGCGAGCTTCCGTTCGATCGGAAGGTCGGGATTCGAGGCGATCTGCGCAATGCCGTAAAGGCAGGTGAGTTCCTTCACCCGCTCGCTCAGCCTGGCGCGCGTGGCGTCAACCCGCCGGGCGGATCCCTTGCGGCCTTTTACGGAGGGCGTTTTCTTTTTCGCTTGCGACGGCGCCATGCTGCACCCTGCCCGGCACATCCACGTTCAAGAATTCCTGCGGCTCCGCAGGTGACAGTCTTCCTCTTTACCAGAAACCTCGGGAAAAATACAACCGGGACGATTTCCCGGCCGGCAGGTTCCAGAGGCCTGGCGGCGGAAGCCTTCCGATTGCGGACAAGGCAGACCATCCGGCGCGGCGGACGGGATGATTGCCTTCCGCGCCGCAATAGTGTAAAAGGGGATCGTCAGGCGGACAACGAGAACAGCAGGGTGCCTTCATGAACGAACGGGAACGGTTGAAACTCATCAACAGGCTCAAGACGGCCAGGACATCCGAGGAGCGCGACGAGATCCTGTGGTACCTGGCCGGGCAGGACAAGGCGGCCAGGGGAAAAGTCCAGCGGGCCGAGCCGACGGGAACGGGGAAACCCGCGCCGGTCCCCGCGCCGGAGAAGCACCCGCTGGGGCTCCCCGCGGGAAAACTCGGCGGGATGGGATCCATCACGTCGCTGCTGTTTCTCTTCTACGGCCTGGTCACCATCGCTGCCGCTGCGGCCAAGATCGTCCAGGGTCAGATGGAGGGCGACGAGATCAAGCAGCTGATCATGGGCGGCATCTTTCTCGTCGTCGGCGTCGTCCTGTTCGTGAAGGCGAAGCGGGCGCAGCGCAAGGCAGCCGAGGAGGCCTGATCCGCCCGCCCTGAGCGCGCTACTTCAGCCGGAAATCCACGCGGCTCCTCTTCACGCTCTTCCTGTCTTCGGGCTGGAGTGTCTTCGGCTCGACGACGAACACTCTGCCCGCCTCGAGCTGCCCTTCTGCCCGGATGGCATCGGCCACCGTTTCCGCCCGCTTCATGGCCAGCAGCCGCAGGTCGTCCTCCCCGACGACGATGTGGGTCATCATGAGCTTCTCCATTTCCTCGTCGGGCAAGCTCTTCTCCAGGCCGATCAGGTTTCTCGGCTTGGGGAACTTCTCGGCGCTGTAGGCCCGCTTCAGGTACCGGCCGTATTCCTGGGGCTCGATGGTGATCCCGTCGACGGATTCGACCTTTTCGCCCTTCCGGATCAGGTCGTTCATCTTCTGCGCCTTCAGCTTCTTCTGGAACCGGTCGCGGATGAGGCCCTCCCGGTCTCTCTCCAGGTCCACGCCGCCCGCGATGTCGAGCTTGAGGGCCGGCTTGGCCTTCAGGGCCTTCACCAGGGTTTCCACCTTCTTCATGGCCGGTTCGGTGATGGAAGACGACCCGGCGTCGAATTCGATGTAGCTGAGCTCCTCGCCGCCTCCGAAGAGGGAGCCCAGCAGGGCGAAAGGCGCCGTGGCCACTTTTGTGAGCAGGTTGACGATGACCTGCAGAACGATGCGCCACACGCTGAATTCCGGATCGTCGATACGGCCCGTGACGGGAATGTCGAGATTGATCTTGCCCTCGGCATCGCGCAGGAGCGTGACGGCCAGGCCCACGGGCAGCTTGGTCGCCCTGGGGCTCTCCACCCGGTCGCCCAGCGTGAGCTGGTCGATGACCACCCTGTTCTCCGCGTCGAGCTTCTTGTCGGCGATGTGATAATTGAGGTCGAAGGACAGGGACCCCTTCTCGATCTTGTAGCCGGCATAGGTCCCCGAGTAGGGGGTAAGCGGGCTCAAATTGAAATCCTTGAGCGACGCCTTGAGGTCCACGAAGAGGTTGTCCTTGAAGGGGTGGACCTTGCCGGCTATCTCGACGGGGATGTACCGCCCGATTTTCCCCCGGAGGTCCACGTCGGCCGGTTTTTTCACGATCGAGGTCACACCCGTCACCCGCCCCGTCAGTTCCGTGAGCGTGGCCGAGTAGTTGGGTTTCACGTTGCGGTCGTCGAAGACGATGGTGCCGTTCTGCAGCGAGATGCGGTTGACCTCGATGTTTTTTGCGAGAACGTCGCCGGCGTATTCTTTCTTTTCCGCGGGCTCCGTCTCCGCCCCCTTCGTCTCCGGCTGTCCGGGTTCAGCCCCGACGGCTTCCTCCCCCTCTGCCGCCTCGGGCTTGGCCACGTTCTGCAAGTTCAGGGTGCCGCCGTCGTTGACGATGATCCTGGCGTAGAGATCGGTCAGCGCGAGGTCCCTGACCCGGACGAACAGCGGATTGTACCCGGCCCTCACGCTGTTGGCGAAGAGCGTCTTGAACTTGACGAAGTCGTCGCCGTTGACCTTGTCCACCGTGGCGACCCTAGCGAGAAGGAGATTCCCGTCATAGCTGACCGACGGGTCCTTGCCGGCCGGTCGGCTCGCCGAAAAGGCGCCTTTGGCGGAAATGTCGCCGTCAGTGAAATGGACACGGAATTTGTCGGTGAAATACCCCTGAAAGGGACGGATCCGGACTCGCTTCATGTCCACGTCGAGGTTCGCAAAGACGGGGTTGAGCCCGACGGCGCCGTCGACGGACAGCGTCCCTTTTCCCCGGTTGAGATCGAGAGACAGGGTCAGCTTGCCGCGGCTGTCCTTCACCGTCGAGATCGCCGTTCCCTTGACGGCGAGGTCCTGGATCAGGGAGGTGATCGGTTCCGGCGGGACGTCGTCGCGATAGGCGATCCTGCCCTTCCTGAGGTCGAAATCATCGAGGATCAGCGTCGGCGGTGTCTTGTCGGCGGCAGGTTTCTCGTGCGCGGCGTCCTGCGGCCCGCTCTCCTTCCTTTCCGCCAGGGTCATCAGGTTGACGACGCCGTCCCTGTCCCTGTGGACGTTGAGTTCCGGGGTATCCAGGGCGATCTTCGCGAAGTGGAATTTCGCCAGGAGCGGTTCGACGGCCGTCATGACCACGTCGAGGCGCTTGAGCCCCGCCACGGGGGTCTTTTTTCGGTCCTGCAGTGCGAAGTCCCTCAGCACCACGTTGCCGGAGACGACCACGGCGGCATTCTTCTCCGGCGTCATGGAGAAGGTGACCGTCGACTGCACGTCGAGCTTCCCGGAGGGGATGGTGATGTTCAGCTCGTGCGGCACATAGGCCAGGTAGAAGGGCAGATCCAGGTCTTCGATGAGGATGTTGAAGACGGTCTCGTGGGAATCCTTGAATATCTTGGTCTTGCCTTCCAGGGAATAGGGATCCCCGTTGATGACGGCCGCAAACCGGGGCTGGACGTAGGTGTCGACGTACTCGGGAGAGTTGGAGATGAAGGGGATGCCGATGTGCATGCCCCGTACGGTGTGGGACGTGTCGAAGGGGCCGTCGACGAAATCGACGCTCCCCTCTTCGATGATGATGTTGTGGACCGAGAAAAAGAAAGGTTCTTTCTTCTCGTCCTTCGGCTCCTCCTTCTTCAGCTCAAGCAGATCGGTGAAGTTGTACGTCTTGTCCCGGTTTCGGACCAGGTGCACGTAGGGTTTCCGGAGGATGAATTCCTCGATGACGGGCGCGCGCTTGAGCAGGGACCGCACGTCGAGGTTGACGACAAGCTCGTCGAAGGACAGGAAGGTCGCATCGCTCCGCGGTTCCTTGATCTCGAGTCCCCGCAGCGTGGCGGTCAGCGTGTAGGGGTTGAAGCTGAGGTCCGCGAGGCTCACCGGGCGGCTGATCGTCTTCGACACCGTTTCCAGCAGGTACGGCTTCACGACGGGCGGAACGACGAAAAAGCCGATGACCGTGAAGAGGATCAAGGCGACGGCGGCCCCGATGATCCATTTCCCGAATCGTGCCATGACGCTCTCCGTTGGCGTGGCGTTGCGGTGTTCGTAAAGGGAACGGCGGGTTCCGGGAACGACAATCCGACTGCAATAATTTCTCACAGCCCCGGTGGATTTTCAATAGCGAAAAAGGCTGAACGGGCCGGCGGAAAGGCGGCGCGGGACCCCTGTGGCGTGATGGGCCGCTGCCCGGCGTCCCGGGCGAAGCGGGAGAAGCGACGCCGGAGATCCGCACGCAGGCCCCGGAAGACGCATTGCAGGCGGGCAACGAAGAAAGCGCGAAATACCGGACGAAAAGAAGTAAGGGTGCACGGACAGCGCGGCGCCCCGGCCCAGAAAATGCTTGAAATGAGGGGAAAAAACAGTTAGAGAAAATTCACTCCTGATGCGGGAAGCACGAGAACAGGGAAACACATCAGTCAAGGAGGAGATCGAGATGGCAAAAGCGAAGAAGGGTGATTTGTTCACTTGCGACGTATGCGGCCTCGTCGTCGCCGTCGACGAGAGCTGTGACTGTGCGGTCGGTGAGCTGATCTGCTGTGATGTCCCGATGGAGAAAGGAAAGGCAACGATGAAGAAGGCCGCAAAACCGGCGAAGAAGGCCGCGAAGAAGTCCGTAAAGAAGGCGGAGCCGAAGAAGGCCGCGAAGAAGTCCGTAAAGAAGGCGGAGCCGAAGAAGGCCGCGAAGAAGCCCGTGAAGAAGGAGGCCCCGAAGAAGACGGCGAAGCCCAAGGCAAAGGCAAAGGCGAAGAAGTAACGCGATCGGCTCGACGGACTCGAGCATGGCTTCCCGCCCGGAAAGATTCTGACGGCACGGCGCGGAGCGGCTGCCGCACGGATGACAGAAGAAACCCCGCTCGAAACCGAGGGGGGTTTCTTTTTCCCGGGTGCCTGTCTCGCAGGGGAGACGGCGTCGCATCCCGACGGTCAAAATCGTTGACGAAGGGGGAAATATATTTTATTTTTGCGGTGCAGCGTCGAGCCGTCCTGCCGGGTCCGCATGCCGCCGCCGGCGCTCCCCGCGGGGCACGCTTCATCCGGCTGAGCAGAAAACGATCGAAGCCGATCGAAGAAACCGCTCGAGAAGGAGGTCAACCATGGCAAGTAAGAAACTGTTGGAGCTGTTGAACAAAGGGATCGCCCGTGAGATCCAGGTGTCCGTGCAGTACATGTGGCAGCACGTCCAGTGGTCGGGGATCCCCCATTACGCCATCAAGGACGAATTGAAGAAGGTCGCCATCGAGGAGATGAAGCACGCCGAAGAGATCGCCGAGAGGCTCTTCTACCTGGGCGGCATCCCCACGACGAAACCGGATCCGGTCTTTGTCGGCGAGACCCTCAAGGAGATGCTGACCAGGGACTTGAAGGACGAGGAGGGGGCCATCAAGCTCTACAGGGAGATCATTCAGATGGCGCAAAAGGAGGACGACCCCACGACGGCGCGCCTGTTCAGGAAGATCCTGGCTGACGAGGAAGAGCATCACGATTTCTTCCAGGGCGTACTCGAGGGGCTGAAGTAGCGCGTCCGGCCGATCGAACCACGGAGCCCACCTCGCGGTGGGCTTTTTTTTCGGAGGGATGCCGATGAGAAGACGGGAACGGGAAATTCGTGACGAGCGGCAGATGCGGGATATCCTGGACCGGGGCCTCGTCTGCCGCCTGGGCCTCAGCGACGGCCGGAATCCCTATGTCGTGCCGATGAGCTTCGGCGTCCGCGCCGGGCGGCTGTACCTCCACAGCGCCGGGGAGGGGAAAAAGATCGACCTGATCCGGCGAAACAACCGGGTCTGTTTCGAAGTCGACGTGGATGCGCAGGTCGCACCCGGGGAGGCCCCCTGCCGCTGGTCCATGAAGTACCGCAGCGTCATCGGGTTCGGGACGGCGAGGATTCTCGAGGACCACGAGGAGAAACGCGCGGGACTCGGCGCCGTCATGGCGCACTACGGCGGGCCGGAAGGGCCCTTCGACGGGAAGTCACTGGAGAGAACCTGCGTGATCGAGATCGCGATCGAGCGGATGACCGGGAAGCAGTCCCTGTAGAGGACGTGCTCCGATGAGTGACGGGACCGCATGGAGCCATGGCATGCGGGATCGTCCTTGACAGGAAATCTTTGGCATGCCAGATAAGGGCAGATGCGGGGGATGGGACGGGGAGAAGGGGATCTTCAAGAAAGTCCCGGGGTCGTTTTCGAGACGTTCGGAGCGTAGAGACACCGGGGACGGATGCGGCAGCGAAGCGGTAAGGATCCATAGGACGAAGGGCCCTGCCGGCGGTGGCCATCCCGGCCGCATCGCGCGCACGCAGGCCAATCCGGGGAGACGCACGGCCCAGCGGGAAGGAGAGGTCATGACGGATCGGGGTAGAGCATTCAGCGCGGTCGAGACGGTTCGCGAGGGCTTCAGGCAGACGGGTTACATCTGCAACACGGAGATCGCGACGATCGTGTACCTGGCCTTTCACCTCGAAAAACCCGTCCTCGTGGAGGGTCCCGCCGGCGTGGGCAAAACGGAGCTCGCCAAGAAGGCGGCCGCCTTCCTGAACGTGCCGCTCATCCGGCTCCAGTGTTACGAGGGGCTCGACGAGTCCAAGGCGCTTTACGAGTGGAAGTATGGAAAGCAGCTTCTCTACACCCAGCTGCTGCGGGACAAGCTCGACCAGATCGTCCGGCGGGAGGACGATCTGGGAGAGTCGATCCGGACGCTCCACCGCTATGAGGACATTTTCTTCTCCCCGCAGTTTCTCGAGGCGCGCCCGCTGCTCAGGGCACTCCAGCAGGAAGAGGGCGCCGTGCTGCTCATCGACGAAGTGGACAAGGCGGACGAGGAGTTCGAGGCCTTCCTGCTGGAGATCCTGTCGGACTTCCAGGTGTCGATCCCCGAGATCGGGACCGTGCGCTCGCGCACGAAGCCCTTCGTCTTTCTCACGAGCAACAGCACCCGAGAGCTCAGCGAGGCGCTGAAGAGACGGTGCCTCCATCTCTTCATTCCGTTCCCGGACCCCGATCTCGAACGGCAGATCGTCCGGCACCATGTGCCCGGCATCCCCGAGCGGCTGGAAAAACAGCTCGTCCTGTTCATCCACGAGGTCAGAAGGATGGAGCTGAAAAAGGCCCCCTCGATCAGCGAGACGATCGACTGGGCGCGAGCCCTCATCCTGCTGCACGCGGAGGGGCTGGACCGGGACCTGACCCGCAAGACCCTCAACACCTTCCTGAAGTTCGAAGAGGACATCCGGGCCGTCGACGAGAAGATCTTTCTGCTCGTCGACAAGGCGATCAGGGAAACGGCCTGATGGACCGCGTTCTGAACCGCTTCATCGTCGCCCTGCGGGGGGCCGGCGTTCCCGTGTCGGTGTCGGAGAGCATCGACGCCGCGCAGGCCCTCGCGATCTCCGGCTACGGCGACCGCCCGGTCGTCAAGAGCAGCCTGGGGGCCACCCTCGCAAAATCCGTTGCCGAAAAGGAAATCTTCGATGACTGCTTCGAGCGGTTCTTTTCCTTCCACCCGCTCCCTTCCGAGCTGGCGCCGGCTGCGGAGCCGGCCGCCGGGGAGCCTTCCGCCGTACTGCCGCCGATCGGGGGCATGATCCTGGAGGGCGATCTCGGGGGTATCGCGCTGGCCGTGAGGGATGCGGCGCGGTCGGCCGATCTGCAGTCCATCCGCTTCTTCACGCAGCGCGGGATGTTCACGGCCCGGATCCTCCAGGCCCTGAACCTCGACCAGCTCGACCGGTTCGTGGCGGATCTCTCCCCGGACGGAAGCGCGGGGGCCGGGGGCACGGCGCGCCGGATCGAGCAGGGCCGGGATGCCGTCGTAGACATGGTCCGGCGGTATGTCGAGGAACAGTATGAGATCTATGCCCGGGAGAGCACCGAGCGTGTCATCGAGCGCTATCTCTGGGACGTGAGGCTTACGGAACTCGAGGAGCGGCATTACGAGCGCATGCATTTCCTCATTCGGAAACTGGTCAAGCGGATGAACGACCGCTACTCCCGCCGACGCCGGCGCTCGAAGCGCGGGGCTCTCGATTTCAAACGGACGCTGAGGGCCAACATGCATCACGGGGGGCTCCTGTTCGACATCAGCTGGAAACAGAAAAAGGTCAACCGGCCCGACGTGGTCATCCTCTGCGATGTGAGCCGCTCCATGTCCACCGTTGTGCGGTTCTGCCTGCTCATGCTCTACGGTCTCAACGAGGTCGTGGCGCGGGTCCGCTCCTTCGTGTTCTGCTCCAGCCTGCTCGAGGTCAGTGACATCTTCGAGCGTTGTCCCCTCGCGGAGGCCGTCGAACGTCTCCGGACGGGCGAGGGTCTCGACATTCACATGGGGCGCACCGACTACGGGAGTGCCTTCTGGGATTTTACGAACCGCCATCTCGATGCGGTCACGGGTAAGACCACGGTGATCATCCTGGGCGACGCCCGGAGCAACTACGGCGATCCGGCCGAGGGACTCCTGAAACAAATCGCCGACCGCTGCCGGCGTCTCATCTGGCTCAACCCTGAAACGCCCCCCATGTGGGGAACGGGCGACTCGGAGATGCGGCGGTACGCGCGCCTCTGCGACCTGGTCATGGAGTGCAGCACGCTGCGCCACCTGGAGCAGCTCGTTCGCGTCCTGGTCCGGATCCCCTGAACGGGAATCGCCGCATGGACCCCCTACCGTTCCCGCCTGTTCCGTGCTAAGCTGACGCCGGAACGATATGCCGAAGGCGGCAACGCAGGTCCGGGCGGGGGGGATGTGAGACAGGAGTACCGAGACGCGCAGGAAATCGCACGGCGGCTCGTCCGCGAGGTCGGCGAGCCCCTCTTTTACGGACGCGAGAGGATTCATGTCGAGACCTCCGCCGCCCTGTTCAGGGAGGATCCCCTGGTCCGGAGGGCCGTCGACGAGTTGGGCGCAAGGCCGGACCCCGCCGGTCATGGGCTGGGGCACGCGACCAAGGTCGCCGTGGATGCGGGTGCCATCATCCTGGTTGAGCGGGGACCTGCGGATCCGGCGGGCGGGGTTCGAAGGCTTGTCACGCTGGCCCACGTGGCCGGCGTCCTTCACGACATCCGCCGGGAGGAAAAAGAACACGCCCTCAGGGGAGCCGAGGAGGCGCGACGCCTCCTGAGGGCTTTCGCTCTCCGGGAGGATGAACGGGACACCATCGCGAGGGCCGTCGCGAACCACGAGGCCTTCCGTCCGTCACGGCCCATGGGCGATGCGGACGGACAACTCCTCTCCGATGCGCTCTACGATGCAGACAAATTCCGCTGGGGGCCCGACAACTTTTCGGAGATGCTGTGGGACATGGTCGCGCGACGGGATGTCCCCCTGTCCGCGGTGCTCGGCCGTTTTATGAAGGGACTGGAAGGGGTCGGCAGAATCCGGGAGACCTTCCGCAGTGAAACGGGCCGCAGGTACGGTCCCGATTTCATCGACCGGGGCATGAAGATCGGAAGGAGGCTGTACGCGGAACTGACGGCAGCAGGCGGCAGGTGACGGAGATTCCGCCGTCCCCGCGATTTGCCCGCGGTCCGGATGTTCGACGGCGGGAACGAGCCGGCTTGGAGGCCGATCACAGCAGGGAGGCAGTGCAATGATCAAGAAGATCCTGATGGCATCGGACGGGTCGAAGACATCCCGGCGCGCGCTCAAGGCGGCCGTCGAGATGGCGAAGAGGTGGCGGGCTGCGCTGACCCTTGTCGGGGTGGTCGACAACCGATTGTACGTGGGCCGGACGATGCCCGCCGAGGTCTCGCCCGCCCGCATCGCTGAGCCTGTCGAGGACTACCTCATGCAGGTTGCCGGGGCCTATCTCGCCGCGGATGCCGGGTGGTGCAAACAGCGGGGCGTCAAGCCGGACATGGTCATCCGCATGGGTCATCCCGTCGAGGAGATCCTCAAGGAGGCGCGGCGCACGAAGGCCGACTTGCTGGTCATGGGATCCCACGGCAGGAGCGGGATCGGGTCGGGGATGGGGAGCATCGCCTACGGGATCCTCCAGAGCGAATCCCGGGTGTCCATCCTCGTCGTCAGGAAGTGAGGCCGGTGATGGGCGGACGGAGCGCGGACGGCGGCCGGTCGACCCCGGTGTACAGGGGGGCCATCTTTACGCTTTACGAAGACGAGATCAAACTGCCGAACGGGAGGTCCGTCCGGCGAAGCAGGATCGAGCACCGCCCCACCGTCGGGATCGTGCCTGTGCTGGGCAACGGCGACATCCTGCTGATCCGGCAGCACCGGCATGCGGTCGGCGGCTCGCTGATCGAAATCCCGGCCGGTACCATGGACCCCGGAGACCGGTCTCCCGAGGATTGCGTGCAACGCGAGCTGGCCGAGGAGACGGGGTATCGGGCGGGCCGGCTGGTGAAACTCTTCGGTGGCTATCTCGTGCCCGGATACGCGGACGAGTTCATGCATTTCTACGCGGCCTTCGACCTCGTCGAGGCTCCACTGGAGCCCGATGAAGACGAAGACATCGAGATCATGACCTGCCGTCTTCAGGACGCCTTGGCCATGATCCGCGACGGCAGGATCACCGATGGCAAGACAGCCCTCGCCCTCCTGCTGGTCGCGGACGCCCTGCGCAGGGAGGAAGGACGTTGACGGCCTGCTGTCCCGGTTCGCGCGGCAGTCGGGGTCAGCTTTTCCGGCTCGTTTTCGTCAGGAACGTGGAAAGCTGCTGCTTCACATTTTTTTTCCTGCAGACGGGACAGCGGACGTTTCCCTTGTCCCGCTCCGCCATGCTCATGACGACCGAGAAATTCTTCCTGCAGTCCTCACATCGAAATTCGTAGGTCGGCACGTCCAATCCCTCCTTATCCCGATTTTATCCATGACATGAGAGACGTGACTCAACGGGTCGCCTCACGAACGGCCGTCGGGCCCGTCCGGCGACCGCTCACTTCGGCCAGACCTTCCTGAAGGCCGCCTTCGGGAAGAAACAGTGCGGGCATTGCTCGGGAGGTTCCGGTCCGTAGTGCGTGTGCCCGCAGATCCGGCAGCGCCACGCGACGGTTTCCTTTTCGAGATGGACGTCGTGCGCCGCAAGAAGCGGGAAATCCTCGAGGGCCGGCATGACGGAACGGTAGCCTTCAAGCAGGTACCGGGAGACGACGATCCGCTGGATCTCGCTTGTCCCCTCGTAGATCATCGGCAGGCGCATGTCGCGCAGGAGCTTTTCCACGGGAAACAGGCGGGTGTAGCCGTAGCCGCCCAGGATCTGCAGGGCCTCGCTCACGACCTCGAAGGCCGCCTCGGTGGCGTAGAACTTCGCGATGGAGGCCGTAATGGTCGGGTCCATCCCGGAATCGTTCTCCCAGGCGGCTTTCCAGGTGAGCAGTCTCGCCGTTTCCACCTTCTGGTACATCTCGGCGATCTTGAAGTCGATGGCCTGGAAGTCCGCCAGGCGGGCTCCGAAGGCCCGTCGTTTTTTCGCGTAATCGATGGCCATCTCCATGGCCGACCGGGCGGCGCCGACGCCGAAGGAGCCGATGATGGGCCTCGTGTGGGCGAAGGTGGTCATGGCCATCAAGAAGCCTTCGCCGGGCTGCGCCAGCACGTTTTCCGCAGGAACCCGCACGTTCGTGAGATGAATGCCCGCGGTGTTCGAGCTGCGCTGACCCATCTTCGGGATAGGCCGGCCCGTCGTGACCCCGTCCTGGCCCTTCTCGACGAGAAACGCCGCGATGCCCTTGTGCCCGAGGGACGCATCGACGGTGGCGAAAATGGAGAAGTAGTCGGCCACCCCGGCGTTGGTGATCCAGTACTTGGTCCCGTTGAGAATGTAGTCCCCGCCGGATTTCTCGGCCTTGCAGCGCATGCCCGCAACATCCGAACCGGCAAGCGGCTCCGACGTGGCGAAGCAGATGAGCTTGAAATCCTTCGCCAGAACGGGAAGGTACTTGTCCCGGAGCCTTTCGTTTCTCGACAGGATCAGCGGCTCCGTGCCCAGGGAGTTGTCGAAGATCGAGGTGGCCAGCCCCGCGCAGGCGGCCGAGATTTCCTCGACCACCAGGGCGCTTTCCAGAAGGCCCCGCCCCTGTCCCCCGTATTTCACGGGGATGGTGAGATTCATGATCCCCTCGTCCCATGCCTTCCTGAGGATGTACAGGGGTAGATCGTCCTTCTCGTCGTAGTGCCATGCGACGGGGAGCACCTCGTCCAGGGCGAACCGGCGGGCCTTGTCTCTCAACGCGATCTGTTCGGGGGTCAGGGAGAAATTCAACATCGGCTGCCTCCTTCCTGGATCGTGCCTGCTTCGGGCGTCATCGTGAAAGGGGAAAAGGGCTCCTGCGGGGTGCGTTCCGCTTCCTACCGTAATGGAAAACGCCGGGGATGGCAAGACGAACTTCGATGCGCGAAGAAGCGGCCGGAATCGAATGCGGTGCGGGGCGTCCCGGCGGGGCGGGCGACAGTCCCTCCCGTGCGCGACGATGCGCGGTGCCGGGGTGACGGCGGCGCCGCGCAAGAAAGAATTGACAAGCCTCCTGAAGCTCGTGTAGCGTTTCGGCTGCTCGCACGTTCCGATGTCCGGGGAGGGAACGCGCCGGCAGCCGAGACTCGCTCAAGACGCGATGGCCCCTGAGAGGCCCCTGCAGGGAAGGAGGAAAGGGACCGGGATGAGAAAGCGATGGTTCTACCTCGGGGCAGGCATGCTCTTTTTCTGCGTGACGCTTCTGGCGGCAGGCGCATCGGCCGCCGAGGTGCGCTACCGGGTGAAGGCCGGCGACAGCCTTTACAGGATTGCAAAGAAATTCCAGGTCAGCGCCGACACTATTCGAACGGCCAACGGCCTGGCCGGGGACGCCCTGAAGCCCAACCAGGCGCTCGTCATCCCCGCGGGCCGTGCGCAGGGGAAGAGCGCCGAACAGGCTGCCGCGAAGAAGCAACCCGGCCGCGACGAAACGGTTCACATCGTGAGGAAAGGCGAGACGCTGGCCGGAGTGGCGGAAGCGGCAGGCCTGTCCGTTTCCGAGATCAGGAAACTCAACGGCCTGAAGACGTCGAAGCTCAGGGCGGGGCAGCGCCTCGTCCTGGCGAAGCGAGCCGCGGGGGACGCGCAGGACGACGAGGATCTCGAGGAAGCCGGCTCCATCGAGACGGATGAACTCGTCCTGCAGGGGGAGGAGCGGGAGAGCGCGGGGCCCAAGGCCCCCGTGGCGCTCTCGCGCTGGAGCGACCCGGCGGAACGGAGACTCTTCGTCAATCTCGTGAAGTCCTACGAGGGCGTGCCCTACAAGCTCGGCGGCAATACGATGCGGGGCATCGACTGCTCGGCCTTTACGAGGAAAGTCTACGGGATCTTCAGCATCGACCTGCCCCGGACGGCGAGGGATCAACTCAAGTGCGGCGCCCGCGTCGGGCGGGACAACCTGGACACGGGCGACCTCGTGTTCTTCCAGACCAGGAAATACCGTCTCCACGTCGGGATTTTCCTCGGCGGCAGCGAATTCTTCCACCTTTCCTCCAGAAACCGTGCGGGGAAGGTCGACCACATCGATTCGGCGTATTTCAGCTCCCGCTTCATCGGCGGCGTCCGGCTGATCGAGGCCGTGCGCCCGGCAAAAAGCGAACCCTCCTCCGCGCCGGGGTTGTCTCCCGACGGTTCCACGCCCGCCGGTTCGCCCTCGGCGAAAGCCGAACGCCCTCCGGGGGGATGAGGTGTTTGGAGGGCAATAGGGTCAGAAGGGGGAAGGCCGGGAAAGCGGAGAGCATGAGGCCGGCCGCCGTCCGGCCCGGCGTTGCCGCCCTCTTGCCGAAGAATGGCCCCGGGCCGACAGCCTGCCCGCTACTCCCGGAACATCATCTTCAGCTCGTACACCCCGGCCCCGACCCGCTTTTCCATGTCGAATCCCATCTTTTCGAATACGTGCAGCATGGGCCGATTCTCGAGCAGGACCTCCGCGGTGAAGCCGAGCAACCCCTGCCGTCTCGCCAGGTAGGTGAGATATCCGAGGAGTTCCTGACCAATCCCTTTGCTCTGGTGCGCATCGCTGACGGCGAAGGCGACCTCGGCCATGTGGGTGTCCTCTTCGATCTCGTACTGGCCGAGGCCGACGATCTCCTCGTTGTCCTCCTCGCCGAGGACGGCCAGGATCTCCATCTTCTTCGTGTAGTCGATGACGACAAAATCCTGGAGCCGCTCGTGGGGCATGTCCTTGCGATAGGAGATGAACCGCCGGTACAGGCTGCTGTCCGAAAGGGAATAGAAAAAGTCCTGGAGCCGGTGCTCGTCGCTGATCTTCACGGGCCGGAAGAGGAGGTTGATGCCGGCTCTCGTGGTGCGGTAGGTCTCGAGCTCCTCGGGGTAGATGCCGCGCTCGCCGGGGATGAAGGCCTGGTCCCGGTAGATGAGCCCGTTCTTACGGGCCTCCTCGATGAGCCAGGGCCTGAACTTCGGGTGGGCGATGGCGATCAGTTCCATGGCCCGCTCGCGGACGTTCTTGCCCGGCAGGTAGGCGATCCCCCACTCGGTGACGACATACTGGACATCCCCCCTCAGTAACGTCGCCCCGGACCCCTCCTTGAGGAACGGGACGATGCGCGAGACCACGTCGCATGCCGCCGTGGACTGGATCGCGAGGATCGTCTTGCCGTTGCGGGCCAGGGCCGCCCCCCGCATGAAATCCGCCTGTCCGCCCACGCCGCTGTAGAAGGTCTTTCCGATCGATTCGGCCGTCGCCTGTCCCGTGAGGTCGATCTCCAGCGCGCTGTTGATGGCGACCATGTTGTCCTGCCGGGCGATGAGCAGGGGGTTGTTCGTGTAGTCGATGGACCGGAAGTCGATGGAGGGGTTGTCGTGGAGAAATTCGTAGGTCGACCGCCTGCCCATGCAGAACGTGGCCACGGTCTTTCCCCGGTTGACGGTTTTGCGGGAGTTGTCGACGACTCCCCGTTTCATCAGCTCAACGATGCCGTCGCTGATGAGCTCCGTGTGGATGCCCAGGTGTTTCTTGCCCTGTAGGTTCGAGAGGACGGCGTTGGGAATCGTACCGTAGCCGACCTGGATCGTGTCGCCGTCCTCGATCAGCCGGGCCACGTAGTTGCCGATCCGCTGGGCGATTTCCGTGTCGGCCGCCGGGAAATACTCGAGGAGCGGCTCGTCGTAGGGGACGAGGAAGTCGATGTCGTCGATGTGGAGAAAGGTGTCTCCGTGGACCCGCGGCATGCAGCGGTTGACCTGCGTGACGACCACACGGGCCGTTTCGGCGGCGGCCTTCACGATGTCGACGCTGACGCCCACGCTCAGGTAGCCGTGCTCGTCGGGCGGGGAGGCCTGGAGAAGCGCCACGTCGACGTGCTCGAGGCCCCGGCGGAACAAGCCGGGCACCTGGGAGAGGTTGACCGGCGTATAGTCGGCCATCCCCCTGTTGACCGCCCCGCGGGTGCTGTCGCCGATGAAGAAGGAGTTGTGCCGGAAATTGGACTTGAACTTCTCGTCGGCATAGGGGGCCACGCCGAGGGTGCGAATGTGAAGCACCTCGGCGTCGAAGAAGGCCTTGGGGTTTTCCTTGACGTATCGGATCAGCGCGTGGACGAGGTGCTGGGGCTCGGCGCAGGCCGACGAGATGAAGATCGTGTCGCCCCGGTTGATGTGCCTGAAGATCTCCTTCTCCGCCGCGAATTTCCGGGGATGCCGCTGCTTCCAGAGGTCGAGGAGCTGCGTGGTGTCCGTCATGGCCGGGTTTCTCTTTCCGCTTTCCGTTATTGATAGCGTAGCCTAGACGCAGGCGGAACGGCTGTCAAGAATGGAAATCGGGAGAGACCGCGAGCCGCCTTTTTTGCCTTGATTCCTTGCGGGGTAACAGGTATAAAGCATGCGTTTTGTGAACCCTGCGGGAGAATTCATGCCGGAGAGAGCACTGATTATACCGATCTTATCAGCGGTGAGAGAGGAGGAGTCATGGAATTCAAGCCGCGCGCAAAGCGTTCCCTGACCGCGATCATAGAGGATCAGGCCAAGAGATGGGAACTGAACGAAAAAAAGAAATTCAAACAGACCATCCGGCCCGTTATCGCCATTTCGCGACTGCCCGGCAGCGGCGGCTGGTTCCTTGCCCAGAGGGTGGCCAAGGACCTCAGGATGGATTACTGGGACCGCCAGATCATCGACGAGGTGGCCAAGAGCGCCAAGGTCAGCAAGCGGCTGATCAAGTCCCTGGACGAGCAGGACAAGAGCATGCTCGACGACTGGATCGAATCCCTCGGCGAGAGGCACCTGTGGCCCTATGAGTTCATGGAGCATCTCACCCGGGTGATCGGCACGATCGGCGCGCATGGAAATGCCGTCATCGTGGGCCGCGGGGCGAGCTTTATTCTGCCCCCCGAGGCATGCCTCCGGGTCTTCGCCATCGCCCCGCTGGAAGTGCGTGTGAACAACGTGGCGACGTTCTTCAAGCTGACCAAGGAGGAAGCCAAGCAGCGCATCCTGTCGGTCGAGTCGGAGCGGGTCGCTTTCGCGCGGAAGTACTTCAACGTCGACCCGATGAACCCGAACCACTACGACCTGATCATCAACACCCAGTACTTCAACCTCGATCAGGCCTCGAAAGTCATCGTCGAAGCCTACAATTCGAAAGACTGGCAGGATTTCTCGGCGAAGAAGGTCATCAAGTAATAGGACCGGGTTCAGGCACCGGGGTTCGGGGTCAGGGCATCCGGAAGGACTCAAGGATTCGAAGCCGGAGAATGCCGGCTGAAAAAAAGCCCCGCCGGCCGGCGGGGCTTTTTCATGAATACCGAATTCGTTGAGAGCCTGGAATTCTCAGATAGGAAAACGCGCAAACCGCACAACCCGTCCCCGCTGCCAGGTTTTCCTTGACCGGATATCCGATTTCCCCTAAGATCCCCCACTCCTGCGGGTGGAAGAATCGCGACATACGAAGGGAGAACGATATGAAGATCATTCTTTTGGGTGCGCCCGGTGCCGGGAAGGGGACTGTGGCCAAGCTGCTCACCGATTTCGACGGGTCCGTCCAGATCTCGACGGGGGACATCCTGAGGGCCGCCGTCCGCGAGGGGACCGAGTTGGGGAAGGAGGCCAAGGCCTACATGGACCGCGGTGATCTCGTGCCTGACTCCCTGATCATGAAGATCATGGAGGTGAGGCTGCAGGAGCCGGACTGCGCGAGGGGGTTCATCCTGGACGGGTTCCCCCGCACCATCGCCCAGGCCGAGGCGCTCGGGTCGCTGCTCAAGAAACTCGACCGGAAACTCGACATGGTGGTCAACCTGGAGGTGCCTCGCGAGGTGATCCTCGACCGCCTCACGACACGCAGGACCTGCTCCAACCCCTCATGCCAGGAGATCTATAACATCAAGAGCATGCCCCCGAATCCGGACGGGACGTGCAAGAAGTGCGGCAGCAAGGTCGTCCAGCGCGACGACGAGACGGAGACGGCCATCCTGTTTAGGCTCGAGACGTACAACGCGAAGACGGCGCCCCTTATCGGGTTTTACGAGAAAGAGGGGTTGCTGAAAAACTTCACCTCGCTTTCGAGCGCCGACACGGTGGAGGCGGTGAAGAAGGCGTTGAAAGAAGGCTGAAGGCGAAAGGTGAAAGGCGAGATCCCCCTTCATCCCCCTTTGAAAAAGGGGGATGAAGGGGGATTTTCTTATTGGCGAAACGGGTGAAGAGGGCATAGAATACCGGTCCCGCAGGAGGAAGACGTTGCCGATCGATTACAGGAGAGATCTCAACCCCGAGCAGTACCGGGTCGTCACGGCCGAAGGCGGACCCGTGCTGGTCATCGCGGGCGCCGGCAGCGGCAAGACGAGGACGCTCACCTACCGCGTGGCCCGCCTCATCGAGACGGGAACGCCGCCGGAACGGATTCTCCTGGCCACCTTCACGAACAAGGCCGCCCGGGAGATGCTGGGCCGTGTGGAGCTTCTGTCGGGCGTGGACATCCGCAGGCTCTGGGGGGGCACCTTCCACCACATCGCGAACCGGGTGCTCAGACGCCACGGCGACCGGCTGGGATATGGGCGCAACTATTCCATCATGGACGCCGACGACACAAAGTCGCTGCTGAACGCGTGCATCGCAGATGCCGGCATCGAGACGAAAGGGGGCCGATTTCCCAAAGGGGACGTCCTCGGAGCCATCATCGGGTTCTCCGTCAACACCCTGACTCCCCTCGAAGAGGTCATCGGGAGGAAGTTTCCTCACTTCTGCCCCCTGGCCGAGGACATCCGCGACATCGCCCGGGCCTACGGAGAACGGAAACGGGCCCTCAACCTGATGGATTTCGACGACCTGCTCGCGAACTGGCTGGCGCTGCTGCGGAACGAGCCCGACGCATTGCGCGAATACGCGGAGCGGTTTCTGCACGTGCTCGTCGACGAGTACCAGGACACCAACAGCCTCCAGGCCGCCATCCTCGATCTTCTGGGCTCCAGGCACCGCAATCTCATGGTGGTAGGGGACGACCACCAGAGCATCTACTCGTTCCGCGGCGCGAACTTCGAGAACATCCTTCGCTTCCCGGATCGGTATCCCGACGTCAGGCTCTTCAAGCTCGAAACGAACTACCGTAGCACCCCCCAGATCCTCGACCTGGCCAACCGGAGCATCATCCGGAACCGGGACCAGTTCCCGAAAGAACTGAGGGCGGTGCGCAAGGGAGGATTCAAGCCCGTTTACATCCCGGTGCGGAACGCCACCCTGCAGGCCGCCTTCGTGGCGCGGCGAATCATGGATCTCATCATGGAAGGGGTCCCGGTCCGGGAGATCTCCGTCCTGTACCGCGCCCACTACCACTCCATGGAGCTTCAGATGGAACTCACCCGGCGGGGAATCCCCTTCGAGATCCGCTCGGGGATCCGCTTTTTCGAGATGGCCCATGTGAAGGACATTACGTCCTACCTGCGGGTGCTCGTGAACCCGCTGGACGAGGCCGCCTGGAAGCGAGTTCTCGGGCTCTATGAAAAGGTGGGCAGGGTCACCGTCGACCGGGTCTGGAAGGCACTGTCCTCGGAGAGGGACCCCCTGGCCGCGATCCGGGACCCGGCCTGGGTGAAGCGCATCTGCAAGTCGGCCGCGCCGGGGCTTCTCCGGCTGGGCCAGACCCTGGCGCTGCTGCTCGAGAAAGCCGTCGAGCAGGCGCCAGCTGACCTCATTCACCTGCTTCTCGACCGGGGATACCGCGAAGACCTGCAGGACCGCTACACCGACAGCTTTTCCCGGGAAGAGGATCTGGCGCAACTGGCCGATTTCTCCAGCCGCTTTTCGAGCCTGACGGATTTTCTCGCCGAACTGTCCCTGCTGACAAACACGGCCGAGAGCGAGGCCTCCCATGCGGCAGAGGAGAAG
>Ga0116190_1000176_pt1 | contig 68268 bp, 62 predicted proteins | sample AD_JPNTR4_MetaG_FD_89808 | JGI IMG/M metagenome (GOLD analysis project Ga0116190, IMG submission 89808) | Active sludge microbial communities of municipal wastewater-treating anaerobic digesters from Japan - AD_JPNTR4_MetaG | ecosystem: Engineered > Bioreactor > Anaerobic > Digestate | place...
ATCACAGAAAACTGTATTTTTCTCTGTAACCCTGATCTGCGACCTGTTCAATTCCGGCTTATAGGATTCGATTGCCGCAACGGCATCTTCCATCGTTGCTCCAAGAAAAATTGATGCAGTAAGTGCGGCTCTTATATTTTCCTCATTATGACGGCCAAAAAGGTTCGTATTAATTATGTATTCCTTTTTCCTGAAGTAAACTTTGACAACCAGGTTGAATTCAGCCGACACGACTTCCACTGTCATTGGAGTTCCGTCGGGTGCTGAATATGGTACTGCTCTGTTCACAGTACGGTAAATCTGTTCTGTAATTAGCGGGTTATTATCGTTGTAAAAAGCTACTCCGTTAACTTTTTTCAGGTATTCATAAAGTTCTGTTTTTGCTTTTACTATGCTTTCAAAAGTGCCAAAGCCTTCAAGGTGGGCTGAACCGATATTGGTTATGATGCCATAATCAGGGCGGGCTATCATGCAAAGGGTTCTGATCTCTCCCTGATGGCTGGCGCCCATCTCAATAATCATCAGTTCAGTATCGGGAGGAGCAGAAAGAATTGTCAGGGGAACACCTATATGATTATTTAGATTTCCTTTTGAAGCGTGTACCTTTTTGCTTCTTGCCATTATGGCATTAATAAGTTCTTTGGTAGTTGTTTTTCCATTAGTACCTGTTATAGCAAGGACCGGTATGCCCAGTTCTTTGCGGTAATGGGTTGCAAGTGCCTGCAATTCAAGGAGGCAGTCATCAACCAGTATCGTACCTTCTGTCTCATACAGAGGATCGTCTATTACAGCGCAGCATGCTCCTTTTCCGAGAGCTTCAGCTGCATACTGATTTCCGTTATAATTGTTCCCCCAGAGGGCAAAGAACATTTCTCCTTTATTAACAGTACGCGAGTCAGTTGAGACTCCCTTCGATTCCCTGAAAATTGAATAAAGCTGTTCAGTTTTCATTTATACCTGGTCAGATTAGGGTTATTCTTTATAAAACATTCAGTATGAGTATAAAAGAACAATTGCAATAAATTGATTTTCAACATCTTTAAATTCAATTGCCTTCTGTCAGGTCAAAAAAACAGGGGCTTTATTTAAGCCCCTTTGATATTAGTTTCAGTTTATTATCTAAATCCTGACGGGCTTCCTACGCGTATCATCGCGCATCTGAAACCAAGGTCATCCCTTGAAGCATTCTGGTCGAGGAACCTTCTTGCCGAAGGACTTAACCAGTAGGCTCTGTCTTTCCATGAACCACCCTTATAAACACGTGCATTGTCGTTGATAAGTGATGTAAAATCATCGGGGCTCTGGGCATACATTCTTGTTGATGATTCTAATTCATCTTCTGCAGCATTCCATTCGTTCTGGTCAAGGGATGATTTCTTGTCCCCATCTCTATAATTTCTATAGTCGCCCTTGCGGTAATTATATCTATCAGCAACATCCTGTGGTTTTACAGTGTCAATAGGAAGCCGTCCGAGTCTGTCTTTCTGCACAACCTGTCCGTTGGCATCTCTTCTCAGGTCGGTGAAAACATTCCCTCTGAATGGGTTGAATTCATCCATATCATAGAATGAAAGTGGTCTGTAAACGTCGAGTACCCATTCATTGACGTTTCCTGCCATGCAATAGAGGCCATAGTCGTTTGGCCAGTACGATTTCACATCAACTGTAATGCTTCCGGCGTCGTTCAGACTTCCTGCAACCCCCATGAGGTCTCCCCTGCCGCGCTGGAAGTTTGCCATCATCTGGCCCATATGCTTTCTTGATGAATTTCTCACATTATGGCCATCCCATGGGTAAATTCTTCTTTCATATATTCTTTCCTGGAAGGTATTACCTTTCAGTCCATATGCTGCAAATTCCCATTCTGCTTCGGTAGGCAGTCTGTATCTTGGTAACAGTATACCGTCTTCAAAGGTGGTACGGCGTTCGGTTTTGTCGCCGCTAAGGCTTGGCCTCAGTTTACCGACAACACCTTCATACTGGCCTGCCAGGTATGCTTCGGTATTGAAATTGTTTTCATCTGCCTGGTTGGGATCAGGCTTGAGCTCACCTTCAGCAATCAATATACTTTCATTCACCCTGTCGGTCCGCCACAAACAGTAATCCGATGCCTGCACCCAGCTAACACCCACAACAGGATAGTTGTTATATGCAGGATGCCGGAAATAATACTGCACGTATGGATCATTGAACCCCATCGGGCTTCTCCATACAAGTGTGTCGGGTAGTGCACGCCTGTAGACTTCAGGGTAACTCTTGTAAACTCTTCTCAACCAGTGAAGGTATTCCCTGTAATCTACATTCCTGATTTCGGTTTCATCCATATAAAAAGATGAAACAGTAACTGTTCTTGGCGGATTATTCCAGTCAAACATCACGTCCTGCTGAACCTGCCCCATCCTGAATACACCACCCTCGATGAGAACTAGCCCCGGACCTGTTTTCTGCTCAACACCCAGAGCTACTTCAAACCCTCCCATGTCAGGGTCGTTATATCTCCAGCCCGTGGTGGGTGAAACTTCTGATTTCTTACCCTTGAAAAGACTGCAGGATGACAGCAGCAGAACTGATATTAAAACAACCGGAAAAGCTTTAAATCTGTACATAACTCTTTTATGTTTTATGGCCATAACTGATGAGTTCAAATATACAAAAATAGTAAAATATTTAGTTTTACCAAATATAACTACAAATTAGGGAATTTTATTGCCTTTATCACTTTTCTTTTATCAACATTATTTAAACTTAACGACAATCCTGCCTGATGATACATTGTAAAAGGCAACATTCCGTTTTCCGATGTTAAATTAAAACAATAATTGTAAAAAAGCAAAGAGCCTGAAAACCTTAAAGAAAAACCAGGTTGCAGGTTGATGTCTCCATTCCCACTGTACGATAGTAGTGAACTAACAGCAAACTTTTCGTTTCCAAGCGTTGCACCGGAGGCAACATTGAGCTCATCTCCGCAGAAGTCAAATAAAAATACCGGCTGCAAGCTTAGTTCATTCTTCCGCGACAGGTTGAAAACCTTCATGGCAAACAGTGTTATATGCCATGGTAACTGATCTTCAGATGCCCCATTCCATCCAATATCAGGCTTTGAAAGATGGTTTACCGAAACTCCTGAAGTGAAATCTCCCCACATTATCATAAAGCCTGTACCGACATCAAATATGGTTCTCCCCCTGTTATTTATGCTTTCACCCGAAGGCAGAACTGGACCTCTTAAAGGATCAATCTGGTCGGGCAAAATAACCTTTGAAGCATTTATCCCCCTGTGCCTGAAAGCAGCGCTCAGGCCTGCATTAACAAACAGATTCCTACCCGCCTGCAGATGATAGGAATATGAAAACCCACCACTCAGGTTATTCAAAACTCCTCCCAGATAGTTATCCGTTACAAAACCTGCTATTCCACCATGAAACAAAGGAATATATGTGTCGTATGAAACTGATAAAAAGTGCAGATCCATATTTCTTTCCGGATAATGCATTATATACATCATCCGCAGAGTACCATCTCCTTCAGAACCAGCTGCAGCAGGATTTAGAGTTACTATTGACTGGAAACCGTAACCATGAAAGTTATCCTGCGGTTTTGCTGTAAAAGAAGCAAAACAAACAGCCAGCAAGATCAGTATTCTGTTTTTTTTCATAACACAGTTCCGGCAATATCAACGCGGCAATCAACGTTAATATTTCAAAAACTCTAAATATAATAACAAAATAATCTCACTTCTTATCTTTGCCGGGAATTATGAAAATCACCCGAATCATAATCCTGTTTCTTTTTTCGGCATTAAACGCATATGCCTTCCCACTGACCCAGGCAGCCGGTGAAAAATTTGCGGATGAGTCAGTACTGGCAACAGGTAAATGGTTTAAAATCGCTGTAATTGATGAAGGCGTATATCGTATACCATTTAGTACTCTCCAGAAGTTGGGCCTGACAAACCCGGCAAACCCGAGAATATACGGAAATAATTTTGGGCAGCTTTCATATTACAACGATAGTCCGAAACCCGACGATCTGAAAGAAATAGCCATATTGCTTGTTACCGGGACAGATGGAATTTTCAATGAGGGTGATTACCTTTTATTCTATGCCCAGAGCACTCATCGCTGGAAGTACGACCGCAGTACAGACAGTTACAGGTTTATCAGACATAATTATTCCGATACGGCATATTATTTTCTTACATCATCACCTTCGCCGGGGAAATATATCACTACTGTTCCTTCCCTGGTATCGGCTCCTGATTATACATCCTTCTCACATGACGCTTTGTTCATCCATGAAATTGAGTCAGAAAATCTTCTCAAATCGGGAAGAGAATGGTACCAGCCTGTCTCTGTTTTGAGTGGCATTCAAATCCGACCCGGTTTTTCAGGTCTTGTTACCGGAGAAGAATTAAAATACAGGCTCAGAGTACTTGGAAGGTCGTCAGTTCCAGTAATGTTCAGATTGTATGAAGGTGAAACAATCCATGCAGCGGTACTTGTTCCTGAAGTCAATCTCTTTTCTACAACCGGGATTTTTGCAAGGGATGTAACCATTTCAGGAACACTCACCCCCTCATCACAAAACCCGTCGTTCGAAGTAAAGTTTTATAACAATGGAGAACAATCTGCAAAGGGCTGGCTCGATTACCTGGAACTTCAGGGAAGAGCAAACACTGCTTTCAACGGAAAAACTTTAATCTTCTCCGATTCCAGATCTGTTGCCCCCGGCAGAATAACCGAGTTTAACGTCAAAAGCTCATCAGCCTCAATCAGTATATGGGACGTCACAAATCCTTTTGAGCCAGTAAACATCCAGTTTGAAAAAACTGGCGATTACTGCATATTCAGAATATCTACCGATTCTCTCAGAAAATTTATTGTATTCAGCTATGATGGAACAATAACCCCTGTAATAAACAGTGTGCCAGTTCCGAATCAAAATCTTCACGCTTCACCAGAAGCTGATATGGTAATTGTAACCCATCCGCTTTTTTATCAACATGCAGTAAAACTTGCAGGCATTCATAACAATAACAGCGGACTCACATCCATAATTGTAACACCTGAAGAGATTTACAATGAATTTTCAGGTGGAATACCTGATATTGTTGCAATAAGAAATTTTCTCAGGATGAAATTTCTTAAACAGTCAGGCACATCCCATCCCCTTAAGTACCTGCTGCTTTTTGGAGACGGTTCTTACGACAACAAGAAATTACCCCCTCGTAATCCGAATTTCATACCTACTTATCAGTCACAGAATTCAACCATTGTTACATCATCTTTTGTTTCTGATGACTTCTACGGGCTGCTTGAAGATGGTGAAGGTGAAGCTACAGGAACTGAAGATATCGGAATAGGAAGGTTTCCTGTTATAGATACTATGCAGGCATCTGTAATTCTTTCCAAAATAATAAGGTATATGGATCCCTCAAATGGGGGCGACTGGCGTAATATGGTCGTATTAACAGCCGATGATGAGGATTCAAATACTCACATGAACGATTCGGAAGGACTCAGTTCATTGATTGAAACCAAATATCCTGAAATAAATATTGAAAAAATCTATCTTGATGCCTTCAGGCAGGTTACATCAATTAACGGACAATCATACCCGGATGTGGAAAAGGCAATAAATGACAGAATAAACTCAGGATGCATCATTTTTAATTATCTGGGGCATGGGAATGAGGTGGGACTTGCGCATGAAAGGGTGGTCAGAACCCAGAGTGTCAATTCATGGAAAAATGGCGGAAAATTGCCTCTGTTTATTACTGCCACATGTGAGTTCAGCAGGTTTGATGACGGTGAACTTAATCCTTTTACAGGTGAGATGACAGCAAAAAGCTCAGCAGGAGAAATGGTACTGCTGAATCCCGATGGAGGTGGAATCGCTCTTATGTCAACGACCAGGGTTGTATATTCTGCACCCAACTATACCCTGAACCGCAATATTATGTATTATGCATTTGAAAGGGATTCTACTGGCGAGTTACTGAGGCTTGGGGATGTCATGCGGCTTGCAAAAAACAATTCGGGTAGCGGTATGAACAAAAGAAACTTTACGCTGCTTGGCGACCCGGCTCTTCGCCTGGCATATCCCTGGCACGGCAGGGTTGTTACCGATTCAATTAACGGCATCAGTATTACGTCGTTTACAGATACTCTTAAAGCTATCTCAGTCGTTACAGTTACAGGACACATTGAAAATAACAGCGGAAATTATCTTAATGATTTCAACGGACTTGTTTTCCCGGTTGTTTTTGATAAGAGCAGTAAAATTAAGACCCTGGCAAATGACGGCGGTCAGCCGATGGAATTCTATGTTCAGAACAGCATAGTTTTCAGCGGAAAGACAAAGGTTAATAATGGCAGATTCAGATTTAGCTTTATTGTCCCGAGAGACATTGATTATTCCTTCGGGAACGGAAAAATAAGTTATTACGCAAAGAACGACAAAACAGACATGAACGGTGCTTTCAGTAATTTTATTATCGGAGGATTCTCCAGTCTTGCAAGTATAGATACTACAGGTCCGGAAATAAGATTATTCCTCAACGATACCCTCTTCAGAAATGGTGATGTTTCTGACAGTAATCCTGTTCTGCTGGCAAAGATTTCAGACCTATCAGGTATCAACACCACGGGCGCCGGAATAGGTCATGATATAACAGCCTGGCTCGATGAAGAGAGGAACAGCTCATTTTCTCTGAATAATTACTTCGAAACCGATATGGACAATTACACCAGAGGCACTGTTAAGTATCGGTTAAACAACATATCTGAAGGAGTTCATACCCTCTCATTAAAAGCATGGGACAACTTCAACAATTCAGCTGTTGCCACACTCAAGTTTGTAGTAAGGAGTGAAGGAAAATTTATCATAAATGATGTATCAAACTATCCGAACCCGGTAACCTCGTATACTTATTTCACCGCCGGACATAACCGTCCCGATAAAGACCTTTATATAATAATTGAGATTTTTGACATGAGCGGCAGGAAGGTAAAGATACTGGAGGAGAATCTGACCTCAACAGGGTACAGGCTGCCTCCCATTTACTGGGACGGCACCATAGAGGGTGGTAAAAAGGCAGGCAGAGGCATATACGCTTATGTCGTCATAATAAAGACAGGTGATGGTGAAACTGCAAGAGCTTCAGGCAGATTGATAATATTATAGATTTTATACAATAACATGGGCAGAAAATTGTTTTATATTTGCGGAAATTCAGAATCAAGAAATTACAGAATGAAAAAAACGTTGGTTGCATTACTGCTGGGTAGTCTTTTAATATTGACGGTAAATAAACTAGGTGCACAGAGCTCTTCTGATGAATTGAATGCTATTCAGACTGTTGTCCCCTTTCTAACGATAGCTCCTGATTCAAGGGCAGGTGCAATAGGAGATGCAGGTGTTGCGACCTCGCCGGATATTTACAGTATGCACTGGAACCCGTCAAAATTTGCTTTTATTGATGGCAAGGGAGGTTTCGGAATTTCCTATTCACCCTGGCTCAGAACACTGGTACCCGATATCAATCTCGCGTATCTGTCGGGTTACAAAAGAATTGACAGCCGGCAGGTTGTAGCCTCAAGCCTTTTTTATTCTTCACTTGGAGATATACCTTTTACAGATGACTTCGGCAACCTGCAGAGAGTTTTTATTCCTACTGAATTTGCAATTGATGCAGCATATGCTCGTCTGTTCGGAGAAAACTTTTCAGGAGGTATAGCTTTTCGTTTCATATATTCGAATCTTACAGGAGGGTTCTCCTCAGATGGAACAGAAACACATCCTGGAGTCTCTTTTGCAGCTGATGTTTCAGGCCTTTACAGGAAAGAAACAGAGATTCTGAATAAAAATGCTCTGTTGAGCATCGGATTCAACTTTTCCAACATTGGGTCCAAAATGAGTTATTCGAAATCGAAGGAACCCGATTTCATACCCATGAACATGAGAGTGGGTGTTGGATGCACCTTTAAATTTGACAACTTCAACGAACTGACACTAACCACAGATTTCAACAAGCTGCTGGTACCTACACCTCCAAAATATGACCCTGACAGGAACATTATCGCAGGGAAAGATCCAAATGTTTCGGTACCGGTTGCAATTATACAGTCGTTTTTTGATGCACCCGGCGGTTTGAAGGAAGAACTGAGAGAGATAACTGTTTCGATGGGAGCCGAATACTGGTATAACCAGCAGTTTGCAATTAGGGTGGGATATTTTTATGAGAATGAAACAAAAGGCAACCGAAAGTATTTCACTGCTGGAGCCGGTTTCAGAATGAACATCCTCGAAATTGATTTTTCCTACCTGATGCCTGTGGTGCAGAACCATCCGCTGGCACGCACACTGCGCTTTTCACTCTCCTTCGAGTTCAGCTCATTAAGAAATGCTTCAAAGGGATGAATTTCCGCACAGGACAGGGAATTGATTTTCACCGCCTCGAACCAGGCCGCAAATTATGGATAGGAGGCATATTAATCCAGCACGACAGAGGCTGTATAGCCCACTCCGACGGTGATGTTCTCCTTCACGCTATTTGCGACGCCCTCCTCGGCGCTGCCGGACTAAACGATATCGGCCATCAATTCCCGGATAACGACCCTCAATATTCAGGTATCGACAGTAAAATTCTTCTCGAAAAAACTGTAAGTTTAATCAGAAAAGAAGGATATGAAATAGTCAATATTGATTCTACTGTTTGCCTCGAAAAGCCCAGGATTGCTCCTTACATTCCCGAAATAAAAAAGATAATTGCAGGTATAACAGGAATAAATACAGGGGATATTTCAGTTAAGGCAACAACTACCGAAAAAATGGGATTTACCGGCCGTGAAGAAGGCATTTTCGCCATTGCAGCCGTTCTGTTAAGAAAACCTTGAAAAATCCAGGATTATTTTATAACCAATTATTTCCCCTTCCCCTTCTCCTTCTCCTGAGGCTGACTCTCCTTGATTATTTCTTCATCAACCAGAATGCGCCCGCAATACTCGCAGACAATAATTTTCTTTCTTGATTTAATATCAAGCTGCCTCTGCGGAGGAATCTGGTTAAAACACCCTCCACATGCATCACGCTGGATAGATACAACTGCCAGACCATTCCGCGCATTGGCACGTATTCTCTTGTAAGCCGTTAGGAGCCTTTCTTCAATCATTGCCTGAATCTTTTCAGACCTCTCGAGCAGAGATTCCTCTTCCTTCTGCGTGTCGGCAATTATGTCCTCCAGTTCGGTCTTCTTATTCTGAAGATCCTGTTTTCTTTCATTAAGCTGTGCCTCCGATGCAGAAATCAATGCCTTTTTTTCTTCAATCTGAGCATTGAACTCTCTTATCTTTTTATTACAGAGTTCAATTTCAAGTGTTTGATATTCAATTTCTTTGGAAAGCGAATCAAATTCCCTGTTATTACGAACATTTTTCTGCTGCTCCTCATACTTCTTAATAAGCAGCTGGGCTTCAGCAATTTCATGTTGTTTCTTGGAAATAGCTTTTTCAAGGTTAACAACCTCTTCTTTCAGGTTGTTAAGCCTGGTTTCAAGACCTGCAATTTCATCCTCAAGATCCTGAACCTCCAGGGGAAGTTCACCGCGCAGGGTTTTTATCTTGTCTATCTCCGAATCTACAAGCTGTAGAGAATAGAGAGCTCTTAACTTTTCTTCTACGGATATTTCGGTTTCCTGTGCTTTTGCTTTTTCCATCGTCAGAAATAATTTATCGGATTAGTGTTTATGTCAGAAAATCGGACTGCAAATTTAGGGAATTTTTTTATAATTAATTCATATAATATTTCGAGGCAAGATATTTCACTCTCATAATGGCCGATTTCCACCAGCATTATGGATTTGCCGAAGTCCAGAAAGTCGTGGTATCTTATTTCTCCGGTAATGTAAGCGTCGGCTCCTGAAGAAATTGCAGCCGGAATAAAAGATCCCCCTGCTCCTCCGCAGAGAGCAACCTTGAGTATCCTGCCTTTTGCCGGCTTTGAATATTTCAATCTATCTGCACCAGATATATCCGAAACAAGCTTAAGAAATTCATTTTCGTCGAGCGGTTCAGGCAGATTGCCGGTACAACCGCTACCAGCACCTGTGTATTCATTCATAAGAGGATAAATATCATAGGCAACCTCTTCGTAAGGGTGCGCTGCCAGCAGGGCCTGTATCACATTATTTTTAAGATGTGACGGAAGAATGGTTTCAATTCTTACCTCTTTCTCTTTATGGTATTCCCCTTTCTTTCCAGCAAAAGGATTGGTATGCTCACTGCCCCGGAATGTGCCGAATCCCTCAACATTGAAACTGCACAGGTCGTAGTTGCCTATTACACCAGCTCCTGCCGAAAAGAGGGCCTCTCTCACCTTTTCTGCATGGCTAACAGGAACAAAAGTTACGAGCTTTATAAGTTTGTTTTCGAGAGGCACCATGACTCTTATATCTTTCAATCCAAGTTTTTCCGCCATCTTCCGGCTCACTCCGCTACCGAAAACATCCAGATTTGTATGTAATGAATAAATCGCAATATTATTTTTCACCGCTTCAATAACAACTTTTTCAGCCAGGCTCCTGCCGGTCAATGACCTCAGCGGGTGAAACAGCACCGGATGATGGGTTATAACAATGCCACATCCCTTCTCAGCAGCTTCCTTTATCACCTCTGGTGTAGCATCAAGAGCAAGAAGGGCAGATGTCACTTCCGATTCAGGATCTCCTGCCTGCAAACCGGAATTGTCGTAGTTTTCCTGATACGCAATTGGTACGGCTGAATCGAGAAAGGAACAGATCTCTTTTACTTTCATTGTTATCGGCTAAATACTGTTACGCAAGTCAATTAATAACTCTTTGATATTCAGAAGCGTTTCTCTTATTGCCAGTTTATATTCCGTTTCATCCAACTTTTCAGAAAGATGTTTCCTTGCTCCTGATATTGTCATTCCCTTTTCTTTAAGCAGGTAATGAATCATCTTCAGGTTTTTAAGGTCTTCAGGCATAAAAAGTCTGTTTCCTTTTTTGTTTTTCCGGGGTTTCAGTATCTCGAACTGGTTTTCCCAGAAACGTACCGTAGAAACCGGCACATTAAGAATTTTTGAGACTTCTCCTATTGTATAGAAAAGCTTTTCTACCGGTTTTTCTTTGTATGGCATATTTATTATTTTTTTATGATTTTACCATCATCAGTTATTTCAATGCCTGTCTCAGGGAAATCAAGCAAAGTTAACTCTCTGATTTTAAAAACAGCCCTTTTCAAAGGATCGTATCTGACAATTCTTTCAGCGTCATGATATACGGGTATTATATCACCCGAAATAAACCGGCCGGTAATGTCAGTTTCGACTCTTACTACCGGGGCTATTCCGTTTGGGCCTGCAACATTTATTCTCCTGTAAGTGCAAAAGTTACCAAGGCTGTAGCATATCAATCTGTCTTTATATAATTCGATAGCCCGGGTGACATGAGGTCCGTGCCCGAATACAACATCTGCACCTGCATCTATCATTTTATGGGCAAATTCATAAACGTTACCGCGGTCTTCTCCGTGGAAATATTCACGGTTTCTGGTAACCCTTTGATTTTCTGCTCCTTCGGCACCTCCATGAAATGATACAATAACTATATTGCACTCACTGTCGAGTTTCCTGACTATTTTCTCTGCAGTTTCATAATCGTTCAGGTTAAGAATACCTTTATTTACCGAAAAGGCGCAGAAGCCCACAGTTATTGAATCCCTGGTTATTATTGCATATGGAACTTCTTCTGTGCCAGCATATTTTATTCCAAGGGAATCAAGTAGTTGCATTGTACGGATTACTGCCGGCGATCCGAAGTCCATGAAATGATTATTGGCAATGCTTATCAGATCGAAGCCTGCATAAGAGAGTACGCCGGCATACTTCTCAGGTATTCTGAAAATATAGCAATTTGTGGTATCCCTGCATTTTTTAAGTGGTTCACCTTCGTTAAGGAAGGAGCCTTCGAGGTTCCCGAATGTAATATCCGGTTCTCTGAGGATATCGGCGACATTTTCAATCAGAGGATAAGGATTATTATCTGGTGGAAGATATTTCGGTGATGGATAAGATGTTCCGGGCATTATATCGCCTACGCCGGCAATAACAACACGTTTTGCCGTCATGCAGGAATCACCTGTTTGCGCTTTTGGTTCCTCAAAAACAAAAAAAAGCTGATAGCAAACAATAATTAAAAAAGGTATAATGCTTATCCTCATAAAAGCAATGTGAATAAGATAATCTTAATCGAACGACTGTCCGCTTCGTGAGGCTATTTCAATTATGCGCTCGTATTCCTCAGGGGTGAGGTCGTGGAAGAAGTAATTTGATGGATCAACCTTAATTCCGTTAAGTTCAACCTCATAGTGCAGATGCGGTGCTATTGACAGACCTGTGTTGCCTACAAAACCAATAACATCACCTCTTTTTACTTTCTGTCCCTGCCGCACATTAAATCTGTCGAGGTGAGCATAGAGTGTCTTGTAACCAAAACCGTGGTTAACAACAATATGATTGCCGTAACCTCTCCTGGACGAAATGATACTTTCCACAACTCCATCGCCGGTTGCATATACTTCAGTACCTACAGGTGCAGTAAAGTCCATGCCATAGTGGAATCTTACGATTTTGTAAATAGGATGGATTCTAAGTCCCCATCCAGAGGCAGTTCTGGTAAGGTCTTTGTTCGAGACTGGCATTATAGCCGGGATTGAAGCAAGCATTTCTTCTTTTTCTCGTGCCAGTGAAATAAGCTCATCAAACGATTTTGACTGCACTACTATTTTTTTCTTTATTCTATCGAGCTTCTTTGCAGTCTCTATAATTAGTTTTGCATTACTGTAGTTCTCAAGTTCTTTATACCGGTTGATGCCTCCAATTCCTCCCTCCCTGAGAGTTGACGGCACAGGCTCTGCTTCAAAAATTGTACGGTAAAGATTATCGTCAGTTTCCTTAAGATGATCCAGAATTTTCTCCATGTTATCCATTTCCCGGTTCATAAGCTCATATTGCAGGGTAAGCTGCTCTATTTCCCTTTTTAAGGTCTTCTCCTTTGGTGAATCAAAAAATATTGTAAAAATCACGCCATAAATTGCTGCAATAAAAAGTGAACCGAGAAAATATGCCATAAATCTCAACAGAATATCTCTGAAACCCAGTGTTATTCTGTCAAAACTCAGTGATTCCGGATTGAACTTATATTTTGCTTTTCCCATGCGATTGCAAATATATAAATTAAAAGGGAAGAACAAAATCAGGTAAATGTGTGATTTAAAACACTTATGATGAAATTTATCAACAGTGAAAAATTATTTTTCAGCGGAATTTTGACTTTGAGTTCAGGGTCATTATCATGTCTCTGTATTCTTCGGGTGTAAGATCATCTGAGAAGAACCATAGAGGATTCTGGTGTGTGCCGTTATAATCGATCTGGTAATGTAGGTGTGGACCTGAAGATGTCCCTGAATTTCCGCTCAGTCCTATTCTGTCACCCCTTTTGACATTGAGTCCCACAGGCACATCAATCTTGCTCAGGTGCCCATATATTGTTCTGAACCCGTATCCGTGATCGATGATCACATGATATCCGAAACCATTAGAGCTCCAGCCTGCAGCTACAACGGTGCCTGCTCCTGTTGCATAAACCTCAGTACCGTATGGTGCAAGGAAGTCCTGTCCGTAATGCCATCTTGCAGTGCCAAGAACGGGATGTTCTTGCCGGAATTTTATTCCATCACCTCTGGGTATTGAGACATCAACAGGGCATATTTTCGGCAGGTGCTCATTTTCCCTCTTCCATTCATCTTTTCTTTCTTCAATTTCCCTGAACGACTCTTCCTGGACTTTCGTCATGTTTTTCAGCAGATCAAACTTGCTGCGGGCGTTAATTACCAGCTCAGCATTTTTCAGGTTCTTGAATTCGTTGTATCTGTCAACACCTCCGTATCCTGGATTCCTGAATGATGAAGGAATTGTATCCATGTTCAGTATCGGCCTGTAGCGCCCGTCGTCAGAAAGCCTCAGTTGTTCAATCACCCTGAATGCATTATCAAACTTCATCTCCAGTATTGAGTACGAAAGCTTAAGATTCTCAATTTCGTTGTTTAACATTTTTTCTTCAGGAGAACCGAACCGGTTGAAAAAAATTTTTAGATAAACAGATGATACTGCAATTGAAAGTACAAACCACATTAAAAATCTTAATAGTCTGATTTTCAATGGCAATTTAACTTGCTTAAATTGCAGGTCACTGTGATCAAAAATGTATTTACGGTTCTTTAAAAACAAACTGAAATATCTTTTTTATTCAGGTTCTGACAAATCTAAAGTAAATAAATTAATTTTACAAGCCCGATTCGGGATAATTTTTTAACCACTTAAATAAGAATGAGTCAATGAAATCCGGTGAACTGAGGCAGAAGTTTCTTGATTTTTTCAAATCCAAAGGACATGTTATTGTGCCGTCGGCAAGTATGGTTGTAAGGAATGACCCCACACTCATGTTCACCAATGCGGGCATGAACCAGTTCAAGGACATTTTTTTAGGGCATCAGCAGGCCGTTCATAGGAGGGTTGCAAATTCACAGAAATGTCTCAGGGTATCGGGCAAACACAACGACCTTGAAGAGGTAGGCCACGACACTTACCATCACACGATGTTTGAAATGCTCGGTAACTGGTCGTTTGGTGATTATTTCAAAAAGGAAGCTATTGAATGGGCATGGGAGTTTCTCACTGCCTGGCTTAAAATTCCCGAGGAGAGGCTTTATGCGACCGTTTTTGAGGGTAGCGAAAATGAGAATGTTCCATTTGATGATGAATCGTATCGCTACTGGCTGAAATGTTTCAACAATGCCAGCAACAAAGTTCTCAAAGGCTCAAAGAAGGACAATTTCTGGGAGATGGGCGATACAGGTCCATGCGGGCCATGTTCTGAAATACATATTGACTTGAGAAGTGAGAATGAGAGAAAGGAAATGCCGGGTCATCTGCTTATAAACAAAGGACATCCGCTGGTAATAGAGATATGGAACCTTGTTTTCATTCAGTATAACAGAAAAGCCGATGGAACTCTTGAGCCGCTGCCTGAAAAGCATGTGGATACAGGCATGGGATTTGAACGCCTCTGCATGGTGGTTCAGGGGAAAACTTCAAATTATGACACAGATATTTTCAGGTCAATTATAGATGAAATTTCATCAGTGACAGGTAAAAAATATGGCAATGGAGGGATGCAGGACGTTGCCATGCGGGTAATTGCCGACCATTTGCGGGCAGTCTCTTTCTCAATAGCTGATGGGCAGCTTCCGTCGAACAATAAAGCCGGTTATGTAATACGTCGCATACTGAGAAGAGCTGTAAGGTACGGTTATACATACCTTGGCATGGAGGAACCTTTTATCCACAGGCTTACCGGTACGCTTGCCAGTATAATGGGTGATCAGTATCCGGAGCTTATTAAAAATAAAGACCTCATTACCAGAGTTATACAGGAGGAGGAGGCTGCTTTTCTCAAGACTCTCGGTAAAGGACTTAGAATGATTGAAAAGAGAATTTCAGAGCTCAAAGAGGAAGGCAAAGATACATTACCGGGAAATGAGGCATTTGAACTTTACGACACTTACGGATTTCCTGTTGACCTCACAGAATTGATTCTCAGAGAGAATCAGTTAAAAATTGATACGGAAGGGTTTGAAGCAGCTATGAATGCTCAGAAAGAGAGGTCGAGAGAAGATGCTGCAGTTGATACGGGCGACTGGGTAATTGTAAGGGAATCTTCTGATACAACTGAATTCACAGGTTATGAGAAAACAGAAGATGATGTACTCATTACCAGATACCGCAAAGTTAAAATTAAAGGAAAAGACCAGTATAATCTGGTATTTGACAGAACACCTTTTTATGCCGAATCGGGTGGGCAGGCAGGTGACTCGGGAATTCTGACATGCGGGGACGAAAAAATAAAAATTACTGATACAATTAAGGAAAACAATTTGATTATTCATATAACCGACCGGCTGCCTTCTGATCCTTCTGCAGTGTTCAGAGCTTCGGTTGACACCAGGAAGCGACTCATGACAGCCTGCAACCATACAGCAACGCACTTGCTTCATCATGCATTGAGGGAAGTTCTTGGTAAACATGTTGAACAGAAAGGATCACTCGTTACCTGGGAGCGCCTGAGATTCGATTTCAGCCACTTCGCAAAAATGACTCAGGAAGAAATCATAAAGGTTGAAAAAATTGTAAATCACCATATAAGACAAAATATCGACCAGACTGTCTATAAAGATGTTCCTTTTGAAGAAGCCAAAAAAATTGGTGCCATTGCACTTTTTGGTGAAAAATATGGTGACACTGTGCGAGTTGTAAAGTTCGGAGAGTCGGTTGAGCTATGCGGCGGAACACATGTCAGGAATACAGGTTCGATAGGAATTTTCAAAATCATCTCTGAGAGTGCAATATCTGCAGGAGTTAGAAGAATAGAAGCCGTAACCGGTGAGAAAGCGGAAGAATATATTAACTCAAGAATCAGTGAAGCTGATGAGGTGGCAGAACTTCTTAAGAGCACAGGAAACATTGCAGAGAATGTAAGGAAACTTCTTTCGGAAAATGCTACCCTAAGAAAGAACATCGAGAGAATGCAGTCGCAACTTGCTGCAATCTACCGGAAAAACCTTGAAGATAAAGCCACTGTAGTTAATGGGATTAGATTCATAAAGGGCATCGTGGATACCGACTCACCCGAATTGCTGAAAAACATTGCCCACCAGCTCAGAAACATTTATGATGATCTGGTATTTGTAGCTGGTTCATCTTCAGATAAGAAGGCACATCTGATAGTTCTTGTTAGTGACAGGCTTGTTAAAGAGAAAAATATTTCGGCAACCGACCTGATTAAATATATTTCACCCGCCATTGAAGGCGGCGGTGGCGGACAACCCTTCCTTGCAACTGCTGGAGGAAAAAAACCGTCAGGACTGGAGGATGCTCTGAAACTTGCAGAAAACTGGATTAAAAACAGATAATCAAGGTCAATTCAGCTTTTCTGTAGCAGTAATTTTCTGGTCGAAAAACTCATTTATTTTCTTGTCGTATATTGAATTGAAAATAAGTTACTTAGTATGAGTATCCCTGATATTATTGTGACAATTTTGTATTTGTTCGAAAAATTTTATTAGAATTGCATTTAATTTAAAAATGAAGCAAAATGGAAGTAACCAGAACATTTGATATCATTGAGCTTAATCTGAGGCAATATCCCAGGGATGACATGTACGGAGGCAGGAATGATGGGGGCTGGTATACATATTCAACCGAAGATGTAGCAAATCATGTAAACTGGGTAAGTTATGGACTCATGGCAATGGGTTACAAACAGGGAGACAAGATTGCCACAATATCTCCAAACAAGCCTGAATGGAATTTTGTCGATATGGGACTTGCTCAGGCTGGAATGATTCATGTACCGGTCTATCCTACAATTGGAACCGACGAATATGCATATATTCTCGACCATGCTGAAGTAAAAGCTATTATTATAGGCAATAAGTCAATATACACCAAGGTTAAACCAATTGCGGACAACTTAAAGAATCTCAAAGATATTTTTTCATTCGAACCCGTTGAAGGTGTAAGAGACTTTTCGGAAATAATAGAAGCAGGTAAATCTAATGCTGACAAATATGCTGATGAATTGAAGAGAATCAAGGGTAGTATCCGGCCTGAAGACATGGTTACAATAATTTATACGTCGGGCACTACGGGAAATTCGAAAGGGGTGATGCTTTCGCATAATAATCTGATATCCAATGTCAAGGCAACTGTAGGAGCTCATCACATGGGTTATGGACACAAAGCTGTCAGTTTTCTGCCGTTATGCCATGTTTACGAAAGAATGATGAACTACCATTTTCAGTATAAGGGCATAAGCATTTATTATATTGACAATATGGGTATTATTGCCGAATGTATCAGAGAGGTAAAACCTAATCTTTTTACAACAGTTCCGAGGTTACTTGAAAAAATATATGATAACATTATTACCAAAGGCAAGAGCTTGCCTTTAATTAAAAGACTTATTTTCTTCTGGGCTGTAAACCTGGGATTAAAATATAAACTGAAGGGTAAATCAGTCTTTTACAAACTTAAGCTAAGCATAGCACGTAAACTTGTTTTCAGCAAATGGAGAGAAGCACTGGGCAACAATGTGGAAGCAATAGTATCAGGTGGGGCAGCATTACAGAACCGTCTTGAGCGTATTTTCTGGGCAGCCGGACTGCCTGTGCTGCAGGGTTACGGCCTCACCGAAACCTCTCCCGTTATAGCTGTCAACCCTTTACGGCTGGATGATATAAAATTTGAAACCGTTGGACCGGTGGTAGAAAATGTTGAAGTAAAAATTGCCGACGACGGTGAAATACTATGCAAAGGCCCCAATGTAATGCTGGGATATTACAAAGCACCTGAATTGACAGCCGAGGTGATTGACAGTGAAGGATTTTTCCACACAGGAGATATAGGTGTAATTGAAGACGGGCGTTTTCTCCGTATAACCGACCATAAAAAAGAGATGTTTAAACTCTCGGCAGGTAAATACATAGCGCCTCAGCCAATCGAAAACAAACTTAAAGAATCAATGTTTATCGAACAGGCAATGGTAATCGGAGAAAACGAAAAATTTGCCAGTGCAATCATCTCACCAAACTTTACCTATCTGCACGACTGGTGTTCGGAGCATAAAATTCACTTCAGGGATAACAAGGAACTAATAGAAATTCCGGAAGTAATAGATAGAATTGCAAAAGAAGTTAACCATGTTAATAAAAGTCTCGGCGAACATGAACAGATAAAAAGATTCAGGCTTATTACTGATGAATGGTCACCGCAGACTGGAGAACTCTCCCCCACATTAAAACTGAGAAGAAACATAATTGCAGAAAAATACAAAGATATTATTGCTGACATCTATATGCGAAGTGATAAAGAACAAGGGGTAATAAACCGCATTAAAAACGGAATCAGCAGTATTCTTAAAGGACTTCCGAAATTTTAGAAGCATTTTGCCGGAGGCTCAAAGCAAAATTTTATATTTTTGAGCTTCTGAGCTAAATATGAAAAACCGTATTATCTTATATTGTTCAATTTTTCTTGCGATTTCTGCAACGATGATTTCATGCGTGCCTCAAACTTGCAATGAAAAAACAGAATCACTCGCAGGAGCAACATTCTACAAAACAGGAACCGGAAAAATCGAAGCCCCGGATACTGTTTCCATATTTTGCCTTAAAGAGGATATTTCTAAGTTTTACCAGAAACTGTTTAAAAGAGCAATTATTTATCTCCCTTTTGATCCATCTGCAGAAAAATGCACGTTCATTCTAAGAATAAATCAAACAACTGACACCGTAACATTCAACTACACAACATTTCCTTACCTGGTCTCTAAAGAGTGTGGTTATACGTATTGTTTTTCAGTTACAGGTTACTGGTCGACAAAAAACATTATTGACACAATAATTGTGGTAAACAACAGAATTACTACCGGAAATGAAGAAAATATGCGTATTTTTTATTGAGATTATTATAACATTTTTTCTGGTGATAGCCTTTACCACAATTGCATCAGGCCAGGACACTGTTGCTGTTGTTTTTCCCTTAAAAATAAATATAGGTGCAGATATTTACGGACCAGTTTACTATTATGCGGAGAAAAATTCTCTCACTATTGAAGGTTTTATATCAGTTGACAGGGATACTATGAAGTCTTATTCATTTGAAGCTGGTTACAGTAGATTCAATTATGAGCAATATAATTACTCATATAAATGCAAAGGATTTTTTATAAGGGCAGGTATAGACTTCAACTTTATTTCGCCAAAAGTTTCGAAAGGCAGGTACTATGCCGGTACCGGTCTGAAATATGGGGCAAGCTTTTATTCTCATGAAATTCCGTTTTTTGAAAGCGAAAACTTCTGGGGAAAATTAAGCCAGTCAATCGGTAAATCCACGCATATTGCACATTTTATAGAAGCCTCACCTGGAATACGTACAGAACTCTTTAAAAATTTTTCAATAGGATGGACGATAAGGCTGAGAATCCTTCTTTACGGCGGAACAGGAAAAGATTTGAAACCTATATATATTCCGGCGTATGGAAATGGAACAAAATCATTCAGCCCTGGAATAAATTACTATTTTGTCTGGAGTATTCCTTATAAGAAAGTTACTCTAAAACCTGCCGGTAAATAATTATTCTGCCTTTCTGTTGCTTTTCCTGCTGAAAGCCCAGAGCCCGGAGAAAGTGAGAAAGCCATTGAGAAGAAGAAGTTCAAATCCAAACCTGTACCCGTTAAACAATTGCACAGAATAGTGGCTCAGAAAGTAGCAGACGACAGGAGAAATTATTGCTATAAAAGGTGTTGCCCTGTCGTTAACATCCCTTCTTGTAAAGAGGCCAAAAGAATATAATCCCAGAAGTGGACCATATGTATATCCTGCAATTGTAAAAAGGTTATCTATAACGGCCCTGTTATTTACAGCCCTGAATACAAGTATTGCCACGAAAAATACCGTTGCAATTGAGACGTGAACCAGATAACGTATTCTTGTTCTGGCTTTTTCTGTAAGATCCTGACGGCGATGTAGCCCCAGAAAATCAATGGTAAAGGAAGTGGTCAGCGAGGTAAGTGCCCCATCGGCACTCGGGAAAGCTGCAGATATTAGTCCGATTAGAAATACAAGACCTGCAACCGGACTCAGGTATTTAAGTGCAATAGTAGGGAAAATTTCATCAGTCATTTTAGTTTGAATGTTCATTGTATTTGCATATACCAGCAGAATTGCCCCAAGGAAAAGGAACAGAAGGTTTACAAAAACCAGTATTCCGCTGAAAGTGAACATATTCTTCTGGGCATCCCTTATATTTTTACAGCTCAGATTCTTCTGCATCATTTCCTGGTCAAGGCCGGTCATAACAATTGTTATAAACATTCCGCTGAAGAATTGCTTGAGAAAGAACCTTTCATGATGCCAGTCGGTTATAAACATCTTTGTAATACCCTGCTCTCTTATCAGAGTAACCAGCTGTCCAACAGGTTTTCCCAGGTCTTTGCTTATATAAAGAACCGAAAGAACCACTGCAAGGAGCATGAAGGTTGTCTGAAGAGTGTCGGTCCAGACAATGGTTCTTATTCCTCCTTTAAAAGTGTAAAGAATAATCAGTGTTATAAAAATCAGCACATTAACCCAGAACGGAACTTTCCATGCATCGAACACAAAAACCTGCAACACATTGATAACCAGGAACATTCTCAAAGAAGCTCCGAGAGTTCTTGAAAGAATAAAAAAGCCTGCTCCGGTTTTATAGGTCCAGAAACCAAACCTTTTCTCAAGGTATGTATATATTGATGTAAGTTTCAGCCTGTAATACAAAGGCAGCAAAACGAGTGCTATTACAAAATATCCAAACAGGTAGCCGAAAACAACCACCATATAACTGAATTGAGTATCCTTTACCCACCCGGGTACCGACATGAAAGTTACTCCTGAGAGGGAAGCCCCTATCATTCCATAAGCTACCACATACCAGGGAGATATGTTTTTACCCAGATAAAAAGTATGACTGTCGGCTTTCCGGGCAGTAAGATAAGTTACTACAAAAAGAATAGCTGTATAAACAAGAAAAACTGTAAGAATAATAAAAGGTGACATGAAAAATTACGTAAAAAAACCGTACAAGATTAGCAAAAAGAAATTATGTCAGAAAATTTTAAGGTAAAATATCAGGATATTTGAATTATTTTTGAAAAAAAATTTAATGGGTATTACGGTTTTTCCCTCAAGGCTTCTCGAGAATGCCGTAAATGAATTTGCCTCACTTCCGGGCATAGGGCGAAAAACGGCATTAAGACTTGTTATGCATCTGCTTCGCAAAGATTCAGAAGAAGTGAGGAGATTCGGGGAAACAATTATCAGACTGAGGGAGGACATAAAATATTGCAAAATATGCCACAGCATTTCCGACACGGAAATATGCGGAATATGCAGCGACAAGTCGCGGGATCCTTCGATTATATGTGTGGTGGAATCGGTTCAGGATGTTCTGGCAATAGAAAACACAAGGCAATACAGAGGGTTATATCACGTCCTTGGAGGAATTATCTCACCAATTGACGGCATAGGCCCCTCCGACCTGAACATTGATTCACTCGAAGAAAAAGTCAAAAAGGGCGGTATTGTGGAAGTAATTTTTGCACTTAGTACCACCATGGAAGGAGATACAACCAGTTTCTACCTGTACAAAAGGCTTAACAAGTATAATTTAAAATTATCGGTTCTCTCAAGAGGGGTGGCAATAGGCGATGAACTTGAATACACTGATGAAATAACACTCGGAAAATCAATAATCAACAGAACACCTTTTATTAATCCTGCATAAACTTATAGTAAAATATAGAATTTTAAAATAACCGTAAATTTTAGAGTTCAGACCATATTTATATGGAGCTATCGGTAATTATTGTCAACTACAATGTTAGATATTTTCTGGAACAGTGTTTAAACTCTGTTACAAGGGCTTCTGAAGGAATCTCCTGTGAGATATTTGTTGTTGACAATAATTCTGAAGATGATTCCTGCAAGATGGTTAGTGAACGTTTTCCTGAGGTAAAGCTTATAAGAAATTCACATAATGCAGGGTATGCGAAAGCATGCAATCAGGCAATGGCAGTCGCTTCCGGTGAATTTGTCCTGCTGCTGAATCCCGATACTATTGTTGGTGAGAGCACTTTCAGGAGATGCATTGATTTTATGAGGAGTCATGAAGAAGCAGGAGCATTAGGCGTTAAAATGATTGACGGGAACGGAAGATATCTTAAGGAATCAAAAAGGGCTCTTCCTGTTCCACTCACAGCATTTTTCAAAATGACAGGTTTTTCAAGGCTTTTCCCCCGGTCACCTCTGTTCAGCAAATATTACATGGCTCATATTGACGAGAATGAAACATCTGAAATTGAAATACTTACTGGGGCATTTATGTTTATCAGGAAAAAGGTTCTTGAAAAGACAGGATTTTTCGATGAGAATTTTTTCATGTACGGTGAAGATATTGATCTGTCATATCGAATACTGAAAGAAGGATATAAAATTTATTATTTTCCTGAAGAAAAAATAATTCATTTCAAAGGAGAAAGTGCCCGTAAGATACCTGTAAACAGCACCATATACTTTTATAAGGCAATGCTGGTTTTTGCCGGAAAGCATTTAAGGAAAAAGGATGTAATACTGTTTCACCTTCTTATAAAACCAGCAATATACAGCAGAGCAGCACTTTCACTTCTTAACAAAGTTTTCGTTATCCTTCTGCCTTTAATTTCGGATATTGCAGCTATATCTGCAGGTGTACTGGCATCAGCTTACATTTGGGGAGCGCAGGTGCACGGATTAAATTCCGATTTTTCACCACTTCCCACTGCAGGTTTGCTGGGTCTGTTTATCCTGCCAGGACTTATTTCGATTTTCCTGGCAGGAGGTTACAGAAAGCCTGCATATACAATACAAGTTATAAAGGGACTTATCCCGGGCTGTATTGTTATCCTGGCCTTGTATGCCATTATCCATTGGAAAACTAGGTATACAGCCGTAAATATGCTAATGGGATGTTTTGCTGTCTTGATAACCGTTCCGCTATTTAGAATAATTCTGGCATTGGCAGGTTTCAAAGATCTGAAGAATCCGTTTTCTACTGTAAAAAACGCAGTGGTTGCAGGCAGCAGGGAGAGCTATTTCAGAATATGTGATCTGGTTAAAGAAACAGATAACATGGTTAAAATCAAAGGACGGGTTTCTCTGTTAAAAAATGATCCGGGAGATGAAACAGTTGGAAATATTGATCAACTACAGGAAATATTAAACACCAACCGGATCAAAGTAATATTTTTTTCACTGAGAGATATCCTTCCTTCTCAGCTTATTTCCCTTATTGAAAAAATGGCCGCATTTAAAATAATAATTAGACTGGTACCGGAAGGTGAAAATGTGATCATGGGTAGCAAAACAATAATTGCTAAAGATGGTGTTTAATGAAAATTATGAAACAAAAAGTTGAAAAAAATTGAAATTAATCCGATAACTGTTGAAAAATCAATTTTATTTAATACTAAATTTAGGAGCAGGAATATTTTGTAATGAAATATGTATAAATTTGAATAATTTAAGTAAAAGAACTGGAATCGGCCGGTATTGTCTATTAATTTTAATAAAATATTTTTTGCATGAAACGTGTTTTCCTGTTGTTTTTGCTGATGGGTTCAATACTGAACCTATCTGCCCAGATTAAAGGAGAATTAAAAGACAACTTTTACTGGGGAGAAACTTTTATTCTTTACGAAGAATACAAAGATGCATTACCTCTGTATCAGCTCTTACTGAAAGTTAACCCCAGAAATAGTAATTATAAATATCGCATAGGGCAATGCCTTCTCAATATACCTGGCAGAAAGCATGAAGCAATAAGCTACCTGGAAGAGGCAGTAAAAGACATCAATCCAAAATACAAGGAAGGCAGATTCAAGGAAACAAAAGCTCCGTTTGATGCTTATTATTATCTGGCAAATGCTTACCGCATAAACAACCAGCTGGAAAAAGCAATAGAAACCTATGAATTATTCAAGAAACACTGCAACACAAAAGTTTATGATACCACAATAGTAAACATGCAGATAGAAGCATGCCAGAACGCTCTGGAACTTATAAAAGTTCCGCTCTATGTCAAGAAAGTAAACCTCGGACGACCGGTGAACGAGCAGTATCCTGAAATGAACCCGGTAGTGTCAGATGACGAAACAATAATGGTTTTCAACAGGTCTGAACCATTTCAGGAGGCTCTTTATTTTTCGAAGAAAGTTAATGGCAGGTGGAGTGAACCTGTAAATATAATCCCCTATCTGGGGCTTGGATTCGAAGATAAAAACTATGCCACCTCTCTTTCATCTGATGGAAGAGAACTTTATATATACCGTGCAGGAGCAAATTACGACGGAAATATATACGTTACACGCAGAAGGGATGATGACACATGGACCAACCTGATAAGGCTTAATGATAACATAAATACAAAATACTGGGAATCTCATGCTGCAATCACTCATGACGGTAAAAGGCTCTATTTCACATCAAACAGAAAGGGTTCGTATGGGGGACTCGATATTTATTTCTCTGATCGCGACAGTACGGGTGATTGGGGAGTGGCAAAGAACATTGGACCTGTAATTAACACAAAATTCAATGAAGAATCACCCTTTCTGGGTAAAGACGACAAAACTCTCTTCTTCAGTTCCCAGGGGCATTTCAATATAGGCGGATATGATATTTTCTATTCAACGTTGCTTGACAACGGTGAATGGAGTGTACCACTCAATGTGGGGTACCCGCTCAATACAACTGACGATGATATTTTCTTTCACCCTGTAAAAGAAGGCTATGAAGCATATTATTCACTGATAGACCCTGATGGAATCGGTTCTACCGACATTTACAGGATTGAAATATTCTCAAAAGACCATCCAAGGAAATTCTATGTTAGAGGTATTGTTAAAGTAAAAGACCTTCTTGCCATTTTCAGCGACAGCATCAGAGTTACTGCTATAAGCAAAGCGAATCCTGAAGATAAAGTTATTGTTTACACCAATCCTAAAACTGGAGAATATATTTTTGAGATACCCCAGGGAGAATATACCATCACTTACGAAGCAAAAAATGCTGGTGTAGTATCCAGACTGATAGAGATTTCCCTGTTCAGTCCTTCCGACAGTATATTGATTCAGGACATCGAACTGCCCAAACTGGACTTCATTTCGGAACTTGAGATTAAAAGTGATAAAAACATTCTATCCACAAAAGGCGATACCATCGAAATACCAATAAAGGCGGAGCCTGAATCAATTCTGGAGGTTGAGCACTGGATTGGGGACTCGCTGGTCAAAACAGATAAATACATATTAACCGATTCACTTTTCGTTTACAGGCTGCTTCCAGAAGAAGGCACAAATAAGCTCGTATTCAAACTTACTGATAAATACAATAATGTAACAACTTCTGAAATATCCATCACAAGGAAAAAAGTCGAAGAGAAAATTATAAGACCTGAATACAAACATATTATTGCCAGGAAGCAGGCTGAGTTGTTCATTGATATGCTTAAGAAAAGAGCAGATGGTAAACTCAAAGGGGTAATCGAAAAGAGTGATTTCAGAAAGCAGCAATTCGGAACTCCAGATGATATTCTCGCATTTATTAAGGAAGAGGCTGCAAAACAAAATATCAGTGGTGAAGAGGTTGACCGGCTTGCCCTTAAGGTGGCCGTTATGGATAATATCCTTACCCAGGCTGCCGTGGATATTATGGCACGCTATACAACAGGAAAACTAAAAGAAATTCTTGACAATCTAAATATTTACGATGAAAACCTGAAAACATTTACAGATCTTCAGAGGTTTATTGAAGAAAAGACCGGTGGAGCAATTACACCAGAACAGCTTAAGAAGATTGCAGAAGAAATAATTGCAGGCATCGATCCGATGATTGCAATTATAAGGGAACAGATAAAGAGGTACGGTGAGATTTCAGGCAAGAGTGAACCTGTTAATAATGCCATAGCTGCTGTTGATTCAAAGAATATTCTAAAATCAGGACTCTGGCTCAAAGACTTCTTCTATGAAGCCCTCAACAACAAACTTTCCGAACAGGATCTTGCAGCAATGTTCAAAGCATTGACTGCTTTACCCGGTACCAGTATCGAGGATTATATGAAAGAATTTATCGGTTATGCAAAGGGTGGACTTGCTGATTATCTTAAGAGCCTCAACCTGAGTAAAAACAGAATTGATACCCCTGAAGAACTGATAAATTTCCTTATCCAGCAGAGGAATATGAATCTCTTCCAGGAAGATGAACTTTTTGAAACTATCGCTGAATTCATTGCAAAGAAAAAAATAGAAAAGGAAAAAATTATTGCACCTGAAGCGGAAAAGAAAAATTATCTGTTTATCCTCTGGATAATTCTTGGAGCCGGACTAATATTCTTCTTCATAATCTTAATGAGAAGAAGAAAAAAGAAGGATGAAAGAGAAGAATAAATCTATATTCATTGAAAGAGGGGCTTTAATCAGGAAGTCCCTCTTTTAATTTAATAAGATCATGAAATAAAGTCTGTTGATAATTTTGATTCATTAACAATCGTTTATATAAAACAGTTTTTTTACTTTTACTGAACAAATAAGGAAAAATGAAGAAAATTTTCACATTAATAATTGCTTTTCTTGGCTTTTTTGTTTTTTCAGCCAATAGTCAGGACTTGAAAGCTATGCAGGAGCAGTTTCTTGAAGCTGAGTATTTCTTTGTATCGGGTTTTTATAATGATGCTTTACCCATCTACCTCAATCTTTATGAACAGATGCCAGATAATGCCAACCTGGCATACCGGATAGGAGTCTGTTGCCTGAATATTAATGGTAAAAAGAAATTATCGGTAGAATATTTAGAATCAGCAGTAAAGAACGTTTCTTCAAGGCGCAAAGAAGGAACAATTATGCATACAATGGCACCGTATGATGCGTTGTTCCAGCTTGGCAATGCTTACCGGGTAAACTATCAGTTTGACAAAGCAAAGGAAGCATATCAAAAATACAGAAGGACGCTCCTTAAAGCTGACGTAGAGAATATCAGTTTTGTTGATCATCAGATAGAAGTATGTAATAATGCCAGAAATCTTATTTCAAACCCTGCAAGGCATATAATCGAGCCTGCCAGTATACCTTTATCTGAAGAAAAAGACAATTTCGACCCTGTTGTTTCAGCTGACGGAAACACATTTGTTTACGTGACCGTACTTCCTTTTTATAATGCAGTAATGATTACAACAAGGAAAGAAGACAAATGGAGTGAACCTGAGAATATCACTCAATGGTTGCAACCTGAAGGCCAGATATTCGTCTCCTCACTTTCGGCAGACGGAAAGACACTTTTCTTCTCTAAAAGTGATCCTTTCAACAGCGACATATATTCAATCACCAGTAAAGGAAGCGGATGGTCTGCACCGGTAAAACTGAATAAAAATATCAATACAAAATACTGGGAATCACAAGCATACATAACTGAAGATGGAAATGCAATTGTATTTTCCTCTGACAGACCCGGAGGATATGGCGGACTTGATATTTATATCTCCTATAGAGAAAATGGCGACTGGGGCCCGGCGAAAAATCTTGGTCCAACAATAAACACCCGTTTCAATGAAGACAGACCTGCTCTTGTTGACGGGGGTAAAGTTCTGTTTTTTACATCACAGGGACATGAAAATATAGGAGGATACGACATTTTCAGGTCGGTTAAGACACAGAAGGGAACGTGGTCAAATTCTGAAAACCTCGGCTATCCTGTAAATACTCCAGATGATAATATCTTTTACACACCGGCAAATAATGGAACAGCAGCATACATATCATTATACAGGGAACCGGAGGGTACCAGGGAAAGTATTTATTATGTTATTTTTAAATTCTAACGAGAGATAATGAATTTTCATTTGGAATCTACTCGTTTTTTTCTATATTTGCTTAAAATGTTTATTATCAGGATGAAAAATTTTATCCGGTTATTTATTTCCCTGATATTCATTATTATATCAGCTGTTGTTAATTCCCAGTCGTCAAAAGAGATACGGGAAATCTTCGCACAGGCTGAATCGCACTATCTGTATGAAGAGTATGAGCTGGCAAACCCCCTTTATCTATCGCTAATCTCATTTATGCCCGACAACTGCAACATCATGTATAAAATTGGTAACTGCTACCTTAATATACCTGATGAAAAGGAAAAGGCTGTAGAATATCTCGAAAAAGCAGTAAAAAACACAGCATATAATGCAAAACCTGAATTACTGAAAGAGAAAAGAGCACCGCTCGATGCTTATTTCTCTCTCGGTAAAGCTTACATGGTTAATAACAAAATTGAAGAAGCAATTAACACATTCAAAATATTCCAGAAACTTGTCAAAGAATCACCTCTGAAAGGTGAAATGCTGAACATCGAATTTGTCGATCAGCAGATTATTGCCTGCCAGAATGCCCTTAAGATGATGGAGACTCCAGTTAATTTTGATAAAACAAAACTTCCCGATGACTTCAGCCAGGGCTCAATAAATGATTATGCAGTAGTCAGTTTCGACGGCAGCACTATTGCCTATACTGAACGAAGAGGGCTTTCAAATGCAATATTCTATTCTAAAAAAGAAAGGGGAAAATGGCAGCCTCCCATTGAAATAACATATGAAATAAATGCAGGTGAAGATTGCTCAACCTGTGCACTTAACTACGACGGAACTGAACTATTCCTTTATAAAGATGACATGAAGGACGGGAATATTTATTCTACAACATACAAAGACGGTAAATGGGGTCCGATTAAACGACTCAACAAAAATATCAATACGAAGTTTTATGAGTCCCATGCATGTATTTCACCAGACGGGAAAAAACTCTATTTCACAAGCAACCGCGAAGACGGAATTGACCTTGATATTTATGTGTCGGAAAAAGATGCCACAGGGGACTGGGGTGTCCCTAAAAAACTTCCGGAAACAATAAACTCACCTTATAATGAAGATACTCCTTTTATAACAATCAGCGATACAATTCTCTATTTTGCATCTGAAGGTCATTCATCAATTGGTGGCTATGATATTTTCAGGAGCATAAAAAGAGGAGACAAATGGACAGAACCAGAAAATATCGGCTACCCGATAAACACACCTGACGATAACAGATTTTTTGTACCATTCAATAATGGTCTGAACGGTTACTATGCATTTGCAACCGATTATAAGAAAAAGGAGATATTTTATCTGGGTTTCGGTGTTCCTGCAATAGAATACAATTATATTATTTCTGGCAATGTAAAACTTGAAGATTCGATGCCTGTATCGGATGCTGACGGCAAAATATATCTTATAGATCTGAACACAGGAGATACACTGGTTGCAACAAACCCCGAAACTCTTTCAGGTAATTATTCAATTACAACAAATCCTGGACATTTCAGAATAGTTTTCACCGGCAACAAATACATTACCCAAACTGTTGATACTTTGCTGGATATTAATAATTCTTCTTATCTTATAACTCTGAATATAACCCTTCAAAGGGAAGAACCCGCAGTTTATGAAAAAGTGGATCTGTCAAATATACCTACAGTAACAAAAATTGATAGTGCAATTCTCGTAACAGATGTGAAAGTTGCAGATCTGGAAGATGCAGGAATAAAAGATTCGGATGTTCTTTATTACACGGTTCAAATTATGGCGTTGTATAATCCTGTAGATGTGAGTTATTTCAAAAACATCAGAAATGTCAGGGTTATGTATAATGATGTCGACAAATTCTATCGATATACAACAGGCCAATTCAAGACAAGAGAAGAGGCAATCGCCTGGAGAGCTGAACTAATAAGAAGAGGCTACCCGGAGGAGATTTTTGTGAAAAAAATCACAAAATAACGGAACTCCCGAATAACCTGTTATTCTTACTCCTATGATGACATGTGATGAAATCATTCTGCGTGCCGTTGAACCGGAAGATCTCGAGCTTCTTTACAGGTGGGAAAACAATATTGATTACTGGCTGATAAGTAACACTATCAAACCTTTTTCGAAGTATACCCTTAAAAAATATATTGAAAATTCACACAAGACAATTTTCGAAACCGGCCAGTTAAGGCTGATGATTGACACAAAGGAAAATAAAAAGACCATCGGGACAATAGATCTATTCGATTTTGATCCATTTCATCAGCGGGCTGGTGTTGGAATACTGATTGCCGATGAGAGCTCGAGACGTAAAGGATATGCATCTATGGCTTTAAAATGCCTGATCGATTATTGCTTTAATACACTTCAACTGCACCAGTTATATTGCAATATCCTCTCAAGCAACTGCGAAAGCATGGAGCTTTTCAAAAAACTAGGGTTTATTGAAACAGGAATTAAAAAAGATTGGATTAAAACCTCTAACGGTTACCTTGATGAACATCTTTTCCAGCTGATTAAAATATAATGCCGGTAACAGGTATGAACCCGCTCCGGCATTAACTCTCGCAATTTCTTTTACAAAGCTGCTGTTTTAATCCCTGATACTGTTCTTATTGTTTCCTTGACCTTGTATTTCTGTATTCTCCCTTGAAGTAGTTCAGATTCATTGCATCATATCTGGCACGCTGCACGTTGAATCTGGCAAGGAAATCCTCAAAGTCTTTCTTTGATGCCTGTGTCCATCCTACTTCACTTATGGCAAACATTCTCGGACATGCCATATATTCCAGATGCTCGGGAGTGGAAATATACTCAGTCCATACATTTCCCTGCACTCCAAGAATATGTTTATACTGTTCTTCCGTCAGTTCCTCAAATCTCGGATCAAACGAATAGACAGTTTCGAGTGGCAGGTACCCGCCTATTGCAAGCGGCTCATTATCGGGTTCAGTCTGATAATAATCGAGGTAGAAATAACGTGTGGGTGTCATAATCACATCATGATTCTGCTTTGCAGCTTCTATCCCACCTGCTACACCTCTCCACGACATTACAGTTGCCTCGGGGGCCAGGCCTCCTTCGAGTATTTCGTCCCAGCCTATGAGTTTCCTGCCTTTGGATACCAGAAACTTTTCTATTCTCCTGATAAAGTAACTCTGAAGTTCATTTTCATCCTTCAGTCCTTCCTGTTTAATTCTTTTCTGACAGAGAGGACACTTCTTCCATCGTGTTTTTGGGCACTCATCACCACCTATGTGTATATATTTGGACGGAAAAAGTTCCATAACTTCGGTAAGAACATCCTCCAGGAATTTGAAGGTTTCTTCTTTACCTGCGCAATAAACATCTTCAAATATTCCCCATTTTGTACCCACTTCAAATGGTCCTCCGGTACATGAAAGCTCCGGATATGAAGCAAGTGCTGCAAGGGAGTGACCCGGCATTTCAATTTCCGGAATCACTGTTATGAATTTCGATGCTGCATATTTGACTATCTCCCGCACCTCGTTCTGTGTATAAAAACCTCCGTAAGGCTTTCCATCAAAAACCTGAGGCTTTTTGCCTGCATGCCCCACTATGGTTTCTTTTCTGAATGCTCCTACCTCAGTGAGCTTTGGATATTTCTTAATTTCAATTCTCCATCCCTGGTCTTCGGTGAGGTGCCAGTGGAAATAGTTGAACTTGTGCATTGCAAGCAAATCAATGTACCTTTTTATCGTTTCGACAGGAAACATATGACGTCCGACGTCAAGATGCATACCCCTGTACACGAAACGGGGCTCATCTTTAATTTCACAACACGGCACAGAAAGAGTTACAGCCTGTCCGGAAAAGGGTTTTTCCACCTCAGGTGGCATCAGCTGCCTGATAGTCTGAACTGCATAAAACATGCCAACTGGACTCCCGGCCTTTACCACTATTTTCCCTTTACTTATCGTAAGAGTATATCCTTCGGGGTTTTTGACCGAAGTGTCAACTGCCATCAATACCGAACCATTCGGAACTTTGCTTCCCTCCTTTACCTGGAGTTCGTATCCTGTTGCATTCTTCACCATAGAAGCAAGAAAATCTGCCGAAAGCCTGGTTGATTCGTTCAAAGGAGAAAGAACTATGGTGCTTTTCTCCCTGAAAATAAACTTTCCGGGCATTTCACTGAGCGACAGCGGAGCAGGAATAATTGCATAGACGTTTTTCTCATTCTTTCCTCCGTTTCCGCCGCTACAACCCACAAGAAAAAATAACGGAATTATCAAAATTAAAACCAGATTCTTCATAAGCTGAAATTTTAATTGTTACACGAAATTAATAATAAACACCGGTTTGACTCTTCAAATATACAGTAAACTTAAATTATAAATGATATTTTTCCGCAGGTTCATATTCAAATAATTTCATTTCCCATAAAGGTTTCCTAATTTTGAATAAAGAATGAACTTCATTACCTCCAATATTTTTATTGGGTATATATCATATGTAATTGAACATCAATAATTTATATAAAATATGTCTAATCAAAGAATTACAGGTTTTATTTTGCTTATGATTTTTATCTTTACCGGTTGCGGTAATGAAAGTAAAAAAACTGAAAAAAAATCATCCATGGTTATAAGCGACACAACAGCCTTATATGGGTACAGTAAAAAGTTTCTGGAAAAATATACTGAAACAATAGAACTCTCATCCGGAAACTCAGCAATATTGATTGTTCCTGCCTGGCAGGGGCGGGTAATGACCTCTACGGCAGAAGGTGACAGGGGTTTCAGTTTCGGCTGGATTAACCACCAACTTATTTTCTCAGGTCAACTTCAGAAACATATTAATGCTTTTGGAGGAGAGGAGCGGCTGTGGCTTGGTCCGGAAGGAGGTCAGTATTCAATATTTTTTCCTCAGGGCAGCAAATTTACTTATGAAAACTGGCAAACACCCGCGTTGATTGACACAGAACCATTCGAGGTAGTGGAGAAATCTGGAACCAGTGTGTTATTCCGGAAAGATGCTAGCCTTACAAACTACAGCGGATTCAAATTTGATCTCAGGATAGAGAGGAGAGTATCAATTGTTTCGCCTGAAAAAATTCCTCAATTATCTTCTATCAACCTGAAGGGTCTCAATTGTGTTGCATATAGTTCGGAAAATACGCTCATAAACACAGGAAAAGAAGAATGGAAGAAAGAGAGCGGACTACTATCAATATGGATGCTGGGAATGTTCACCCCCTCCCCTTCTGTTGTTGTGGTAATACCTGTAAAAGAAGGAGATGAAGAACTTATAGGACCAAAGGTCAATGACAATTATTTCGGAAAGATTTCATCCGACAGGTTGAAAGTGGTTGGTAATCATATATTTTTCAGGGCTGACGGAAAGAGCAGAGGAAAGATAGGGATACCTCCGCTGAGAGCTGCCGGGGTGATGGGCAGTTATGATTCGGAGAACAACATACTGAATCTGCTTTTCTGCGATGTGCCTGAAGGGGAGATTGATTATGTAAATTCGGCGTGGGAGTTACAGGAAAATCCGTATTCGGGTGATGCGTACAACTCGTACAATGATGGTCCGCTTGAAGATGGCTCGCAGATGGGTCCGTTTTATGAACTCGAGACATCATCACCGGCTGCAAAGTTGAAACCTGGAGGCAGTATTACCCATTCGCAGATTACAGTACATCTTACTGGAGCAAAGGAGAAGCTTAACATAGTGGCGGAAAAGATTCTTGGGGTTGATCTGGAAACTATCAGCAGCATTTTCAATTGAAAACTTGATATTGATCACTCCCAGCTCCCCGGGAAGGACAATGTAGTTCACCCCGGTATTCAGCCTGGAAAACAAAAAGAGACCTTTGTTACAGCCCTAAATTGCCTGTAAACAACAAAGGGCTGAATTGCTTCAGCCCTTTAATAACACCCGGGGATTACCTCCGGTGATCCCTTTTGTGAAACCCTCGCCCCGGCAGGCAAAATTCAGCTGACGCTGAATCTTGTCAGTTTACAGTCCGTACGCTCGCTCATGCAAGCATGGCTCGCTCCCGGCCTGTAAACAACAAAGGGCTGAATTACTTCAGCCCTTTAATAACACCCGGGGATTACCTTCGGTGATCCCTGATGGGAACTCCACGCCCCGGCAGGCAAAATTCAGCTGACGCTGAATTCTATTAGTTTACAGCCCGTACGCTCGCCCATGCAAGCATGGCTCGCTACAGGCCTGTAAACAACAAAGGGCTGAATTGCTTCAGCCCTTTGCCTGCCGGGGCGGAGAGAGGGGGATTCGAACCCCCGGTCCCGATTACTCGGGACAACGGTTTTCGAGACCGCCCCATTCGACCACTCTGGCATCTCTCCATAATAACTTATTATTTAATTTAAGCCTCATTCGACCATCCCGATAAACCACTGCGAATCGGGAGCATCCCGACACTTTCTTTATTACTTTTCAAAGAGCGTGTATTAATTCTGCATTTTCCTTCTGAAAACGCGGCTCAAAGATATAAAATTGATTTTAAACCACTGGATGCAAGTTTCATTTTTAATAAAGTAAAACTTACTCGCTTCATTTATGCTTACTAATAAAATAATTGAAAATACTTATTCCATATTCGCAATATTACTTACATACAAACGGGTCATTATACTGATTTATATTAATTTGATTTGAAATATTTTTGATTAAAGCCTGAAATAATGTTAGACCTGCTATTAAGAAAAAAGTTTGCAAATAAGAAAAGTAAAAAACCGGCTGGGCAGAAAGTAGACAAACCAGTTAAGAGTGCTCTAAAAGCAGTCTCATGGAGGATAGTTGGAACACTTGATACAATGCTGATCAGTTTTATAATGACAGGCAAAATAAAAATTGCAATTTCAATAGGGGGTATTGAGGTAATCAGCAAAACAATTCTTTATTATCTGCATGAACGATTCTGGTTAAGGATAAATAATTTCAGGATTAAACGATGGACAATTAAATTAAGACGTGAAATATGGAATTGAAAGAGTTGAGGAAGAACCTGGAGGGCTTGTCTGAGGAAAAAGCTATCAAAAAGATTTGCTCATTTTTTCCGGGCAAAGTTGTTTTTACTACAAGTTTTGGAATAGAGGATCAGGTCATTACTCATATGATATCTGAAACCGGTTGTGAGGTTGAAATAATCACCCTTGACACCGGGCGGCTCTTTCCTGAGACATATCATGTTTTCAATGAGACAGCTAAAAAATACAAATTAAACATCAAAGTATATTTTCCTGACAGTAATGACGTTGAAAAGATGATGTCAGAAAAGGGTCCATTCAGTTTTTATTATTCAATTGAAGACCGGCTTGAATGTTGCAATATCAGGAAATCCAGGCCTCTTGCAAGGGCACTTGAAGGCAAGAGTTGCTGGATTTCAGGAATCAGGGCTGATCAATCGGCTAGTCGTAGCGAAATGGAAAGGCTCGAATTTGATGGAGCCAGAAAGATTTTCAAATTCTATCCTTTATTTGAATGGAGTTATGAAAAAACTATGGATTATATAAGAAAAAATGGTATTCCATATAATTCTCTTCACGATAGGGGATTTGTGAGTATTGGCTGCCAGCCGTGTACAAGGGCTGTTGCACCGGGAGAAGATTTCAGGGCGGGACGCTGGTGGTGGGAAAAAGGAGGCGATAAAGAATGCGGAATACACATAACAAAATAAGGCGCCAGAGATATGAAAATAAACGACTCTCATTTAAAAGAACTCGAAAACGAAGCTATTTATGTAATACGTGAAACAGCAGCTCAGTTTGAAAAGAAAGTGATTCTGTTTTCGGGTGGAAAAGATTCAATTGTTCTTGTACATCTAGCACGAAAGGCTTTCTGGCCGGCAAAGATGCCATTCAGCCTGTTGCATATTGATACAGGGCATAATTTTCAGGAAACGCTCGATTTCCGGGATAATCTTGCAAGCAAGTTTGGTATAGAGTTAATAATAAGGTATGTCCAGGATTCAATTGATAAAGGGCGAGTTAAGGAAGAGCAGGGAATAAATGCCAGCCGCAACAGAGCACAATCGGTTACGCTTCTAGATGCTTTAGAAGAACTGGGTATAGATGCAGCGATAGGAGGAGGAAGAAGGGATGAAGAGAAAGCCAGGGCCAAGGAACGTTTCTTCTCTCACAGAAACGAGTTTGGACAATGGGATCCCAGGAATCAACGGCCGGAATTGTGGTACATCTTTAACGGCAAAAAGAATCAGGGTGAACATTTCAGGGTTTTTCCAATAAGTAACTGGACAGAACTTGATGTATGGCTCTATATTCTAAAGGAGAATATTGAATTACCTTCTATATATTTCTCACATCGTCGTAAAATATTTTTCCGTAACGGGGTTTATTTAGCGTGGGCTCCATTTATGAAACTCAAGCCTGAGGAGGAAGTATTTGAAGCAGATGTGAGGTGCAGGACAGTTGGGGATATAACATGTACTGGCCTGGTAATTTCCAAGGCAAGCACAGTGAAGGAGATACTTGAAGAAGTAGCAATTACGAGGGTTACGGAGAGGGGTGGCAGGTATGATGATAAGAGGTCTGAAGCTGCAATGGAAGACAGGAAGAAGGAAGGGTATTTTTAGCCAGGATAAATTATCAAATAAAAACTTTTATCAAATGGTAAAACTTTTTAAGTAATAAAAAATTCTAAATGATAAATTTTATCAAATAATAATTTTTTTCATATAATAATTTTTCTAAATCATATATATGCAATAAAAATGACTAACCTTAAAATGCACAACAACCAACCTGGATTCAAAAACCTCATAAGATTTACAACAGCAGGCAGCGTCGACGACGGCAAAAGCACCCTAATAGGAAGATTGCTATATGATACAAAATCTATTTTCGAAGACCAGTTTCAACATATTTCAGAATCAAGTAAAAGACTCGGAAGACAGGAAATAGACCTTTCATTACTTACTGATGGACTGAGAGCCGAACGAGAACAGGGTATAACAATCGACGTGGCTTACCGATACTTCGCAACACCTTCAAGAAAATTCATTATAGCTGACACTCCAGGACATACACAATACACAAGAAATATGGTCACAGGTGCAAGTACAGCCGACCTTGCCGTCATTCTTGTTGATGCCCGCACGGGAGTACTCGAACAAACACTTCGACACACATTTATTGCTTCCCTCCTCGATATCCGCTATATAATATTCTGCATAAACAAAATGGACCTTGTTAATTACAGCGAATCAGCATTCAACTCAGTTAAAACAAGCCTGACAGAAATTGCAAAAAAGCTTTCAGCTGAAAATGTGTATTTTATTCCCATTAGCGCAAAATACGGCGATAACGTGGTCCATCCCTCTGAAAATATGCCATGGTTTAAGGGTCAAACACTCATTCAGCTTCTCGAAAACATTGAGATACCTGTTAATAAGAATCCAAACGAAAGATTCAGACTCCCAGTGCAAACAGTCATCCGGCCCCATAGCGATGATTTCCATGATTTCAGAGGATATGCGGGAAGAATTTCAGGAGGTGTTGTAAAAACAGGCGATGAAATAATTATATTGCCTTACCGGCTGAGGTCAAAAATCAAATCAATTAATATATTTAATAATTCATTAACCGAAGCATACGATGGAGATTCTGTTACAATAACACTTGAAGATGATATTGACATCGGCAGAGGCAATCTGATTTGCAGTGCAGATGATATACCACGTGACAGCTCTGAGTTAACAGCCACAATTTGCTGGTTCAACGAAGTAAACCTTCAGACAGGCCGGAAATATATCCTGAGAAATCATACAAACGAAACCTTATGTATAGTCAAATCTGTAAATTATATACTGGATATAAATACTCTGAAAAGAAACTATTCCGAAAATAACGTCAGAATGAATGATATTGCTGAAGTAGTAATCAAAGCATCACAGACTATCTTTTATGATCCCTACCGTAAAAACAATGTTACCGGCTCATTCATCCTTATTGACGAATTTACCAACGAAACAGTAGCAGCAGGAATGATTGAGAGAGACTATTAATTCATATATTTGCAATCTGTAAACCCGAATTTGCTCTGAACCAATGACAAGAGCCAGAAAAACAAATATTATTCTGAATATTTCTAAAATATTACTGATCATCATACTGCTGTTTTCAATAAGCTGTGCAACAACAAACAGGCACAGAAAAGTTAAAGCAGTTCCATGCCCGTGTGAGACACAGATGAAAAGATAAAAGTCTTGCCTGACTGGTGACCATATTATAACTTACCCATAGCTTAATATAGTTATTTTAAGAATTCATATTTTTGAGCTTCGATAATCATGTAAATGAATTGAAATGGACAAAATCAAAAGCCATCCGCTCTATAGAAAACATGACCTCGACTCTGCAATGTCGTCGCTCTGGAATTTCTTAAAGAAACATTTTTTGGGACTCTTTTTTATTGCTCTGATAATCTCACTGATCTCACAATATGCCATCCTTCTTTTCGATTTTAACAAAATACTTTCTATCACCGACCCTGACGAGATGGTTGATTATGTAAGATCCAACATTCTGCCATTTGCTGGTATTCTTGTGTTAAGTCTCTATTTTAATGTGGTGCTCAGCTATTTTGTCCTTAACAAACCCCTCGATTCATCAGTAAATGTGTTCAGCAGTTTCTGGAGGTCTCTCAGGTATATAATTCCATACCTTATTATTATAATAATATTTTCTTTCGTGGGGTCATTTGTGCTTGTTCTTGGCTTACTGGCTCTCTTTATCGGGGTTCTGTTTGCACTCCTTTATCTTCTTATGATTTCCTTCTTTATTCTCCCGGTGATGATGTGCGAAGGAGATAATATCGGCATTGTAATGGCAAGAACTATCAAGCTGTCGCACCGAAATTTCTGGGCAAACCTGGGATGGAGTGCCGTGGTAATTCTGATTTATATTGTTATTTCTGTTGTCCTTTCCGGAATTATAATGATTCCCTTTACCGGTTCATTTATTAAAGCCATTATGAATCCCCAGGATGTATCATCGGTTGTTGATACAGCAACAAATCCTGTATTGTTAACTCTGTCTGCCATATCGAGTGCTTTGCTTATTCCAATATTTCCTGTTTTTGCTTTTATACTTTATTTCAATGCCAGAGCAAGGGAAGATATTTTTGAAGCAGAAAATTATTCTCAGGAGCCTGATAATAAAATAAAGGTCGAAGACTTGTATTCATTACCCGAGAAGAAAGATGAAGAGCAGTAAGCAAATTAATGGCTATATATATGAAAGCAGTTGCATTTAACGGCAGTCCGCGCAAGGGAGGTAACACTGAGATTCTTCTCAGGGAGGTGTTGAATGTTCTGGATCAAAAGGGTTTCGATACTGAGCTTGTTCAGGTGGGTGGGAAGAAGGTAAAAGGCTGTATTGCATGTATGAAGTGCAGGCAGAAGAAGGATGGTCGCTGCCACCAGGAAAATGATTTTTTAAATGAGTGTATTGAAAAGATGCTCGGTGCGGATGTGATTATTATAGGTTCACCGGTTTATTTTTCCGATATAACATCCGAGACAAAGGCTTTGATTGATGTTGCCGGGTATGCGCTCAGGGGTATGGGTTCACCGCTTAAGAGGAAAATAGGAGCGGCAGTGGTATCGGTTAGACGCGCCGGCGCCATCCACGCTTTCGACAGCATAAATCATTTCTTTTTGATAAACGAGATGATCATCCCTGGCTCTTCTTACTGGAACATAGGTGTTGGCAGGGAAAAAGGCGAAGTGCTGAAAGATGATGAAGGAATCCGCACAATGAAAACTTTAGGAGAGAATATTGCGTGGGTGGCAGAGAGAATAAAATAATTTATCCCCCTCCCCTCTTGGAGAGGGGGATAAAGGTGATGAAGTATTTCAGTAACTCTCCCTCTCCGTATAGTGTGTATGCAGCAGCTCGTGTGCCTTGTGGCTGTTGGGCTTGCCAAGGAATTCCTTATATACTCCTATGATTTCAGGATTCTCATGCGACTTTCTGAAAATCATATGTTCATCCTCTTCATATATTGCTGCAACACGTTTCTTCCTTATCTCTTCGTTTGTCGGTATCGGCTGTCCTCCACCACCGATGCAGCCACCCGGACATGCCATTATCTCTATGAAATGATAATCGGCTTCTCCCTTGCGCAGCTTCCTCATCAACCTGTTGGCATTGGCCAATCCGTGTGCCACAGCAACCCTCAGTTCAATACCTTCGAGAAACTTCCATTCATTAAGGCAGCCTTCAATCTTTACTGAAGCTTCCTTCACACCTTCAAGTCCTCTTACCGGTGTGATATTAAGATTCTTAAACGGCACTTCACGTCCGGTTACTATTTCGTATGCAGTACGCAGAGCAGCCTCCATAACACCGCCGGTAGCACCGAATATAACGGCAGCACCGGTTGACTCACCCATTATTGAATCATAGTGAGACGGCTCGAGTGCCCTGAAATCAATACCTGCCTGCTTGATCATGATAGCCAGCTCGCGGGTTGTAAGAACATAGTCCACATCTTTGTAGCCGCTTGCTCTCATCTCAGGCCTGTCGGCTTCATATTTCTTGGCTGTGCACGGCATTATCGACACTGACACAACCTTTGCCGGATCTAATTTCCTCTTCTGCGCATAATATGTCTTAACCAGCGCACCAAACATCTGCTGCGGCGACTTGCATGTAGAGAGGTTTGGCAGAAACTCTGGATATTTATGCTCGATAAACTTGATCCATCCCGGTGAACAGGATGTAAACATCGGAAGCTTTGTCTTTTTGTCTCCTTCAACCAGTATCTTTTTGAGTCTTGTAAGCAATTCGGTTCCTTCTTCCATGATTGTAAGGTCGGCTGTAAAGTCAGTGTCGAGAACCGAGTCGAATCCGAGCTGACGCAGTGCTGTAATCAGCTTACCGGTAACCCTTTCGCCCGGATCATAGCCAAGGTCTTCGCCAAGAGCCACCCTCACTGCCGGAGCAGTCTGCACAACAACATGCTTTTCCGGGTCGTATATTGCATCCCATACATAATCTATATATGTCTTTTCGACAAGAGCACCGGTCGGACAACGGTTAACACACTGACCGCAGTTGGTGCAAACCACATGACTCATCGGCTTATCGTGAAACGAAGAGATTTTCTGATGCTTTCCCTTGTTTGCCACTGCAACAGCAGATATAAACTGCAGTTCAGAACATGTTCTCACACAGCGCTGGCAACGGATGCACTTGCTGTCGTCTTTAATAAACGAAGGTGACGACCTGTCGATAGTGTAGGGATGATCCTCGACAAGGTCGAGAAAGATTGACTCACCGAATGCAAATTCGTTGGCCAGAGCCTGAAGTTCGCATTTCTGGTTCTTGTAACACTTGGTGCAGTCGCTCCTGTGCTCCGACAGCAGAAGCTCAACAATATGCTTGCGCGCATTCCTCACCTTGAGGCTATTGGTCTGTATCTTCATCCCTTCCGAAACAGGTGTGGCACACGAGGCAATTAGTGTTCTTGCCCCTTCCTGTTCAACCACACAAACTCTGCAATTACCCGCAACACAAAGGTCGGGGTGGTTGCAAAGTGTAGGTATATTTATATTCAATTTCTTTGCAGCTTCCAGAACTGTCGTTCCAGGCTCAACAGATACTTTCTGTCCGTTTATAGTAAGGTTAACCATATTTTCCCAGTTTAAAAGATTAATAAATAATTTCTTCCCTGAAATTTTCCACTATGGTTTTGAATGCATTACCGACCGACTGGCCGAGTCCGCATTTAGAAGCAAGTTTCATTGTATCGGCTAATTTCATCAGCTCGTTAAGGTATGATGACTTGACTTCTCCTTTCTTTACTTTCTCGATACCCTTCAGCAACTGCTGGCATCCAACGCGGCATGGAGTACACTGACCGCATGACTCTTCGGTGAAGAATTCCAGATAATTATGCAGTACATTGTACATCGAGCGTGAGCTGTTAAAAAGCTTCATCGAACCACCTGTGGGCACTCCTTCAAAACCGATGATTGTATCGGCAAATCTCTTCCTTGGTACGCAGAAACCCGATGCACCTCCAACCTGCACAGCTTTTGTATCGCCATCACCGAATTCGTTAACAAACTGCTGAACTGTCATTCCGAGCTCCAGTTCATAAATGCCCGGTATAGGGGTGTCGCCCGAAACCGAAAACACTTTTGAACCTCTCGAATCCTTGGTACCTAATTTCCTGTACGCTTCAGCACCATGATGAATTATCATCATTGCTGTTACAAGGGTTTCGACATTGTTTATAACAGTGGGTTTAAAGAAAAGACCTGAAACTGTCGGGTATGGCGGCTTGTTCCTCGGTTCACCTCTTTCACCCTGAATTGACTCAAACAGAGCACTCTCCTCACCGCATATATATGCCCCGCTGCCCAATCTGTAAGTAATTCTGAAATCGTAACCTGTCTCAGCAAGGATTTTATGGAATGATTCGAGCTCTTTCAGAAGTTTCGGAAGAAGGAATTTATATTCACCCCTCAGGTAGACGTATCCCTGCTTTGCACCTATTGCAAGACCTGCAATAGCCATTCCGCAGTAAACCTTGTAAGCCACCCTGTCGAGTATTTCCCTGTCTTTGAATGTACCTGGTTCACCCTCATCAGCATTACATACCACATATTTTTCAGGGTCTTTTTCTGCTGCCGTATACTTCCATTTCAAACCAGTCGGGAAACCGGCTCCTCCCCTTCCTTTCAAACCAGATTCGAGTATCTCCTTTATTATCTCCTCACTGGTCATTTCATATGCTTTTTTGAGCACGTCCTTCGGATTAACCTGCTCAAATATGAGATCAACTTTATTTAAACCTGTCTCTGCCATGACTCTGAATTATTTAATTATTTTTTCATGTAGCTCTTCAGTATCTCAACAACCTTTTCTGGTGTGAGCTCAGTATAAGGTATCTCGTTAATAAGCATTGCCGGAGCCTTATGACACCAACCGATGCAGTTTGTTTCAAGAAGGGTGAACATCCTGTCAGGTGTAGTCTCTCCAATCTTAATCTTCAGCATGTCTTCGAGTGTCTGAAGGATATCATTTTTCCCCTTCATCATGCAGGTAATAGTTTTACAGACCCTTATTACATACTTTCCTCTCGGTTCGGTATCGAGGAAAGAGTAAAAAGATGCTGTACCGTAAACTTCGGCGGCAGATATATCAAGTTCTTTTGCCACCTCAACCATGGCTTCATCCGTAAGGTAATTGTGTTTTTCCACAATACCCTGCAAAATTGGAATCAGGCTGTCTCTGCGCCTTCCATGCTTCTCTGCGAGTTCTTTAACCAGATTTCCGACATTATACATTACTGTAAGTTTTTTGTTTATCCTTTTAGTTCCTTATAGATTTCAAAGAAGATGCAAAAGTAACACATCTGTGTTTTAAAAAAAACTTACAATTGTCATAATTTTTAAAAATTGTGAAAAAATTAACAAAAGTTAACTGGTTGACTGGTTAACTGGTTAACTGGTTTGCTGGTTGACGGGTTAACGGGTTTGCGGGTTAACGGGTTAACGGGTTTGCGGGAATTGGATTATGGTTTTAAATGTTTACTGAGCCAATTCATAAACTCCTCAAGGCCATCTCCTTCTGTACATGAAATTCTGAAAAGGGGAACTGAAGGGTTTATTTTTCTGAGATCGTAAGTAAAATTCTTAAGGCTGAAATTCGTATGGTGCAAAAGGTCGGTCTTATTTAAAACTACTACATTTGCCTGTCTGAAGAGCATCGGGTATTTTGCTGGTTTGTCATCGCCTTCGGGAACACTTACAACTGCAAGCCTGAACGACTCACCCAGATCGAAAGCAGTTGGGCATACAAGATTTCCGACATTTTCCACAAACAGAACATCAAGATTATCAAGGTTGAAGCAATCGAGAACTTTATAAATACTGTGTGAATCGAGGTGGCATCCGCCTTCGGTATTAATTACCACAATTGGAATTTCGAACCTCTTCAGCCTCTGTGCATCACGGTCGGTGGTGACATCTCCCTCAATAACTCCAACGCGAAACTCTCCTGATAACCTTTCGCAAATCCTTTCGAGAAGCGTCGTTTTACCGGCACCGGGCGAACTGATAAGGTTTATCATTTTGACATTTTTTTCCTTCAATATTTTCCTTACTTCATTCGCCTTATTCTGGTTACGGTCGAGGATATTCTTCATTACCTTTATTTCCATATTCACTCTCCTTCTATACTTTTTACAAACATTTCTGTACCTGAAATTATTTCTACCTGCTGTGAGCCGCAGTTTTCACAAACAAAGATGTTTTCATGAATTTCAAATTCTGCATCGCAATCCATACATTTCAGTTTCACTGGAACGATTTCCATTTCAAGTTCTGCATTTTCGGCAATAGTACCTGCCACGGTTACCTGGAAAGCTGTCTCCAGCAGGTCGGGCACAACCTGTGACATCTCTCCGATGCTTACATTTACTTTCGTGACTTTAGTAAGCTTCTCGTTGCCTGCTACTTCAAGCACAATCGAAACAAGGTTTTCTGCTATTCCAAGTTCATGCATAACTTATTCCTCTAACATATTCTTGGAAGCTGGATGCCCGAGTGCATATCGAGTATGCGTGTTCCTCCTGTTAATGTTTTCACAATCACCATTTTGTTTTTATTTCCGGTTATTATTCCTATTACTTCAGCTTTTTCACCTGATGGCTCCGAACGTATTGCAGCCATCACTTTATCACACTCCTCCGGAGGCACTACAATAAGAACCTTACCTTCATTAGCCAGGTAAAGTGGGTCGAAACCCATCATCTCACACAATCCCTTTACCGGTTCATCCACTGGGATCTTATCTTCCTCAACCTCAACCCCCATACCCGTCATTGCAGAAAGTTCGTTAAGCACAGTTGCCAGTCCGCCTCGGGTAAGGTCACGCATGAAATGAACCTCACATCTGGTATCCAACACTCTGTTTATGAGATGGTTCAGTGAGGCACAGTCAGAAACCACCTGTGAAGTGAAGCTAAGCTGTTTTCTGGCTCCCATAACGGCAATGGAATGGTTACCAACCGGACCGTTGATTATCAGCCTGTCGCCCGGCTTCACTTTTACAGCAGTTCCGATATGGCTGCATCCATCTCTTATTACACCTGCACCCGTTGTTGTAATAAAAATTTTATCACACTTCCCCTTCTCCACCACCTTTGTATCACCAGCAACTATTTTTACACCCGCATTCTTTGCTTCCTGTGCCATCGATTCAACTATCGTAATCAGGTCTTTAACCGGAAATCCTTCCTCAATAATAAATGATGCTGTGAGGTAAAGAGGTATGGCTCCTGCCACTGCCAGGTCATTTACTGTGCCACATACTGCCAGCTTTCCAATGTTCCCACCGGGAAAAAATATTGGTTCTATCACATACGAATCGGTAGTGAAAGCCATTTCCCTGCCTTTTATATTTGCGATTGCCGAATCGGTAAAAGGCTCATTCATACCGAAGCGGGTTGCAAACATCTCCCTTATAAGTTCTCCTGTAAGTCTACCTCCGCTACCGTGATTCAGTGTGATAAATTCATCCATTCCTTCTGTATTTATAAAATGCATTGCATGCACCTTCTGCAGATACCATACACGCACCAACCGGATTATCAGGTGTACACACTCCAGCAAATAGCCTGCAGTCTGTAGGTCTTTTTCTTCCTCTCAGAACCTCACCACATAAACATGAAGTATTCTCCCGCAGATTTTCTGATAAACCTTTCAAACTAAAAACCTTTTCGGCATCATGTGCGGAATATTTATCATTTATCTTAAGTCCGCTCCTCTCTATTGTTCCAAGACCCCTCCATTCGTTGCTGGCAAGTGTAAAAACCTCATCCATTATCTTCTGAGCCTTTAAATTGCCTTCCACAGTGACAGCTCTTGAATACTGAATCTCTGTCAAAAATTTATGGTTGTTGACCTGCTTTATCAGCATCAGAACAGACATCATTATATCAACAGGTTCAAAACCTGAGATTACACATCCAAGATTGTATTTTTCTGAAATAAATCTGAAGCCCTTTGAACCCGTAATTGTTGATACGTGACCAGGGCAGATAAAACCGTTTATTTCAGTTCCGTCACAAATTATAGCCTCCATGGCTGGCGGCATGATTTTATGTGCACTCAGAACGAAGAAATTTCTGATGCCTGATTCTTTAGCCTTTATTATTGCTGCAGCGGTACCAGGAGCTGTGGTTTCAAAGCCGATACCCAAAAAAATCACTTTCTTTCCTTTGCTGGCTCTGGCTATTTCGAGGGCTTCAAGAGCCGAAAAGACAATTCTTACATCAGCTCCATGTGCTTTTTCTTTCTCAAGCGAAGACACAGAACCGGGTACCCTTATCAGGTCGCCGAAAGATGTGATTATTACATCTTTTTGTGATGCCAGTTCAATGGTTCTGTCAATTGTAGAAACGGGTGTCACGCACACAGGGCAGCCTGGACCCGACAGAAGTGTGACATTGGGCGGAAGGAGTGACGGTATACCGAAACGGTGAATAGCTGCAGTGTGCCCTCCACACACCTCCATAAATATATATGAGCCAATGGCTTCCCTGCGGATCGTTTTCTCCAGTGCTCTTATCAACCTGATATCACGGTACTCGTCAATATACTTCATAACAAAAAATTAATCAGCCTGTTCTTCCATCTCTTCGAGCAGGCCAAGAATCTCCCTGGCTTCATCTTCTTTTATCTTCTGAATTGCAAAACCTGCATGAAGGAGTACATAATCACCTGGTTTCACATCGTCGAGCAACTGGAGTCCTGCCTTAAATATTGTACCACCAACCGATACATCAGCCATGTCACCGTTAACCTCAATAACTTTTGCTGGAAGACTCAGGCACATATCATTTAAATTTTGATGCAACTGCAAGCTGTCCAAGAGCTATACCACCATCATTGGCAGGAACGAGCATATTTGTAAAGACATCGAATCCTGCTTCTGAGAGGAGTTCTGAAGTTTTTTCGAGGAGATATTTATTCTGAAAAACACCTCCGGAAAGCACCACCTTATTAATTGACATTTCTGTTCTTATCTTTTTTGCCACCTCAAGTGAAGCTCTTGCAACTGTATTGTGAAATTTTGCCGAAATATACGATAATTCATTTTTTTCAGATTCTTCAAGTATTGCTTTTATTGCAGTGGCGAAACTTAAGGTTTCGGCCATTTCAAAAGGAAAATAATCATCTGTTGTTTCTTTTATGGCTGATTCCAGCCTCATTGGAGCTTCAGAGTCGAAGGAAGAGACCGTGCAGAGTCCGAGCAATGCAGAAACAGCATCAAAGAGCCGGCCAGCAGCTGAGCTAAGAGGCGTATTAATATTCTTATCTATCATTTCCCTTACAACTTCCATTTTTTTTACTCCGATTGACCTGAAGGCAGGAATTCTTTCGTAATCAATACTATTGCCAAAATATTTATAAAGATATGAAAAGGCTGTTCGCCATGGCTCATCTGCCACTTTATCTCCTCCCGGCAGGGGTATATAGTCAAAGTGAGTGTACCTGACAAATTCTCTGATGTCAGCCACAAGAAACTCTCCACCCCAAACATTTCCGTCGGTTCCGTAGCCTGTTCCATCGAAGCTGATGCCTATAACTTTCTCATCTAGATGATTTTCTGCAAGGCATGAGGCAATATGTGCATGATGGTGCTGAACTTTTATTAGAGGAATGTTGTATTCTTTTTGAAGTTCTCTGGCGTACACTGACGAAAGGTAATCGGGATGAAGGTCGCATGCGATAATCTGTGGTTCAAACAGGAACATAGCACGGAATCTATTTATTGATTCCCTGAAAAATTCATAAGCAGGCATGTTTTTCAGGTCGCCGATATGCTGGCTCATTATTGCCTGCTCTCCTTTCCCGATGCAGAAGCAGTTTTTTTGCTCTGCGCCCAGTGCAAGGACGCCTTCAGCATTGAAATCGAGGTCAACAGGTGAAGGGACGTATCCCCTTGAGCGCCTGATGATTCGGGGTTTGTCAGCTGCAACACGTATCACAGAATCATCGGCACGGTTTACAATTTCCCTGTTGTATGAAAGGAGTGCGCCGGCAACGGGCAAAAGGATCTTCCGGGCAGCATCATCATCCTTTATCACAGGTTCTTCTGAGATATTTCCGCTTGTAAAGACTATTGCCGGAGTATTAAGATGTCTGAACAGCAGATAATGAAACGGCATATATGGAAGTATAGCACCTATTGTGCCAAGGTTACTGTTGACCTCGGGTGGTAATTCTTTTTTCTGCCGCAGAATGACCACAGGCCTGCGCCACGATGTTAGTTCCTCAAGTTCTCTATTATTGGCATGGCAGAAATCCAGAAGTGCTGCCGTGTCCCTGAACATCACTGCAAAAGGTTTCGCGTCGCGGTGTTTGCGTTGCCTCAGTTGTACTACTGCTGCAGCGTCAAGGGCATTACAAACAAGATGGTATCCTCCCTGTCCCTTCACTGCGACAGTTTCGCCCCTGTGTATCCTATCTGCAACTGTTAAGAGAATATCACTGATGTTTTCTATTCTTCCCTCAGGACCCTCATATAGATATTGCGGCCCACAACGATTGCACGCAACAGGCTGGGCATGAAACCTCCTGTCGATGATATTGTGGTATTCCGACTCACACTTTGAACACATGCTGAAATACTTCATTGAAGTGGTCTGCCTGTCGTAAGGCAGACTCTCAATAATTGTGAACCTCGGACCGCAGTTGGTGCAGTTTACAAAGGGATAATCGATACGTGAGGGGTCATTGACCATATCCGAAAGGCATTCGGAGCAAACTGCTATATCAGGACTTATTTCTGTTATCTGGGCACCACCATTGATGCTTGGGGCTATCCGGAAATCAGCAAAGCCTGAAAGTTCTCTATGCTTAATTTCGATGGATTTAATCTGAGAAGCCTGAGGTGCAAGTTTTACTATTTTTTCATGGAATTCAGTAATCTTTTCTTCAGGACCTTCAACAATAATCAGTACTCCATCAGTCCTGTTATCAACCATTCCCTTAAGGTTAAGGGAATTGGCAAGGCGGTAGATAAAAGGTCTGAACCCGACACCCTGTACGAGTCCCTTAACCATTATTTCATATCCCCGTATAATAGTTCGATGTTTTTGAGTCCTTCAATCTTCAGCTGGTGGTGAACGTAATAGATAACGCTTTCAAGTTCATCGCACAGGTTAACGTTATTTACAATTACATTGGGAGGTGTCTTAAGCAGGACTGGAGCAAAGTTTACTATTCCCTTTACTCCCGCTTTTACAAGGTCGTCGCACACCTGCTGTGCTGATATTTCGGGAACGGCGATTATGGCAACCTTTACCTTAAAGCGTTGTATTATTTCTTTAAGCCTGTCCATTCCGTAGACGGGTATTTCTGTACGGGCTTTCTGTTTGAATGGGTCGATATCGAAGGTTGCAACGATATTCATATTTCTTTGAAGAAACCTGCTATATTTCGAAAGTGCCAGACCGAGATTACCCATTCCTACCAGCACAATATTATGCTCCCTGTTTTTATAAAAAATGTTTTCCATCTTTTCGAGGAGTTCATCTATATTATATCCTCCTCGTTTGTTTCCTTTAATATTGAATTCAGAGAAGTCTTTTCTTACCTGGTCGGGCGACACTCCTGCTTCCATAGCGAGGGTATAAGAAAAGACCTTTTCCATCCCCATCATCTTTAATCTGTTGAGACATGCCCTGTATAGAAATATCCTTCTGAGACTGTTCTTTATCAGTGTTTTTGTGAATTTTTTCACATTAAGTATGTCTATTAAATTATTCCTGATGCAAGTTAAAAAAATTTTTTTAATTTACAATAATTTATTTTTTATTGATTTTTAGATATTTATATTTTTTGTGATTTTTTTCACATAATTTTTTTATTAAAATTATTCGAATGTATTTTCATATTTTTTACTTTTATATGTGAACTAAATCACATAAATGGATTATTACTTCATTAACAGAAAAGAGTGGGATAAAAAGCTGGAAGAACTGCTTGAATCCCATAATATTTTTGCTCCGGTACCAAATGAATTCAGTCTGGATTATGAAGTGCTCACGCCTTCGTTGATCCCTCTTGTTTCATATAACAAGCCAAAACCGGCATCTCCGCTTAAAATCTTTTTCACACCTATTAAGGAAAATGTAACTTCTCCGGGGAAAGATGAAAAACCCATAATAATAATGGGTGTACCTAACTGTGATGTGGAAGCGCTTGGCATTCTAGATGAAATCTACCTTGATGAAAGTTTTGAAGATTTATTTTACAGAAAACGCAGGCAGAAGACCCTGATAATAAGTACCGACTGCTTTGATTTACAGGAGCACTGTCATTGCACCTCTTACGGAGTAAAACCATGGAGTGAACAGAGGGCCGATCTTGCTGTTACGTTGATTAAGGACCAGATTATACTGAGGGTTATATCAGAAAAGGGCAAAACATTTGTTACTGAAACCATTCAGGCTTCTCCTCTTAACGACAAAGGTCTGATTTCCAGCATAGAAAACCGTCACAGAGAGATTGAAGATCTCCTCAACCGCACAAACAAAGAGCTTCCCGACTATAAAGAAACAGGTCGACTTGTAAAATCTTCTTCAAAAGCAATATGGGTAAAGCACTCATCCACCTGTGTTTCGTGCGGAGCCTGTACAACGATATGTCCAACCTGCACCTGTTTTCTGCTGATTGATAAACCCGGCTTCCACAAGGTAAAACAGATGGATGCATGCCAGTATCCGGGATTTGAAAAGACTGCCGGAGGTGAAGACCCGCTGAAAGAACTGCACGAGCGTTTCAGAAACAGATATATGTGCAAGTATGTCTGGAAACCTGAAAAGTTCAAACACATCGCCTGTACAGGCTGTGGCCGCTGCATTGAAGCATGCATAGGAAAGATTAATAAGAACAAATTATTTATAGAACTGGCTAAATAACAGATTATGCCGGCTGAAAAAAACATATACAAACCTATAAGGGCAAAACTGGTTGACGTAATAGTTGAGTCACCGACTATCAAGACTTTTGTTCTTATTCCTGAAGAAGAGTTCTCCTTCAAAACCGGGCAGTTTATTGAGCTTTCGGTTGATGGGATCGGCGAAGCACCCTTCACTCCATCTTCGTCACCTCTTATAAAGGATAAAATAGAAGTGACAGTGATGAAAACAGGATATGTCACTGAATACATGCATAACCTCAAGCCCGGAGTTATGATGGGAATAAGGGGACCATACGGCAGAGGATACCCGGTTGAAAAATTTCATGATAAGGAAATACTTGTTGTCGGAGGCGGGTGCGGGTTTGCTCCTATACGTTCACTTCTGTATAATCTGGCAGCGATTACTGACAAATTAAGAAAAGTAACCCTGTGCTACGGTTCAAAAACACCGGAGGAATGTATTTACAAACCTTATATAACCGAACTTAAGAAGATACCAAAATTCGAAGTATTACGCACTGTCGACAGGGCTGACAGCACATGGACAGAAAAAGTCGGCGTGGTAACCGTTCTGTTAGACGATGTAAAGGTGGATGTAAAAAATTCTGTTGCAGTAGTGTGCGGGCCTCCCATCATGATGAAATTCAGCACACTTAAACTGCTGGAAATGGGATATCCTGAACACGATATTTATCTTTCGATGGAAAAGAATATGTCGTGTGGCCTCGGAAAATGCGGTCATTGCATGATGGGCAAATATTTTGTGTGCAAAGACGGGCCCGTCTTTACCTATGATGAAATTAAGGATCAACCTCATATATGGAGCTGAAATGGCACGAAGGATACTTATTGACATGATAAAACTGCGTGAAGCACTGGCCATGCAACCTGACCTGCCGGTGCCGGAAGCAGTCTTTTACCCTGTTCCCAACCGCAACGGGCTGAAAACGATAAGGGAACTTGCCGTTTTCAGGTATTCATGCCGCAGATGTGAGGATGCACCCTGCATCGCCGCATGTCCTGCCGATGCACTCGAAAAAGACGAAGATGGTATCATTAACCGGCACATCAACCTGTGCGTTTCGTGCAAGTCGTGCGTCACCATCTGCCCCTTCGGCACCATGATGACTGATTTCTTCAAACATCACAGAAACAAGGACTTATATTTTGACCTTACCGACAGCGATGAGATTGAAAAATTCATCGCTGCCTGTCCGCCCGGAACGGTGGTATTTACAGATATGAAAGAGTCGCCGGAGGAAAACATTTTCAAGCTTAACGACAGAGTACTTATAAAAGATTTTATTTACAAATCTGATAAATAAAAAACATGGCAGTTAACCTGTTTTATTTTCTTGTCTTCCCCGGCCTGCTGTTTTCAGCAGTAGTCGGAGCCTTACTTTCCTGGTTCGACAGGAAAATCACGGCCAGGGTGCAGTTCCGCAAAGGACCTCCCCTACTACAGCCATTCTACGACTTCTTTAAACTCCTGCTGGTAAAGGAAACAATTTTGCCGAAACAGGGGTCGCCTGTTGTCTTTCTTCTTGCACCTGTTTTTGCCGTGTTTGGAGCAACAACTGCTGCAGTGCTGATCCTGTTGCCACTATTAAATATCTCCTCAGGCTTCAGGGGTGACCTCATCGTCATCTTCTATCTGCTCACAATACCATCGTTTTCATATGTGATAGGCTCACTCGCCTCAGGTAACCCACTAGCAGCAGTGGGAGGCTCACGCGAGATGAAACTGATACTCAGCTATGAGTCAACTTTCCTGCTTGTAATTGCAGGCGTAATAATAAAAGCCTCCCAGTACTTCGACCTTAATTCAATTATAACAATACAGCATAACTCGCGGCCATTTATTGAAAGCGTATCCGGTGTAATACTGTTCATCGTTGCAATATTCTGCATACAGGCAAAACTGGGACTCGTACCCTTTGACATGGCAGAAGCTGAAACGGAAATAACCGAAGGTACATTCATTGAATATTCCGGAGCTCCTTATGCTCTGATAAAACTGACGAAATACATAATGCTGTTCATTCTTCCGGCTTTTCTTACAGCCCTGCTGCTTAACGGATTTGTGCTGAAAGGAATCGGCATCTTATGGGCTGCTCTGAAAATATTGGGAATAGTGCTCCTGCTGACACTCATCAGGAACACAAATCCACGACTGAAAATCAAACAGGCAGTAAGTTTCTTCCTCGTATGGATGAACCTGCTTGCTATTCTGGCAATAGTTCTTGCATATTTTGGATATTAAAAAACAGATACGTGGGATTCAAAAGTTTTTGTTTTAAAAAGTCACTCTGGGTGTTCCATTTCGGCGGTGCATCGTGTAACAACTGCGACATAGAGATACTCGACTGTCTTACACCGAGATATGATCTGGAACGTTTCGGCATTCTGCTCGTTGGCAGTATCAGACATGCCGATGTGCTGCTGGTCAACGGTTCAATTAATATGCGCGACAGGGACCGTTTGATTGAAATCTATAACCAGGCCCCCAAACCAATCCTTGTGGTGGCAATAGGTGCATGCGGATGCACAGGGGGTATATTTGCCGAAGGTAATACGTTTGCCGGACCTGTCGACAAAATAATACCTGTCGACGCCTATATACCCGGCTGCCCTCCGAAACCTGAAGCAATTATTGCAGGCCTGGTGAAATTGGTAAACAGTAGCAATCCGTTTAAACGTGATAAATAACGGTTAGAATAAACTGCATGAATTGAATAACCAGAAACAACATAAATGACCACTGAAGAAATAATAACAGGATTAAAAGAAAAATTTGGCCCGGAGATAACGGACACAATTAGACGTAATGAAAAACGGTATGTGGTATCGATAAACCCGGGTGCATTGCTGAAGGTGGCTGATTATCTCTACAGGGAGGCTGGGTGCAGGTTTATTATTGCAACTGCACTTCATACAAAAAGAGGCTTTGAAATTCATTACCATTTCAGCAAAGATGCTACCGGATTGGTACTAAACATCCACGTTGTTCTGAGCCACGAAAAGCCGCAGATTGAATCGTTATCAAACATGTTTAACGCATCCAACTGGATTGAAAGGGAGATGCATGAACTGTTCGGGATCGATTTTCTGAATCATCCCAATCAGGAAAAACTGATATCAGAAGGTAACTGGGCTGAGGGAGTTTATCCTTACAGAAAAGATTTTAAAAAGAACTGAAATGAGCAAGAAATTTCTCATACCAATTGGTCCTTATCACCCCCTTCAGGAAGAGCCAGAGCTTTTCAAACTTTACTGTGAGGGAGAGATAGTAAAGGATATAAAATGGGAAACAGGTTATAACCACAGGGGTATTGAAAAACTCTCAGAATCAAAAACATACGACCAGGTCTTTTTCCTTGTTGAAAGAATATGCGGCATCTGTTCCACGTCGCATCCTTTTGCCTTTGCAAATGCTGTGGAGGAAATATGCAGGATAGAAGTGCCCGACCGTGCAAAGTATATAAGGAGCATCATCGGGGAACTGGAGCGCATTCACAGTCACCTGTTGTGGGTGGGGCTGGCAGGCCATTTCCTCGGGTACAACACGGTTTTTATGTGGGCATGGAAATACCGCGAACCGGTACTCGACCTCTTTGAGATGATTACAGGTAACCGCAACAGTTATGCAATGTTCAAGGTTGGAGGTGTAAGAAGGGACATTGAGGCTGCAAAGATACCTGCCATTCGCAAGGTTCTGGCGGAGGTAAAAAAGAAGACCGACCTGCTGACCGGCGCGGTAATGGATGATCCTGTGATACATGCCAGAACGAAAGGTGTGGGAATACTAACAAAAGAAGACATTCTCGATTATGGTGCGGTTGGTCCTACTGCAAGGGCATCGGGCGTAGCAATAGATGTGAGGAAAGATGACCCTTACGCCGCTTATCCACTTGTGAACTGGAAAGTCATTACTGCCGAGGAAGGGGATGTGTTTGCAAAGGCAAAAGTGAGGCTGCTCGAAATGTATGAATCAATATCAATCATCGAGCAGTGCCTCGACGGCCTGCTTAAGGAAAAAGAAGGTGATATAGCTGTGAAAGTAAAAAACATTCCTGAAGGAATGGGCACCGGGCGTGCAGAAGCACCACGCGGAGAAGTGTTCCACTGCGTCTTCTCCGATGGTTCAAATTCACCGGCACGCCACAAAATAAGGGCACCAAGCTATGTCAACATTGCCACCTTCAAGAAATCATGCATCGGTCAGAGCATTTCCGATGCCACAATATCGCTTGCCGCTGTTGATCCATGCTATTGCTGTACCGAACGCATGGCGGTTGCGTACGACATCAGCACTGGTAAAAGAATTATGAACGGGGCTGAGATACTGAAAGCCTCAGCAGAAAAAACCCGTGAGATTATGTCAAAACTAAAATGAGAGTATGAACGAATACTTTTCAATAATAGTTCTCCCGGTCGTTGCAGGAATTCTTCTCTTCCTGGTTCCCGACAAAATAAAAACGGCAAAGGGAATTTTCTCACTGCTAATCAGTGCCTTTACCTTCTGGCTGGCATTCAAAATTTACAACTTTGATGAGGCAAAACTGGACCTCAAAGCTTTATTGCCGGCTTCACTGATTCCAGCCTCACTATCACCCGGCATCAGCTCATTCTTTGCCTTCAGATGCGACAACCTGGCAAAACTTATCATTCTGTTTGTCAGCCTCTTTACATTTCTGATCCTGCTCTATTCGCTGGTTTATGTCAGAGGCGGGAGGATTAAAAACTATTATGAATATTTCATGCTCACGCTGGGCTGCTCATATGGTGCCGTACTTTCTGACAATCTGCTTATCTTCTTAACTTTCTGGGGAATACTGGGTATTACCCTTTACAAACTTATACAGGGCAACAATGAGGAGAGCTCGGCAACAGCAAAGAAGACATTAATACTGATTGGAGCGTCGGACAGTATAATGATTATTGGTATAGCGATTCTCTGGAAGATGACTGGCTTTATCAACATGAGTGAAATACAGGTTCCGACAGGAACGGCGCTGAGCTGCACTGCATTTCTCGCCCTTCTTATCGGCAGTTTTACAAAAGCCGGTGCCTTTCCCTTCCACACATGGGTGCCCGACTATGCTAAAGATGCTCCTGCATCATCATCAGCATACCTCCCTGCCTCACTCGATAAACTCCTTGGAATATATTTTCTCGCAAGAATAGTAACCGGACTCTTCATACCGGGTGAATGGATGACTCTTCTGCTGCTTACACTAGGAGTTGCAACTATTATCACGGCAGTGATGATGGCACTGATTCAACACAACTTTAAACAACTACTTGGCTATCATGCTGTTTCGCAGGTAGGATACATGATTCTTGGATTAAGTCTGGGCTCATTTATCGGGATTGCAGCAGGATTGTTCCATATGGTAAACCATGCCCTTTATAAAAGTGGACTCTTCCTCTCAGCCGGTGCCGTTGAGCATCGCACCGGTAAAAACGATCTGGAGGACGTAGGAGGGCTCTCAAAGGCAATGCCATTGACGTTTTTTGCTGCTCTTATATGCGCCATGTCAATCTCGGGTATTCCCCCACTTAATGGTTTCGCATCCAAATGGATGATTTACCAGGCTATCATCGACTTTGGCGGCGGAGATGGCCTTCCACAGAAACTCTGGGTACTATGGCTGGTTCTTGCAGTACTGGGTTCGGCACTTACCCTTGCAAGTTTCATAAAATTCATTGGAGGAATATTCCTTGGAAGGCGGAAACCTGAATTTGAGAGTGTAAAGGAAGTACCTGCCCCGATGTGGATACCTTTCACAGTTATAGCACTTCTCTGTATCATTTTCGGTGTTTTTGCCACCAGGCTCGTGGTTCCTCATCTTCTTATGCCGGTTACAGGTGAGTTTGAGTTTTCAGGCTTCTGGAACTCCGGGTTCGTATCTCTGCTCGTTCTGGTTTCAATTGTTGCGGGAGCACTTATTTATCTTGCCACCGGCATAAAGAAGTTCAGAACATCCGACAGCTTTATCGGAGGCGAAAAGTTTTACGAACAGACTGCCTATCCCGCACCTGAATTTTACAAAACGCTGCTGGAATTCAGATTCCTTTCTTCAATTTACAGAAAGGCACAGGAGAAATGGTTCGACATATACGATCTGTCGAAGAAAGCTGTGCTGTGGTGCAGTCATGTGTTAAGCAATGCTCATACAGGTGTTCTGTCGGTTTATTCAATATGGGTTATTGCTGGTTTGCTGATTATGTTACTGATTATGATATAATAAGGCAATTATGGAACTGGCTCTTTCGGTTATTCTGGTTTTAATGATACTTGGGGCGCTGTTTGCCATCCATGCAAAAGACCTGCTCTCGGCGGTCATTTCCTGCAGCATTGTCGGATACGGACTGGTGATATGTTTTCTGTTGCTGAGGGCACCCGACCTGGCAATAGTTCAGATAGTGGTTGAGACTATTACTCTGGTGATAATGGTGGCTGTAGTACTCGACAGCACACGGCAGGAGCCCTTCACTAAGCCCGATCCTCACGACTATGTTGCCATAGCAACAGCATTACTGCTGATTGTTTCTGTCTTCTTCCTTCTGAAGGCAGCAACAGGTTCACTCGACCCATTCGGAGAAGGCTCCATGAGGATGGCAAAACACTATATCGAAGGTGCAGCAGATAAGACCGGCAGTGCAAACCTTGTAACTGGAGTAATCTTCGACTTCAGAGGATATGATACCCTGGGCGAGGCAACGGTTCTTGTAACAGCAGTGCTTGGAGCATTGACGATACTGAGAATCAGAGGAAAGAAATGAATAAAGAACATTGAATAAAGAAAAGATACTTTAAAATTTATAATTCGTTAACCGGTTTTTGATATTCAAAACTATACATCGATGAAAGGAATGACTCTGATAGTAAAGAAAACAACCCAGCTGATTGCTGGAATAGTATTTCTTTACGGCATTTACATAATTGTTCACGGGCATCTTACTCCGGGAGGTGGTTTTGCCGGGGGGGTAATCGTGGCCGGCTCATTCATACTACTTATACTTGCCTATGGAAGTGACTTTATGCATCTTACCCGAGAGGAGACCGGCTCGACCATTACCGAAAACCTCGGTATCCTGCTTGCCCTAATGATAGCACTGGCAGGCATGATTACCGGAATTAAGGTTTTCTTCTTTAACTGGCTGCCCCACGGAACAGTTGGAGAACTTGTTAGCGCCGGAGTAATACCACTGTACAACATATTTGTCGGTATGGAGGTCGCAGCCTCAATACTGACAATATTCCTTGCATTATTAATATTTAAAGAGGAGGTAACAAAATGGTAGTCTACCTGCTTTGCTTCATATTATTCCTTGTCGGACTCTACGGGGTGGTTACCAGAAGAAACCTGGTGAAAATCGTCATCTCACTTTCGATAATGGAATTCAGTGTTTTTCTGTTTCTTGCGTTAATCGGCTACGTGCACGACGGCGTTGTACCGATAGTCGATCCTGCAAACCCTGATGCCAGATATGTGGATCCACTACCCCAGGCAATGGTGCTTACAGCAATTGTGATAGGGCTTGCAACCACGGCAATGCTTATGTCGGTAATAATCAGAATATACAGAAAATATAAAACTCTGGATATCAGAGAAATAAAAAATCTAAGAGGATAAAAGATGAATCCGCTGATACCATTATTTGTTGCTGTTCCGCTGGCAGGAGCTTTCCTGACGATGATTTTCGGAAAATTTGTAAAGAACCTTAACAGGTATATCGGACTCATTGTCCTGTTGTTCCTTGCCATAATAAGCTATTATTCTATAGTTACAGTTTCGGGCACTGTTTCGGTTTACAAGGTCGGAGGCTGGGAACCTATTAACGGTATTCCGATAGGCATCTACATGGTAATGGATAGTCTGACAGCCATCCTTCTTTGCATCATAAACACCATTGGACTGCTGGCAGTATTCTATTCATTTACTTATATCAGCCAGTACACCTCCGAAAATTATTTCTATGCCCTGTTCTGCCTGATGGTTGCAGGAATGAATGGTGTTGTGCTCAGCGGCGACCTGTTCAACATATACGTCTTCCTCGAAATTTCAGCAATATCTTCATATGCGCTTGTGGCATTCGGCGTCGAAAGGGAACAGCTCGAAGCCACGTTCAAATATCAGGTCCTTGGCGGACTTGCTTCGCTGCTTATTCTGCTTGGTATAGGATTCATCTACTGGAAAGCTAAGACACTCAATCTTGCTGATATTAAGGTTGCCCTCGGGTCTGCCCCTGAAAAGACCCATTATCTCCTTGTGCAGATGCTTCTTCTGAGTGGCTTTGGACTGAAGGCAGCTATCATTCCTTTTCATGCATGGTTACCCGACGCACATTCATCAGCTCCCTCGCCAATTTCTGCAATGCTTTCGGGCGTGCTGATAAAAGCTGCCGGTATCTATGTGATACTCAGACTTTTCTTTAATATGTTCATTATCAGCGAAGAAGTGGCAATACTGATTACCACACTCGGTGCCCTCTCAATGGCTGTAGGCGTTTTCCTTGCAATAGGCCAGTGGGATATCAAGAGGCTTCTTGCATACCACAGCATCAGCCAGATGGGATATGTTGTTATGTCGGTGGGAGTAGGTATGATTCTTGTTGCAAGGAACACTAAGCCTGAGGTTGCATCTCTTGCCATTGCAGGCGGTCTGTTTCATCTTATAAACCATGCCGCCTTCAAGAGCCTTCTCTTCCTCAATGCTGGAGCCATCGAATACAGGATCGGAACACGTAATCTCCAGGAGATGGGCGGATTATCACAGTTTATGCCGGCTACCTCATCAACCTCTTTCGTGGCATCGATGGCAATCTCAGGTATCCCGCCATTCAATGGATTTTTCAGTAAACTGATCATCATCATAGCCGCAATAATGGCTAAATTTTACCTGCTGGCACTTATTGCAGTTATTGTCAGTATAATCACTCTTGCATCGTTTATGAAGTTCCAGAGGTATGCATTCTACAACAAAGAGGTACAGAAAGATGAAAAAAGTCCGAAAGAAGTACCCTTCCCTATGGTCGCCAGCATGGTGACACTTGGTATTCTGTGCCTTCTTCTCAGCCTGCTTGTATTGCCTCAGGTGAGGGATATTGTTCTTAAACCGGCAATAGATATTTTGATGAATTCACAAATGTACATTTCACCAATATTAGGAATGTGATATGAGATATGTGGCATTTTTTATTCTGGGTCTGGTATTCTGGCTGCTGTTAACCTTCAAATTGACAGTGGCAAACCTTATAGTCGGAGCAGTGGCTTCTTTGCTCTGCACTATAATTTTTGCAAGATATTATTTTACGGGTGTCGTGAAATTTATTCAGCCACAGCGGTGGTTCTGGTTTCTGGTTTACCTTGTCAGGTTTATTTTCTCCTGCATAAAAGCCAACCTCGATGTGGCTTACAGGGTACTTCACCCTAAAATGCCAATAAGGCCGGGTATTGTGAAAGTTAAAACAAGTCTGAAATCGGACTTTGCCAAAACCCTTCTTGCAAATTCAATTACCATGACACCCGGTACATTGACTGTAGATATAATTGACGACTGTTTCTATATACACTGGATCTACATCCGTTCTGAAGATCCGGAGGTTTATACAAAAATGATAATGGGTGCTTTTGAAAAGTATATTAAAAAATTTGCCGAATGAACACCTGGCTTGAAATATTGTTGTATGTGCAGATTGCCCTGAGTGGCGTCTGTCTTTACCGGATCATCCGGGGTCCGACAATACCCGACAGGATGGTTGCAATTGATATATTCGGAATACTTGTGGTAGGCGTATGTGCCATAATCTCAATCCTTACAGGCAAAAAGTTTATTGTGGATATCGGTATTGCATGGATTATATTGAGTTTTATCGGCACGTTAACACTTGCCAAATATCTTAGCGGTAAAAAATTAAATGAATGACTATGGTTGCAATGATCATCATAAGTATAGGTGTCCTTTTCAATTTTTTCGGTTGTATCGGGCTCATAAGACTCCCTGATGTGTACAACAGGCTTCAGGCAGCCACAAAATGCGTCACTCTCGGATGTTGCAGCATCCTTCTGGGTGTGTTTATTCATTTCGGATTTACAGATGCAGGAATCAAGGGGCTTATTGCAATTCCCCTCCTGTTCTTCAGTGCTACTGTTGCTGCTCATGCACTGATACGCGGCACCTATCATTTCGGTGTTAAAATGAGCGATAAGAGTGTTAAGGATGATTATAAAAGTGCCTCAAAATGAAACCAAAAATACGTGAACTGAAAGAAGCGCTGGTTTCACTGTTCTCGCCGGCATACACAACAAAGTTCCCTGCTGTGGAGCATGTTCCCTTCGAAAAATTCAGGGGGAAACCGGTAGTTGACAACGAAAACTGCGTTGGATGCGAAACGTGCGCAAACGTTTGTCCGCCACATGCCATAACCTTCACCGACGATACTGTAAAAGGTGTACGTATAATCAAAAGAGACTACGGAAAATGTATTTTTTGCGGACAATGTGAAGAACACTGCATAACGCAGAAAGGTGTAAAGCTTTCTGATAAAATATTTGATCTTGCTGTACTCGACCGCTCAAAAAATGTTGAATACCAGGAAAAAGAACTTCTTGTATGCAAAAACTGCGGCGCTGTTATTACGACAAAAGAACACCTGATGTTTCTGCATAAGAAACTTGGGCCAAAAGCCTTTGCTTCTGTTTTAAACCTTAATGTTCTGAATGAAAAACTGAAACTTGCCGAAGGAGAGGATGTTGAAGTTGAGGTGAAAGATCACCTTAAAAGGAAAGATATGTTTAACATCCTCTGTCCCAATTGCCTGAGACTCGTGCTGGTAAAATACCTTTAGGGAGTGATTCCAGATCTGCAAAAACTGCTGTCGCAACCCGGCAAAAAGATTCTTTTTGTTGGTATCGGCAATTTGCTTAAAAGCGACGACGGTGCAGGAGTTTATATCAGTCGCAGAATAAGAGAAACTGAAAAAATTTCAGCCCTTACCGTTGAGATGAGCATAGAAAACTATATCGGAAAGATAAATTCCTTACAACCTGACATTCTGGTACTCATTGACTGTGCCGATATGGGCGAACAACCGGGAACCATTAAACTGCTCAAACTTGACGAGATAAAAGATTTCACTACAAATACACATAATATCTCACTTAAAAAGATTTCTGAATTTTTCAATGCCCAGGTATTTATTCTGGGAATTCAGCCCCTGAGTGTTGCTTTTGGTGAAAAAATTTCGTATATTGTTGCCAGATCAGCAAAGAATATTATCAAACAGATAAATAATTATAAAACAATTAAATAAAGAGGAGGTCACCATGGCAGTTGAATATTTATGCAAAGCATGCAGGGGACACCTTAATGTAAAAACTTCAATCGTCCTGGCAGCACAAAAAATGAACAGTTCCCAGAGAGGGCTTGTATTTCTCAACCCGGAAATCGGAAATTATACTGTTACAACACATCCTTCGTTTCAGCTGAAGGAAGGTGAAGAGTATATTTTTACCTGTCCGATTTGCCACTCGTTGCTCAACAGCGCGAAATATGACCATCTGGTCAGAATAATTATGGTTGATGAAGATAAGAAGGAGTATGACATTTACTTCTCCGATGTAGCAGGCGAAAAATGTACATATAAAATAAGGAATTCAGAACTTGAGGAAAAAGTCGGACCCGATGCCGACCGTTATTCAAAATATTTTGAGGTACCTGAAGAAGACAGAAAATATCTGTAATTCCGTAAGCAATTAATATCAGGTTTCCGCAAATTATCATTTATCGCCATGAACGCAAGCAATTAAAAATTGGGTTGCGTTCTTTTTTGTTTTAGATATATTTCTTCATTCCCAAATAGTTTTAATTTTGCCCGGGTTAAAAACATATTCATCATGACTGACATAAGCAAGCTTTGTGCCGACAACATCAGGATTCTTTCAATGGCAATGGTTGAAAAGGCAAAATCGGGTCACCCAGGAGGTGCTATGGGCGGAGCCGATTTTATCCACATCCTTTTCTCGGAATATCTAAATTTCGACCCCGACGATCCCGAATGGATAAACCGCGACAGGTTTTTCCTTGATCCAGGACATATGTCGCCGATGCTCTATTCAGTACTCACCCTGACAGGACATTTTACAATTGATGATATCAAAAACTTCCGCCAGTGGGGTAGTCCAACGCCAGGGCATCCAGAACTGGACCGTAAAAGGATGATTGAAAACACCTCCGGTCCGCTTGGACAGGGGCACACCATTGCCGTTGGTGCTGCAATAGCTGAAAGATTTCTTGCTGCCAGGTTCGGTGAACTCTTCTCACATAAAATTTTCACATTTATATCTGATGGAGGAATACAGGAAGAAATATCGCAGGGAGCAGGCCGTCTGGCAGGGCATCTTGGGCTGCATAATCTCATTATGTTTTACGACTCAAATGATATTCAGCTCTCAACCGAAACAAAAGCTGTTACCTCCGAAGACACAGCCATGAAGTACCGTGCGTGGGGCTGGAACGTTCTGCAAATTGACGGCAACAACCATAATCAGATCCGTAAAGCTCTCGATGCAGCATTAATCGAAAAAGAGAAGCCTACTATCATCATAGGTAAAACCATTATGGGTAAAGGTCTGCTCGATAAAGATGGTAACAGTTTTGAGAGAAAGACGTCGACGCATGGCATGCCTGTAAGTGAAGCAGGCGCTTCGTTTGAGAAATCAGTGATTAATCTTGGTGGAAACCCTGATGAGCCATTTAAGATTTTCGATGAAGTAAAAGACTATTACAGAAAAGTGCTTGAAAGAAAACGGGAAAAAGCGAGTGAATGGAAAATGAAGATGGCAGAATGGGAAAAGGCAAATCCTGATCTTGCAAGAAAGCTAAAAGATTTCTATTCGGGAAAGGTGCCTGAGATTGATTTCAGCCAGATAAAGCAGAAAGAAAACATCGCAACAAGAGCTGCTTCGGCAGCAGTACTTGAAGTACTGGCAACAAAGGTTGAAAACATGATTGTTGCATCGGCTGACCTTTCAAACTCTGACAAGACCGATGGTTTTCTGAAAAAGACAAAACCATTTGCAAAGGGTGATTTCTCAGGTGCATTTCTTAATGCTGGCGTATCGGAGCTGACCATGGCTGCGGTAATGAACGGCATGGCACTGCACGGGGGAGTCATCCCGGCTTGCGGCACATTCCTTGTCTTTTCCGACTATATGAAACCTGCGGTGCGTCTGGCATGTCTCATGAGTCTGCCGGTTATATATATCTGGACCCATGATGCCTTCCGCGTTGGGGAAGACGGGCCAACCCACCAGCCCGTTGAACAGGAAGCGCAGCTGAGGTTGATGGAGCACCTCAAAAACCATCACGGCGAAAATAGCATGCTTGTCTTAAGACCTGCCGATGCTACCGAGACAACCGTAGCGTGGAAGCTTGCCCTGGAAAACCGCCGCACACCCACCGCACTGCTTCTTTCACGGCAAAACATCAAAGACCTCCCCTCCCCTTCAGGTAACAGATATAATGACGCCCTCGGCCTGTACAAAGGAGCATATATTGTGGAAGACTGTGAGGGCCAGCCAGATGTCATCCTGGTAGCATGTGGTTCGGAAGTATCAACCCTTGTTGACGGAGCTGCTCTGCTGAAAAATGAAGGTATCAAAGTGAGGATAGTATCTGCTCCTTCCGAAGGACTCTTCAAAAAACAGACCACAGAGTACAGAAAATCAATTATTCCGGATAACACCCCGGTATTCGGTTTAACAGCGGGTTTACCTGTCACTCTGCAGGGACTGGCAGGGCAAAGAGGAAAGATTTGGGGACTTGAGACATTCGGATATTCAGCCCCTTACAAAGTGCTCGACGAAAAATTCGGATTTACTGCGGATAACGTTTACAGACAGGTGAAAGAGCTACTTGCCATGTAAGAAAAAAGGCTTTTATACATTTTACGCAAGAGTTTCTTCTAAAGGTTTTTATTTCCTGAAAAACTTGGAAGGAGGAAAACATATTCCTTCAAAAAATTGATTATATTTAAACTGAATGTCCGATAGCAATGAAAAAGATTTTCTTTGCAGCAGTAATATATTACCTCCTCCAGGTCTCTCAGGCATTAAGCCAGACCGATTCAGTTCCTCCGCTGCAGGATATCAATATCACAAGAACTGTTGATACGAAGCTCTTTGAAAGTGATGAACTTCTTGACATTACCCTGAGATTTGACATAACAACATTCAAAAGAAAAAGATCTGATACAGAATATTTTGATGCTGTAATATCATATCTTTCTGATAAACAGGATACCATTTATCAGAAAATTAAAGTGAGGGCACGGGGTGAGTTCAGGCGCACATTCTGTGATTTTCCACCTGTACATCTTAATTTCAGACTGAAAGATACAATCAGCGGACAATTCAGTGGCATTGACAAACTGAAACTGGTTCCATACTGCAAGCCGGGTTATGAGGATTATGTTCTCAGGGAATATCTTGTTTACAAGTTGTATAATGTACTTACCGATTACAGCTTAAGGGTAAGGCTTCTGCGAATAAAATATATCAATTCTGCAAAGCCTGAGGCGAAGCCCATTACGCAATTTGGTTTCGTAATTGAGCCCGTATCCCTGTTTGAAAAACGAACGGGTTCAACTGAAGTAAAAACAAAAGTCTCGCAGCGAATGATAAGGGAAGAGATGATGAACAGGGTTGCAATATTTAATTACATGATCGGTAACACCGACTGGTCGGTTCCAGCGATGCACAATGTGATTGTCTTCAGCCAGCCTCATACGGGTCCGAAGGATCTCGGAACAATACTTCCTTACGACTTTGATTTTTCAGGAATAGTAAATGCTGAATATGCACATCCTTTTGAAAGCTTACCAATAAAATCTATCCGCGAAAGGCTTTATCTTGGACTTTGCAGAAGTGAAGAAAGCTTTACAAAATCGCTGGCTGAGTTTGTTGAAAAAAAGGAAAAATTTTACAACGTAATTAATTCATTCCCTTATCTTAGGGAAAAATCAAAAAAGGATATGATAATGTACCTCGAAAGTTTCTATCATGACTTTGACAGGAAAAATACGATAGTACATAAACTGATTAACGATTGTAAAAAGTTTAACTTATAATATGATGCAATATGTTAGAAAAACTGCTTTCAGAAGTAACCCTGGCAAATATTCTCATTCGATTTGGATTTAATTTATTGGTGCTTACCATTCTGGTCTATTTTATTTATTACAAACATTCGAAAAAAGAAGAATATCTTTTTTCATTTTACCTGATAGGAGTTGTTATATTTCTGATTTGTGCCCTGTTGAAAACAGTTGATATACAGCTTGGGTTGGCACTGGGGCTATTTGCTGTTTTTGCCATTCTGCGTTTCAGAACCGTAAACTATACGGTTAAGGACATGACTTACATTTTTGCGGTTATTGGGGTATCTGTTATCAATTCACAGGCAAATATACCACCTCCGGTGATAGGTGCTGTTGTAATTAACTCCCTGATTATCATTATTGCATGGTTGCTCGAACTTTACACACGAAAAAGGACACTTACATCATTCATCATCCAGTATAAAAATCTTAATTTGCTCAAGCCTGAAGCAAGGCAGGATTTACTCAGGGAACTTTCGGTTCTAACAGGTTACGATATCCGGAATGTTGTAATTAAGGAGATGAATATCGAGAAAGGCAGTGCTGAACTTGAGGTATTTTTCCGGGAACAGCCAACTTAATTGAAATTCCTGTTTACAACTTAAATACTAATGGCTCGAGAGATTATCCGGGCCTTTTATTATTTTTGCGCTTTAAATTATGATGATGAACCCTGACATTAAGCCTGGAGTAAAAGGTATAATATTTGATCTGGACGGAACACTTGTTGATTCGATGCCGTATCATTTTGCCGGATGGAAAAAAGCGTGCGAGAAGTTTGGTGCTGATATTGATCCTTCATTTCTGCGATTGCATACCGGGTCGCCGGGCTGGATAATTGCATCAGAAATAATCAAGACCTGCAAACTCGACAGCAGTATAACTATTGATGATATTTTAAAAGTCAAGCTTGAAGATTTTTACAGCAATCAGCATCTTATAAAACCTATTGAGCCGGTTGTGGCAATTGTAAAGAAGTATTATGGGAAATTGCCGATGGCAATAGGTACAGGTGGTCACCGCGATGCTGTTGAACGGACGCTGGAGGTAACCGGTCTGAAGAAATATTTTGATATTGTTATAACTGCCAATGATGTCCAAAACCACAAGCCTCATCCTGAGACTTTCCTGAAGTGTGCCGAATTAATGAATGTCGAGCCACGGTTTATTCAGGTCTTTGAAGATGGTGACCTTGGCATTGAGGCTGCCAGAAGAGCGGGCATGATTGTTACCGATGTGAGGGAATTTATCCCGGCAACATGGTGATACTCAAAATATACGAAACGAAGTCCCGCAAGGCAGGAGAGGCTGTAGTTGAGGGATGAGGAATGAGGTATGAGGAATGAGGTATGAGGAATGAGTTGAAAGAAATATTAAGCCTTACGGTTGATGATATTTATTTACGAATTAAAATATGGGGCTGTCTAAAAAGCCTCTTTTTTATTTTCACCCCTGAATCCCCTGGGAGGGGACATATTGAATTACAATATTTTAGCTTTTATGTCTTTATTATGCTTACCCAATAAACATCTTTTTAGA
>Ga0116190_1000183_pt1 | contig 66367 bp, 57 predicted proteins | sample AD_JPNTR4_MetaG_FD_89808 | JGI IMG/M metagenome (GOLD analysis project Ga0116190, IMG submission 89808) | Active sludge microbial communities of municipal wastewater-treating anaerobic digesters from Japan - AD_JPNTR4_MetaG | ecosystem: Engineered > Bioreactor > Anaerobic > Digestate | place...
AGGCGCAAGGATTCCATCGCCAGAACAATCAGCAAAAATTTTTGCCTTAACCTGATGAATTGTTTGTGTGGTTGTCTGCCATCCAGAAACAGAAAGTATATGGTTGTTTTTTACCTCAGCATTAATACACGAGCAATTCAGAAGAAGGGTGATATTTGGTTCTGCCATAATCTTTTCGTAAAGAATAAGGTCCCAGATTGAATAACTTTTGTTATGATTGCGATAAAGGTTTTCAAGTTGCAGTTCTTCAAGAACTCCTGTTTCTCTCATATTTTTTATTCTATTGTGTCTATCTGCTCCGCATATATGAACACGGCATTCACTTGAAGAATTTCCTCCAAGAACAGGTCTATCGTGCATGAGTGCAACCTTTATGCCATTTCTCGCAGCACTTATCGCAGCACATATTCCTGCCATTCCACCGCCAATAACACAAAAATCAATATTGTGTTGTTGTTTTTTTAATCTATTATCCTTTCTCATTTTTCCATCTCCTTTAATTTTTCTTTTGCCATGTTTGCAATCTGAGTTGCTGAAAAGGTTTCCATTACCTTCTCGAATATTTCCCTTGCTTTTTCTTTTTCTCCCTCATCGAGGTATATCTCACCTTTAAGGTAAACAGCCCATCCATAGTAAGGGTTATCAATTGAACTTGAAATCTTAAGAAATGTTTCAATCTCCCTCATTGCCTTTTCATAGTCCTTTTTCAAAATATGCGCACGGGCAAAAAGGATTGACCAGTTTCCTTTAATCTTTGCTGTTGGAATTTCATCTGCCCAGAGAGTAAGTTTTTCGATTGCTGTTGAAAAATCATTTTTCTTAAGATAAAACAAAACCTGCTGGGAATAAACACCGGTTTTTCTTTCGATTTGTGTATCCAATATTACACTTTCGTAAAATTTTGAGGCATTTTTGATATCTGCTTTATATCTTGCTGCGTCTCCAAGTCCAATTGTAGCGCTTCTTCTGATTTGTAATTCTACCTGATTGTCAGAAGAGAGTAAATTAAAGATTTGCTCTGCTTTTTCAATATCTCCTGTTTCGAGGTAAAGAAAAGCAAGATTCAGTTTTGCGTTAGGGAGATTCTTTTCAGAGATGATTTTTTTATAAATCTGTTCTGCTTCTCTGTATTTTTTTGTTTTTTCTGCGAGATCAGCAGCAATATATGCAACCTTTATCCACTGAGATTGTTCAAGATTTCTATTTTTAAGTTCATTATAACACTCGAATTCTTTCTCTACAACATTATAACTATTGAAAATATCCGCAAGTGCAAAAAGTTCCTCTTCAGGAAGTGTTCTTAAATCAAATCCCGCAAATTCATCAATATATTCTTTGTAATATTTTGGTGGTATCACAAGCACGCTATAGTCCTGTTCTGATTTGACCTTCATTAAAATCGTATCAGAATTTCCACTATTGTCTGTGGTTGTTAGTTTAACATCATAAGTTTTTTTAATAAGATAGGTATGTGAGGGATTTTTCTGATTGCTTTTTTGTCCATCTCCAAAATCCCATTGATACGAGACAATATTGTTTTTGCTGGTGGATGTATCTGTGAACTGAAAGGTTAAAAGTTCCCATTTCTCCCTTTTGAGATAGTTTATATTTTTCCACTCAAATAACGATGTAATCTGTTGATTTAATTTTCTGATATCCGTAATTTTACCTTCAGATAAGGGCAGAAAGAAGTCCTCAGGGATTATCTTAAACTGTTGTTCCTCTTGTTTTTTCATTGCGCCAATAGCATATACCGAGCCAGGACGTTCAAGATGGTAATAAACGATTTTGTGAAGGCCTGGTTCAAGTTCTATCGAGCCAGAGTGTTCTGGCCTTACAAATGCCTCTATCCAGTGCCATCCAGGCCAGGATGCAACATGCTTGTCATCAACAAAGATAAGTGAGGGTCCTGTTGATGTTGTACCAAAAACAATTGTTTCTTTTTGAAATGAATAAAAATATCCTGTGTAAACCCTTACAAGGTAATTTGTGGCTGTAACTGGATTTATTCCATCCCATATCATTTTTCTAAATGTTCTACCCACAAGATATTTTTCCTGTACACTATCTTCAAGAATTTTTTTACAGTCATCAACTGTATCTGCTTTGTCCCCATGTCTTGTATAGACCTCAAGTAAAAGGCCCCTTTTTGGTCTATAATCATACTTTGTTTTTTTTGCATCAGGATTTCCCCAGAATATGTAGTATGTTTTTTCTGAAATAGGGAAACTTATTTCATACTTGTTTCCAGGACCTGCCTGTACAAGAAAAAAAGCAACCTCTTTTCCATTTTCATCAGTTATTCTTATATCAGAGCCATCGTCTTTTGCAGGGCAGTATACCTTTATTAGCGCAGAGTGTTCGACAGGTGCTGTATCTTTTTGTGTTGAACATGTAATCTGCGCCCTGTATTCCCATCCCTTTAACCATACATCACAAAAGGCGTATCCTGAAAACAAAAGGCAAACAGCAAAACAATACAGGACTGAATTTTTCATTTTTCCGCCGGCAGCATTGAAATATCTGAAAACCATACCTTTCCAGGAGAACCATAAACATAGAGTTTTAGTCGCATCCATTTAACATTACTATTCTTAAAACTTACATTTCTTACCTGTTTTTTCCATGTTTGGTCTGCTGGTTGATGGTAAAAGCACTCATTTCTTTCTATTCTTCGTTTTCTTCCTTGAACAATGCCCCAGCCCTCAACAAAGATAATAATAATAGGTCCTGATGTTTTTGTTTTTACACTTAGTATGTAATCAGAAGGGGAATTGATTTTGTGGAATATCGAGTATACCCAGTATCCTTCATTCTCTGCAGTTGTTCTATCAACATTATACATCAAAAAATTCTGTGAAGAATCCCACACTGCTTTATCATCAAGAATCTTCCAGCCGTATGGCTTTCCCTCTTCGCCCTGCGAAAAATCACCATTTATTATAATGTTGTTTTTGTCTGGTTTTCCTTTTGTGGGATGAACAGTAATGCTAACAGTATTTGAATATATGCCCTGCCAGTATAGTTTTAATCTGAATGTTTTTGGAAGTTCAACAGGATAATAATCATAAAAAAAAGGTATCAGAATTTCATAGGTATTGCCTGGTTTCAGGATTATTGGTTTGTATTCAGAACTTGTTTCAGGACTATGTGGTTTTGGCTCTGGAGGCATATGGTTTGTGAAGTTTGTCATTTCAGGGGTTTCTTCAATCTCAAGTTTATGCAGGCCGCCAATGTACATCCAGTTTAACTCTCTTGGTTGAAGAAATTCAATAATATAACTTTCTGTTTTTGAAGAGTCATTAAGAATTGTGGCTTTTAGCAAAATCTGCTCTTCTTCATAGTATATATCCTTTGGAGTTTCAAGTTTTAGTTGCATTCCTGAGGCAGAACCAAGTAAAAATAAAAATAAAAATACTGTACTACCTGCCAGAAATATTCTCATAGTATTTCCTCACAATTCCTTCGTATCCTGATGGAATCTTTTCATCCCACATACTGCTGAGTTCCCTTTTCTTTTTCTCAACCCTTTCTGAATTCTCAACCTTTACAATTGCCTGATATGTAAGAACCTGCTGTGCTTGTTTTAGATGGGCAATGGTCATTTGTTTTGTTGTGAGAAGGTTATTGTATCTTCCTTCTTTTAATTGAATTGTGAATTGTTTCATTGCTGAAATTGACCTTTCAAGTTGAGGATTATAGATATTGAGAATTTTCAGTTCCCTTTCGAGTTTTTCTGCTTTTTCTATAATCTTTGTTTGTTTTTCCGCGAGTTCCGCATATCTAAAAGAAGCGTCATTAACAGGGCCTTTAAGTCCTCTTGGTCCCCATCCACTTGTTTTACCACCGCCTGTTGGTCCAATTTGGTTTTCATTGCTTGCATCCTGGACCTGTCCTGGTTCAATATTATCAGGCGTAAGTCGGGCTGGTGTTTGTCTGCCTCCTTTTCCTGACGCAGTTTTTTCGACCATTTCTCCATATGATCGGCCGGTCCTTCCTTCACCGCTTCTTCCGCCGATTTCCTGCTGATTTGGCAGTATATTTCCTGTGATACCTTTTGCACTCATATTACTGATAGAACCGTCCATTGCCATCCAACCAGCGCCTTTATCAAGACTATCCATCCATGAACTTGTAATATCCTCTATTTCTTCTTTCATATTTTCTTCCTGTTCAATCAGGTCTCCGATAATATCCTCAAGTTCAGATGGTAGTTCTGCTTCAGGAGCAGTAATTGGTTTTGATGGTTCTTGATGGTCCCATTTAATGAAATCAGGCGCTTCTGCAAGCCATCTTTCAAGATTGGATACAAGTTCTTTTGCAAGTTCAAGTCCCATCTGAGATTCCTGAATGGGTATTGTTATTGGTTTGTTTTTTTCCATTGCATTTGATGCTGCCTGAAGATGAGATATCATTTCAACAAATTCATCAGAGAGTGTAAATTTTCCCTGTGTTTGCTGTGCAATTTTATTGAGGTCATTAACTATCTTCTGGAACATTTCTGCCCATTTTTTTTCTTTTTCTGCGAGGTCCTGTAAATCAGAAGAATTTGCTAAATTCTTAACACTGCCGAGTTTTTTTGCTGCTTCGACAACCTTTTTTTGTTCTTCTATGAATTTCTCAAGAAGTTTTTTTGCCTGTTCTAATTTTTCCTGATACTTTTTCTCTGCTTCAGTATTTTTTTTCTGAGAAAAACCTTTTGACGCAGAAGAAAAAGGATAAATAAAGTATATAGAGGATCGGCCAATATTTTTAGTAGGTGAATTATCCGAGCATTCAGCATAATAGGCAATTTTTGTATTGACAGCAGGGACCTTCAATGTGGTATTTATTGTTAGTTCTTTTTTGTTATTGCCTGTTGTCTGTAGAAAGACCCTATCGTTGTTTGATATCTCACCTTCGCCCTGGTGTAATCTGAATTTTATAGTGGTTATACCAAAATCATCTGTTGCTTTCAGTGTTATAGGAATTAAAGAACCAGAATCTGCTGTTATATCTTTACCAGGGGATACAAATTCACAAAAAGGTATCTGATCAAAAATAGGTGTTATTTTTTCTCTTCCACTTGAAAGAATTTTTTTTGTAGCAGGGTCATAGTAATGAACCTCATAGAATGTTGCATCATTTACTGTAAAACTGAATGATTTTGTTCTTGATGTTCCTTTGTTTATAATACTCTGTCCACTACTGAATAGCAGTATTGTATCCCCAACAGGATTATTAAAATAAAACTGAACTATAACATTTGTGCCCTGTAATGCGTTTATTTCAGAAAAAATGCGTTCCTCTGTTCTTGTTCTTATTCCTGTATAGGAGGGATAATTATAGGTTATCCTCATTGTTTTAATAAGGGTTTTATCAATGACATTTACCCGATACCATAAACTTTTTTTTCCATTGGATACAATCCTATATGAAAATGAAGAGGTAACCCCTGGTATTGTATAAACAAAAGTACCTCCATCCTGTATCATGCTTTTCAGATTTGTTGATTTTTCACGTATTTCAATCTCTGGTATTCCTGATGTTTTCAATCTTGCGCGAATTATGAGAGGGGCGCCTCTTTCAATAGAACAGTTGCCAGGTTCAACAATAATATCAGCAATAAAACTTGAAGATGCGAAGATTTTAATGAAGACATTTTTTGTTGATTGTGGCGCGATGGATATACAGATAAGCAGCGCAAGAATTGAAAACACTGTTATCCTGAAATTTTTTTTCAGTTTCTTTCTATCAACAATCTTTTCAATATCGCATCTGCTTATTGCCTGTATGGTTTTTTCTTTTAATGCATCAATAAATACTTCTGGGTATTTTCCAATTTTTCTGCTAATCTGGACTGAATTTATAAGAAGATTATTGAGAAATGGGAATTCTTTTTCAATCTTTATTGCGATTCCGTCAAAAGGCAGATTTTCCCATTTTTTTTTGATGTAAAATATTTTCAGCAAAGACGCAATAATAATACCGAAAAAAACAAGTTTATAGATGTATGAATATCCAAAAACAAATGGAACAAATTTTTCAATAATAACCAATGTAATAAAAACAAAAATAAGTATAAAACAGAATAATAGCGCATTTTCCTGGATGTTTTTATTCTTCTCAATTTCCCTATATCTGTTCAGGAATCTATGTATGTTTTCTATATTTCCATTCATTTTATTCTTTTTTGTTATAGTATATTACTTTGTCTTCTTAAAAACCAGCAGATTGTCAGAAGTATAAAAATTATGGGTATTAGAAATTTTTCTGATTCTCTTGTTATTGCAAGGTGAGTTTTTACTGTTGTTTTTCTTGAACTCAATTCTTTTTGCAGTCCATCAGAGTTTTCTATGGGGAAATACATCCCACCTGAGATTTCTGCAAGTTTCTTCAGGTATATATCATCCCTTCCAGGATCTTTTATTTCACTTCCCTGATTTGTAATGATAAATTCTTTTTTATTTATTTTGCCTTTATTTTCAGCGCAAACCAGATATATCCCGTCTTTTTTTGAGGAAAAGATTGAGGCATTGTTTTCTACATTCAGGTTTATTTTAGAATAATCAGGACATACAATATATGCATTAAATGGTGAATTTTCTCCTGTGAATAAAAACCTTATATGGATTTGTTCATTTTCAGCAAAGGTTCGTTTATCAAGATTAATATCAGGAACCCTGTTTCCAATTCCGAGATAATCATCAGGACCACAGAGAAATCTTATAATCCTTGCCCAGAATTGTTCATATGCAAGTTTTTCATCCTGTCTGGCTGCATAACACCATTTCCAGGTAGAATCAGTTGCAACAATAACACATCTACCCCGTGGCATACCTGTTGAAACCACAAGAGGATTATCCGGGGATTCTAAATTTTTAATAAGGACAAGTCCTGCTGGCGTGGGTTTAGGACATCTATTCATTCTATCGAGGATCGGCAGGTATTGAAAATTTTCAAACACAGGTAGGTTTTTGCCCTCCTCGGTTATTTCGGGTTTAAAAGGCCCTTCAATGAAGCCTGCCTCATTACCTGTAAGAATAACAGGTAATATATTTTTTATAACATCCCTTTTAAGACCCTTGAGAAAATTTTCCCCGCCAAGAAACAGAACGCTTCCACCTCTTTTTTCAACAAAGTTTCTTAAGTTTTGCATATCTCCATCAGAAAATGACGAAAAATCAATATCTCCAAAAATAATAATATCAAAGTTATTAAGAAAGATTTCCTTGCCGAGGATATTTGTAGGGACATCAATTGTTTTACCTCCTGTTTGCTGGAATGTTGATTCTCCAACCCTAACCAGACAGCATGGCTCAATTTTTTTATCTGATTCAATAAACCTTTTCAAAAACTTATATTCCCATCTGAGGTTTCCTTCAACGTATAGTATATGAAGTGTTGGTGCTATAACCCGTACAAGAACAGGAAAATGATTATTTTCGAGGTTTGTTTCTCCAATCCCTGGTTGAACAGATACCTCGTAGATATAATCTCCTTCAGGGAGAGAAGGAATTTCAAAGTCCAGCCGTACAAAGTTTGACGTAATCTCTATTGTTCTACCCTGAATAAGTTTTCCGTTTTCTTTAAGGGATACAGACACTTTTTCATCATCATATCCTTTCTGGCTTATAATTGGACTGATTTTTGCAATTTCTCCTTCATATAATGGAGAATTTGTTAAGATAGTTGATATGCCTATGTCTTTTGCAGATTCCTCGCCAATACCCACAGTATAAACAGGAATAGTAATAACCTTTTTCATTTCTTCCCATGAGATAAACTGGTTTTCATAGCCATCTGTTAAAAGTATTACCCCTGAATAATTGTCAGAAGAGTTCTTTATAATACTGGAAAGGCAGGTAGCTATCTTTGTTGAGTTCTGGTTTGCCTCGATCAATGGAATATCTTTTTGATTAACAATTTTTGCGTCTGAACCAAATAAATAGTAAACAGGATTGTATTTTTTAAAATATTTCTTTTTTTCGAGAAATTCTTTTGCCTGCTGAATTTTTGAAATCCCTGCCCTGTCCTTTGCTTCCATGCTTTTTGATGTATCAATTAAAACAAGTACTGGTTTTTTTAATCTTGTTTTCATAGAAAATGAAAGTTCTGGTTGAAATATTGCACACAGAAGCAGGAAACCAGCAAGTATATGAAAAATAAGGAATGTTTTTGTTTTTTCCCCGCACAGAAGTTTTCTATATGAAGCAAAAATAATAAAAATCACTGTAGCACAAAAAAGTAAAACAACAGGAGTTGGTATATCTGAATTAAATCTAACCATGACCATTTTTTATTCCTTTTTCTCTGATAAAAACAAAAACATTGCTCAATATTAACTCTGCAAGTAAAAGGAAAAGAGATATCCACAATAAAAGTATCATAAGGTCTTTTCCAGATGATTCTGCGGATAGGATTTTTTCAGTGTTATTTTTGGGTATGAAATTCAAATGAATTTTTTTAAATATTTCTCTAATCTCATTTTTCGAAATTTTTGAGGGATCCCCTTCTGTATAGGGTATATTAACTGCTACAATTTGCTTTTGTGCGCCATTCTCATTAGAAAATTCTGCCACCCAGATGCCAGGGATATCAGGCACATAACCAACAGGTTTATTATTTTCATTTTTGATAATCTTTATTTTTCCTTCAGGGTTTGTTAAACTAACTGATTTTGAGGTTTCTGAACCGTTTATGACAATGGTACTACCTGTTGATGCGGTTGATGTTGAGCCAGAAAGATATTCAATCATCAGGTTTATCATCACAGGAAAAAATGGCTTTCTCTGAAAGTTTGTCCACGTTTGTTCTGGAGAAAATGTGAAAAGAAATATTCTGCCCCTACCGAGTTTTTTTTCTATGAGAATAGGATAACCATTATCAAGTTTTATAAGTATATCGCCTGTTATATCTTTTGTTGAAAAACACGAATTGAATCTTGTTGTTTTTAAGTAATCAAATATCCTGTCTCCAAACTCAGAAAAAAGTGGATGTCCTGTTGCAATATATGCAATCTGGGCTTGCTTTGAGAAATTTGCTTTTTTTACAATTTTTGAAGGCATAATACACATGTTTTCTTTAGTAAGGAACCAATCTGAATTGAAATCCTCCGGTGCAATTCTTTCACCCGCGAAATATATAAGCGTTCCGCCATTAAGTATATAGTTGTATATCTTTTGCCTTATAGGTATTTCAATTCTTTGAGGGTTAACCATTATCATGGTTCTATAATTTTTGGGGTATACATCAGTGATTTCATTGATTTTTTTGATATCTGCGGAAATCATATCTGATGAAACCACAGATGACTGTGCATAGAAAACAGATGGGTCTTCAGTTCCCACAATAAGGACTTTTTTCTGACCTGATGGTTCCTTCTGGATGTAGAAAGAATTATCCGTCTTCAGGACATCTGGATATAAAAGTTCAATTTTACCCTGCTGGCAGTCCTTTTCAAGATTGATTTCAATCTCATTTTTTTTACTGCCCTGGAGAAGCACTGGTTTTATTACCTCATATCCATCTGAAGAGAATTTTATCTCTGCGGCAATCTCTTTTTTCGTCCAGTTTATTATTTCACATATATATCTGTTTTTACCGGCTACAGGATAAAAGTCTTTTATGGTGATATTTTCCCGTGTATCTTCGCCAACATCGACAATGATTAATTCTGTTTTTGTTTTCTGGATACTTTCTGTGTTTAGGTTATCCCACGTTGATTTCTGGAGGTCAGTGATGATAAATATTCTTTTGTAACCCTGTTTTTTTTCAAGCATCGAAGATGCCTGATTGATTGCTGATTGCATGGTATTTCCCATAAAGGTTGGCTGAGACGTGCGTATTTCCTGTGCGATTTTTTCATGGATTTTTGAAAAAGGAATAATTTTACCACTGTTGAAAATTGCTGAAACATATGTTTCTTTTTTTACAGAAGAAAGAATCTGTTCGCAGGATTTCTGTAGATTTTTCCATGGTATTTCTGATGTGCCTGCAGACATGCTACAGGTATCATCAAGAATAAGGATAACCCAAGAGTTCCTTTCAGAAAAAAGCGCTCTTTTATTTACTGGCTCTGCGAGTGCAAGGGATAAACATATAATCAGGATTATCCGCAAAAAAAGCACAATAAACTCTTCTATCTTCTGACGTCGGATTGTTTTTTTATGTGTTAATTTAAGGAATTTGATGGTGCTAAAAAAATATGCTGGTGCGCGTTTTCTCGAGAAAAGATGAATGATTACTGGCACGCTGACGCCTATAAGTCCCCATAGAAATACTGGCTGAAGAAATCCCATATCCTCTACTTTGTTTGTGATCGCATCTCAAGAAATTGATATAAAAAATAATCAAAAGGTGTCTGTGTTATTGCTCTTGCATAATTTATACCCAGCTCAGAACAACCCTTCTGGTAAAACGAAAGAAACTCCTTGAATATTTTTTGATAAGCAGCCCTTATGGTAGTTGCATCAACAGATATTCTTTCATCGGTTTCCATATCGACAAAATCCCTGAAGCCATCAAATGGGAATTCCATTTCTCCTCTATCAATAACGTGAAATACTATTATCTCGTGATGTTTATACTTAAAATGTGTAAGACCGCGCATAGCAGAATCCTGTTCGTCAAAAAGATCAGATATAAGAATAATCAAACTTCTTCGCCTGATATGATTTGCTATTTTATGCAGGATTTCTCCGATATTTGTATCCTTACCTGGCCTGATATTCTCAAGATTATCCACGAGAAAATGGAAATGTGCTTTTGTTGACGATGGCTTGATGAATTTTTTGACATCTGAATCAAAAACAACAAGTCCTGTTGCATCATTTTGCTTCATCATCAGATAACCAAGGCATACAGCAAGGCACTGGGCGTATCTAAATTTTGTAATAAACTGTGGTTGGGAAGTATAATTCATTGAATTGCTGATATCGAGAATGATATACGCTTTTAGATTTGTTTCTTCTCTAAATTCCCGTACATAAAGTCTATCTGTCCTTCCGTAAAGTTTCCAGTCAAGATATCTTGGATCGTCTCCCCGCACATATTCACGGTGTTCTGCAAATTCAACACTTGAACCCTTATGAATACTGTGGTGCAGGCCTGATATAAAACCCTCAACAACTGTTTTTGCTATGAAAGAAAGATTACCGAATTTTGTCAGGATAGCAGGATCTATAATCCTTGATGGCTTATTCATAGAAATACCAGAAGATTATTTCAGAAATTTTCATACTGATTCAGGAATTTTTTCAAGTAGTTTATTAACAATCTTGCCTGAATCTATACCATCGGCGTCAGCAGTAAAATTCGTGAATATTCTATGTCTTAGGATACTTTCAGCAATACTTTTAATATCACTAACTGAAACATTAATATCTCCACGAAGTGCGGCTTTAGTTTTTGCCCCGAGGATAAGATATTGTGTTGCTCTGGGTCCTGCACCCCAGTTAACATATTCCTTTATAAATTCAGGACATTTCCCATTGTTTGGTCTTGTGTTTCTTACAAGATTAACAGCGTAATTTATGACAAAATCAGAAACAGGGATACTTCTAATAATATGCTGAAACTGGATGATACCTTCGGCATTAAGCAAGGGTGAAATTTCAGACATAACATCAAACATCTGAAATTCCGCAATCTTTTTTTCGTCTTCAATACAGGGATAATCAAGATAAATGCTCATCATAAACCTATCCAGTTGCGCCTCTGGAAGCGGATATGTTCCCTCAAGTTCTATTGGATTTTGTGTTGCAAGCACAAGAAACGGTTTTTCGAGGGGATATGTTTTATTTCCAACTGTTACCTGATATTCCTGCATTGCTTCGAGGAGTGCTGTTTGTGTTTTTGGTGGTGCACGGTTTATCTCGTCTGCAAGTACAAGATTGGCAAAAATTGGGCCTGGTATAAATCTCAGATTTCTCTGCCTTGATTCAGGATTTTCTTCAATTACATCTATCCCTGTAATATCTGATGGCATAAGGTCAGGTGTAAACTGGATTCTCTTAAATTTTAAGTCAAGTACTCTTGAAAGTGTTCTTATCATCAGGGTTTTTGCGAGTCCCGGAACACCTACCAGCAGGCAATGCCCACCGGAAAAAAGCCCTATAAGAACCTTTTCTATAATTTCATCCTGCCCTACAATAACACGATGTATCTCTTCTATAATTTTTTCCCGAGTATCTTTGAGTTTTTCAAGCATCTCTATTTCTTTCATTTTATATCTCAGTTTGTCATAAGATAGGTTATGATGTTAACCCCAATTTGCTGTGCATGTTCTGTATAAATTTCCTTTGTATAAGGTCTTGGAATGCCTTCCCATCCACTTCCCACACCATACGGAGAAAAAATTACGACAGGAAGAGATTTCAGCATATATATTTCAAGAGGAGGATCGTTTTCAGACAGATTTTGAAACCTTTCAATCTTGAATGGAACCTTATATATCCTATGATTAAAATCCCATTTCGTAATTTTTGCCTCTGGAATAGTTTTTTTCATCAGGTTCCTGAAACTGTCTGTGAATTCCTGACTTCCACAGCAGGAATCAGCAAACAATGCACCGCCGTTAAGCAAGAATTCCCTAAGTTTTTTTATCTCTATTTCTGAAAGGTTTGGGTTAAAATGTCCGGTGATATAGAGGATTGGCGTATCCTTGAGGGAATCTTTTTTTAGATCAACTGCTATTCTGTCGAGGAAAACAGGAGCGCCTGTTTGTTCTGAGACCTTTTTTAGCAATTTTCCAACAGCAGACGGATGTGGATCCCAATCACCTGAATGCACGATTTGGCCAATATAAAGTTTACCTTCTTTCTTCTTTGTTTTTTCTACATAAAGAGGCGTCATTCCATAAATTTTTCCAAACTCAATCCAACCAAGACAATATGTGAGCATATTCATGCCTATTTTAATAGCATCTTCTGGCTGATATCTTACACCCCAGGGGTGCGTATGCAGTGCCCAGCCACATCCGAGATCATAAGGGGAAAGAATAATGGCTGCCCTACAACCAAGGTTTAATATTCTCAGGTTTGGACTTTCTGTTGAAGGATTATTTTCTCTTAAAACTTTTACATTTGTTATATCCTCGAGGCAGGTTATAATCGGATGATTTCCATAAGCAATATACATATTTCTGTCAGGATATAATTTGTCTATCCATCCAACCATTGCCTTTAAGAATTCAGGACTTCCAGAAGAAGCATTTACCCAGAGAAATCCACCTTTTTCAAGGTACTCCTTAATTTTTTCTATTGTTTCTTCATCTGGAATAAACGGCTCAACACTGGTGATATAAAGGATCGGTATTTCATCAGGATCAAATGAAAACCCTTTCAGGTTGATTTTTATCGCCTGATATGAAACACCGATTCTCTGGGTTGCAAGGCGCAAAAGATTTTCAATATCGTTTTCTGCCCTTGTCCATGATTCATCACTACCGCAGATAACCTTACCAACAAGAACAGGTGGCGCAGGTGGGTTTTTTCGTTCAGATCTTCTCAAGGGTGTTGCTGGCAATGGGAGTGGAGGGAATGCCTCCCCTGCTTTTATTCTCTGAGGATCTTTTGCAGGAGGCGCTTTTCCACATTCCCAGGCAAAACAAATACTGGAAGCCACTGCAAAGGATATAACCAGAACAGCCACTTCTAATTTTTTCATATCATTTTAATGGTTATATCTCTCGTAATTATCCGCTGAAACCCTGTTTATATTTAAGTCCTGAGTGATAAACAAATAATAGAGAGAAAAACCTATTGTTTTATACTCTTCAATCAACCTGGTTACCGGATATTTAACATTACTCAACATATAGTTTACAACTGTATAAAAGTTTTTCAAATTAGATACTATTCTTCTTCTACCATTGAATCAAAAAATTCTACGATGTTTTTATAATTACTTCCTTCCATAAATTTCATTGCGTCTCTTGGGTGTTGATTTAAAAGTCCTGTAATCATGTAAGGGATGTCATAACCCCATCGTAGTTTTTCTCTGAGTGGTTCTATATACTCCTGGATACATTTTAAGATTGGTCGCAAATGAAATTTTGGATTATGAAGAAAACCTATTAAAAGTTCAAGTGGACAATTTCCTGCTCCTCTGCCAAGTCCTGCAAAACTTGCGTCCAGCATATTTGCCCCAAGGATAAGAGCTTCAATGGTATTTGCATAGGCAAGTTGCTGATTATTGTGGGTGTGTATTCCAACCTCTTTTCCTGCGGGTTTTGCATATCTCAGATATTTTATTATCAGGTCCCTTATTTGTTCAGTATACAATGCGCCGAAACTATCAACGAGATAAATTGTATGAACCGGTGTGTTTATAAGTACCTCCAGTGCCTCATCGAGTTCCTTTTCCTTAACAAGAGAGACAGCCATCAGGTTAACTGTTGTTTCATACCCCTTTTCGTGGGCATCTTTAATCATATCAACAGCAATGGGTATCTGGTGAATATAGGTTGCTACTCTTACCATATTAAGAACACTTTTCTCTTTTGGCAGGATATCCTGGTGATAATCAGTTCTTTCTGCGTCAGCCATTACCGAAAGTTTGAGACCTGTTTTATTTTCTCCAACAATTTTTTTGATGTCATCTTCAGTGCAAAACTTCCATGTTCCAAACTTATCAGGTGAGTATATTTTTTTTGATGCCTTGTACCCAACTTCCATGTAATCAATGCCTGCTTCAACATTTGCCCTGTATACTGCTTTTATAATCTGTTCATCAAACCTGTGATCGTTCATCAATCCACCGTCTCTGATTGTACAATCCAGTACCTTGATTTCAGGACGGTATGTAATCCATTTTCCCTGGGGTCTTCCGAGTTCCCACTTGTTTTTTTCTATCATAATTAATCTCCTTTATTGCATTCGGTAGATATTATATTTTACCACTGATTTATTTCAAAATTAATTATTAATACATATATTTGACAAATAATTAATGAACGCAGGAATGGAAAAAATTATGAGAAATGATGATTTTTACAGGTGTCCAAGATGCGGTTCATTATATTTTAAGTGTTTTACCTGTGGACAGATATACTGTGAGTGCGATGGCAATAAGGATATGTGTCCTGAGTGTGATCCTGTAGATACTACTTATGCAGATTTCGAAGATCTGGTAGATTTGTATAATTCAACAGTTTTTGATGATTCAGATGATGAATAAGAGGTTTATAATAATTGGTTTATCTGGGGATGACTTCCAGGAAAAAACCTAAATCTTCTTGATATTGTTAAATCAAATAAGTTAACCATGTTTTTTTCTCGTTCTCTAACAAGATCAATAAGATTGAGCACAGAGAGTTTTTCAATGACTGCATGGAATTATATTCTACAAGGATGTAGGTTAAGATAACCCAGAATTGATAGGAAAAAGATATAAAGTCAATCGTTCTGAACAGGATTAATTTTGACAAAATAAAACTATAAATTAAAATTAAAAAGGCTCAATCAAAATTTCTTCAAACAATATCAAGGGGGAAAAATGAAAATACGCATTGAAAACAAGAAAAGGAAATGGTTAGCAGGGCCTTATTTTATTGACTTTGATGGTGATCTTAACACAAAATGTATCTGCAATGGTAAGGAAATTCCATCTCAGGTTGACCATCAGCAAAAAAAACTTGTGGTAATTCTTCCTGATATAGAACAAGACGGAGATGTAGAACTTGAACTGAAGCAGGGTAATGTGTCAGGGTCAGAAGTGAAATTAACAAACAATACAGATAAAGGCGTGCTCGATATCACGATAGGCGAGGAATATTTTTCTTCTTATCATTATGGCAGTAATGTAGTGCGGCCATTTTTGAATCCATTGACAACAGTAAAAGGAAAATCAGTCCTCAGGCCTTCTGTGCCTGAAGGGAATCCAGAAAAACTCGATCATATTCATCATAGAGGAGTATGGGTAGCACATGGAGATATAAATGGAGTGGATAACTGGAGTGAACAACCCGGACATGGTTGGACTGTACACAAGGAGTTTATTGAGATTGCAGGAGGTCCTGTTTTTGGAAGAATCCATGCGAAAAGTTTCTGGATGGACAATTCAAAAACAAAAAAAATTTGTGAGGAACAAAGGATTATAACCATATACAATATGCCCGCATCATCAAGGATTATTGATCACACAACTATACTAAAAGCAACAGAGGGAGAACTTATTTTCAGGGATACAAAGGAATCAGGTCTTTTAAGTGTGCGGGTTATGCCTTCTATGCAGGCAGATAAGCAGGGCAGTTTTGAAAATTCCTATGGTGGTATTAACGAAGATGAATGCTGGGGAAAAAGAGCAAACTGGTGTGATTACTATGGGCCTGTGGATGATGTTGTTGTTGGAATTTCTGTTTTTGACCATCTCAAAAATTTTAGATATCCAACCTGGTGGCATATAAGAAACTATGGTTTGATGACTGCTAACTTTTTTGGACTCAGCGATTTTACAGAAGATAAGAAAATCTCAGGGACATATATACTCCCTGCATATCAGGAGATGCGACTTACTTATAGAATTTATGTCCATGCAGGTGATACAAAAACAGGAAATGTTGCTACAAGGTATCTTAATTTTCTTTACCCTCCTGCAGCAGTGCAAAGATAATTATGAAATATATTATAGGTATTGACCTTGGAACAACAGGTGTAAAAAGTGTGCTTGTTGATTCTGAAGGAAAGGTTTGTGGTTCAACCACTGAAGAATATCCGCTTATAACTTTAAAACCCGGCTGGGCACAGCAGGACCCTGAATTGTGGTGGCAGGCAACAGCAAAAGGGATTGCAAATCTTATTAAGAAGACAGGGATAAATCCATCGTTAATATGTGGTGTTGGTCTTACAGGTCAGATGCATGGGTCTGTTTTTCTTGATAAAAACTTCAGGGTACTATACCCTGCAATTTTATGGTGTGACCAGCGCACAGCAAAAGAATGCGAGCAGATTAATGAAATCATTGGTAAAGATAGAATATTTGAAATAACCTGTAATCCAATTTTAACAGGTTTTCAGGCGCCAAAAATACTCTGGTTGAAAAATAATGTTCCTGATGTTTTTAAGAATGTAGAGAAAGTGCTTTTACCTAAGGATTATATCAGATTTTGTCTTACAGGAGAGTTTGCAACTGATGTTTCGGATGCCTCGGGTACAGGATTATTTGACGTAAAAAAAAGAAATTGGTCTTTAGAAATACTTGATAAACTGAGAATTCCACAAATCTGGTTTCCTGAATGTTTTGAATCAATCGAGATTACATCAAAGATATCAAAAAACGCAGAAAAGATTACTGGCATCCCGGCAGGTGTTCCTGTTGTTGCTGGGGCAGGAGATCAGGCAGCAGGAGCAATTGGTAATGGAATTACAAAAGAAAAAGTTGTTTCAATCTCTCTTGGAACAAGCGGGGTTGTTTTTGCCTTTTCTGACAGGCCATTTGTTGATCCTGCAGGAAGGTTGCATACATTCTGCCACGCAGTTCCATATAAATGGCATCTTATGGGTGTTATGCTTTCTGCAGGGGGTTCTTTTAGATGGTTCAGGGATGTTCTTGGAAAGGAAGAAATAAATAAGGCAAGAGAACTTGGTAAAGACCCGTATGAAATACTTGTATCCCTTGCTGATGAAGCACCTGCTGGTTGTGATGGATTGATATTTCTTCCATATCTATCAGGTGAAAGATGCCCTTATCAGGATCCTGATGCAAAAGGAGTGTTTTTTGGGATTTCCTTGAAAACAACAAAGGCGCACATGACAAGATCTGTTCTTGAAGGGGTAAGTTTTGGATTGAAGGATAGTGTGGAGATAATGAAAGAGATCGGGCTTCCACCAGGCGGGGATTACAGGGTTTCTGGTGGAGGGGGGAGAAGTAGTTTATGGTGTCAGATACTTGCTGATATTATTGGCGAAAAAATGGTACGGCTTACTTCTGAGGAAGGTCCTGCGTATGGTGCGGCGCTTCTTGCAGGTTCTGGGACAGGAGTATTTCCTGATATTGAAACTACCTGTGAAATGTTTTTGTCCGTGAAAGACCGGTTTATTCCTGATAACAAAAAATCCGGAATTTACAACAATATATATGAAATTTACAGGGATTTATACCATAATCTTGAAGACCTGTTTGACAGAACCGCTCGTTTGTTTTAGAATAATTGACAAAAATTCTTACGGAGGATAAATGGAAGAAAATCTTTTGATTGCAATTGGAAGACGAAAAACAGCCCATGCTATTGTAAAATTAAACCCTGGAGACGGTAAGATAGTTATCAATGGTAAATCACTTTCCGACTATTTCCCGCTTGTTACACATCAGAAGGAAGTTATAAAGCCATTAAAGGTGGCAGAACTCGAAGGAAAATTTGATATAGAAATTAAAAGTATGGGAGGAGGTCTTACAGGTCAGATTGATGCAATAAAACTTGGAATTGCCCGTGCTCTTGTTAAATACAATCCTCAACTTGTTTCAAAACTTCGTGAATTTTCTCTTCTGACGCGAGACCCGAGAATGAAGGAACGGAAAAAATATGGTCAGAAGGGTGCAAGAAAACGGTTTCAGTGGACAAAAAGATAATTTTAATCCTATCCATTTTTTATTAAGATGCCTGAAAAGAAATTGAATGTTGCTATCTTTGGGATTTCAGGATATGCTGGAAGAAAGCTTCTCGAGATTTTGCTTCTACACCAGAGTGTGAAGGTTAATCTTGGATTTGTTGCTCCTGACGAACCAGATTTACCTGTAGAACAAATGCATCCGAGGGTTGCAAAGACAATACATCTAAATTGTTATAATAAGGTTGACTGGAGATATTTAGAAGATAACTGTGATATTGTTTTTCTTGCCCTTCCCCACGTTGTTTCAATGTCATTTGTGCCACAACTGCTTTCCCTCGGGAAAAAGGTTATAGATTTAAGTGCTGACTATAGATTTTCAGACCCTGAAATCTATGGGAAATGGTATCAACAACATACTTCTCCACATCTTCTTTCCACTGCGGTTTATGGACTTCCCGAGTTGTACAGGAATGAAATCCGAAATGCAAGATTAATAGCAAATCCTGGATGTTATCCGACATCTGCAATTCTCGGACTTTTACCCCTTGCAAAAAAGAAAATTCTTAAAGAAAGGATTATCGTAAATTCTTTGAGTGGTTTTACCGGCGCTGGAAGAAAACCAGATGTTACACTTCTTTTTGCTGAGGGAAACGAAAACAGCCGGGCTTATAAAATTGGTGAGCACCGTCATCAGCCAGAGATTGAACATATCCTGAACAAATGCGGTTGCGATGTTTCTGTGGTTTTTGTTCCTCATCTGATACCAATAAACTGTGGGATGCTTACAACAATGTATGTTGAAATTACAGAAGACATAAGTTCTGATGATCTTCATAACATCTATCAGGATTTTTATTCAGAGGAGCCATTTGTGAGAATAATGAAGTATGGTGTGTCTCCTGAAATAAAAAATATATCAGGCACGAATTTTTGTGATATAGGAATTAAGAAAATAAATAAATCCCTTGTTGTTGTCGTTTCTGCTATTGATAATCTTGTTAAGGGCGCTTCAGGTCAGGCGGTTCAGAATATGAACATTATGATGGGTATCGAAGAAACCCATCCTTTTTATTCAAAATGAAGCCAGTATTTCTTGATAGGGATGGAGTAATTTCAATATTTACCCCGGATGACTATATAAAAAAATGGAGTGAGTTTGAGTTTCTTCCCACTGCTTTTGAAGGATTAAAAAAACTTACAGAAAATGGATTTGATATTGTTATTATTTCAAATCAGGCAGGGGTAGGAAGAGGGCTATTTTCTATTGAGGACCTTCAGAATATTACCCAGAAAATGCAACAGGAACTAAAAAAACATGGTGCCGAGATATATAAGGTTTATTATTGTGTGCATAAAAAAGAAGATGACTGCAATTGTAGAAAACCAAAGATAGGATTAATTGAGCAATTTATAGCAGAGAATGGGGAGTTTGAAAGAGAAAAGACATTTTTCGTTGGTGATGCTGATGTAGATATTGAAACAGGAATTAAATCTGGATTAAGGACTATTCTTGTGCTTTCAGGAAAAACAAAATTAGTTGATGAGGTTCAATCCTGGAATTTTAAGCCAGAGTTTATTGCAAACAATATCAAAGAAGCAGCAGATATAATAATAAAAGAAACCAAAAAGGGGGAATAATGGAAAAGAAAAAGATTCGAGTAATTGTATGGAATGAATTCAGGCATGAAAGGCATAACGAAAAAATAAAGAAAATATATCCAGAGGGTATGCATTCTGTTATAGCAAAACACCTTAATTCTCAAGGAGATATTGTTGCTGGCTGTGCTACTCTCGACGAGCCAGAACATGGCTTAACACAGGAAGTTCTTGATACAACAGATGTAATAATCTGGTGGGGACATGGTGCTCACCGTGAGGTTAAGGACGAGGTTGTTGCGAGGGTACATAAAAGGGTGCTCGAGGGAATGGGTATTATATGTCTTCATTCATCGCACTTTTCAAAAATCTTTAAGGCATTGATGGGAACATCCTGTGTATTAAACTGGAGAGATGGTGGAAAAGAAAGAATATGGACAATTGAACCATCTCATCCAATAGCAGAAGGTATAGGTCCTTATTTTGAATTACCCGGGACAGAAATGTATGGAGAAAGGTTTGATATTCCATCTCCAGAAAAAATTATTTTTATTTCCTGGTATCCGGGTGGAGAGGTTTTCAGAAGTGGCTGTGTCTGGGAAAGAGGACATGGAAGGGTTTTCTACTTTTCTCCAGGGCACGAGAGTTTTCCCATATACTACGACCAGAACATTTTAAAGATTATTACAAATGCTGTAAGGTGGACAGCCCCGAGAATAATGATGAAACAGGAATGTCAGAATGTTCCACCGATTGAAAAATAATCAGTGTTTATAATTCGTTTGCGCAGATATATGCAATGAGTTTATAGACAAGTTTTGCTGCAAGAAATGCAGAGGCACAGTAGTGATTTGATGGAGCAAGTTCAACAATATCCGCACCAATGATTTTGTGTGTTGATGCGAATTTTCTCAAAAAATCTGTGATTTCATACCATGTAAATCCTCCTGGTTCAGGGGTTCCTGTATCAGGAACAACAGAAGGATCAAAACAATCAATATCTATGCTAATGTAATAATTGCCATCAGGCAGGGAATCTGCTTTATCAATCAGTGCCTGATTTCTGCAGTTATGGGCAAAGTGTATATGAACATTTTTTAATTCTTGAAGATCTTTTGCTTCTTCATTGCTTAAACTTCTTATGCCAAAACTATAGATTTCACAGTTTAGTTCTGAAATTCTTCTCATAACGCTGGCATGGCTGAACTTGCTTCCTTCATATTGTTTTCTTAAATCTGCGTGTGCGTCAAAATGGAGTACCCTAAGGTCGGGATATTTATGTTTGTACTCTGATATTATTGGAAAACTGATTGAATGTTCACCTCCGAGGGCAAAGACAAACTTATTATCCTTTAGGAGTTTTTTTACGTTTCTCTGAATTTTTTTCATCATTTTTTCAGCAGAGTGAACATCCTGGGTGATTTCAGAAAGTGTAATAATGCCATTTTCCCATGGTTGTGTATTTGTTTCTTCCTCGTATAATTCCATATATCTTGATGAGAATATAATCGCTTCTGGGGCGAACCTTGTCCCTGGTTTAAATGAAATAGTTCCCTCATAAGGAATTGGAAGTATGATAAATCTTGCTTTACCTGCAGGGATTTTTTTTATTCCGCCAAATGTGTATGGAAGTGCGTCATTCATTGGGTGTTTTACAGTACAAAGACCGCAGCAGCAATAACTGTTGTCCACAATCCATTTTTATCTCCTATTGCTGACTGGGTTATATTGGTTGTTTTAATAATCTGGCTAGACATTCGCCATATTTGTTTTTTTTCATCATAGGAAGAAGTTGGATCAAATTCAAGCCCCAAAATTGTTGCAAGCATTGTTGCTGCAAGATCTTCTGCATAATCACCGGCTTTTTCTTCTGTTTCCCCAAAACTTTCATGCTCTGAAAGGTATCCATATTGATTAGAATCCTTTGGGATTGCCAGCCCTACTGATGAGGTGATTAATCTATGAGGTTCATTTGTTGCATTTTTGCTCATCACAACAAAAAGTATCTGTCCTGGTCTAAGATAGGAAAGACCTTCGGTTTTTGAGATTAAACGACAATGCGGGGGGAAAATGCTGGATATTGAAACAAGATTAAATTGGGCAATGCCTGCATTTCTCAGAGCCCGTTCAAAACTTGTAAGTTTTTCTCTATCCTTTCCGACCCCTTTTGTCATAAAAATTTTCTTCGCTACGAAATCCATTTTTCCATGTGTTAAATTAAGAATTTTAATAATTTAAAACCTTTGTCTGGGTTTTGTCAAATTTTTTTAAACTCTGTTATTCAGAAGTTAAAGTTGCAGACAAAATTCTGAGAATATCATAATATTAAGTACCACAATATTTATGCGCAACTGAAATACAATCATCAGGTATGCAATCTGGATAATCCAAATGCAGAAAATTCCTTTTTAATGGTCTAATATTATCTTGGTCTAACTCTTACATTGCCATCAGATGATTCTAAAACCTGGACAGGATCTCCTGGACGGAAAACTTCTCCCTGTGTTTTTTCCTGAACAACTGCAATTGTTCTACCGTCTTCCAGTTTTACTGTAATTTCTAAGCCATTTTTGGTTGTAACCTTTTTTTCTATTGCTGCGCCAGCAGCAGCGCCCAGTGTTCCACCTATGATAGTACCTGCTGTTTTATCGTCATCATCAACGGCACGTCCAACCGCAGCGCCAGCAGCGGCTCCTGTTGCAGTTCCAACGATGCCTGGTTTACCTTGAATAACAACCTCATTTACTGTTACAACTGTGCCGAGATAAACCCTTTGCATCTTTCGTGCTTCGTCTCTTTCATAACTCGAGCCGCTCATAGGTGTTTGACATCCTGAAAAATATACAACCATAAAAGCCCCTATCGCAAATATAAGAATACTTTTCTTCATTTTCCTCCTTTGTTAAACATAAATAAAATTGGTTCTTTCTTTTTATACGACACTTTCAAAGTGCAAAGGTTTATTTACCTTTTATCTATAAACATTTTAATGTATCTGAACAATAAAAAAATCTTTGTAAATGAAATAATTTCTGAAGAAAATAAAAATTTTTCTTTTATCCATTGTGTTTTACTATTCAATAAATTCTTTATGAACTACCTTTAATGCTTTTTGTCCATCTTTTTTCTTAACTATACACGAAATTTTGATTTCTGATGTGCTTATCATTTCAATATTGATTCCTGCATCAGCGAGTGCCTTAAACATTCTTGCTGCAACACCTGGATGGTTCATCATTCCAAGTCCTATGATTGTAATTTTTGCGATATCACTATCGGATGTTATATTTTCACATCCAAGGTCTTTCCCAATATTTTTTGAAATTTCAAATGCCCTTTCACATTCAGTGCTGTTGACTGTAAATGAAAGGTCAGTATACCCTTGTATGCTTACATTCTGAACTATTACATCTACGTTAATGTTTTCTTTTCCGAGTGCCCCAAAAATTTTCGCTGCAACACCAGGTTTATCCGGTACACGAAAGAATGTAATTTTTGATTGTTTTTCATCAAGAGTTACTGATGAAACAACCGCACCTTCTTTTAGATCAACCTCTGTTACCATTGTTCCTCCATTGTCAGCAAATGTTGATTTAACAACAAATGGAATGTGATATTTTTGAGCAAACTCAACGGCTCGTGATTGCATTACTTTTGCACCAGCAGACGCCATCTCGAGCATTTCTTTATAGGATATTATGGGTATTATTCTTGCTTCTGGTACTATGTTAGGGTCTGCTGTAAAAACACCAGGTACATCAGTATATATCTCACATCTTTCTGCTTTTATTGCTCCTGCAATTGCAATTGCAGTTAAATCAGATCCGCCTCTACCGAGTGTTGTAATGCTTTCTTCTGGGCTAATGCCCTGGAACCCGGCAACCACAACAATCTTCCCATTTTTTAATTCTTTAATAATCCTTCGTATGTCAATTGTGCGTATTCTTGCCTTTGTATGATTGCTATCTGTTTTTATACCAGCCAGAAAACCTGGAAGTCCTTCTGCCTGGTACCCTAAACTTTCGATTGCCATACAAACAAGGGCAACAGAAATAATTTCGCCTGTGGAAAGTAGAAGGTCCATCTCCCGTGCTGGTGGAATATTAGCAATCTGTTTTGCAAGATGTATAAGATTATCTGTTGTTTTTCCCATTGCTGAAACAACAGCGACAACTTTGTTGCCATTTTTATATGTATCTACAATCTTTTCCGCAACTTTTTTTATTTTCTCTGGATTTGCAACAGAACTACCGCCATATTTTTGTACAATAATTGCCATATGATTTACCCCATCAGTTATTCTACTTATTCTATCAGAAATACCTTCATTTTTCAAATAATTATTCTTATGGTATTTCTAAATCATAGAGAGGCAGGTAGCGGTTTTCCTTGACAATGCAATAAACCGCTCATTATTTCAATACAATTAAAGACCTATGGAAAAATTTGGGAATTTGGATATAATATTTTAATGGAATGAGGATTCTATAAGCAGTATAATTACAAGTCAAGAGATTGAAACAATAATAAGGTGTAAAAAGATCAGGAACCATCGAAGAAGAATATTCAAAAGGAGGGTATATGGAACTAAAATTTTTGTTTTGTGCTATTTGTGGAATATTGATGGCAGGCACAATTGGATTTTCTGATGAGGTAATAAAGTCAGTTCAACTTCCTGCGCCTGATAAAAGTGGTGGTAAACCATTGATGGAAGTATTAAGCAAAAGGCAGAGCATAAGGAACATCAGTAGTAAAGAGATTCCTGTTCAGGTGCTTTCTAATCTTCTCTGGGCGGCTTTTGGTATTAACAGACCTGAATCAGGAAAGAAAACTGCTCCTTCGGCAGTTAATGCTCAGGAAATAGATATCTATGTAGCGATGCAAAAAGGTCTATATGTTTATAATGCAAAAAATAATACGCTGGATCCTGTGGTATCAAAAGATATAAGAAGTACTGCCAATGAAAGCCCTGCTGTGCTGAGTGCTCCTGTGCTTCTTATTTATGTAGCCGACTATTCGAGGATGCCTAAATTTCCGCAAGAAACCAGGGATTTTTTTTCTGCCACTGATACAGGTTTTATCAGTCAAAATGTTTATCTTTTCTGTGCCTCTGAGGGGCTTGCAACAGTTGTAATGGGTTCATTTACTAAGGAGCGTCTTACAAAAGAAATGAATCTTAAAAAAGAACAAAAGATTATTTTAATTCAGCCAGTTGGTTATCCGAAATAATAAGATTCAAACTGCAATTTTTAATGAAACAATCTGATGAAAAAGGGATTTACTCTTATTGAATTACTGGTTGTTATTGCTATTATCTCGATTCTTGCCGGGCTTGTTTTGCCTGTTTTAGCAAGAGCAAGAGAATCCGCAAGAAGGGTTGTTTGCTTGAATAACCTAAAACAGATTGGGATGGTGGCAGGTATGCGGACTCTCGATGCAGGGAATACTTCTTTTGAACAATACTGGGGAAATATTGTCCGTGATGCATCTGGAGAATATGTTGGAATCGGAAGGTTTTATTCTCGTCTAAGAAGTATAGAACTTTATGGATGTCCCTCAAGCAATTATGCAAGTCCAGAGAAAGTAAAAAATTCAGATGGGAAAGAGGGTATTGTAGAATCTGCATATGTTTATAGACCAGAGATTGAAGGTCAACAAAGTGGGGTAGTGGCTTTTTTGATGGATTTTAATCTACGTGCTGAGGAGAAATTTAATCATAAAGGAAAGTTTGTTAATATTCTTTTTTCTGATGGCCACATATCAGGTGTTGTAGATAATAATCAATCGCTCTCGTTTGATAATGATTCAATCGAAGAATATAAAAGAGTTTTTCTCGAAGCAGACAAAAGGCAATAGAAAAAAAACCGTGTGTGTTTTATAGGAATTAGAGATTTACGAAAGGAAAAATTAACCGATTTATTAACACAGGGGATTTTCGGAAGGATTGAAGAAACAAAAAATTGTAAATTCAAGGTTGGAAATGTAGTAAGCACCCTCGGGTATGATGTGTTTATGTTATTATGAAAAGATACGGGCTTATAGTCCTCTTGAAATTCTTGCTGCAAGAGAGGATGGAAGACCAGCATCAATAATTTTTTTTGAGGCAATTTCAGTAGGGTATGGAATTCTGTGAAGTTCAAAAACCCTGCTTTCTGTATTATATATTCCACAGCATGCTTCAGGATTCCCATCTCTTGGTTGGCCTACACTACCTACATTTAATATGAATCTTTTTTCTGGACTGATAATTAGGTGTATTCTTCCGTCTGCTTGTTCAGCGATAATTGCCGGTGTTGTACTTCCTTTTTCAAGTGAGAAAGCCATTGGAAAATGTGTATGGCCAATAAAACAATAATTAAACTGAAATTCGTCGAACATTTTTTTTGCTTTTGTACGAGAGTTTGTGTAAAAATGAAGTGGGTTGTTTAGTCCACCATGGCAGATTATAAAATCATCTATGTCCATTGTTTCCTTCCACATTGAAATTTTTTGAAGATACTTATCCGGTACATTTTTTCTTGTCCACTCGATGGCAATTTTTGCATCAGTATTAAATTCAGCAAAATCTCCTGTAAGAAGCGCTTCTTCGTGATTTCCCTTTATAACTGTTGCTTTGATTGATTCGAGTATATCAAGACACTCAACTGGATTGGCTCCATATCCAACGATATCTCCGAGGACAAGGATTTTTTCAATATCCATCTGCTGTAACATATTTTTTACTGCCAGAATTGCCTCGAGATTTCCGTGGATATCAGAAAGAATTCCGTATAGCATCCTTTTTCCTGTGGTATTCAGTCAAAAATTCAAGGTCTTTATAAACAAGAGAAGCATGTTCATATCTATTAGCTGGATCCGGGTCTATGCAGTTTTTCAAAATTGCGGTCACATAACCAGGTATTTCACAATTACACTTATTAAGAAACTCTTCGACGATTTTACCCACACTATAGATATCACTTTTGTGTGTTGTTATACCTGTTCTTCTTTCGGGTGCCATATATCTTTCTGTGCCTGCGTAAGGAAATCTATCCCTTTGGAGAAATGTTTTCTTTATTGCATAACCGAAATCAGTAAGTTTAATCTGTTGCAAATCAGGTGAAATAAGAATGTTTTCTGGTTTAATGTCCTTATGTATGATTTTATGTTGTTCAAGGTGGTCAAGCGCTAAAAGCATTGCTTTGAAAATAGTCAATACTTCCTCGAGAGAAAATGTTTTCTCCATAGACCATTGTCTCATACTTTTTCCAGGCACATATTCCATAAAGATGCCAATATCTTCAGGATCCTGAAAGAGTTTATATACCTTGACAATGTTAGGATGATTCAGCTCCATCATTATTTCCGCCTGTTTTTTGAACTGTTTTATGTGGGCGGAATTGTTAAATCTGGAGTGTTTGATATTTAGAAATTTTATCGCTACATAGGGGCCGTATTCTGAATCATATGTTGTTGCTTTTGCAAGATAAACCCCTGATGTGGATCCCTGCCAGATTTGTTCAACAATTTCATATCCTTCTATAATTTGTCCTGCTCTTTTGCTTACCATTTACAAAGTTCCAAATAGAAGTTCAAGTATAAAATTTTCTATAATTATTTACTAAACCCATTCTTATCCATACAAAAGTAGAAAAAGAATGCCCTGTTTATAAATTTTTTATCACCGTTATTTTTTACGCAACACAGTTTATATTGATTGAATTTACATTGTTTTATTATATTCTAGAACATAGAAAAAAGCAATTCCAGTTTTTTCCTGTATCTGAAAAGTTCTTCTCTTTGTTATAGAATTTTGGTATAATAAAACATCCAGGGGATAGTGTTAAAAACAAATGAAACTTTTATGATAAAGACACAAAAAGGGATAAAAATCAATCCCGGTCTTCCTTTAATCTCCTTTTATTTCTCCCTTTGAAAAAGGAGATAGGGATTTAGAGGGCATGTTTATAAAAACTTTTGAAACTATTGAAAATAAATAAAAATACTACTAATGATATATCTGGGTTTGGCACTACCTATTCAAAATACCAGGAGGTAATATGCCTAAAGATTCAATGACACCAAAAGAAAGGTGGACTGCTGTTTTACAAAGAGAAAAACCTGATAGGGTTCCTTTATTCTGGTCATCAACTCAGGAGACCCTTAATAATACCAAAAAATATCTCGGAGTATCTGAGAATTCAGAATTGTTTAAGGTTCTTCATATTGATGAAATTATAAGTGTATTTCCTGATTATATTGGACCAGAATTCCCTGAGGGTACTGATTTTTTTGGATGTGGTTTTAAGGAAGTTTCGTATGGTACAGGAGTATATACAGAATGTGTATATCATCCGCTTGCGCAGTTTGAAAGTATTGAGGAAATAAAGAAAAATTATAAATTTCCATCAATCGATTGGTTCGATTTTTCAGGTATAAAGAAACAGATTTGTGGAAAAGAACATCTTCCTTTATACGGTGGAGGGATGGAGATATTTTTAAGATACAGGCAACTGAGGGGTTTTGAAAGAGCAATGATCGATATTATTGAAAAGCCAGAAATGGTTGAATATTGTCTTGACAATATTTTTCATCTGTATTACAGAATTACTGAGGGTATCTATGAAGAAATTCCCGGGAAGGTATTATTGACAATGGTTGCTGAGGACCTTGGTTCTCAAGAGAGCCTTCTTTTTTCTCCTGAGTGCATAGGGAAATTGTTCCTTCCACGGATGAGAAAAATGATGAAACTTGTGCATGAAAATAATGCCCGAGTAATTACCCATAGTGATGGAGCAATAAGAGATATTATTTTAGATTTGATTGACTGCGGAATGGATGTGTTAAATCCTGTTCAATGGCGTTGCAAAGGAATGGAAAGGGGATCTCTTAAAAGAGATTTCGGAGACAAGATATGTTTTCACGGTGCTATGGATAATCAATATACGATGCCATTTGGAAGTGTCGATGATGTAAAAAAAGAGGTTATGGATAACATAAGAATTCTTGGAGATGGCGGAGGATTTTTTCTTGGGCCCTGCCATAATCTTCAGGCAATTACTCCTGTAGAAAATATTATTGCGATGTATGAAACTGGCTATGAGTATGGATGGTATTAAGATATGCTGGATATCTGCGAGATCTTTGTTTCGATACAGGGTGAGGGTTGGAGACAGGGAACTTCTGCAGTGTTTATCAGATTTTATGGGTGCAACCTAAGATGTAAATTCTGTGATACACGCGTTGCTTTTACCAAAAAGCAATCAATGGATGAAAAAGAAATCGTAGAAATAGTAAGAAGATTATCAAGAAAATACAACAACATAACCAATATCATTATAACAGGCGGGGAACCATATCTGCAGGATTTTAGTAATCTTGTGCTTCAACTTAAACTGAGCGGTTTTTTTGTTTGCGTTGAAACAAACGGAACAATATGGAGGGAGATTCCTCTGGACTGGATATGTGTTAGCCCAAAGAAATCTGCAAAAAAATTATTACAACAGGGTTACGATAAAAGATTCAAAGATGTTGCAAATGAGTTTAAGTATGTTATAACAGGGAAACATGATTTTTCTTTTATCGATAGCAAGATTACAAAGCCAGTGATACTGCAACCTGTCAATAATGATTTAAAGATTGCCTTAATGATATTTAAACAGATAAAAAAATGCAGTATGCCAAACTGGTTTTTGAGGTTTCAAATTCATAAACTTATGGGGATCTTATGAAATCAGTTGCACTTATTTCTGGAGGAATTGATAGTTTTGTTGCTTCTGCCTTTGAAAAATCCAATGGCTCAACAATCTTTGGTTTGACAGTTGATTATAAGCAACTGCACAGGAGAGAGATTAACTCTGCTGAGAAGGTTGGTAAATTCTTAAATGTAAAGGAACATAAGTTTATAAATATTGACCTATCGTGGCTTCCTTCTTCGCTTACAAACAGAGATTATGTTGAGAAAAAACATAAATCAGGGATACCGTCAACCTATGTTCCATCAAGGAATACTATTCTGATATCCATTGCGCTTGCCTATGCTGAGGCAATTGATGCTGAATCAATTGTAGTAGGGGTTCATAGTATTGATTATTCAGGATATCCTGATTGCAGGCCAGAATACATCAAAGCATTTCAAAAACTGATTGATGCTGGAACAAGAAAAACAATTGAAGGTGGCAGGATTGAACTCAGGGCGCCCCTTATTTTAATGAGAAAATCAGAAATTATAAAACTTGGAATTTCGCTTGGACTGGATTTCTCAATCACATGGTCGTGCTATAAAGGTGGGTCAAAAGCATGTGGAATATGTGATTCCTGTAAAATACGGCTTGAGGCATTTAGGCAGGCAGGTATTGTTGATCAGATTGAATACGAAAAACCTTTTGCTTAAAAGGAAATATATACTATGGAAAAGATTGGACTTTTTGCATCTGGTGGGAAATTTTCTAAGATTGCCTTTAATGAAATGAAATCAATGGGATTTTTGCCTGTTGTTTTTAGTTTTGATACACCAGTATTTTCACATTATAATGATCAGATAGTTTTGAGGTTTGGAGATATAGAAGGATTTGTGAGGTATGCCTGTAATCTTGGAATAAAACAGGTTGTTTTTGCCGGGAAGATAAATGCTCTTGATATTTTTAAGAAAGCGGTCGCAGAGTCAGGTGCAAGATTTCTTGCTGGTGTAAAGAGGTTTGATTCTGAGAATATCTTGAATAATCTTGTTGATTTTCTCGAGAAAAATCATATTAAAACGATTCCGCTCACAAAGGTATTCAAAAAATATCTTGCTCAGGAAAAGATTTATACATCAATAAAATTAGAAAAACAACACTGGTCAAATATTCTTTATGGCTGGCATGTGGCAAAACAAATGGCAAAAATGAAGATAGGTCAGTCGGTGGCAGCGAAAAATCAGATGATTATTGCAGTGGAAGCAGTTGAAGGTACTGATAGGATGATCTTAAGATCAGGTAAACTCTGTGATGGTTTTACAGTGGTAAAGGTTATGAGAAATGGTCAGGATGTTAGGTTTGACCTGCCAACTGTTGGGCCTTCTACAATAAGGAATATATCAAAAGCAGGTGGAAATATCCTTGCTGTTGAAGCCAATAAAACAGTTATGATAGATATTGAAAAAATGATTTCTCTAGCGAATACACATAGCATTACTATTGTTGGTTTTTGCGGAAAGGAGATAATGTGATTATCAAAGAAAATATGGACGAAATTTTGAGTTATCTTGAGGATTCTTCGAATTTTTCTGGGGGTCATTGCGATAAGGTTTATATCCCTGAAAGTGAGGAAGATGTTGTTGAAATTATTAATACCTGTAATTCAAAAAATATACCTTTGACAATTTCTGGCGGTGGAACAGGGACAGTTGGTGGTAGGATTCCAACACAGGGTTCTGTTATTTCAATCGAAAGATTAAACAGAATTATTGATATTAACCAGGATAAAGCAATCTGTGAGGCAGGGCTTGTTATAAACCAGTTTCTTTCAGAATCAGAAAAAATTAATAGGTTTTATCCTCCATTTCCAACTGAAAGGAGTGCGTTTATTGGTGGAAATACTTCTACAAATGCTTCTGGGGAATATAGTTTTAGATTCGGGCCAACCCGTTCATATATCCTTAAAATAAGAATGGTGACAGGCAGTGGAAGGTTGATTGAAATACCTCGGGGCAGATATTTTGCAGATGAAAACGGCGTGATAAAAACAGATTTCATACAAGTAAAAAAGCCATCGTATACAACCCCTAAAATTAAGTGTTCTGCTGGTTATTTCTCTGCACCTAAAATGGATTTAATAGATCTTATTATTGGTTCTGAAGGAACACTTGGTGTTATTACCTATGTTGAGGCGATGCTTGTTGAGAAACTTCCTGACAGATTTATTATGATTTTTTTCCTGCCTTCTGAAGAAAGAATGTTCGAGTTTCTATATGAGGTAAAAAAAGATTTTATAAGGGATATGTACACTCTCGAATTTTTTGATGAGTCAAGCCTGTCTTTTCTTAAAAGTGATTTTTCTGAAATTCCAGAAAAAACCTGTGCATTTTACATAGAAAGCGTCAATACAATAGAACTAATGGAAAAGTGGCTTGAACTTTCTGAAAAATATCAGACAAAAGATGTCTGGGTTGGGAATGATCCAAAAAATTATCAGAGATTGATTGATTTCAGGCATAGATTACCAGAAAATATCAATGCTTATTTCAGAAAACTGAAGATAACAAAAATTTCTCTTGATATTGCAGTGCCTGAAGAGAATTTTAGACAACTTGTTAACTTCTACAGAAAATTTTCAAATGAATCAGGCATTAGAACAGTGTTGTTTGGACACATCGGAGAAAACCATCTGCATTTTAATCTGTTTCCTGTGGATGAAAGAGAGAAAACTCTTGCAAGGCAGATTTATGTAAGTTGTGTTGAAAAAGCACTTTCTCTTGGTGGGACAATTTCTGCTGAACACGGCATAGGCAAGATTAAATATCCTTATTTAAGAATGATGTACGGGGATGGTGGTATTGAGGATATGATAAATGTTAAAAAGGCTTTTGACCCTCGCGGGCTTATTGGCAGAGATAATCTTTTCCCAGCAGATTTGCTTTTGCAGAAGTTATAGATTACAAAATTTAATATGAAATACATTGTCTGGACTGCCTATGATATTTTATATGCGATGGCATTATTTATTTCAATGCCTTTCTTTGGGAATCGTTTTTTTGGCAGAGACAGGATGTATCATGATTTTCTCGAAAGGATTGCAGTATACAACAAGGATATTTCCCCTGAATTTCAAAATAAGAGTATCTGGATTCATGCTGTTTCAATAGGAGAACTACTTGCAAGTTTTCCTTTGATAAAAAAATTATCAGATAAATTCAAGGGTAATCAGATTATACTTTCCTGTGTTAGTAGATCCGCAAGAACAATTGCAGAAGAAAAACTACCTCAAAACATACTCAAGATATTTTTGCCTTTTGATTTTTCTTTTGTTGTTGATGCATCCATAAGAAAACTGAAACCATGTCTTTTTGTTTCAATCGAGGCAGAAATCTGGCCAAATCTATTCAGGACATTAAAAAAACATAACACACCGATTATTATCCTGAATGGGAGAATATCAGAACAATCCTTCAGGACATATGCATTTTTCAAAATTTTTCTCAGGAAGATTATTGACTGCGTGGATTGTTTCATAATGAGAACTCAAAAAGATGCAGAAAATATTATTAAACTTGGTGCAGATAAGACGAAGGTTTCTATTGCTGGCAGTATGAAATTTGATTATGCATATCATCTGAGTCAGAATTATCCCTGTGAACAATCAGAGAAAACCATTGTTTTTGGTTCAATACATCGTGGTGAAGAAGAAGCAATTGCAGAAATAATTAAAGGCATTATTCAAAAATACAGTGATATAAATGTGGTTATTGTTCCGAGAGCCCTTGATAGAACCAATATCTACCAGATTCTCAGACAAAAAAAAATTCATTTCGAAAAATTCAGCAATCATGGTACATCACATTCGAGGGTTCTTGTTGTTGATAAATATGGTGTTTTGACTGATTTTTATAGAAAATGTGAATTTGCATTTATTGGGGGTTCTCTTGTGCCAGCAGGCGGTCAAAATCCAATAGAACCGCTTGCGTTCAAAAAACCGGTTATATACGGAAAATTCCACGAGGATTTTGAGGATGAATGGAAAAAAATTCTCGAGGCAGGTGCTGGTTTTGAGGTAAAATCCTTTGAGGAACTATCTGAGAAGATTGATTTTTTAATTAAAAATCCACAGATTTCTTCTAGTATGGGAAAATCAGGATACGAGATGATTCTTAAAAATAGTGGCAGAATTTCGGATATAATTCAGGTACTTGAAAAGTACATTGTCAGGTAAAAATTTTTGTGCTGATTATTTTTGTTGTGACAGATTTATAAAAATATTCCCTTTGTGATATATTATAAAAATGTTCAATAAAAATCTTGCCGCGTATTAAAGGAAAATTAGGGCGAGGGGATGTGTAGTGGGTGTTTTGTTTCATTGATAAAAATCCTTTCTTTGTAAGGATGGAACTGCTCTTATTGCAAGATGTAAGGTGTGCAATGAGAGATAATAGAGAGAGATTGTTTAGTAGTCCACTTTGAATTAAGAATAAATCTTCCTTGCTTTACAAAAGAAGGAAAAAACTGAGGTGTACAACAAAAATGGAAATTTATCCAGATATTTCAGAGTTTGAGAAACTTGCGGCCTCATATAATCTTGTTCCTGTCTGGGCAGAATCACTTGCTGACCTTGAAACACCTGTAAGTGTTTTTATGAAGATTGTTTCTGATTCAGAGACAAATTTTCTTCTCGAAAGTGTTGAGCAGGGCGGAGTACTTGGGAGGTATTCTTTTATAGGGATACAACCGAGAGAATTATTTAAGAGCAGTGGAAACCAGATAGAATTTTTAGACATAACAGGCAGAAAACAGATATTTTCTGATATTGACCCGATGAGAAAACTTTCAGAGATTGTTAGTCAATATACACAGCCAGAACTTCCAGAATTGCCTGTGTTTGCTGGTGGGGCTGTTGGATATGTTTCCTATGATTATGTTAGATTTATTGAAAAAATTCCGTCTTTACTTCCTGATGATTTGATGTTTCCTGATCTTTGTTTTCAGATGTGTTTTGACCTTATTGTTTTTGATCATCTCAAGAGAAAGATTCAGATTATCAGTAATGCGAGAATAAAAAAGGGTCAATCAATAAGAGAAGCATACAAGAAATCCTGTGATAAGATTGAATCAATTTTTTCAATGATAAAGAAACCTCTTAATTATCAGAAAGCACCCTGCAATCGACAAAAAAGAAATTTTGTTTCAAACTGCACCCAGAAAGAGTTTGAAAATTCTGTAGTTCGCGCAAAAAAATACATTAGAGAAGGAGACATTATACAGGTTGTTCTTTCTCAAAGATGGGAAAGGCCTATTGATATTAGTCCGCTTTCTGGTTACAGGGCGCTTAGGTCAGTGAATCCCTCGCCGTATATGTTCTATCTTGGCTTTGCTGAAAAGTCACTTGTAGGTTCTTCGCCTGAAATTCTTGTGAGATGCAATGGAACTGACGCACTTTTAAGACCTATTGCCGGAACAAGACCAAGAGGAAAAGATGATGCTGAAGATGAAATTCTCGCAGAGGAATTAAAAAAAGACATAAAAGAGATTGCGGAACATATTATGCTGGTTGACCTTGGAAGAAATGATCTTGGAAGGGTCTGTAGGCCGGGTTCTGTTAAGGTTACTGATTTAATGTTTATTGAAAAATACTCACATGTAATGCATCTTGTAACGAATATCATCGGTAAACTTGGCAGAGGTAAAAGCCAGTTTGATTTACTTCGTGCCTGTTTTCCAGCAGGAACTGTTAGCGGTGCTCCAAAGGTAAGAGCAATGCAAATTATTGAAGAACTTGAAAAAGCACGACGCGGTGCTTATGCAGGTGCTGTTGGTTATTTTGGTTTTCACGGTGACATGGATTTCTGTATAGCAATCAGAACGATGTTTGTTTCTCGGGGAAATGTTTATGTTCAGGCAGGGGCAGGAATCGTTGCTGATTCTATACCTGAAAGAGAATATATTGAAACAATTAACAAGGCAAAGGCATTAATGCAGGCGTATGAAATTGCAAAAAACATTGATGATTATATTTAAGGGAGTGACATAATGAAAAGATTTTATTTTTTTTGTCTTGCAGTTATATGTTTATTTACAGTAATCTGCAGTGCACAGCAGGTTCGAATTATTGTTGAAGCAGAGGATATGCAGGGTGTTAATCAGAAAAATACTGGGCCTGGTAAAACATGGCAGGTTGGAAGATGGGGCTATGACCTGTATCAAAATATGACATTTGGCGGGGTCTGGACAAGTCGTCTTAGAACAGCAATGACTGATGCTGGAGATAATCCTGCTGAAATGAAAAGTACTATTAATGTTCCTGAAAATAAAAAATACAAACTATGGGTAAAGTATGAATGTGTACCATTTTTTAATTATACCTTCAGGGTTAAACTTATTGATATTTCAGGAAATACTGTCTTTGATAATGTTTATGGACTTTTAACTTCAGAAAAGCATTATTGTTTTACAGATAAACCAGTAAGAGGGTCTCTTTACTGGCACTGGGGGATTGATCATGATGCAGCCGAGGGATATATTGTAGATTTGAAAAAGGGTATATACACACTTATTATTTCAAAAACACACAATCCAGAGCCAGCGGGTGTTAGAAGCATAGATGCAATAATGCTAACAGATGACCTTTCAGAATTATCTTCACCAGGATACCCGAGATATCCACTTCTCGATGAATTGAGAAAGGCAAACCACGTTTATTTCAGGTTTAGAAATCTTTCTGAAAAATCGATAAAGGTTAACTGGAATCACTGGGGCCATAGATACCCTGATTTTTATTCTCCGGCATATAAGGGACTCGTAAAATTTTATGATGGAAAAGGAAATCAAATTACCAGAGAGAATTTGAAACCTGATGGTAATTGGCCTGATCCGATTAAACCCGGTGAGGCGAGTGTATGGTATGACCTTGGTCCAACGATGAATGTTGAGAGCACTTCTCCCTTTACCTTTAAGGGTATATCTGTTGATGGTTCAATAAAAAATCCAGGTTTTGCTGTTGATATTGCTCTTTCTCCTGATGAAAAGAAAATCTTGAAGTCATTTGAATTAAATCAAGGTGAAGAAGAATTGACTGTTCTTGTCCAGCCGGATTTGAATACAAAAGAAGGGGTTTTGTATACAAAGAAGATTTCGGATATTTTTAACCAGATTACCACACAATTAAATTCAGAGAAAAATATCGGACCTATTCCCAAAAAATTAAAACTTTTTGCTTCTACAGGAAAGGTCAGTGATGTTCCTGGTGCAAAATGGGGCTTTGATGTAGAGCAATCGTTCAGGCGTGCACTTGGACTTAATACACTTGGACATGTTGATAATGGGGATGAAGCCGCAAAAATAATCAACTGGTGGAAGAATAAGGGTGGAATAATTGAACGTTCATATACTTTTCACCACTCTCAGGATATAGATAAAGTTGTAAAAATGATAAGGGAAAAAAAACTTGAACCATATTTTTATTACCTATCCTACGGAGATGAGATTGGACTGCCTTCTCTAAATCCTGATGATCCGAAGATTATTGACGAGTTTCATAATTTTATAAAAACATTCGGAGAAACACCCGAAAGTTTGGGTTGTGTTTCATGGGATAGTGTAAAACCAGTTGCTTCTCCTACAATGGAGATAGCAGTAAAAATAGGTGTTATTGATGATAATAAAGAAACGTCTTCAGTCGTTGGTACAATGAAAAAACTTTACTGGTACAGTGTTCTTTTTCAAGGGGAAATTGGAGCAAGACAATTGGCTGAAAAAACTCAAAAACTAAGAGATACACTTGGACCACAGGTTCATACCTCTGCAAATCTCGGTGGAATGCATCCCTTTTACTGGGTACATCAGCAATCATTTATTGAAGCATTTAAAAAAGGTGCAATGTCACTAGCATGGAGCGAGGATTATACCTATGGTATGCCAGAGGCATCAACACTTGTTGTTGATTTTCTTGCCTCGTACCTGAGGAAAGGCGCAAGTTATCATGATACTCCGATGCAGTTTTACTGTATGCCACATTATCCAGGATGTCCGCCTGATTTACTGCTGAAAAATGCAGTGCTTTTATGGGCGAACAATGTAAAAGATCTTGATTTTTTTAATGCTGGGTTTGATGCTTATGCCACTGAAAATTATATTGCGTATAGGGGTGGAATGCCAACATTTAAGACCATAAGAACAATCTCTGGAATGGCTGGTCTTATAGAGGATTATCTTATTCCTGCAAGACCTGAAAAAACACCTGTTGCAATGCTTTTGAGTAAAGCAGGTGATGTATGGGAGATTGAAGGAAAAAGTCAATGGGATATTAAGCCAGGTTCTGTAGCAACAAATGTTTTTCAAGAAGAAAGAAAAAACATCTGGTATTGTTTAAGAAAAGCAGGGTACAGGGTTGATTTTATCACTGATGATGATATAAAAGAGGGATTACTGAATAATTATAAGGTCTTGTATCTTATTAGTCCAAATCTTGAAAGGAGTTCAGCAGAAAAAATCAGGAGATGGATTGAAGAAGGTGGTATTCTGTTTGCAGGCTGTTCATCTGCGAGAAAGGATGAGTTTGACCAGCCACTAACGGTACTTGATAGTGTCTTAGGAAGGGGTAAACAGGTTTCTTGTCAACAATATAAAGGGCCATTGAGGGCTAAACTGGAACTTTTGTTTGAAAATCCAATTGACGTAATTCAGATTAATGGAAAAAGTACAAGGGTTCTCTGTAATAAAGAAGTGTTTGAACTTGCACCTGGTTCAGATGTTCTGGCAAGATATGCATCTGATGGTTTACCTGCGTGGATAAAAACAAAAACTGGAACAGGTATTACATATTATGGTGGAACTTTGCTCGGCGAAAGTTACATTCAGGCAGGGCTAAAGGTTCTTCCCTGTGGGAAGGGTGGTATATCTCAGAAATTCTGTCATTTTGGTGCAGGAAATTTTGAACCAGTTGAGTGTGATTCTGTTTCAAAAGAATTAATTCTTCTCCCACTAAGAGAGAACGGAATTATACCTGATACTATTTCAAATGAAAATGGTATAGTTACAGGAAGATTAAAATCTGAGAATTCTATTGTAATTCCTGTTGTAAATCTTACTCAAAACCCAACTGTTAAAAACATTAAAATTACTGTTGATTGTAATGGTTTTACCACATCAAAAGTATGGTCTTGTTTTTATAAGAATGGCTTGAAATTTACAGTAAAGGGTACGGTATTGACAATATCTTTGCCCCGGATTAATGCCGCTGATGTGATTGTGATTGAATAAAATGTCGCTTTTTTATAAGCCGGACTGGGAACAGACAAAAGAAAACTATAAAAAATGGTGGGCTGGTGAATACTTCGGCAGATGCGCAGTCGCTGTTTATGCACCAAAGAAAAACCCACCTGATATTCCTGCACCCGATAAGCCAAAAGATACTTATCAAAAGTGGTATGACCTTGATTACATCAGTTCTGTAAACCAATACAAACTTTCCCATACTTTTTTTGGTGCTGAAGCATTACCCATCTGGAATGCTGGGTATCCCGGGCATACTGCAATTCCAACATTTTTAGGGTGTCCTGTGCATCTTGATATGCAAACTGGATGGTGGGATTCAATTCTGCTTAATCAAGAGATAGATTATACTGGTCTCAAGATCAATGAAGAACATCCTGATTATAGATTTTCTATTGAATTACTACATCGTGGGATTGATGAGGCAAAAGGGAAATGTCTTGTTTCAATAGGAGCATTTGGTGGTTGCGGAGATACGCTTGCAGCACTTAGAGGTACTGAAAACCTTTTATTTGATTGTCTGGATAGACCCGAGTGGGTGAAAGAAACAGAGTTTTTTTTGATGGATATCTGGTGCAGGCATTATGATAAACTGTTTAAGATAATTAATGAAGTTGACGAGGGTTCTACCTGCTGGTTTCCATTATGGGCGCCTGGAAAATTCTATGCTGTGCAGAACGATTTTGCCTATAATATTTCTCCGAAAATGTTCAGGGAGATTTTTTTGACTATTATTGAAAAACAAACAGATTTTCTTGATTTCTGCGTTTACCACGTTGATGGACTTGGGAATTTTAAACATATAGATACATTACTCGAATTACCTAAGATAAAGGCTTTTCAAATACTTCCAGGTGAAGGAAAACCATCGCCATTATACTTTATGGATATACTTAAAAAGGTTCAGGCGGCTGGGAAAAATCTTCACATTTCCATTCATTCATCTGAGGTGAAGAGAGCACTTGAGAACCTCAATGCCCGTGGACTTTTTATTTCAACTTCCTGTGAAACAGAGGATAAGGCATTACAACTGATTGAAAATATTTCTAAATGGTCTAAAGAACAAACTTAAAACTTGTCATTTTGCCTTTTTTCAGGCATAATTAATTGTAGGGACTATAAATTTCAGTTAACTGAGAGTTTAGGGTAGAAAGTAGTAGACAGGATATACATTATTAGTTTTTTTCTCTACTTGATACTCGATACCTTCGAGGTATTTTGTGAAGAAAATATTAATGATAGACAATTATGATTCTTTTACCTTTAATCTTGTTCAGTATCTCGGGGAACTTGGCTGCACGGTAAAGGTGTTCAGGAATGATGAAATTACAGTAAAGGATGCATCCCGTCAAAAATTTGATAGTATCATTATTTCTCCTGGACCAGGAAGACCCGAGAATGCAGGAATTTCTTTAGATTTAATTAAAGAGTTTGAAGATAAAAAGCCGGTTCTCGGGGTTTGTCTCGGACATCAATGTATCGGGTATCTTTATGGAGGGAAAATAATTGGCGCACAGGTTTTAATGCATGGAAAAACATCGCTTATATACCATAACAGTAAATACATTTTTAAGGGATTACCAAATCCTTTTTCTGCAACAAGATATCATTCTCTTGTGATTGAGAAGAAAAGTGTTCCTGATGTTCTTGAAATTACTGCCTGGAGCGATGATGGAGAGATTATGGGGATAAAACATAAAAAATTTCATGTATATGGGGTTCAATTTCATCCAGAATCAATTCTTACTGTTGAAGGAAAAAAGATCCTTCAAAATTTTATTGAGATATGAAAATCGAAGAAGCAATCAAAAAACTTGTTTCGAACCAAAAGATAAATCGCATTGAATCTGCTGGTGCTTTCAGGGAGATTATGGAAGGTTCGGCTTCGCCTATTTTAATGTCGAGTTTTTTAACAGCGCTCAGAATTACAGGTGAAAACCGCGAAGCAATAGAAGGCGCTGTTGAGGTAATGAGAGAAAAATGTTTAAGGGTAAAGGGCATGGGTATTGTTGTTGATACCTGTGGCACAGGAGGGGACAACTCGGGCACATTCAATATTTCAACTGCAGCGGCGATTGTTGGTTCTGCGTGTGGATTAAAAGTTGCAAAACATGGCAACAGGGCAGTATCCAGTAAGAGTGGAAGTGCTGATGTTCTTGAGAAACTCGGTATGAGGATAGAACTTCCACCAGATAAAGCAGAAAGGATGTTAAGAGAAATCAATTTTGCGTTTTTGTTTGCTCCTTTCTATCACCCTGCAATGAAAAATATTGCCCCTGTTAGGAAAGAACTTGGATTCAGGACAATTTTCAATTTACTTGGACCTCTTTCAAATCCTGCTTTTTCAAGTGTTCAGATTGTTGGGGTTGGTAGCCCGGATCTTCTTGATATCATTCCTGATGTTTTAAGAAGTTTCGGTGTCAGAAAGGCGTGGATTTTTTATGGTGAGGATGGCCTTGATGAAATTTCGATTACAGGTAAAACGAGGGTGGTTGAAATTTCTGACAGAAAAACTGTTTTTACCATTGAGCCAGAACATTTTGGCTTAAAACGGGCGCCTCTGAAAGAACTTCAGGGTGGAAGCCCTGAAGAAAATGCAGAAATCCTGAGGAATATTATATCAGGTAAGGAATCAGGAGCAAAAAGGGACACTGTTTTGTTGAATGCAGCAGCCCTTCTTTTTCTTTCTGGTATGTGTAAGAATATCCAGGAAGGAATTGGAATTGCAGAAAATGCTATCACCAGCGGTGTTTGTGATCGTCATCTAAAAAATATCATCGAAGTGTCAAATGCTGATTAGAATAATCTTAATACTCGCTGTTTTGATTTTTAGCCCCTGTAAAGCCATTGCTCAACCAGAAATGGTGGCTTTTCAATTAATGGACATTACTGACCAGATGGACCCTGTTATCAATATTATAAATCTGCGCATTGATAAACTCTGGCATCAGGGAAGATATGAAGAGATATTTCCCCTGTTTTACCTCATTACCCGTCTTGATCCTTATGATGAAGAGGCATGGTCAACAGGTGGATGGTTTTTAATCAACTGTATTGCTCCAGCAAAGCCTATCTCCGAAAAAAAGAAATGGCAAATAAAAGGTATTGAATTTCTTAAGGAAGGTCTTAAATATAATGATAATACATACAGATTATACTGGGAACTGGCATGGATTTATTATCAATGGGGTGAACTTGAAACTGCGATTGAATATCTTGATAATGCAATAAATTTTGAGCATCCTGCTTATGTTGAAAATACACGGGCTCATGTACTTGAAAAACTTGGAAGAATTAACGACGCAATTATTCAATGGAAACAGATAAAAGAAAAATTTCCTGAGATGAGGCTTGTCGCTGAAAGGTTTATTTATGATCTTGAAAAACAGGAGAAAGATGCTATTAAACAGAATCCTTGAAAACAAGAAAATTTCAATAAACAAAAAAAAACAGATACTTCCTGTTTCCTGTTTGAAGATACCTTCTGCTGAAAAACCAAATTCAATAATTAAAAAAATATCTCATCAGAAATTTATAATTATTGCCGAGACAAAAAAAGCATCACCTTCAGGGGGTGTTTTTAGAAAGAAATACAACCCCGCGAGAATAGCGACTTCTTATGTTTCAGGTGGTGCATCGGCAGTGTCGGTTCTTACAGAGGAGGCATTTTTTCTTGGTTCTATTGAGGATCTAAGAAAAGTAAAAAATGCTGTTGATATTCCTGTTCTCAATAAAGATTTTATTATTGATGAATATCAGATTTATCTGGCAAAATATTTTGGTGCTGACTGTGTGCTTCTTATTCTTCGTATACTTTCTGATAGTCAATTTTTACACATGTTTGAACTTGCAAGGTCATTGAATCTCGAGGTTCTTATTGAGGTTCATAATAAAAAGGAGATACAGCGTCTTTCTAATATCCTTCCTGATTCAAATGGGGCTCTTATAGGAATAAACAGCCGTGATATCGATACCTTAAGTATTAGTCATGAAACAATATTTAATTTGCTTTCATCTGCAAAAAACATTAAAATACCTGTTATTGCTGAAAGTGGTGTTAAGGATGCAAACATATTAAGGCAACTTTATCAATCAGGCGCAAGCGGTGCATTAATTGGTGAATATTTTCTTCGCTCAAAATCGCCGGGTGAACTAGTTAAAAAACTACTAAAGGAGATGAACTATGGATGAAATAAAAATCAACCTGAGTGAAAAGGAGATGCCTCAGGCATGGTACAATGTTTTACCTGATTTGCCAGAGCAACTTCCACCGCCTCTTGATCCGAGGACTGGAAAACCCGCTGAACCAGAGGTTCTCAGAGCAATTTTTCCAGACGGATTAATTAAACAAGAAATGTCATCTGATAGGTGGATTGAAATTCCAGAAGAGGTTCAATCCATTTATCGTATGTGGCGTCCAACACCCCTTCACAGGGCTATACGGCTTGAAAAAGCACTTAAAACACCGGCAAGAATCTATTTTAAGAATGAAAGTGTAAGTCCCCCTGGCAGTCATAAGCCAAATACAGCAGTTGCGCAGGCATACTACAATAAAAAAGAAGGGGTTAAAAGATTATGCACAGAAACAGGTGCAGGGCAATGGGGAAGTGCACTTGCTTTTGCATGCAATCTGTTTGGTCTTGAATGTGTTGTTTATATGGTAAGGGTTAGCTATGAACAAAAACCATACAGAAGAATTCTTATGCAGACATGGAATGCTACAATCTATGCTTCTCCAAGTCAACATACAGAGTATGGCAGAAAGATATTTAAGGAAAACCCCGATACCCCTGGAAGTCTTGGTATAGCAATCTCTGAAGCAATAGAGGATACTGTCAGCAAAAAAGATAGTAAGTATAGTTTAGGAAGCGTGTTGAACCATGTCCTTTTGCACCAGACAATTATGGGTTTAGAAACAAAGAAACAACTCGAGATAGTTGGTGAGAAACCTGATATCTTTATTGGATGTGTTGGCGGAGGCAGTAATTTTGCTGGTCTTGTGCTCCCATTTATAGATGATAAGATTAAAGGTAAAAGTAATGTTGATTTTATCGGGGTTGAACCAACAGCGTGTCCAACAATGACAAAAGGACCTTACAGATATGATTTTGGAGATTCATCTGGCTTAACTCCACTTTTGAAGATGCTTACACTCGGGCATGATTTTATTCCATCTGGAATTCATGCAGGAGGGCTTAGATATCATGGGCTTTCTCCTATTTTGAGTTTACTCATTAATAAAAAACTTATCAGGGCAGAGGCAGTCCCGCAGACGAAAGCATTTGAATCAGCGATTTTATTTGCACGAACAGAGGGGTTTCTTCCAGCGCCTGAGACCTCGCATGCCATTAAGGTTGTTATTGACGAGGCAAAAAAATGCGCAGAGACAGGCGAAGAAAAATGCATTGTTTTTAGCTTTAGTGGACACGGACATTTTGACCTCTCATCTTATGATGCATATCTCCAGGGAAAACTTCAGGATTATGAATATCCAGATGAAGAAATACGAAAATCCCTCGAAAATCTGCCGAAAATTTAATGAAGGTAAAGATATGTGGGATTACACGACAAAAAGATGCAGGAATCTGTGATATTCTTGGTGTTGAGTACATAGGACTTAATTTCTGGCAGCACAGCAAGAGATACATAGACATTGAAAAAGCAAAATCAATTACTGCCTCTCTGAAGAGATCAAAGCCCATAGGTATTTTTGTCGAAAAGGACCTGGAATATATAAAAACAATCATTGGACAATGTTCGCTTTCTGGCATTCAGATTTATGCAGGGGAATCCAGTGTTTTCTGTAATGAGGTAAAAAAACAATTTCCCAGGTATATGATTATTCAGGCATTCAGAATTAAGGATTGTTTGCCTGGGAATCTTGCTGATTTTAATGCTGATTATTTTCTCTTTGATGCGCTCAGCGATTCATATATGGGTGGTACTGGTACTACATTTAACTGGGATACGCTTAAACTTCTTAAACCATATTCTTATAAAACATTTATTGCAGGCGGGATAAACGCAGAGAATATCGAACAATTACTTTCAATAATCAATCCTTTTGCAGTTGATATTGCTTCTGGTGTTGAAATTTCGCCAGGTATAAAAGATGTAGAAAAAATAAAATTATTGCTGTCAAAGATAAAAAGGATTAGCAATGAAAAAAGTTCCTGATAAAAAAGGAAGGTTTGGTGTTTATGGCGGGATGTTTGCTCCAGAAACACTGATGGCAGTGATTGAACAACTTCAGGATGCATATCTTACAATTGGCAAAAGCCGCGAGTTTCGTAAAGAACTTGCATATTATTTCAAATACTATGTTGGAAGGCCTACTGCTTTATATTATGCCTCAGATTTTTCGAGATACATCGGATGCAAGGTTTATCTTAAAAGAGAAGATCTTGCATTTACAGGCGCCCATAAAATCAACAATACCATAGGCCAGGTTCTTCTTGCAAAGAAAATGGGAAAAACACGGGTGATTGCTGAAACTGGTGCGGGTCAACATGGGGTTGCAACTGCCACTGCAGCAGCATTGCTTAAAATTCAATGCGAGGTATATATGGGTGAAATAGATATGCAACGACAGGCATTGAATGTTTACAGGATGCGGCTTCTTGGTGCAAAGGTTACCTGTGTAAAATCCGGAAGCCGTACCCTTAAGGATGCCATAAATGAAGCAATGCGCGACTGGATTTCAAGTTTTTCAAATACACACTATGTAATAGGAACTGTTGTTGGCTTTCATCCGTTTCCTGTAATGGTTAGAGATTTTCAATCAATCATCGGGAAAGAAGCAAAAAGACAGATTATAAAGGCAGAAAAAAAACTTCCTGATTTCCTGGTTGCGTGTGTTGGTGGAGGAAGTAACAGTATTGGACTTTTCTTTCCATTTTTTAGAGATAAAAGTGTAAGGTTTATAGGCGTCGAGGCAGCTGGAAAGGGTATTGATACTGATTATCATTCTGCGACACTTTGTAAGGGAAGACCAGGAATACTTCACGGCAATTTCAGTTATGTTCTTCAGGATAAAAATGGACAGATTCATCCAACCTATTCTATTTCTGCTGGTCTTGATTATCCAGGTATTGGACCTGAACATAGTTATTACAAGGATATAGGCAGGGCAGAATATTATGCTGTGGATGACAGGCAGGTTCTCAATGCATTTCATATTTTGAGTGAAAGCGAAGGGATTATACCTGCGCTTGAATCCGCACATGCAGTTGCATACTTAATTGAGAATAAAAAAAGGTTTAAGCAGGATGATATCATCATTGTTTGTTTATCAGGAAGAGGAGATAAGGATGTAAATGAAGTAGCAAGAATAGAGGGGATACCATTATGAAGATTTTTGAATCTTTTAAGAATTTGAAGGAACAAAGAAGAAAAGGGCTTATTATTTATATTACCGCTGGATATCCTGATATTACATTTACCGAAGAATTTGCTGAGAAACTGCAGGATGTAGGTGTTGACATGATTGAACTTGGTGTGCCTTTTTCTGATCCTATTGCAGATGGTCCTGTAATACAGGAGGCATCTCAAAAAGCCATTGAAAACAATACAAACCTTGTATCAATAATGGATATGTGCTTGCGATTGAAACATAAATTACATATTCCGTATCTTCTTATGAGTTATTATAATCCAATATACACATATGGTCTGGAAAAGTTTGCAGAGGACTGTTATTCAGCAAATGTCTCAGGAGTTATTGTGCCTGATATACCTCTTGAAGAATCAGAACCGTTGGGCAATGAACTTAAGAAATATGGGATTGACCTTATTTTGTTTATCAGTTCAACAACATCAGAAAAAAGAAGAAAAAAAATTCTTAAGAAAGGATCTGGATTTATCTATTACATTGCTGTGGCCGGTGTAACAGGAGTAAGAGATACACTGCCTGAGGATATTTATGAAGATGTTTTGTCATTGCATAAACAATCAAAGATACCCATTGCAGTTGGATTTGGAATTTCAAACCAGAAACAAATTTATCGTCTGAGGGAATGTGCAGATGCTGTTATTATTGGCAGTTATGTAATGAAAGGAATTATGTCCGGGAATCAGGATCATCTCCTCGAAACAATAAAAAACTTCCATGAAATTTTAAAAACGGGGTCAACTCTTGACTCTTGACAGATTTGCCTTACCCTGGCTATTAACAACCGATGAACATATGTTTTCTTACACTCTATACCAATACTTCATATCTAATTGCACTATCATCCCTTATTTTACCAATATCTGATACCTTTTCCAAGACCATTGAGGTGTTAGCTATGTATCTCAACTTCTGCATAGATAATCAGGAAACTGTAAATAAATAAAAATATACAGAAAGGAGTTTATGAGGGAAATGTAGTGAGGGACTTCAGTCCCGTGTGTTTTCATAACAGCATAAATATATCGCACCATAAAGGTGCTCACTACATTTTTAATTTTGCAATTGGTATTTATAGTGTTTACTGAATATTTGCACATTTTACCTATGTGTCAATGGATACCCATGATATTCCCATAGATGTCAGAAACTTGACCTTTTTTTATTATTGTATGTATAATAAGGACTATGGCAAATAGAAAAAATAAAAAAGGTAAGGGTTCGTCCTGGAAAAAGATGTTGGTTCTTTTGATTGTTTTTGTGATTCTGGTCGGTGGCGGATATATTGGCTATAAAAAGTATACAGCATATCAAAAATATCTTGCGGAGCAGAAGCAAAAAGAAGAAGAGATAAGAAAGCAAAAACTTGCAGAAGAACAGAAAAGAAGGGAACTTGAACAGGCGCAGAAACAGATTGGAGATCTTATAGCACAGATGAGGGATGCTCTTAAAAGAGGAAAATATTCACTTGTTCGTGAACTTGCAGAAAAAGCAAGAAAGATTGCCCTTGCCTATAACCTGTCTACTGATGAGATTGATAGGATACTAAGAGAAATGAATCTCGCAATAGCAATGGCGCAACTTTCAAAACTCGAAAAGATTGATGACATATATGCGTATCTTCCTGTAAGAAACCAGTTGAAGAAAATACCGAGGTATCCAGAGATTGCGTCAAGATGGGATAGATTGTGGAAAAAAACATTTCAGAATGAATACACTGTTTTGCTTGAATTAGCCGAGATTACATCTAAAAAAGCCAGTGAAGGGGATAGCCCTGAAATTAACTATACCCTTAGTAAATCATATTTGAAACAAGCAAAATCAATTGTTGCTTCGGGTAAGGCAAGGTCAGATATAAACCGTGAGAAACACATTCTTGATGTCCAGAGTCAGGCATATGTTTCAAACATCGGCAGAAGTTTCCAGCCCGTAAATCTATATCGTTGAACATGAGAAAAAAAATTTCAATTGGAATTATTGGCTATGGCACAGTTGGTAGCAATACTGCTGCAGTTTTGCAGAAAAAAAACAGGTTTTTTGCCGACCGCACTGGAATAGATTTTCATATTAAGAAAATCTGCGATGTCAATTGGGATAATAAAAGGGATTGGATGCCACCTGTATCAATGAGAACAAATGATTACAATGATATTATTAATGACCCCGAGATTAATATTGTTGTTGAACTTATTGGAAAGTTCCATCCTGCATATGAGATTATAAAAAAGAGTTTAAGACAGGGAAAAGCAGTTGTTACTGCCAATAAATTTTTACTTTCAAAGAAACTTACTGAACTTTTAACTCTCGCGGATACCAGTGGTTCTTATCTTGGTTTCGAGGCAAGTGTTGCAGGTGCAATCCCTGTGATAAAGATGTTGAGAGAAAGTTTTATTGGTAATAGAATCAATTCTGTTATTGGCATACTAAATGGCACAACAAATTATATACTTTCTTCAATGACTGAAAAACACCAGACATTTTCTGATGCATTGAAATCCGCTCAATCTCTTGGGTATGCAGAAAGTGAACCGTCTCTGGATATTTCTGGTAAAGACAGCGCCCAGAAACTCGTAATTATTTCAACCTATGCATTTCAGTGTGGAATTTTAGACAGGGATTTTTTGATCGAGGGTATAGAAAGAATAGAGCCGCAGGATATTGATTTTGCTCGAGAACTTGGCTATAAGATTAAGTTGCTTGCAATAGGGAAAAGATTGGATGATACAGTTTTCTTAAAGGTGCATCCTGCTCTTATACCTGTAAATCATATGTTGTCTGATGTTGAAAGTGTTTATAATGCTGTTTATTTTGAAGGTGATCTTTTTGGTAAAACCCTGATATACGGAGAGGGTGCAGGAGGAAAAGCGGCCACGAGTGCAGTTATCGCTGATATCATGGAAATTGGAAGGAAATTATATTTAGGTTCATATCTATCCGAACAATTTATTATTAATCCACATGTTAAATTTCAATCATCCGATGAACTTAAAACAAGGTATTACCTTCGTTTTACTGCTATCGACAGGCATGGAGTGCTTGCAAGTATTGCAAATATTCTCGGGAAAAACAAGATAAGTATTGCGTCAGTTATCCAGAAGGAAGAAAATCCTGAACACGCAGTGCCTATTGTAATGCTTACCCACGCTGCAATTGAAAAGAACCTTCAAAAGGCAGTATCTACAATAGATAAACTATCCTGCATCAGACAGCCAACACAGATTATTCGTATAGAGGGCTAAACCATATTACCTCCTTAAAATATGATTAAAAAAATAAAAATCTCTGTTCCTGGATGTATAGGAAATATTGGCAGTGGTTTTGATTGCATGGGTTTAAGCATTAGATTGTTTAATGATTTTATCTTTGAAAAATCAAAAGATTTTTCTGTTTCTGTGACAGATCCTGATATTGAAGGAGATGATAAAAATCTTTGTCTTAAGGTGTTCATTGAAAGTTGCAGAATTCTTAATAAAGATGTTCCTCCAGTTCACATAGACATAAAAAATAATATCCCTGTTGGTAGAGGGCTTGGTAGCAGTGGAACAGCAGTTCTTGCAGGGGTTATTGCTGGTTTTATATTTTCAAATAAAAAAATTGAGCCAGTACAGGTTTTGAGAATTGGAAAAACATTTGAAGGACATCTCGATGACCTGGCACCCAGTTTACTTGGAGGATTGGTTATAATTGCGGAAAATAATGGAATGCCTATCTGGAAAAAAATGGAGATACCAGAAGAAATAAAGGGGGTTTTTTTTATTTCAGAAAAACCTTTTAAGACAAAAAAAGCAAGAGAAATACTGCCTGAAAAGGTATCATTAAAGGATGCTGTGTATAATATATCCCGTGCTTGTTTTATACCATCTGGCTTTCTTGAAAAAAACAGAAAACTTTTGATTATTGGAACTGATGACCGTCTGCATCAGATTTACAGAAAAAAACTGTACGCGCACTTCGATCCTTTATACAGGGTTGCTATCAGTGTAGGTGCTGCAGGATGCTGTTTGAGTGGTGCAGGGCCATCTGTTGTTGCTTTTTGTTTTGATGACCATAAAAAGATTGTAAATGCATGGGCAAAATTGATAAAAACAGAAAATATTAAAGGATATATAAGGGTTATTTCTCTCGGGGGGAAGGCCAGATGGAAGATCCTTGAAAAAACAGGATGATACAAATCTACCAAAGGTATTGAGGAGAATAAACAAAATATTGATAATAGGTTAAACTATTACATTAAAAGGGAAAACTATGCACTTTATCATTATAGGGTGTGGAAAAGTAGGCAGTCAACTTGCCAGGTATCTTTCAGAAGACCATAATGTTGTTGTTATTGATAAGAATCCCGAGAGTTTCAAGTTCCTCGGTCTGGTTTTTAATGGTATAACCATTGTAGGGAATTGTATAAACCTTGATGTGTTGAAAGAGGCAGGAATAGAAGCGTGCGATGGTATTGCTGCTGTTACAGATGATGATAATGTTAATATTGTTGTTGGCCAGATTGCAAAAAAGATGTTTGACATAAACAAGTGTATCCTCAGGATTGTTGATCCTGAAAAAAATGAGATATACAGAAAACTTGGTTATGATGTAATTAGTGGTCAGCGACTTGTTGCAGCGATAATCAGGGATAAGTTGATTGAAAAAGGAACAACAACCTATATTGTGGAGAGTGGCGAGGTAGGTTTTATTGAGGTTATTATTGACAAAAACAAATCTGGTGGAAAGGCTTCTGACCTGAATATCCCTGGAGATTTTAAGGTTGCTCTTATAATAAAACAGGATGGTCCAATAATTCCAGATGATGGGTATGTCTTAAAAGAGGGGGATATTGTTATTGGCATTATCAGGATGAAGAATGCACAGAAAATTAAAAGAATACTGGAGATACAATGAAGATTATTATTGTTGGTGGTGGAAAAGTAGGATATTTTCTTGCAGAAAGGCTTGCAAGGTCTCACTATGTTTCATTGGTCGAAAAAAATGCGGAGGTTACCGAATCAATCGCAGGAAACAAAAACATGCTTGTTATTAATGGTGATGGATGTCAAACAGATATTCTTACACAGGCGGGTATTAAGGAATGCGATGTGATTGCAGCCGTGACAGGTGAGGATGAAGATAATCTTGTTATATGCCAGATTGCAAAAGATATCTTCAAGGTTAAACGGACAGTTGCGAGGGTTAATGACCCTAAGAATGAAAAAATATTCTTTCAACTCGGTGTTGATATTGCCATTGATAGTACAGCGGTTATCGCCAAGATAATAGAGGAAGAGGTTTCTCTCGAAGATATGATAAATCTTTGTGCTTTTAAGAAGGGACAGTTATCTCTGGTAAGAATAGATCTTCCCGAAGAAGCACCAATAGTTAAAAAAAGTTTGAAAGAAATTTCTTTACCTGCTGAAAGTATTATCGTGGCTGTTTTAAGAAAAGACCATCTGATTGTTCCTGATAGAGATTTTGTTTTTCAGGAAGGGGACGAAATAGTTGCTCTTACAAAGGTTGAGGACGAAGGAGATGTTCTTAATTCTTTAATAGGCAAGATGTAATATGAAGAAAAGATTAATAAAATATATTAGAATGCTCGAAAAGGGCATCATAGGAATATCTATAGAACTTATTTATCCATTGATTGTTACAATTTCTGCTTTTCTTTTTTGTTTGATTATGTTTATTTCGGAGATATCTTTTAGATGATTCCTGATTTTAGTAAAGATGATATTACTGTTGTATCTCACCACATCGGAAAGATTTTTATTGCTTTTGGAATGGTGCAGATTATCCCAATATTTATAGGATTAATCTGCGGAGAAATCAGTGCGGTGATTGACTTTTTTATATCAATTATCGCCTGTTTTGCATTTGCTTCTATTCTTCTTTATTTTTCTCCATATCTCCAGGAGATAAACTGGAGACAGGGAATGATTATTGTTTCCCTGTCGTGGTTGCTTGCAATGTTTTTTTCTGCTCTTCCTCTGTTTCTCAGCGGTCATTATGGATGTTATCTTGATGCCTGTTTTGAGTCAATGAGTGCATATGCAACCACAGGTCTTGTGCTTGTTCAGGATCTTGATCATATGTCATATGCCCATAATATCTGGAGACACTTAATGTGTTTTCTTGGTGGGCAGGGTATTATTCTTGTTGCTCTTGTATTCTTTTTCAGGGGAGGAGATGCCCTTCGTATTTATGTTGGAGAGGCGAGAGATGATAAGATTTTGCCTAACAGTATTACAACTGCAAAATTTATTTGGATGGTTAGCCTTACATATCTTGTTATAGGGTCATTAATGCTGGCTACTGTATTGTTATTTCATAAGGTTAGCCTCCCGAGGGCATTATTTCATGGTATCTGTATATTTATGGCTGGATGGGATACAGCAGGATTTGCGCCTCAATCATTAAATATTATTTACTATCATTGTCCTTTTTTTGAACTTATCACGATAATTATCATTCTCCTCGGAGCAACAAGTTTTGGTGTACATTATGCTGTATGGACAGGAAAATTCAGTGAACTGAGGGAGGATTTTGAGGTAAAGGTTCTTATGTCCACAATATTTTTTACTTATTTCATTGTTCTTGTTGGTTTTTCAGGACAGGCATCCCTCTTTAGCGATGCATTCTCATTCTTCAGGACAACATTTTATCAACTTATCTCAGGACATACAGGAGTTGGGTACAATAATATCTATTCATCTGAACTTGCGAACTGGCCAGAACTTGCTTTGTTTGGTGTTATTGTTGCTATGGGTATCGGTGGTTGTACAAACTCAACCGCGGGTGGCATAAAGGTTTTCAGGATAGGTCTTCTTTATAAGTCAATAAAAAGGGAGGTCCGCAGGCTTGCATATCCAGAAAGTTCCTATATAAAGGAATTTTTTCATCATCAGAGAGAAATTTCAATAGATGATACAATGGTAAAAACCGCAATGATTATTACGGTTTGTTATATTCTTCTATATCTTTCTGGTGCTGTTGTTGCCTCATTTTTTGGGTATGGTTTTTTCAATGGCTTATTTGAATCAGTTTCCGCTGCGGCTAATGTTGGATTATCCGTCGGCATTACAAGTCCCTCAATGCCAGCATTTCTTAAGGTATGGTATATCATTGAGATGTGGACAGGACGACTTGAATTTTTTGCAATATTTATTCTTATAAGGTTTTTTGTTAAAACCGTGAAAAGATGAAAAAAATAAAGATTATTTTTATAGGCCTGTTGTTTGGAAGGATAATTTTTCTTTACGGAGGGGACAGAACAAATGTTTCAGCACTTATCACAAATCCGACCTTATTTGATGGAAGGATTGTACAGGTTGAAGGAGAACTTGTGGGTGATATTATCGAGGGTAGTGATGGATTTTGGGTAAATCTCCTTGATTCTGAATCTGCAATTGGTATATGGTGCCCAGTAGTAGAAAAGGCGAAAATCAGGTTTCTTGGAAGGTACGAGGTGCAGGGTGATTATGTTAGAATAACAGGTGTATTCCACAGACAATGTGGTCAGCATGCCGGAGATATTGATATACATGCAAACTCAGTAGATGTTTTACAACAAGGGTATGAAGTACCTGAAGAAATTCCGCTTGAAAAGGCATTTTTCGCAATTTTTCTCGGGATTGTCAGCCTTGCTGCTATTGGTATTCTTCAAGTTTTGAGCCGCAGAGAAACCCATCCGAATGGTTAAAAATTTTTGTCCTTACAATTTTCCCTATTATATCTTCAGTACCTTCCAATATTACAGGAAAATCCTGTATATTTCTTCCAATAAAATGGTTTTGTTTTTTTATGCTTTTTCTCTCAATAAAAACCTCACATGTTTTCCCTGAGAATGATTGCATAATTTCATTGCTTATTTTTTTCTGTGTCTCAAGTAAGGTTCTATGCCTGTGTTCTTTTTCTTCTTTTGATACATTATCCTTCAACAGGTATGCCTTTGTGCCAGGCCTTGGTGAATACTTAAAGATATAAAGTTCACTGAATCTTACTTTTTCAACAATTTTTAGTGTTTCATTGAAATCTGAATCTGTTTCTTCAGGGAATCCTAAAAGAATATCAGATGTAATAGAAATATCAGGCATTAAATTTCTTGCCATTTCAACAACATTGAGAAATTTTTCCACAGTATATTTTCTGTTCATATTTCTTAAGATTTTGTTTGACCCGCTTTGCAAAGGAATGTGGAGTCGTCTTATAACATTTTGGTTTTCGGCCATAATCTGTAAAATTTTTTTGCTTGTGTCCTCTGGGTGAGAGGTTAAAAATCCTACTCTTAATAATCCATTAATCTTACAGACATCAGAAAGTAAATCTCCAAAATCACACTTGTTCTTAAAATCCTTACCATACTCGTTCACATTTTGACCGAGTAAAACCACATATCTTACTCCTCTATTTACTGAACTTTTAATTTCTTTAAGAATTTTTTGTGGATCTTTACTTTGCAATCTACCTCTTGCCATTGGCACAACACAATATGAGCAAAAATTATTACATCCCTTTGTTATTGGTATCATCATTGATGTTTCTTCATTTGATTCTACCAGTTCCATAAAGGGCGAGCTGTTTTCGCCTGTTAAAACCATTTTTTTAGTGATGGGGTTTTCAAGGATTTGTGGAATATATGAGATATGGTTTGGACCACAGACAACATCTATAAAAGGAAATCTTTTCAGAATTTCTTCTCCATACAGGTTTGCAGTACAGCCAAGCAAACATAAAACTGTACCCTTTTTTTTGAGATGTTTGTAACTTGAAAGGAAAGACAGTACCCTATTTTCTGCTTTTTGCCTTATACTGCAACTTATTGCAAGAAGGGCACTTGCTTCTTCAGGATTTTCTGTTTCCTTCCATCCTGAACCTACAAGGGCTCTTCGCAACCTCTCGGCATCAGCAAAATTCATCTGACATCCATACACCCTAATAAAGAATGTTTTTATCATACAGGTTGACTACTGCTTTGAGGTAAGTTCTTTTATTAGCACAGACAAAGATGCAACAAAAAGGCCTACCCAGGAGAAAAAATTAACAAGTACTTTTATTCCAAAATCAATATGGGCTATTTTGAGTTCGATATCAACCGGTGCAAATCCAGCCAAATAGCCCTGTGTAAAAATTTGAAATCCTGCATATCTTATAGGTAAAATAAGTCGTAATATTTCACCACAGGTACTGCCTATAAGAAATCCGAGTACTAAAATTAGAATATACACAAAATATTTCATAAAGATATTTTACCTTTTATAGGATGAAGGTCAAAAGCAGGGATTGATAAAATCAGGTATATGTGGTTATATATAGGACGAAAATTTTCCACTATAAGAAAACCAATGGCAAACTCAAACTTATTAAGTACTATTAGATCTCTTAAAAACCGTAATTATCGGCTTTTTTTCTTTGGAAATGGCCTTTCTCTTATTGGTACCTGGATGCAATCAGTAACTGTTGGCTGGCTTGTATATAAATTGAGTAATTCATCATATATACTGGGTGTTGCAGGTGCGCTCGGAACCTTGCCTGTAATGCTATTTTCGCTGTTTGGTGGATATGTCGCGGATAGAGCAAACAGATTTAGAATTCTTCTTATTACACAATCTTTTGCAATGGTCCAGGCATTCTTACTTGCGATATTAACCCTTACAGGTATAGTCAGGGTTAGTCATATACTGGTTCTTTCATTTGTACTCGGTGCAATTAATGCATTTGATATTCCGGCAAGGCAATCATTTGTTGTTAATGTTGTAGAAAAAAAGGAAGATTTACCAAATGCAATTGCCCTTAATTCTTTTCTCGTCAATGGTACAAAATTAATTGGTCCGTCTCTTGCTGGGATTTTTATTGCTGCTGTGGGCGAGGGTATATGTTTTCTCATCAATGCAATTAGTTATACTGCAGTAATTGCAGCACTTTTAATGATGAATGTTTCATATACAACGACAAATAACTCTAATATGGACAGGGAGAGTATTGTAAAGAAATTACGAGAGGGTATTGGATATGTTAAAAATTTTACTCCAATTCGTACAGTTGTTTTATATGTTGCATACTTTAGTATATTTGGGATGTTCTATGGTGTGTTGATGCCTGTTTTTGCAAAGGAAATTTTCCATGGAGATGCAATAACACTGGGTTTTCTTGTTGGTAGTGGAGGTGTTGGCGCAATTATCGGGGCAATATATCTTGCTTCAAGACCTGTTCATAAAGGTCTTGGCAAACTTATACACATAGCAGGAATTTTTTTCGGCATTGCACTTATTCTATTTTCATACTGTAGAAACCTCTGGGTAGGACTTGTGCTTCTTGTAATAGTCGGGACCTGTATGGTGTTGCAACTTGTTACAGCAAATATTATATTACAGACCCTTGTTCCTGATGAAAAACGGGGCAGGGTTATGAGTTTTCATACCCTTGCTTTTACAGGCACGCAACCTATTAGTTCATATATTGCAGGGGTCCTCGGGAATGCAATCGGGGTACAAAAAGCATCTCTTATTGGGGGAATTTTGTGCATTGCCGGGAGTATTGTTTTCAGAAAACAATATCTTTCCTTCTTAAAAAATCTGCAGAAAACTGAACAGTGTAACCTTATAAATCGAATTTTTATTGGGTAGATTTTTAGGAAGATATTCAATGCGAAATGAGAAAAACGTAGTGATGGATTTTAGTCCTGTATCCTTTTATAACATCATAAATATATTATTTCCCTTTATTTGTAAAAGAAGTTGGGGTGGATTTTTCCCTTTGTGATGGTACCTGTGAAACTAAAGATGGTATTTATTGGTGATTGGCATCCTTCTATCTTTGCCGAATGATCGGGGTGTAATTTTTATGCCTGGTGGTGCCTGTCGTCTTTTATATTCGCTTCTGTCGACCATTTTTACTATTTTTCTAACAATCTGTTCGTCAAAACCGGTTTTTATTATTGCATCAATACTCTTATCTTCTTCAACGTACATCTTCAAGATTTTATCGAGGATATCATAATCCGGTAGTGTATCTGAATCCTTTTGATTTGGTCTGAGTTCAGCAGTTGGTTCTCTTAAAAGGATATTTTCTGGAATAACATTGTCTATGGAATTTCTGTATCTTGCTATCCTGTAAACAAGTGTTTTGGGAACATCCTTTATAACAGCAAATCCACCAGCCATATCACCATATAATGTTGCATAACCTGTGCTCATTTCTGACTTATTTCCAGTTGTCAGCACAAGGTACCCAAATTTATTGGAGAGAGCCATAAGAATATTTCCCCTTATCCTTGCCTGAAGATTTTCCTCTGTAATATCAACAATTGTTCCACTGAAATATTGATTCAGTGCATTCAGGTATGCAACAAAAATTTCCTCAATAGGGATAACGAGAAATTGTATACCAAGATTTTCTGCGAGTTTTTTTGCATCTATTTCTGACTGGTTAGAGGAATATCTTCCTGGCATAAATACTCCAACAACCCTTTCTTTGCCAAGAGCATCTACAGCGAGAGCAGCAACAATCGCAGAATCAACTCCTCCGCTTAGTCCAATAACAACCTTTTTAAAGTTATTTTTTTCAACATAATCAGTAAGTCCGAGAAGAAGCGCTTTATACACCTCTTCTTCAGGTGGAAGAGGTTTTGAGATTATTGTCTGAATGTTTTTTTTCTCTTTTCCTTCGATTATAAAATGCGAAGGATTTTTGAATTTTCTTGCTTTAACCTGGATATCTGTAATAAGAATCTGTTCCTTAAATGCTTCTGCTCTCGAGATGATTTTGCCATCTGGCGAAACAGCAAAACTCTGACCATCAAAAACAAGTTCATCCTGTCCACCAACAAGGTTTGTATAAACAAGGAAGAGGTTGTTTTTTTTCGCCACAGTGGTTGCAATCTTTTCTCTTTCTTTAATTTTTCCCATATGATAGGGTGATGCATTGATATTAAAAATTATTGATGCCCCTGATTTTGTTTGTTTTACTGTTGGGCCATTATCATGCCATATATCCTCGCAGATACTTATTCCAAAAATACATCCTTTGTGTTCGATTGAAATCCGGAATACAGGGCTTTCACTTCCAGGTGTAAAGTATCTCATCTCATCAAAAACACCATAGTTTGGAAGAAGCATCTTATGATAGATTGCTTTTATTTTTTTCTGGTTAACTACAGCCGCAGCATTAAAAAGACAGGTTTTTTCTCTGTTTACAAATCCAATTATAGCAACAATATCACTTATTTGCTCTGCGATATGAGATAGTGTTTCTATACAATCATTTATGAATGACTGTTTTAACAAAAGATCCTCAGGAGGATATCCTGTTATCGCGAGTTCGGGAAAGGCAATTATATCAACACCTGAATCTTTTGCTCTGTTTGTATATTCAAGAATCTTCGCAGCATTTCCCTCGAGGTCCCCAACAGTACAATTAATCTGTGCAGATGCAACCCTTAGGGTAAGATTCTTATTTTCTTTGATGTTATCCATAGTATATAGTATACTTTGTAAGGATATGATAGCAAAATCAAAAGTTTCGAGATGTTGTATAACCTTTTATGTCTCAGCGGGTATTGTGTTCCCATTGTTCTTTAAGGATACAGCAATATCTATATGCAGACAGGCAATCGAAAAATATCTCATTGAACACATTGAAATAATACCCGAGAATTTACCAGATTTTTTCAATAACCCCATACCTGTTTTTGTATCCTTAAAAAAAGGTAATCAGACAAGAGGATGTTCTGGTAGTTTTAAGACAGAAACAGGAACCCTCGCAGGAGACCTTATAAAATTTTCAATTATCTCTGTAGCAGGTGATTATAGATATAGACCCGTGAGTTTAAGTGAGATGAAAGATATCAGGATACAGATAACAATTCCTGATAGCCCAGTTGAAATCCCTTCTCTTTTTTTCTATAATCCTGAAAAAGAAGGGCTTATCATTGAGAAACAGGGAAAGCAGGGTCTTGTTTTACCGAGAGAAGCAAAAACAGCAGAGTATGCATTTAAGATGTGTCTTAGAAATGCAGGTATTAATGATACCAGTGGGATTACAATTTTTAAGTTTAGTGCAAGAATCTTTACAGAGGATGAAAAATGAAAAAGAAAATTCTTTTCCTTTTGGTTTTTATTTTTTCTGTTTCTGGTTTTTGCGACACGATAACAGGAATTATAAAGACAATAGACAATAAACCAATCGCAGACGCTAAAATCAGTGTTTTTGCAATTCCACAAACAGGTGATGTTCCTGTTAAGATATCTGTCTCTAAAAAAGATGGGAGGTTTAGTATTGATGGCCTTGAGACAGGTTATTACAAAGTGGTTGTCGAGAAAAAAGGTTTCTGTAATAATGTCCTCGGAAGAATTCAGGTTAACCAGGCAAAATATGGAATTGTCAACTACGAAATTGTTTTGAACAGGCCAGGCACAATAAGTGGATTTGTTTATAATCCTGAAGGAACACCTGTTGTGGGCGCAAAGATTTTTAAGTCCCGGGATAAATATGTTATTACAAACAAACAGGGGTTTTATAAGATAGATGGCTTAAATCCAGGGAAAACATATATTTATGTTGAAGCACCGGGTTTTGTAAAGGATTATAGAGACATTGATGTTGAAGATGGAAAGGAAACAGCAGGAATAAACTTTAATCTTTCTTATGCAGGAAGTATTAAAGGAGTTATTGTTGATTCTGAAACAGGAAAGCCAATTAAGGATGCAAATGTTTCTTGCTCAGGAGAATCCTATGGTTCAGCAAAAACAGATGCAACCGGCTATTTTTTTATTGACTTCTTAAAACCTGGTTCTTACAGGATAGAGGCCTATAGGCAGGGCTATGAGGCTGGGCGTCCTGAAAAAGGGTTTTATCTTAAACCAAAGGAAACTACTGATATCGGGAAGATGCCCTTAAAACTTAGATCAAAATACTTTTATCTTAATTCGAGAGAATGGCTGTTTACCTCAGAGGAAAAAGTAAAACTATTCTTTAATGCATTCAGGATAGAAAACTTCACGGCTGATATATATGAGGTTGATTTGTTTAATGAAATCAACAGGTCAAAGTCAAAAAATATTCAGATCAGTGAAATCTTAATGAATGCTGATTTAACAGGTAAAAGCCCTGTTTCCAGCAAGAAGTTTGATATTAAGTATCCTACGCCATTAACTGAACTTTATGATAGAAATGTTTCATTAGGACAATTGCCTGAAGGCGCTTATGTTTTTGTTTTGAAGCCAGAAGGTCTTTCTGAACAAAGAGGATGGTTTTTTGTTTCTGATATTGGATTTATTTCAAAAGTGTGTGACGACAGATGTAATATCACAGTATTTTCTACTGTAAAGAACAGTGTTTTGCCTGATGTTTCAGTGTTTGTTTTTGACTATCTGTGGAATCTTAAAACCCAGATTAAAACAGATATCAATGGCCAGGTGGATTTTGATAATGTTAACAGGTTTATTGTTGTAAGTGGAAAGTCGTTTGCAATTTCAGATACTAAATCCTCACGGATGGGAGGGTTTTCTGATATACGAATGATTTATGGTTATACTGATAGACCTGTTTATAGACCAAGCCAGACAGTATATTTTAAGGCAATCCCGAGAATTGATATGGGAGATAAATATTCCACGCCAGATTTTTCCTTATGCAGGATCAATATAAAAGCGCCTGACGACAGTGTTTTTTATGAAACAACAATCATACCAACAAAAACAGGTTCTATATATGGTTCGTATATACTGCCTGATGAACCTCCTCTCGGGATTTACAGGATTGAATTTATAACTGAGGGCAAGGATCAACTGAGTGGCTCTTGTAATTTTAAGGTTCTCGAATACAGGAAGCCAGAATTTTCCATTGAGATTAAAACAAATAAAAATATGTATCTGCCAGGTGAAAAAATCAAGGCCTCATTTACAGCAAAATACTATTTTGGCACCCCTGTAAAGAATACAGATGTATTATGGTCTGTTTATTCAAAACAAATGTGGGACTACGAGTATGAAGATGAATGGGAAGAAGATTATGAATATGGTGGTTGGTGGAAAGGAGGTCTTGTTTGTTCTGGAAAGGCAAAGACAGATGAAAATGGCATTGCCTTTATTGAAATTCCAACAAAGTCCTCCTATGACCAGAAGCAAACATTTACAATTGAAGTTAAGATGACAGATGAAAGCAGAAGAGAAATAACCCAGAGTGCAAAGGTTATTGTTGTGCCTGGCAGTTTTGAGATATTGATAAAAATACCAAAATATATCTATACACCAGAAGAAGAAATTCCTGTTGTACTTTCGATAAAGCCCTATGAAGGCCAAAAAATCAGTGGTAAAAAACAATTGAAAATTATGGTGAGTCAGGAAACATACGATCAGAAAAAGAGAAGGTGGAATTTCAAAGAAATTTTTTCAAAGAATCTTATTGTGGATAAAGAGGAAACAACTGTTAACATTAAACCAGGTGTTAACGGATATATCAGGATTGATGCCCAGGGAATAGATCAGTATAACAATATTATCACGGCTACAAGATATGTGTGGGTAACAAGCAGGGATTATTATTCTTCGTGGTATGGGAAAAAAGAACTTGAAATTGTCTCTGACAAAATAAGATACAATCCTGGTGAGATTGCAAAGGTTCTTGTTAATTCCTCTTACAGAGATTTAACCCTTCTTTATACAATTGAAGGTAATAAAATTTTCGAAAATAAGGTTATCAAGATGAATGGAAACTCTGTTTTGCTTGAAATTCCCATAAAAGAAGAATATAAACCGAATATTTATGTCACAGTTTGTTCAGTAAAAAACAAAAACCTTTTATACTCGAGTAAATCCCTTGGTGTATCCTGTGATGATAGGTTTCTTAATGTTGAGGTAACCTCTGACAGAGAAAAATATAGACCAGCAGAAAAAGGAGAATATCTGGTTAAGATAACAGACAATACTGGAAAACCTGTTTCTGCTGAATTTTCACTTAGTGTTGTTGATGAAGCAATATATGCTATTTCAAATGAACTTGTTCAAAAGATAGAGGACTTTTTCTATGGCTCAAAAAGGAACAGGGTTGGGACCAGTTATTCTTTTTATCGCTGGTACTATGGTGGTGCTGGTAAAGATTTTGCGCAACAGGATATCAGAAGGAATTTTAAGGATACTGCGTTCTGGCTGCCTTTTGCCTATACAGATGAAAATGGTATTGCAAAAATTCAGGTGGAATTTCCGGATAATCTTACAACCTGGAGATCTACAATCCGTGCAATTACCTCTGATACAAAGGTTGGTACAGGTAAAAACAGTGTTATAACAGCAAAGCCTCTTATGGCTAATCTTATAACACCAAGATTTCTTGTTGAGGATGATCGTCTTTTGATTTCTGGCGTTATACATAACTATACAGGTAATCATCAGAAAATATATACAAAACTTCACGCAGATGGGCTTGATATTCTTGATGAACCAGAAAAAACAATTGAACTTGATTCTAATAAATCAACGAGGGTTGACTGGAAGGTAAAGGTAAATTCAGTCAACCAGGCAACCATCACACTTTATGCAAATTGTCCTGCTGCTTCTGATGGTATGGAACTTAATATACCTGTGTTTTTATATGGTTCTGATGAAAGATATGTATTTGCAGGTCAGTGCTCGGATACAAGAACTGATACATTCTATGTGCCGGTTGGCACAATTCCTGCCTCAGTAGATATAAAATCATATATCTATCCTTCTCTTGTTTCTGGTATGTTTACATCTCTCGATAAACTTGCAAAATATCCCTATGGATGTATTGAGCAGACCCTCAGTGGTTTTCTTCCTGCTATTGGGGTTGCAGATGCTCTTACAAAAATCAAAAAAGAGGATTTGTATTTTCTTGCATCTGATAGAGCAAGATTTGAAGAAATGCTGAAAAACCTGCCTAAAAAGGTAAGCGATGGTCTGATTAAACTTTATAATTATCAGAATGATGATGGTGGTTGGGGATGGTGGCAAAATGATGCAAGCAGTTCATACACAACCGGCTATGTTATGTTTGGACTGTCTTATGCAAAAAAGTCAGGGTATCTTATAAATGAAGACAGGTTTCAAAGAGGGAAAACATGTCTTAAAAATATGATTATGTCTGTAAATGACTATAATCAAAAGGCATTTATGCTTTATGCTCTTACATACTCTGGTGAAAAAAATTCAGAAATTATTGAGGATGTTTATAAAAACAGAGATAAACTTGCCCCGTATACAATGGCTCAATTATGCCTTGTTTTGAAGGAGGTTAAAGACCCGAGAGCAAAAGATGTTCTTGAAGAACTTTGCAGTAAACTTATTAAACCAACTCCATATCTGCATTACTGGCTTGCTGAAGATGGGAATTATTCCTGGATCCATCATAATATTGAAACAACTGCATGGGGATTGCGCGCAATACTGGCAATTGATCCAGAAAGAAAAGAAATTCCTGGTATTTTAAGGTATCTCGTTATGAAAAGACAGGGTGGTCTATGGACATCAACAAAAGATACTGCAATATGTCTTTTTGCTTTTACTGATTACCTAAAACTTATTGATGAATTATCCCCTGATTATACTGTTTTGCTTTCTATGAATGAAAAGATTGTTGCTGAAGAAAAAATCGATAGAGAAAGTATCAAAAAATTTGTTACAACCATTGATACAAAACCAGAAAACCTTGTTAAGGGAGAAGTAAACTCAATAAGCATAGAGAAAAAAGGTGAGGGGAATCTTTATTATTCCCATGTGATTAAATTTTCTGTAAAGGATGTTTCTATTCCTGCTTTTGATGGAGGTTTCAAGGTATCAAGAAGGTACACTGAAATAGAACCAAGGGAAATAACCACCCCGGATGGCCACAAAACCAATGTTTATGATGATATTAACAGACCTATAAAAAGTAATGAAAAAATAAGGGTTGAAATAAAAATTTCAGGCAGTGAGAAATATGAATATATAATGATAGAAGATCCAATTCCATCTGGATGCGAGGTTGCAAATGAATCCCAGCAGGATTGGTGGTATTGCAGGAAAGAAGTCAGGGATGAAAAGATTGCATTTTTTACAACTGTCTGGGGAGAAAGGGAAAAAACCATTGTGTATTACTTAAGAGCAGAAACACCTGGTTCATATCATATTCTTCAAACAAAAGCACAGTTGATGTATTTACCTGAGGTGTGGGGCAGTTCTGCAGGTAATACCCTGATAATAGAATAGACAATGATAAAGATATTCAGGAAAACAATCTTCCTTTTGATTTTGCTGAATGCTGTTTGTTTTGCAGATGAGTTTAAGTATAAATGGTCCTCTTATACAACATATTTCAGACAGGATATTGATGAAAGAGATAACAATATAAAGGTTGCAGCAAGATATCTTGACGGTAAGATTCTTATCCCAAAGATTATATTCTCGTTCAATGACGAGGTCACAGATAAAATTTCAGAAGATGAACTTGGCACAGCATCTACTATTGTTGGTGATAAAAGAGTTCTGGGCATTGGAGGTGGATTGTGTCAGGTTTCCTCAACCCTTTATGCAGCAGCACTCTACGCAGGACTTTCCATAGTCGAAAGAAAATCACATTCAGAATTGATTTCCTATATTCCACCAGGCCTCGATGCAACGGTTTCTATGAATGATGGTGTTGACCTGAAATTTTATAATCCCTATGGCTGCAATCTTATAATAAAAGCCAGTGTTGAAGGTGGCAGCCTTACTGTGGCAATATACGGCACAAAACCCAGAGTGCGCGATATAAAAATTCTTGTTTCAAAGCCAGTCAAAAAAGAACAATTTCTTTACACAACAACAACAAGAACTGTTTTGTCCTCTGGCAAGGAACTTTTTTCTGAAATTGTTTCAATGGACAAATATCTAACACAATAAGTGTTCTCAATGAAGTCAATCAAGAAAAGCGGAAAATATAGTGAGCACCTTCAGGTTTCTTCTTCCTTGGCAAAGGGAGACGCGAGAGGGATTTTAATATTAAATAAATTTAATCAGCCCCTATCTGAATCTTTTATGAAGCCATGTAAACCATTCTTCAGGGCTTTCTCTTACATAGTGCTCAATGCGATCATAAAATAACTGAGTATTTACCTGAAAATCATACTCTGCATTATTTGTTTTAATGGTATTGTAAGGACCTTCAATAGAAATTCTATGCCTGAACCCTTGCTTATTACTTATAAAAGCGCCAAACACACAGGCATCATATTTTCTTGCGAACACAGCAGCGCCTGTTGGCGCCTGGACAGTTTTCTTAAAAAACTCAACCTTTGTTCCTTTTCCTGAGTGTTGGTCAATCAGGATACAAAGAGCATTGCCTTTTCTTAACCATTCAGACGACTGATGAATTATATCCCTTGTGTTTGTCTTTTTTATTTCTGGAATTCCTTTTTTCCGCAGTTTTCTGTCAATAAATCTTTCGAGATACTGGTTATTTGTACCTCTTATCAGTATTGTTAGAGGTATTCCTGAATAAACTAAACTTGCTATCATAATAGAAAAATTTCCAATGTGTCCGGTAATAAGAACAACTGGTTTTTTTGCCTCGCATACCTTTTTTAATGACTCTAAATTTCTAAATTCTATGAGTTTCAGAGAATCCTCTGGTTTTAATTTTGTCCACAGCACAAATTCAGTTATAAAAAAGATATTCTTCTTAAGAATTCTTTTTATAAGTAAGGTTCTCTCTCGTGGAGACAGAGAGTTTCCATACGCAGCAATGATATTTTTTCTGATTTTCTTTTTCAATGATATACTCAAACATGAAAGATAGCAGATTACATCTGCCACCCGGGGATAAGCATCGCGCGGAAGCATGCTTAAAATGATAAAAAGCCCATAACAAAAAATATACTCCACAGAGTCAAGTATTCTTTGGGATTTTTTTCTTCTCATAATAATAATTTTACTTCAATATGCGAGTATTTGCTAAAA
>Ga0116190_1000189_pt1 | contig 65590 bp, 67 predicted proteins | sample AD_JPNTR4_MetaG_FD_89808 | JGI IMG/M metagenome (GOLD analysis project Ga0116190, IMG submission 89808) | Active sludge microbial communities of municipal wastewater-treating anaerobic digesters from Japan - AD_JPNTR4_MetaG | ecosystem: Engineered > Bioreactor > Anaerobic > Digestate | place...
AGACCATTGTCAGACACGAAAAAGCTCGCGTCTCCACATATTCTGTATATCGCATCATGGAATTCGACCCATCATGGATTCAGGGTCGCAGCCTTGTGGATGCGATGCCTAAGCGGCCCATTACTGTAGGCAGCTCTATTATTTAAAGCTTGCCTTTGGCGAGCTCTGTCCCGCCTGCAGTATTGGCCTAATGGGCAAGGAGTCTCTCCTATTTATACCTTGTGGCTTTCTCAGGATTCATTTGAGATATTCTCAATTGAATGCGCAGATCAGGCCAGAGGGACGAGCCCTTTTCGGCTTCGAGTTGTGGTCGAGGCCCTTATTTAAGGATTTCGCTATTTAGGACTACACATTATTTAGGACTATACATTATTTAGAACTATACACCATTTTGGAGCACAATTTAGACTGCACCATTCAAAGATTCCAGGCTTTGAAGCCGGCACAAGAGAGTGACTCGGCTCTTCTCCGCTCTGTCTCACCTTCGCTTGAGAACTATCATGACCATATCCATTGGATGCTCTGAACTGCAAGAGAAGTCCTCAATCTCCCTCTCTGCAATCCTGAGGATCTCCTCCCCGGAGAGGGTGCGGTTATTTATGGCTAGATTGATGAGCCTCTCCAGTCCAAACGCCTCACCATCATCGTTCTCGACCTCTACAACCCCATCAGAGTATATGACCATAACATCCCCGGGCTGAATGGGTATGCGCGTCTCCTCCAACTCCACCCGATCGAGCATCCCCAAAGCTATTCCTCCCCCGCCCAGGGTGTCCACCATCCCCCCGGGATCCACAATGAATGGCGGGTTAAATCCGGCATTAACATACTCTAAAGTGTGGTCTGATGGATCAAGTAAAGCATAAAAGCAGGCCAGATTGGTGCCGCGACCATACTGGCTGATTTGAGTGTTCAGATCACTTATAGCATTTGATGGGCCCGATATAATCGGACAGGCACGGATAAGGGCGCGAGACATAATAGCAAGCATGGCCGCCTGAATACCATCTCCTCCCACACCCGCCATGGCCAGGGAGATCCGATCATTCATTCTGGAGATATCATAAAAGTCAAAGCGGTTCGCTCTGGTGGGCTTGTAGAGGGCCTCAATCTCATAGCCCTCCTGCTCAGGAGGAACGGACGAGGCCAAAGCATTCTTGACCTCATCTGCAAAGTTGCTCTGCACGCCCGACTCCCCTCGATTATGGGCAGCTTTATCCAGAGCGGCAGCATAATGATTCAGATCGGAAGCCATGCTGTTGAAGGCCTCTCCCAGCTCTGCCAGCTCTCCTGAGCTCTTCGCCCGGACATCAAAATCACCTCGCGATATCTTCTCCGTCAGTCGGACTAAAGAATCGATGTCTCCCCCAATCCTCCTGCTGAACAGAAAACCTGCAACCAGCACTGCAATGACAGTTATAGCAAAGGCAGAAAGGGCAAAATCCCTCACCTTCCGGGAGGCATCGCTCAACCCCAGGGTAGCACTGCTCGCCACCTCCTTGATGCCGGCATCGATGAACCGGGCAGGCAGGCTCATCTCCTCCGAGGCATAAGCAATTCCCAGGACCCAGCCAGGATTGCTTATGGGAGAGTATGCCACATATCCATCTGCCCTCCCTAAAGCTACAATGGCAGATCCCGGGCTTCCCTTGAGCATCTTCTTTGCCACTGCCCTTACCTCAGGACTGGCGGACATAGAGAGGTTTTCCGAGCTGAATATAATATCCAGGGGCTCATTCGGCTTATTCTTTGGCCGGGCGACTATAAGACCGGTGCTGTCGATAATGAATGGATAGCCTCTGCCTCTCATGGTGGACAGATCTGTGAAGATGAACTTAATTGAGACATCCATTCCCATGATGCCCGCGAACTTGCCCTCCCGGAAGAAAGGGGTGGTGATGGTCATCATCCAGCCTCCTTCATCGTCCTCGAAGGGTTCAGTCCAGATGGTCTTCTTCCTGGATCTGGCCAGCTCGTAATTGGGCGTATCCTTGTAGCTGAATGGGGCGGTGCTCTTCAGAGAGTCATTGCTATAAGGCCAGACAACCAGCACCCCGTCCTCTGTTCCGATGTATGAAAGGGAGAGCACCGGTTCGGTTTCATGCAAGGACTGCATCACCCTTGCCGGTATGCACAGCGATCTTATGGTGGCATCCCTCGCCTCTGATGTGGTGAGATTTGAACTGGTAGGCGCAATCCATACGCCAGGGGGAAGACAGCCATCGCCCTCCGAGAAGCTGCTGGCGCAGTCGGCTACCAGCTCGTTCTGGCGGGTCAGGCGCTCGAAGAACTGGTTATACTGATTGGCCTTGGCAATGGCAAGCTGCACCTGATCGGCCTCATCGGGCATAACCAATAGGGCAGAGCGGTTCAGGGATAAACTGAGCTGCGATATGTTCTCTTGAACATCGCGGGATGCCTGGTTCATCTCAAGGAGCGAGATGATGCCCATGAATAGAAGCGGCAGGAGAGCGAAAGCTGCCAAAATCGCGAGAATCTTGAATCTCAATCCCTTAATGCCGGCTATTCCATCCATTTTTCCTTAAACCAATCTTCGACAGCTCATTTAGCGCTATACCTCTTCATGTATTACCAAATTGCTGAGCCTTGGTTCATTCCCTTTATTATCTTACAGCTTGAAATGAGCAAAGGCATATGTTGAGGTGGATTGATCTGATGGTATAAACTCTTTTCAGCTCGCTTCCCCACCCTTCATCACCCTTCATCCTACTCCCCCTCCTATCAACCTGTCTCGTGGATTCAGACTCGAGGATTCAGACTCCAAAAACTACTTATCTGGATCATCAGATTAAACTCTGTGAATGATCACTATGAGTTCCTCAGACCGCTGGCTCGATTGATGAGGGCACATCAGCGTTTTGAGCGAGCTGTATGGGCCCTCAATGGCATCATAATTTCCATCGCGATCTATGCCCTCATGCAGTCTCTGGGCCTGACCATGCTTATGAAGTTCTACTATCAGGACAGCATAATCCTGGGGGCATTGCCTGCAATCATATCCATAATTTTTGGATTTACTGGGGCCACCCTTCTCAATAGGCGGAGGAAGACCGATATCTTTCCGCTTTTAGGCCCTGTGCTATCTGAGAAGGCCAAAACTGCTTATGACAACAAAGACCTTGATTCTCTGCCCATGCAGAGCCTGGCTGAGGAGATCAAGCTGAGCTTAGCGGGAACAAAGCCCTCTCAGATCCTGGACAGAAGAGAGCTGAGCGGCAGAGCAGTAGCTGCCATCCTCCTCTTTGCTGTGGTCATCCTCCTGGCACAGGGAGGTGTAGTCCAGACTGCTGATCTCCAGTCGATCATTGAGCTGAAGGAGAGAGCGTCCAGCATCTTCCAGGAGGAGAAACCTCAGCCGAGCGCGATTTCAAATGAGAGCCTGAGTGGTAATCTGTTTGGCAATCCCTCCCTCGCCGTCCTGAATGAGAATAAGCTTCCTTTGGTCCTATCTCCTGGAACGGGCGCTGGCTCCATACCCATAAATACCAGACCGGTGCAGAGGGTCTTTCAGCAGTCCCAGGCGGGGGAGGCAGCAGCAGTACCATCAGAGCTATACATTGAGAGCCTTCCGCCAGAGAATAGAGAGATAATAAAGAGGTATTTCACCATCCTCTCCCAGGGTGACTGATGGCCGGATCCTGATGCGATATGCTGCAGAGAATCCTCCTCTGTGCCCGGCATTTCTGCGGCGAGGCCAAGGCCCGCCCATAGAAGACCGCTAAGAACCTATATTCTTTAACTCTTTAGCAGGCATTCAGTCGTTCTCAGCGCAGCGAAATATCCGGGCCAGCAGCTCCTTGCCCTCCTCTGATGAGAACAGCGGCAACTGCCAATCCTGCAAGACCCTTCCCTCGTCGCGATAGATCATTATGCCCCTCCTCTCCCAGGAGGGGGTTTTGGCCAGGTTTGTCCCCCTCTGAAAGAGCATCTCATGGATCTCAGGCTCTCTCATTCCTCGCATCCTCTCCATGGCCTGGGACGGGTCGAGCCCTTCCTCCTGTAACATATAAAATCCATAAGAGAAGACATGGTTTCTCCAGGCCTCGTTCTGCCGTTCAATTAAGTATTCTCTGATCTCCGATCTGCAGAGGGGAATGGTCCGGCAGTCCATTGAGACGGGCCTTCCCATCTGAAGAGAGAGGGCAGCAGATAAAAAGCTCGCAACAAGGGAGTCGATCTTCTCGATTCGCCCACCAAAAGGAGCAGTCAGAAAGGCGAGATTGATCTCATCTGAGAAGGTGAATGCCAGGACCGGGCAGATTCCAGAGTCTTCAAAAAGGCTGCTGGCTGAGGAGGCCATGAAACCGGCAAAGCCTGCATCATAAGGCTTCTTGCATCCTGCCAGGATGTTCTTGAATCCCCGGCCATCCGCCCTTGCCACCAGTGGAGGGCGGGCCCGAAGGCCGGAATAAATCTCCCAGCTAGCCGACTTTTGTCTCAGCCTTTGCATTTCTATTCAGATGCCTGATGATCACTATGTCTCCGACAGCAGTAACCCAGCGATAGGGAATGATTATCCCTTTGCCCTTGCTATCAAAAAGATCCCGGTTGACATCTCCCAAAGCCAGACCGCTTACCACCCCGTTCTCAGGGTCCAGGACGGCATCGTCCACTCTGCCCACAAAGATGCCTTTCTGGGTATAGACATCCTGTTCCAGAAGCGATGTGATCTCAGCGTTCATTATGATCCCATAATAAAATTAGGGTATTGGATATTAACTTTGCTGTTGGCAATAGACCACATAAAGCCCCGTGAGTATGTTCCAGCCACAAAAGCATATATTTGCCTCCATCAGAGCTGCAAGGGGTGAGAGTAATTATGAGAATCGTTGGCATCTGTGGAAGCCCGAGAAAAGCCGGCAACACTGAGTTCTTGCTGAACGAGGCACTGGCTGTTGCCAATGAATATGGTTTCCAGACTGAAAGGCTGCTCTGCTCAGAGCTGGCAGTCGGCTTTTGTAACGATTGTGGAGACTGCAGCAAAGGCAGAGAATGCCCCAAGAGGGATGATATGCCAGAGTTCCTGAGGGCAATGCAAGAGGCAGAGGGCATAATCGTGGCCTCACCCGTCTACTTCGGGAGTGTAACTGCCCAGCTCAAGGCGGTCTTCGACAGGACGATTCCCCTGAGGCGGCAGGACTTCAGGCTGAGGAATAAGGTAGGCTGCGCGATAGCCGTGGGCGGCTCAAGAAATGGCGGCCAGGAGAAGACCCTGGATGCCATTCATGCCTGGATGCACATCCAGGGGATGATAGTGGTGGGTGATGATGCTCATTTCGGGGGCATTGCCGTCCGTCCGGCAGCCGAGGACCGCATCGGCAGAAAGACCGTGGTAGCCAGTGCCAGTAAACTGTGCGATCTGCTGCTCAAGAATAATAAGAGAGAATAGGCGAGAAGTAACTGCTAAGAGAGATTGAGGCCGGAAAGATAGAGATAGTGAAAATAAAGATCGGGAAGACGGAGATAGGGAAGACAGAGATCAGAAAGACAGAGATTGCAAAGACAGAGATCGGGACATTGAGGTCCAATGCAATGGAAAAATCACATAGAGCCCCCGTCCCTGGAGGGGAAGGGCAGAGATATCTGGGCAACAGAGGCCTCATCGCCCTTATTGCATTTCTGAGTGCATTCGTTCCTTTATCGACAGATCTATATCTTCCCGCCCTGCCTGGCATGTCCCGATACTTTCAGGTATCAGCCGAGCAGGTCAATCTTACTCTTATACTCTTCTTTCTCTTCTTTGCCGCCGGAATGCTCTTCTGGGGGCCTCTGAGCGATAGATACGGCCGCCGCCCCATTCTGATCGCCGGCCTTGCCATCTATTCTCTGGCTGGCTTTCTCTGTGCCATCTCCCAGGATATCAGTCAGCTCATCCTCTTTCGCATCCTCCAGGCTGTTGGTGGAAGCTCTGCCTCGGCAGTGGCCATGGCTATGATCAAGGATGTCTATGACAGCCGCAACCGGGAGATGATCCTCGCCTGGGTCTCCTCCATGGTTCTCATCTCCCCCATGGCTGCGCCTGTCCTGGGAGCCCTTCTTTTGGGCATCACATCCTGGAGAGGGATATTTGTGCTTTTAGGAGTCATAGGGCTTATTGCTCTCTCCGGGAGCCTGGCCCTGGTGGAGACGCTAAATACAAGATATACCGGCACATTGGGCCAGTCCATTGGGAGGCTGGCGGTGGTGGCGAAAAATCCCGGTTTCTTATCCCTGCTCATCATATTCTCTTTGCTCAGCTTCTCCTCGATGGCTTTCATCGCCTCATCCTCATACATCTACATAGACGGCTTCGGCCTGAACGAGAAGCTCTTCAGCCTCTACTTTGCCTTCAATGCCCTGGGAATGATTGGAGGGCCCATGCTCTATCTGCGCCTCTCCAGAAGGTTCACCCGCAGTTCGATCATCATCGCCGGCTTCGCCTCAACCTTTCTCGGAGGGCTGCTGATATATCTTCTGGGCAGCCTTCAGCCCTGGATGTTTGCGGCATGCCTTTTTCCGGCGACGATCATGGGAAGCTGCATCCGCACTCCAGGCACAAATCTGATGCTCGAGCAGCAAGAGGAGGACGCCGGCTCTGCCGCTGCTCTTATGAGCTGCTTTGGGATCCTGATGGGCAGCATGGGCATGGGCATCATCTCTTTGGAGTGGTCCAATACCATTCGTATCCTGGGATCGATGAACATCCTGGTGGGGCTGGCTTGCCTGGGGCTGTGGCTTCTTCTCGCAGGGAGGCCGTTTATAAAGCAGATTCCCTGATTCTCTGGAGAGGACGGGTTCACGGCAAAAGGTTTAACTGCTTCCAATATCTGCGAATATGATGAAAACAGCCGGATAAAAGTGGGAGGTATCATGATTGAGATAGACGGCTCCTTTGGAGAAGGCGGAGGCCAGATCGTCAGGACAGCAGTTGCTCTCTCCGCAGTTACCGGCAGACCGGTCCATATAAGCAAGATCAGGAAAAGCCGTCCCAAACCGGGCCTGGCAGCCCAGCATGCTCATGCCATTGCTGCTCTCTCTGACATCTGCCAGGCCAAAAGCTCTGGTGTTGCCCCGGGATCAACTGAGATCAGCTTCTCTCCCGGCGAGATTCAAGGCGGAAGATATGAGATCTCGATTGGGACAGCGGGGAGCATCACCCTCCTCCTGCAATGCCTCCTCCCGGCGCTGCTCCAAGCCGATGAGAGCACTACCCTGTTGGTTCAGGGGGGAACCGATGTGCAGTGGTCTCCAACCATCGATTACTTCTGCAATGTCTTCCTGCCCGCTCTGCAGCGTTTCGGGGCCAGAACAAGCTTGAAGCTGGAGAGGAGGGGATACTACCCCCAGGGCCAGGGAAGGGTGCTCTGTCACATCGAGCCCTCAGAGCTTCAGGCTGCTCATCTGGGCACTGAGGGACTCTCGAAAGATAGCAGCGATCGATCCGAAATGGAGATCAAAGGAGTATCCCACTGCTCAAACCTGCCCGAGCATGTGGCCAGAAGGCAGGCTGATGCTGCAGTTGAGGCTCTGCAACAGGCGGGCTTTAAGGCCCTCATCGCAGAAGAGATCCTCCGCCTGCCCTCGACTGGAAGCGGGATCACCCTCTGGTCGCGATCTTCTGGAGCCTATATCGGAGCCAGCAGTCTGGGCAGGAGAGGTCTTCCGGCAGAGAAGGTGGGCAGGACTGCTGCAGAGGCTCAAATTCAGGAATTGACATCTGGAGCCTCTGTGGATGAACATCTGGCCGATCAACTGGTTCCCTATCTGGCCCTGGCAGCAGGGAGCTACAGCACCCGGAAGATATCCCTGCACACCAGGACCAATATCTGGACTGCAAGCCAATTTCTGGAGAGGAAGATATCGATCTCGCAAGAGGGCATCGCTGGAAAGGAGATCATGATGCTCAGGGCTGAACCATAAGGCTGCTTGAGAGAGAGGACGCGAGTAAATCAGATGGGGAAAGAGAAGCGCTAAGAAAATGAGAAGGCTCAGGCGGAGCCGCAGGCCAGAGCCATATCTATTCAGGATATCTATTCAGGATATCTATTCAGGTAGCCCTCAATGTATTCCCTGATCTTCTCTCCTCTGTAAATCCCGGCATGCCCCTCGCAGAGAAAGTCGGCCTCAAGATCAAGCAGCTTTCTCATGGACCTCCTCCACTCCCTGATATCTGAGCCCCAGGAAGGGGAGAAGGGCCCATGAATGTCCTGGCCGAAGAGAACCCTGCCCTCAGAGGTATCGATATAAACAGAGATGCTTCCGGGAGTGTGTCCTGGGGTATGAAGGAGATTGAAATCCATCTCCCCCAGACGGAGTTGGTTCTGCTCCCCTGAGAGGATGGTGTCCACCTTCACCGGCCGGTAGTTCACCCCGTACATGCTGGCTGCAGTCAGACTATCATTCTCGCCCTCGATGCCTGCCCGGTCCAGTTCATGGGCGATGATCTTGCTGGCATACCTATCCCGCCATAGATGCAGTCCGCCGATATGATCGATATGGCAATGGGTGGCGATGACATACCAGACCTGTGCCGGCTCCAATCCATGGGCTCGAATATTCCTTTCTATCTTATCGTTTCCGTATCCCACGCCGGCATCTATCAGGACCAGACAGCTCTTTGCATCGACAAGATAGACATATGCATCCTCTGGGCGGGAGAGATCCGGTCCCCCCACTGCATAAACCCCATCGCAGATGGTAGTAGCTTTGCTCATTGCACTCTCCTCTTGATTGTAGTCGGATGGTGTGAATCCTTTTTATCGCCTATTCCTCTTCCTTTATCCTCAAGGCTCTCAGCTTTCTGATGCTTAAATAATACTCAATCAGCAGTGCTATTCCTGCCAGGGCGAGGATGGATATGATTATCGTCAGGGCGGCAAGGGCATTCTCCCGGTAGTAGTTTACCTCAATATAGGAGAGCGGGGTGGTGTTATTCCAGGTTAGAGCTTTTTTCCCTCCTACATTTGCGCTCATGTCAGGTGGAGGCCAGGCTATTCCCAGCAAGCGGTCTCCAGTGGTATAGCCCTCCGGAAGGATCACCCTCACGGGGCCTTTCTCCCTGACCGGGATCACAAACTGCTGGCCCTGCGCACTCAGATTATAGACCAGCTTTCCCTTGATGTGCCTTTCAAAGTCCAGGCTATAGATGTAGCTGCCCTGCCGGAATCTGTGGCTGCTGTTTAATTTAACTGTTTTCCCGTATTCATCATAAAGTGTGATATTTTCTACTTTTTCCATTAGAGTGAGATTCACCCGACTGGTATTGACCGGCACTGTCACCGCAGTTGCCGCCTCCCCCAGGCGGTATACTGTGCCATTGAACTCCTCTTCTACAATGCCGTTTATGGATGCAGTGCCATTTATGGATACAGTGCCGTTATGCATTGCGGAGGCATTATGCATAGTAGCGTTATACACAGTGGCATTATATATCGTGACGTTATATATAGAAATGTTATGCATCTCCTCTGCCGGCCCATTGGACTCTGAAGAGCAGGCGGCGGGGGAGAGAATAGCCGCCATCAGGGCTAGCAGAAACAGTATTCCTTTTCTAATGGATTTCTCGTTCATCTTTTAAGGCTGTGAATGTGCTACCGCTTTATCAAATGCTCGCTTGCTCTACTGGGGGAAAAGAGATGAGAGCCTGTGCTTTGCCAACAATAATACTAAAGAATTTTGATACAGTTACACAATGGTAAACGCAATTTTTTCATACATAATATGCGAATACCATATGTTCTTATAATCAGAGAACAATCATACCACAGGTGAGAATATGCACATTCCTGATGGCTATCTCGGGCCTTATACTTACGGTGCATTATGGATAATTATGATCCCCATCTGGATCTATGCGGGAAGGAGGCTGAGCAATGAACTCAGGTCAAAGCAGGTTCCGTTGCTGGCGCTCTCCGCAGCATTTTCCTTTGTGATCATGATGTTCAATGTTCCAATACCCGGCGGAAGCACCGGCCATGCAGTTGGGGCGGCGATAATAGGCATAGTCCTGGGCCCCTGGGCAGCAGTTATTTCAGTGACTGTAGCCCTGGTTTTGCAGGCACTGATATTCGGTGATGGCGGGATAACAGCTATTGCCGCCAATTGCTTCAATATGGCGGTGGTGATGCCCTTCTCTGCCTATTATGTCTACAGGATAGTGAGCGGAAAGACCGATATCACCTCTTCACGCCGGATTATCGCAGCAGCAATAGCCGGGTATATCTCCCTCACTCTGGCCGCAGCCCTGACTGGAGTTATGTTTGGAATTCAGCCCCTTCTTCATCATACTGCGGAAGGAGTTCCCATATACATGCCCTATCCACTGAGTATCACTGTGCCTGCTATGGTTCTGGAACATGCACTCGGATTTTCCATTCTCGAAGCACTGGTCACGGCATTGATATTCGCCTACATTCAAAAGACTGATATCAGTCTGTTATATGGAGAGCCCTCTGGCAGAGAGAGGATAAAAATGAAAGGGGCAAGACCAGTCTAAATAAAAATTAAAAGAAGGATTGAGAAGGTATCAAAAACCTCAATGGGTGATGAAAGGCATGGATAAGGTAACAAGGAATCTGGCCATCGGCCTGGTGGCGCTCATCATTCTCGTACCGCTGGGCCTCCTGGCGGTAGGTGAGACCTTCGGCGAATGGGGAAATGAGGAGCTGAAAGAGAAGTTGGGATATGTGCCTGAGGGATTAGATGAGCTATCATCCCTCTGGAGTGCTCCGATGCCAGATTATGCCCTGCCCAACATGGGTGACTCAATCACATCAGCATCTATGGCCTATATCCTCTCTGCAATAATCGGCGTTGTTATTGGAGGGGGCCTCTTGTATCTGCTGGGAAAGAGGATCGCAAAGAATTAGTATCACAAAAAAGAGCCAGCTTAAAAGAGACAGAAGGAGACGATCCTCAAAGGAGATTATGATACCGGACTGGATGAGAGAGACAGAGACAGCACCCCCCGAGTTTTCCCGGATATCACATGGCAAAAAAGGCTTTGTGGGAAAGACGATAGAGGGGGTGTTCGCCTTCATGGAGGAGGCCTTCGTTTCGGAGGCCAGCTCCCACCAGCCCGGAATCCTGCAGAGCCTGGACCCAAGGGCAAAGCTGATCTCCATTCTGGTCATCGTAATTGCAACCAGCCTGATTGGAGATCTGAAGCTTCTGGTATTCATCTATCTTCTTACTCTGATCTTTGCATATTTGAGCAAGATAAATGTGGTTTTTTTTATCAAACGAGTGTGGCTCTTCATCCCCATTTTCGCTGGAATCATCGCCCTGCCCATGGCATTCAACATCTTCATTCCTGGAGAGCCTCTCATTCACCTGGTATACCTGGAGCCAGGAGCCCACCTGGGGCCATTCTCCCTTCCGGAGTCGATCTACATAACCCGGCAGGGGACGCTGGCGGCTGTTATCTTCACCACGAGGGTAGCAGCGTGCGTCTCAGCGGTGGTGCTATTGTTCATCACCACGCCCAAGCAGCTTCTTTTCAAATCTCTGAGAGCAGTAGGGGTTCCCAAGCTCTATGTTCTCACCCTGGAGATGACCTATCGCTATATCTTTCTTCTGATGGAACTGGTAAGAGAGATGTATATCGCCAAGAAGGCAAGGACCATTCGATCAAGGGGCCTGCTGGATGAACAGAAGTGGGTGGGAGGAAGGATGGGCTACACCCTGGTAAGATCCCTGGATATGAGCGAGAAGGTCCATATGGCCATGGCCTCGCGGGGCTTCACCGGCGAGGTGCATATCATGCAGCAGTTCAGGCTAAGTGCGCGAGACTACATCGCCGGGGTAATAGCCATATCCCTTAGCATTGTACTGGTGCTGATCTCACAGAACATCATCCGGGTATAGTATTTCGTATTTCGGAAGGCAATTATGAGAGGACAATTGAAGAAAGACATTGAGGAAGGGACCGGGAAACGAATGGAGGAAACGACTGGAGCAATGGAGATATGAGGCAAAACAATCCAGATGCCATCTTCGAGTTGAAGAATGTCTCATACTCTTACCTGGGAAAGATCGAGGCCCTCAGGGATATCACTCTTCAAATCCGTCGGGGTGAGCAGGTCACAATAATCGGCTCTAACGGCAGCGGCAAGTCGACGCTCTTGGCCCTCTTGGACGGCCTGATCTATCCGAGCTCCGGCCAATTCTTCGCCTTCAACCACCCAGTGGATGAGAGGCTTTTCGATTCCATCAAGGACAACGAGTTCAGAACCTACTTCCGGACGAAGGTGGGATTTGTATTTCAGAACTCAGACATCCAGCTCTTCTCCTCTACAGTCTTCGAGGAGATCGCATTCGGGCCCTTGCAGATGGAATTATCTCCAGAAGAGGTAAAGGCAAGGGTAGAGGATATCATGGAGATGATGCAGATCTCAAAGCTTCGCGATCGCGCCCCTCATACCTTGAGTGGTGGGGAGAAGAGGAAGGTCTGCATAGCCACCGTCCTGGTGAACAATCCTGATGTGCTGTTGCTGGATGAGCCCTCTGCAGGCCTTGATCCCAGGACCCAGTTGTGGCTGGTGGAGCTGCTGCACGAACTGTCTCATGCTGAAAAGACGGTGATCACCGCCACTCACGACCTGGAGATCATGGAGATGATCAGCAAAAGGTCGATCGTAATGGGCGAGGATCACAGGATCAAATTTGATGACACTCCCAGAAATGTTCTCTCCAATTATGAGCTTCTCATGGACTCGAATCTGGTGCATGAGCATATGCACATTCACGGCAAGACAGTACGTGAGCACCTTCATGGGCACCTTCATGGGCACCTGCATGAGCACGGTGCAGGAGATGCATAGGCCGCATCTTCCAGGATAAAGAAACAAGGAATAAAGAATAGATGGTAGATGGCTGGGGTCCTCTAATCCACTCTTTTTATATCTGGTGGAGCGGACAGGCGCAGCGGGAAGCCCCATCTATAGGATGGTCCCCCTGACTGCGAATCGGGTGGATTGCGACGCAATCGCAACATGATGCAAGCAAAGCCCCAGAAATCCAATTGAGGATGGGAAAAGCGACCCCGATTGCATTTAGAGCAATTTCATCCGCTCTGGATGTAGACCCCGCTTCCCTGCAGTAAAGAGCCAGGAGCATCTCCAATCCTCCTTTCTTCTCCCCGGCAGCACCAGCCGGGTCAGGCTCTCAGCCTCTTTATTGCGCCGGCACTCCGGACAGATCCGGATCCATTCCAGGCCGGCTGCATCCTTCTGAATCTTCTCAGGCAGAACCGACTCAATCCACTCAAGCATGAGCTCTGTAGCATATAGCGATCCGCAGATATTGCAGGCTGCCAGGTCAAAGGAGAGCTCGCAGGGGGGTTCAGCCTCATCCCCAGACACCAGGGAGAGGGCCTTGCTAGGGCACATCTTCACGCACAGATCGCACTCCTCTTTGCAGCTTTTCCAGTGAACTGTCGCCCTTCCGTTAGCTTCGCTTCTGATTATATTCTGGCTGGGACAGACATTAAAGCAAGATCGGCAACCCAGGCACAGGCTGCTGTCAACTCTTATCATCTAACCCCTCTGAAGGCAGCAATTGTCAGAGCAGCACGCGAGCGTGCCATGCTCACTGCCCGATCGAAATCGTCTGACAGGGCCTGAGCCGGACAGGCGTTGATGCAGGCCGGTCCGCCCTCCCGATCCCGGCAGAGGTCGCACTTATGAGCGATCCTATCCGTCCAGACCACACCGAAGGGGCAGGCGAGGGTGCACAGGCCGCACCCGGAGCACTTGCTGGCATCAAAGGCGGTGATCTCTCCATCCTTGTACAGAGCTCCAGTGATGCAGGCGGTGGTGCAGTAAGCCTCCTCGCAGTGGCGGCAGAAGATGGGAATGGCTGCCAGGTCCTCCACATAATGGACATTGATGTGCCCCTGGCCGTCATGCTCCATCTGGCAGGCCGCCTCACAGGTGCGGCAGCCAATGCACCTATCGATATCAATGTAAACCGACATTTTATTCCAGCAGGATATGATGCGCTTTAAATGTATTGATGCAGATCCATCCTCGCCCAGACACAGATATAAATAGCTATAACCCTAATATCATTTTTGTATGGTCGATGTGCTCATCGTTGGTGCCGGCCCGGCAGGCCTATTTGCTGCGCGGGAGCTCGCCCGGTCAGATGCCAGGGTGCTGGTGATCGATCAGGGTAAGGACATCAAGGATCGCGGCTGCCCGATGAAGGATCGAGGCCACTGCTTGCATTGCTTTCCCTGTCAGATAATGTGCGGCCTGGGGGGGGCGGGCGCCTTCTCTGACGGCCTGCTCAACCTCCATCCCTCCATCGGTGGCGACCTGGAGGGCCTGGCGAAGGGCGAGGCCTGGAGGCTGATAGATGAGGTGGACTCGGCATTCCTCAGTTACGGCGCGCCCGGCAAGCTCCTCGAATCGGCTGAGGACGATGAAGAACAGCTCCGGAGAAAAGCAGCAGCCTCAGGTGCTCGTTTTGTGCCCATAAAGCAGCGCCATATGGGAAGCGACAAGACCCCCCAGATCATAGCGGCATTCAAGGAGGATCTGGAGAGGAAGGGGGTTGAATTTCTGCTCGGCTGCCGGGTGGTTGACCTGATAATAGAGGAAGACAGGTGCGCCGGGGTCCGGCTGGCCGATGGCACAGAGAAGAGGGCTTATCGAACTCTGCTCGCCCCGGGCAGGATAGGGGCGCAATGGATCAGCGTTCTTCTGGACAAATACAGTATCAAGGCCAGATTCGGTCCCCTGGATGTGGGGGTCAGGATAGAGGTGCCCTCGATCATAATGGACCCCATCACCCGGATAAATCGGGATCCTAAATTCCATATAGTCACCCGCAGGTACGACGACTTCGTCCGCACCTTCTGCACCAACCCGGGAGGATTTGTGGTCAAGGAAGAGTACCCGGACTTCATCGCCACCAATGGTCACTCCATGATAGTGGAGAAATCTGAGAATACCAACTTCGCCTTTCTGGTACGGCTGGAGCTGACCCATCCAGTGGAGGATACCACTGCTTATGGGATGTCCATAGCCAAGCTGGTCACAACCATCGGCGGGCGCAGGCCGGTGATCCAGAGGCTGGGCGATCTGCATAAGGGCAGGCGGTCGACTGAGGAGAGGATCGCCCGCAATACAGTAGAGAACACCCTTAAGGATGTGACCCCCGGGGACATCTCCATGGCCCTGCCCCACAGGATAGTGATGGATGTCATCGAAGGCCTGGAGATATTAAATCAGATCATCCCCGGCGTCAATGCCGATTCCACCTTGATATATGCCCCGGAGATCAAGTTCTATGCCCGGAGAATCGAGGTGGACGGCAGCTTCCAAAGCTCCCTGAGGGGACTGTATGTAGCTGGAGATGGCGCTGGTCTGTCAAGGGGAATTGTAGCGGCTGCAGCAACGGGAATCCTGGCCGGAAGGGGAATGAAGGAATGATAGCGGGCGAAGAGGAGGATTGGACCGGGCCAGCCAAATCGGTCCCGATCTCCTCCACGCAACTTATCCCGCCCATCAGCCGGAATGCCCGGCCCTCTTCGATCCTGGCAAGGGCCTTATCTGTCTCTTCGTCGAAGCTCCGGCCCCTTGAGGGCTTCCCCAGGCTGTGCAGAAAATCATTAATCCCTTCTAACAGCCAAAAAAGATGCCGATCTATGGTGGATTGCATACTTTGCATGGTACATAACCATGGTTTCTGGCATCCTGAGATCCTGAAAACCAGATCTCATTCTCAGGTTTTATCTTCTTTGCCCACTGGCAGCTGGCATAGTGATATTTATTTGATTTTCTAGATCCTACGAACTTTCCTCCTGATGAACTCGAACCCGGGGAGGGTGCCTTCTCCAAGGAAGTTTTGCTTGATGGGGCAGTATTGGGGGGAGTATTCTGGAGCTGAAATATAGAACTGGAAGAGACAGAGTCCTCTATGCCGCTCTGCTGATTTGATTTTATGCAGATGTGAGATGGAATAAACCCACCCCACCACCGGCCGGGGGTGAATTCATTATCAGATGAATCCAGGATACAGGCATTGCCTGCATCCAGCAGCATCCGGTTGAAGTTTTTCGAAGTATTTACCGATCCATCGGAGTTGGCAATATAGATCACAGCAATCCAGTGAGCACGCTGATCGGAGCCCGTCCGGTTATCCAGATCGAGGAAGATCTTTCTATCCAAAAGCCACTGAGCGGTAAAATCTCTAGCCTGAATTCCTTCTGCGGTATCAATAGCAGGACATTCGATATCCGCCAACTGAACCCTTCCAAGCTCTGAGACATCTATGGTACATCCATCCACAATATTAGTCACAATGCCTGTGGCCTCATCAGGAAGGGCAAATGCCAGTATGGACAACGTTATTGTCAGTATCAGTGCGAATAAGATTATTCTAATTATTTTTAGTTTCATTGACTCCTATATCCTTTTTTTGCAATTGTTATTTTATATATTCTATATCCAGATAGCTTTCTCTGAAGAGCATTTTAATCAGCAGATATGAGCCCAAAGATACTGCTCTGGGCAGGGATCAGCCCTTATATCCCAACTCCCTCGCCCTGGCTAAAGCAAGCTTTGAATCGGCTTTCTGGCCTGCTTTTTTGAGAATGATTCCTTTGTATTTCCAAGCACGCGGGCTCTCGGGATTTATTTCAATGGCCTGATTTATCGCTCCGATCGCCTCCCCAAACCGGCCCATTTTAGATAACGTTATACTTTTATTGATCCAGGCACATATAAATTTTGGATCGATTCCTATGATTTTATCAAAGGCCTGAATGGCCTCAAGATACAATTCGCAATTGGCGAGATCAGCTCCTTTGCAATTCAATTCTCTTTTGGTCTGATCTAAGGTTGCATCTGCTTCTTTGATTTGACCGAGCGATCTGAGGGCTATGCTTTTGTCATACAAAGCATCTATAATTTTTGAATCATTTTTAATAGCTTTATCATAAGCCAAAATAGCCTCATGATATTTGCCTTGAGCATAGAGGGCCAGGCCTTTATTGTACCAGGTCCTAGCATACTTTGGTTTTATCTTCAAGGCGTTATCATAATCTGCAGCAGCTTTATCATATTCACCCAGATCATAAAGAGCCATCCCTTTGTTGTTCCAGGCATCTATAAATTTTGGATCCAGCTCTAAAGCCCTGTTAAAAGCTATAATGGCATCGTTGAGCCGATTCTGCAATTTCAAAACTTTGCCTTTTTCATTCCAGGCCGGAGCAGAGTTGGGATTCAGACCGATGACCTTGTTAAAAGCTTTGATGGCATCATCATATCTACCATTATCACAGAGAAAATGGCCATAACTGAGTAAATCTTTTTCATCTATTAATTCAATGAGCACATCCACAGGAAAGGCTCTTATTCCATTGATCGTTCCCTGGTAATTATATTCTTCCAATTCTTTGAGCTTTTTCTCCGCCCTTGAACCGGATACAAAACTTCCAATACCTGCAAAGATAAAGAAACCGGCTATGATCACAGCAAATTCATCTTTGAGTATTAAGAACGGAGCGATGACTATCAACAAAAAAATTAGGGGGAACATAATGCCACCACGGGCATTGCGTCTTAGTATATCAATGGCGCATTCTATGTGATCGCAGGTCTCATAGGGGTTAGGAGATCTTTTCCATTCCATTCCGCATTTCGTGACATACTTATAAGGGCCATATTCCCCACTGCCCTCACCACGAACGGTTTCATATGATCTAACCTCGCCATCTATTGTACGCAAGATAACTACCATAGGAATTCCGGCAGGTATAATCTATAGCTTAATGTATTTAATGTATTGCTCTGCCTTGCCGGTCACAGAGCAAATTCTTTTCATCTTTCATCAAAATTGGCGTGCCCATAGGCCTAGTATCGCATCGGCCACTCAGTGTTGCAGAAAGATTGGAGCGCCTTCAGCCACAGCCTTCTGCCTCTGCCAAGTAGGGCCTGTTCTCCTTCAGGCAGCAGGCCATCTGGGAGAGGATGGGCAGGATCTCCCTCTCCTCCTTCAGCCTCTGGGCCATCAGCTCCGCCAGGCTGCCCTGTTCTATCCGCTCTCTTATCAAAGGCAGATATATCAGCTCCTCCCTTGTGGCATTCCTCTCTGCCCGGACATAAAGCCTCTCCAGCTCCGGCCTCATGGCCGCCACGCCCCCGGTGATGCCCTCCTCCAGCATAGAATAAAGGTGGCCATCATCCTCCTCCAGCTCCAGCTCAGAGCGAAGGAGGGCCATGATGAAGGCACATACCGCCATATCTGATCGCAGGCACTCCTGCTCATCTATGGCCTTGATCTCCAGGCACCTTCTGGTAAAGCGGACAATCTCCCCTCTGGAGTTAACCCACTCATGGCAGAGGATCTGAGCATTCTGCTCTTTCAGCTCCCGGTAGATATTGCGGTTGATCTGCACATAATCCCGGATTCCCTCCAGCCTCTCGGGAATTATCCCCCTGCAGATCAGTGGGATCCGAGACTGGTTCTCCCGGTAGTAGGCCAACCGGGCGTCCATATAGGAGCTGAGCCTCCCCTCAACAATGGGAGAGGATGCAGATACGGCCACCAGATAGGGCATGAGGGAGCGGATCTTGTTGAACATCCCCACCAGCTCTCTCTCATTCCCATAGGGGATATTGATCTGCAGAGCCTGGATGTTCAGCCAACCATGCTGCTTGATGTCAAAGAGCCTGTCGTATGCCTGGTAGTAGTCCTGCTCATCGTGATCCCAGCAGGTGGTCTGATCCAGTGTCAAAAGGGGATGCATTCCCAGCCCCAGAAATTGATACTCATTCCCCGTCGCCCGGTATAGCTCCTGCAATCCTCGAAAGAGATTCTCCTCCAACTGGATCAGGCCTCCAGGGCTTGCCGGGATGAGCTCTAAAACATGCTTTTGCAGCTCTTTTGAGAGCCGAATCCCCCCGAAGGATATCTCATTTTCCACCCTGCCGCAAATCCTCTCAATGATCCGGTCGGAGATGGCCAAGGGCCGAAAGTGGCTGTCGTTTATGGAATACTCATGCTCTGTTCCCAGAGGAGATCCTGCCGGCAGGGCCCTGTGAATGATGCCCTGAGAGGCTTGAGGAGAGGTTCGCTGGGTGGTCTGATGAGAGGTCTGATGAGAGGTCTGACGTGAGATCTGATGAGAGGTTTGCTGGGTGGTCTGATGTATCGGCATATGCATTCCCTTTCAGCCTCCCAGCGGGATCTCCGCCACCAGGTCGGTCTCAGGCTCATCGATCTTCAGGATCTGTGCCACCTCCTCCTGGGGCACAGCCCTCAGCAGATCCATGATCCTCTCCACAGCAGTGGTGAAGAGAGCATCATATGCCCTCCGGTTGGAGCGCAAAATCCGGACCATGGGGCAGATGCTCTCCTTTTTGAGGAATATCTGCAACATACCTCCATTGACATCAAAGGTGAACGGCCCGGCGACGCAGGTCTCCGGCTTGATCTCATGGATGCTGCACCTTCCGTCCCGGAAGAGCACACAGAATCCATCCTCTCCCAGGCGCAGCCTCTTATATCCGGCGAACTCTACTGCATCCGGACTGACGCCGTTTTCCATGAGGATCTCGATCCGTCTCTGGCTCAGGGGGGGCCTGGCCTCAAAGCAGCAACCCCCAGCCAGATGACATTCATCGCAGGCCCGGCTCAAGGTCCGCTTAAGCTCCTCGTCCATTTAAATATCATCTCTTCGATAAAATGAAATAACCATTTCAGATTCATCCTCCTCGGGACATCCAGCCATCAGGCCTTCGCCGGGGGCCGTCTCCGGGGAGGGGCTGCAGGTATCGCCTGGAGTCTGGCCAGACATGAGATGGGAGATGATCTGTCCGAACATCTCCGGGTAGTGTTCATCCTCACCACCCTCCAGGGAGGGATTATCGTTCACCTCAATGACATAGAGCTTCCCGTTGCTCTCTTTTATATCCACCCCGTACAGGCCTTTGCCGATAGCTGCTGCGGCCTGCTTTCCCAGATCTATGACCTCTGGGGGCACCTGATATGCAGGCACACTCTCCACATCGCAATAGACGATATGGCCGTTGACAGAGGCCTGGATCTTGAAGGTCTCTGAGGGTATGATATACCGGCAGGCGTAAAGCAACTGGCCATTTATCACCCCCACCCGCCAGTCGAACCGGCTCTCGATATACTCCTGAACCACAATCCAATCGGAGAGCTTGAAAAACCTCCTGGCCACCTTCAGGAGCTCTTCTACCTCCGAGACCTTCTCCACCCGCACCGAGAAGGATGTAGAGGGCTCTTTAAGAACCAGAGGGCTTCCCAGCTCCTCGAAGAGCTTCCTGGCCTGCAGCTCATCCAGCTCCTTCTTTCTCAGAAACCTCGTCTTCGGCATGGAGACGTTCTTATTCTGCAGATGCATGTACATGTTTATCTTATCGGCGCAGATCCTGATGGTGGTGGGGTCGTCTATCACCGGCACGCCATACATCTCCGCCATCCTGGCGGCAACGTAGGTGGTGTTCATGGGATCGGTATCGGCACGGATGAAAAGCGCATCCAGCCGGGGAATCTTTTTAATATCCACAGGAAAGATGAACTCGACGGTGTGGCCCATGCTCTCTGCCGTGTCCCGGCACTTCACCAGAGCCATGAGCTGAGAAGAGCTGCTCAATGTCTTCCTATTGACGAAGATTCCAAGTTTACTCAAAGCCTTTCACCTTTTTGTCCAGAAGGTCCTGAAGCATTTCCTTCTCCTCTTTGGATAATTGAGAGTATTTCACCGGCGCCAGAGATGATAGGGTATAGGAGCCGGAACCGTCCTTCACCATGACAATCTCCACCAGCGGCAGCTTGAAGACCTGGTAGATCCTCTCGGCGATCTTTGATACCTTCTCACAGCAGCCTACGCTCCGTCCGAATATGGAGACACATTTGACAATAGTTGAGCTATCAAGGATCTTCTGGCAGCAGAAAGGATACTTTCCGTGATTGGTGATGTGCTTTACCACCCTCTTTGCCTCTTCATTCTCATTCACCAGGAAGTAGTCTGAGGGAGTGGAAAAGTAGTTCAGACCATAGACTATGGCCGGAAGGGGCACGAACTGATAGGATATGGTCCAATCGCAGACAGGGATGCCTGCCAGCTTGGCCTTCTCCAGACAGATGGGGACGATATAGGCGTCTAAAACATCCTTGCTGCTGGGAGTGGTCATGATGCCATCATTCTCATTCTTGACGATGGTATAGTACGGCTCAGTCTTATAGAAGTAGCTCTCATTGACGATGTACTGAGAGCCATCTTCCAATAAAGTATACATTATATCCTTCTTGGGAATCTGATCCCGTCGTTGATTCATTAAATGATCACCGCACGATCTGGGTGGAAGAGAATAGCTTTATGCGACTACGGTGCCGCTCTGGATCGGATGCAACTTCAATCTCTGAAATCTGAAATCCCCAAAATGGGTCTAATTGGCATGTAGTATTTATCTCTGTCGTCCTGCTCTTCCCGGACCGATATCTGGAATTCCCAGTCCAGCTCATAGACCATTTTATTTGTCAGTAAAATGGGGGTTGATCCCCGGAAAGGGGGGAGCATTCGCGAGGATATCCTGAAGGCCAACTCTGGCCGGTTCAAATCTTTTTCTCAAATTTCTCCAATAGATCTATCAGCTCTGCTGCCCCGGTTACTGGCAGCTGGCAGATGTGATCCGAGCAGACATAAGCCGCCGCCTTTCCCTTCACCGGGACCAGCTCTCTGGCGAAGGGAGCCAGCCTGGAGATATCGCTTCCTGAAGCCAAAAGGAGGGCCTTATTGGGCAGGAATCTGCCTCTTATGGCCGCTAGCATCTCATTCATGCCCCCGTCCCCCAGGCTGCCAGCCAGGGCAATATCATATACCGGGCCCAGAGCATAGTCCAGGGCGCACAGGTGCATGCTGTACCCCAGGGGCTGAGCGGAAATGATGGGAAGGGCAGAGCGAACGAGGCGGGCGGCCATCTCCTCGAAGCTCTGAAGGCCGGTGAGATGCGAGAGCCGGAGGAGGTTCAGAAGGGCGATGGAGTTTCCAGATGGCAGAGCGCCATCGTAGTACTCCTTCTTCCTGAGCAGCAGCTTCTCGCCATCATCAGCAGTGAAGAAGAAGCCGCCCTCCTCGCCATCCCAGAAATGCTTTTCCAGAACCTCATTCAAGCGAAGGGCTGCATCCAGATACTTGGCATCAAATACTGCCTCATAAAGCTCGATCAATCCCCAGATGAGGAAGGCATAATCGTCCAGATTGGCAGGGATATCTGCTCCCTCCCGGTAGCGATGCATCAGGCGTCCATCCGCCGTCTGCATCACCTCCAGGAGGAAGTCAGCACCCCTGCTGGCTGCCAGAGCCAGATCGGGATCCTGTAGTGCTCCTGCTGCCCGCGCCAGGGCGGCGATCATCAGACCATTCCAATCGGTGAGGATCTTGTCGTCCTTGAGGGGATGAACCCTCCTCTCCCGGGCGGCAAAGAGCCGGGACCTCATCTCCATCGCCCGGCGGTATAGCTCCTCATCAGGGATCTTGAGGGCGGCGGCGGCATCGGCAAAGCCTGATCTCTGTCTGAGGATGTTTCTTCCCTGCTCGAAGTTTCCCCCCTCGTGGACATCAAATAACCGGATCAATAGACTGAAATCCTCCTCGCCCAGGGATTCTTTGAGCTCCTCTGCACTCCAGGTATAGAATTTGCCCTCCACCCCCTCGCTATCAGCATCCTCTGCCGAGTAGAAGCCTCCCAGGGGCGATGTCATATCCCTCAGGATATACTCCAGGATCTCGCGCACTGTACGGGCGTACTCCTCCTCCCCCGTGGCCTGATAGGCCTCAGTATAGGCCATGGCCAAGAGCGCCTGATCGTAGAGCATCTTCTCGAAGTGGGGGACAAACCACTCCGCATCGGTGGAGTACCTGTGAAAGCCGAAGCCCACATGATCGTAGATGCCTCCCATCCTCATGCCCTGAAGGGTGCTCTTGGCCATCTTCAGGGGCAGTGCGTTCCCGGTCCGCCTCCAGCAGCGCAGGAGAAATAGTATGTGATGGGGAGTGGGAAACTTGGGGGCAGTGCCAAATCCACCATTTTCAGGATCATAGATGGAGGAGAGGGCGCTGTAGCCGCGGGAGAGGAGGGAGGAATCGAATAAAGAGCCCTGGAAGGCATCCTCTGCAGGCCCCCCCTGCCCCTTACTCGCTTTGCCTCTCTGCTTTCCCTTCAGATGATCTACAATGATCTCCGCCGAGGCCAAGAGGCTCTCGCGGTCATTGTCCCACATCTCCTTGATCTGGGGGATAAGCTCCATCAATCCCATCAGGCCTAAGTGCCCTTTCTTTGGGATGTAAGTGGCGACGAAGAAGGGTTTCTTGTCCGGAGTCATGATGACAGTCAACGGCCATCCCCCCCGGCCGCTGACGGCGATGGCTGCTGCCATGTAAATCTGGTCTATATCCGGCCTCTCCTCCCGGTCGACCTTGATGCAGATGAAAGATCGATTCAGGAGGCGGGCAATATCCGGATCCTCAAAGGATTCGTGGGCCATGACATGACACCAGTGGCAGGTGGAGTAGCCCACTGAGAGAAAGATCGGTTTATCCTCCCTCACTGCCGCCTCGAATGCCGCCTCCCCCCAGGGGTACCAGTCCACGGGATTGTAGGCATGCTGCAATAGATAGGGGCTCTTCTCCTCATAAAGGCGGTTTGGCTGGCTGTCGGATCTCAACGGATCTATTCCGGTGCGGGAATCTTCACTCATGGCATCCTCAGATTACTATTTGATGCCATCCTGTATATATGCTGGGTATGCTGGGTATGCCGGGTATGCTGGGTATGCTGGGCTCGTTCAGGCTCTAACTAATATTGTTTGTATTGTTTGTTATAATTGATTTAGATCTAAATTTTTTTCTCCTATATTGCCGTTTGCATCCGAACGACTGGGCCGCACAATACTTAATTTATGTGTTCATTGCTGATAGCATTATCATAATTAATTTTATGAGTATCACTATCATTTCAGTTAATATTAAGATGATATTCCATCCCGATAATCTTCGATATGTTTATATCCTTTTGAGACAAATTGAGCCTTATACTCATTGGAGTATAGGGGTGAATAAGAGATATGAAGGGAGTAACAGTTGCGATAGCTTTAGTCGTAGCTCAATTGCTTTGCTGCATTGCACTGGCCAATCCACCGCTTGTGCCTCCTGTACAGTATGAGCAGTTTTGTGAGAGCCAGAAGGTAACAGGAACTGGTATCATAGATGTCAGCACATCTATTATCGATAAGAAGATCGCTCTCGAATACTACAATACCATGGCAGGAGACGGCGACCTTGAGCTGGACTCTGAGCATGCTTATTCGCAAAATTCCGATAAGCTGAAGAGAAATATAACCTCGGTAAATGGCGGAGACAAGTCCGGCCTGAACATGTATGAGAGGACGAAGATGACCTATGCCGGATCCACTCCGCTCATGGGCGCCAAGTTCCTCAACTCAAAGGCATTCTATGGCGGCATAGGAGCCAATGTCCAGGAGACCTTCGCGGTGACTGAGATGGAGAAGGACCAGACGACATTCTTCTCCTCGACCACGCCATACGATCCCCAGGAGCCGGCAGATCCTCAGTGCGACGACTACTTGAAGCTCCTTCAGGCTTACTATCCTGAGGAGTATGCCAAGTACATGGCCGAATCCAAACACAGCATAACTCCTGAGGAGCTCATAAACCGGTTGAAGAGCGCTGGCAGAGATACCGAGGCCGTCGAGAGGCTGATGACCTCCAAGGATGGGACATATAACCCGGCCCATCTGATCGGCCTGGAGACCAAGAACTCCTTCAATGGTACCTGGGGCACAGATGCCTCATGGCACAGGATATTCTATAAGGACATCAAGGCCCACGAGCTGTTCTCAGGAACATTCGAGGCTGAGAAGCTCATCAAGTTCCATGAGAATCCCGTGCCAGAGAGAGACAGACAGCCCCCCTGTGAAGGCATAGATTGCTAGGCGCCCCCTGGCAATCCCCCTTTTTTTCCTTATCTTATCTGCTCAGTTATGAGATTGCAGCCGGGGATAAGAGAATTCCAGAGCAAAAAATTGTCGGACCGGATAGTATCCCGATCCAATTTCAGCAAGAGCAGACTTTTTTATGCCGGGCCCAGGGGCAGGACCGTCTTCCTGTACACCTCATTCAAGACCTGGGCCAATGCAGCATAGATTGCAGAGAGCCCGCAGATGATGCCCTCATATCCAGCCAGCATGCCGATGAAAGCGCTCCCGGAGTAATCTCTGATCGCCAGCAGGAAGAATAGAATGGTTAGGGTGAAGAATACAACCTGCAGAGCTCTATTGATCCTCAGGGTTCCTATGAACATCACAAAGGTGAAAAGCCCCCACATGAAGAAGTAGGCTGCAAAGGCGATCTTGCTGGTTGCTGTGCCAAGGCCCAGATCGGGCATGAGGATCAATCCAACAAGGGTAAGCCAGAAGAGGCCGTATGATGTGAACGCAGTAGTTCCGAAGGTGTTGTTCTTCTTCCACTCCATTATTCCGGCGATGATCTGGGCCATGCCGCCATAGAATATTCCCATGGCCAGGATCATAGTATTGAGCTCATAGTATCCAGCATTGTGAATGTTCAGCAGTACAGTGGTCATGCCGAAGCCCAGCAGGCCTAGAGGAGCTGGGTTGGCTGTGCTATCGATCAGTCGCAGCGAGCTTGCTGCTCCTTTCTTGATATCCTCCGTATTCTTTCCCTCCTGAATTCTTGATTTAGCCATTGACCTATTCCCGAATATGGCTCTTCGCTTGTTTTCTATGGACGAGCCTGAGATGCTATTCTCTTTCCCCTTGTGCCTTCGTATCTCTGTGGTGAAATCGTATCTTGGGCCTCATCACAAAGGGGTAAGGGCACAGGGAAAAAGCCTCTCTGCCGCAGATCGCCCATACAATTCAGCGAAGGGCCCAAAATATTAATCTTTTTCCTAAAAAATATCAATTGATAATAGTGCTAAACGATAAATTCCAACCACACAAAGGTATTTTTTTGATAACCTAATGATCGATATCAAAGTCCGCTGAAGTGGATATTCTATTAAAAGTATTTAATTTACTGAAGAGGACTGCTGCGGGTGAAGATATATTTTCATTTTTATGTTCTGGTATATTTTTATCTCTCTTCTTTATCAATTCAGCAGAGAAATCAAAGCTAAAATACTTTAGGATGAAATTCCTGTGGCCATATACAGTAAAATTTATATATGATGCATGATAAGGTATATTAAGGATCCGGGGTTCGGATAAAAAGGACTTTTTAAGTCATCCATCCCCTCAAGATGAATGCCCCCGGATCCTCCCCTCGAATTATGCAGATGTGACCATCATGATCGAGATCGATACAAACAATCCGGCAGAAGCAATAGATATCACATCAAGGGTGCAGGCAGCTCTGCGTGAAGAGGGAATCGAAGATGGCATCGCCTTTATCTTCACCCTGCATACCACCACCGGCTTGGCGGTAAATGAGGCCGATCCCTCCCTTATAAGTGACATACTGAACCTTCTGGAGAGGCTGGTCCCAAAGAGGGGGCAGTATCTTCATGATCGTGATGAGGGGAATGCTCATGCCCACCTGCGGGCAATGCTCACCGGCAATAGCGTAACTGTTCCACTCTCAGAGGGCAGGCTGAAATTGGGAACCTGGCAGAGGATTCTCTTCTTCGAGTTTGATGGCCCGAGGAGGGGAAGGAGGATTTATATAAAGACCATCCCCAGCACAGTAAATAAAAAATAAATATTATAAAAATATTGGAATGATTATCCCATCAGATAGGCGTCCCCGAGTTCATTGTCAGCTCCTTGAATGCCGCCATGAGCTTCTTTGTTATCGGCCCGGGCTTGCCGCTGCCTATGACCCGGCCATCGATCTTGGTGACGGGAGCAATCTCTGCGGCAGTGCCAGTGACGAAGACCTCATCTCCGGTGTAAAGATCGAAGAGCCCCAGATCGGTCTGGATGACCTCCAGCCCGTTCTTCAATGCCAGCTCTATGGCCGCCTCTCTGGTTATCCCCTTCAGGTTGTTGAGGGTATGGGGGGTGTAGACCTTGTTGTTCTTTATGACAAATATATTGTCTCCGCTCCCCTCTGAGATTCTGCCCTGAGAGTCGAGGATGATGGCCTCATTTCCCCCTTTGACATTGGCCTCGATCTTGGCCAGGATGTTGTTCAGGTAATTGAGGCTCTTGATATTCGGGGGCAGAGCATCAGGGGCATTCCTGCGAACAGAGACACTGATGGCGGTCAGGCCGACCTCATACAGATTTCCGTACATCGCCCCCCACTCAACAGCAATTATGATAACCGTGGGCTTCTTGCATTTCAGGGGATCCAGCCCGAGGTCACCATATCCTCTGGAGACTATGGGGCGGACGTAAGCATCGCGCAGGTTGTTCTTGCGCAGGGTCTCTCTGATCGCCAGGGCCATCTCCTCCTGGCTCAGAGGAATGGAGAGCATGATCGCCTGAGCAGAGTCAAATAACCGCCGGACATGATCCTCCAGCCGGAAGACCCTTCCCTCATAGGCTCTTATGCCCTCGAAGACCCCATCCCCATACAGAAACCCGTGATCGAAGACAGAGACCGCAGCCCTTTCCGCCGGAACAAACTCGCCATCAAGATAAATAAGATTCATAGAAGATCTTGTATCAGCATCATTACCAAGGATATATGCATTTTGATCGATGGATTTATTAGAGAAGGAGGGAAGCTAGGTGCCTACTCTTTACTCTTCACGGGGTCTGAAGCTGATGGCAAAACTTGGTTTCGTTGTCTCGGAGTTCAATAGGGACATCACCTATCAGATGGAGCTTTTGGGCAGGGAGCACGCCCAGTTCCTGGGAGCAGATGTCGCGGCGGTGGTTTATGTCCCTGGGGTTTTTGACATGCCGATAGCGGCAAAAAAGATGCTCAGTCGCGAGGATATCGATGCCGTGGTGACAATCGGCTGCGTGATACAGGGGGATACTGCCCATGACGAGGTTGTGGCCAATCATGCCGCTCGCAAGCTGATGGATCTCTCTTTGGAATTCAACAAGCCCGTGACACTGGGCATCACCGGCCCCAAGATGTCCCGGCCGGATGCACAAAAGAGGGTCGACTACTCCAAAAGAGCTGTCGAGGCAGCAGTCAAGCTCCTGCAAAGGCTCGGCGGGGATTAGATCATGGTCTCCGCGCGATTGGCCTCCATTCAGGAATCAACCACTCTGAAGATCTCAGCCATGGCCAAGAAGCTCACTGCCAGCGGCCTGGATATCATTGATATGGGGGTTGGCGAGCCGGACTTCGATACCCCCAAGCATATCGTCGAGGCGGGATGCAACTCCATCCGTATGGGTGAGACCCACTATGCGCCAACTGCTGGGATTCCCGAGCTGCGCCAGACGATAGCTGAAAAGCTCTCCCGAGAGAACCGGGTCCCTGCCGGGGCAGAGGATGTGATAGTGACGCCGGGGGCGAAGATGGCCGTCTTTGCCGCCGTCCAGGCCCTCTTGCAGGAGGGCGATGAGTGCATATTGATAGGTCCCTCCTGGGTGAGCTATGAGCCCAGTGTGGCCTTCGCCGGCGGCTCAGTGCTCTGGGGCAAGGTGGATGAGAATTTCATGCCCCAGGATATCGCGGAGGCCATTGGCCCCAGGACCCGGCTGATCATAGTCAACTCTCCCACCAACCCCACCGGAGCGGTCTTTGATCGAGGGGTGCTGGAGGAGATCCGCGACCTGGCAGTGGACCACGATCTGTTTGTGATCTCCGATGAGATATATGAGAAGATAATCTATGATCATGAGCACATAAGCATAGCTTCACTGCCGGGGATGGTGGATCGAACGGTTACCATCAATGGATTCTCCAAGGCCTATGCCATGACCGGCTGGCGTCTGGGCTATCTGACCGGTCCCAAGGAGACTATGAAGTGGGTGATCAGGCTTCTGTCCCATTCAGTCTCCCAGGCCACCACATTCGTTCAGCGGGCAGGGGTTGCCGCCCTTCAGGGGCCGCAGGATGATGTTGAGATGATGGTGGCGGAGTTTCGCGCCCGGCGGGATGTCCTGGTCAGGGGCCTTGAGGAGCTGGGAATTCCCTGCAGCAAACCGGGTGGCGCTTTTTATGTGTTCCCGGATCTCTCCGCCTACGGAGGAGGGGATCTGTTCACAGAGAGATTGCTCAAAGAGGCGCTCATCGCTGCCACACCTGGATCTGCCTTCGGGCCGGGGGGAGCAGATTACGTTCGCCTCTCCTATGCCACCAGCCAGAACCGGATCCATCAGGCTCTGGAGAGGATAGAGAAGATCCTGTGAGATGGATGGATTGCTGATCCCCATGTGCCAGGTAGATTGTCAGGTCAATTCAGGGAAGGGGAACGCCTTCACTCAGTCATCCTGATCTCCTCCGGATTTTTTATCTCGTTCTTTGTCCCTGATCCGAGCATTGATCACCCGGTCCGACCTCTGAAGGGCCTCATGGGTCCCGCCGTAATGAAGGGCTGCTTGCCTCATCGTCTGCTTGAAGCCCTCTGTATCTCCGGAGTCTGCTTTTTCGCACAGCCTCATGCTCTCCGCCACAAAGGCCTGCCGGGCGAGAGCCGCTTTTGGATTCATCTGGATGGATGCATAAAGATCCGGGCTCTGGTCCAGTATTCTGCCCACGAAGTCGATCATGATCTCATAGACTGGTGACATGAACCTCTGCGACCTCTGAACATCAAAGTCCAGGGCCTTCAGAGCCGCCCCAATGCTGATATAGGCGAAGTGGGTCAGCGCCTGTACCACTGCCATGATCTCGTCATGCTCCTCTGCTTCCAGGATCTCGATCTTCGCTCCGTCCGCCTCGAAGAGGGATCTGATCCTCTCCAGCCACACTCCTGTCTTCTTCTCCACCGGGGTGAGGATGACCGTCTGGCCGGAGAGGGAGGGCATGGTGGGCCCGAACATGGGATGGGTACCCAGCACCTCCACCCCCTGGGGAGCATAGGTCTTCATCGCCCTCACCGGCCCGGATTTGACTGAGGTCACATCCATGATCAGACTGCCTGGGCGCATGCGAGGGGCAACCTGACGGATGACATCCACTGTCTTCTCAATAGGAACGCTGATCAAGAGCACATCGCTCCTCTCAACCTCTGCCATCATATCATGGGCATAGTGCACCCCCAGGCGTTCGGCAACCTCCACCCTCCCGCTCGGCCCCCAGACCGCCACCTCCCATCCCTTTTCTCTGAAATAGCGGGCGAACCAGGAGCCGGTCTCGCCCGTCCCCCCCAGTATCAGTATGCGCACCATCCTGCCATCCCCCCGCCCTCAGATCTCATCATCCTCCATTCTCATCCTCCATTCTCATCCCCCGACCTCATCTCTCCTCCTCTTCTCCAGTCTCTCTCTGACTGCTCTCTCCATCACATCCACCGGAGCCCTCCTGCCCGTCCAGATCTCAAAGGCCTCCGCCCCCTGATAGACCAGCATCATCACTCCATCGATAGCCACCGCCCCCGCGGAGCGGGCATCACTGATCAGCTCCGTCTCCCGGTTATAGACGATATCAAAGACGGCATGATGGCTCTTTAAGAGATGGCCATCGATTATCCTCCCCTCTCCCTCTCTCATCCCCACTGAGGTGGCATTGATGATCACATCAGCCTGGCTGACCAGGCGGTCCAGATCGCTCAGGCGGAAGCCCGTGCCCCCCACAGAGGCCGCCAGATCATGCGCCCTCTGCACCTTCCGGTTGGCAATGGAGATCTCAGCCCCCTCCCTGTCCAGGGAATAGGCCAATGCCCTCGCCGCCCCTCCCGCGCCGATTATTAGAACCCGGCTGCCTCTGACTCTGACCCCCGCCCCCTGCAGAGCCAAAAGAGCCCCCCTGCCATCAGTATTATGGCCCTGGATTCTGATTCTATATTCCGCCCCTCCCTCTCCCTTATCTGCGGAGAAGGATATGGTATTGACAGCTCCAATCTCCCTGGCCAGATCATCAACCTCCAAAGATTCCAGGCGCAGCGCCTCCTCCTTGAGAGGGATGGTCAGGTTCAGCCCTCCAAATCCCATAGCAGCCGCGCCGTAGATGGCATCTGCAAGCCTTGGCCGGCTGACACGAAAGGCATGATAGCAGCCTTTTATGCCCAGAGCGCGAAAGGCGGCATTATGCATGGGGGGGGAGAGGCTATGCTCAATTGGATCGCCAAAAACCCCAAAGACCCTCATGATCTCACATTTCCTCATGTTTTCCTATGCCCTCACAATTCAGACTCATGAGACGATCAGCTTTAAAGGACATTCCAAATATGCAGGATATACAAGAGCACCCCCCCGGCCATGGCTCCGAAGGCAGTCGCCACCAGGTTCACCCCATTGTTGCTCAGTGTGCCCCGGCTCTGCAGGGTCGCCCCCAGGAGGCTGTCGAAATTGGTTCCCAGAAATCCGGCTGCTGTCACAATGATGATTCCGATTGGCTCGATCATCCCGGCGGCCGCCGCCAGGATGGCGATGATGAGAGCGCCCAGGAGAGATGCCCCCTCGCCCAGCAGCGTCACCCCCCCATCCACACCAGGCTCTGTCTCCTTCAGAGTGGTTATCATCCTCGGCTTGGAGCGGCTGGTCTCCCCGATCTCGCTGGCCAGGGTATCGCCGTTGGCAGTTGCCACAGAGCCCACGAAAGCATATAAGAGCAGCTCGTATCCATATATCCCGTAGAGGACTGCCATGGCCAGTGGAACCAGGCTGTTGCTGAAGACATTCTTGTAGCCGCGCACTCCCCCATGTGATTGGGCTATCCCCAGCTTTTGCTTTTTAGCATATCCATAACGAGTGAATCCCCCACCCATCAGATAGAAGACCAAAAGGAGTATGAACCAGCTCAGGCCGGCGAAGATTATCACCAGGAAGCCGACTATGGTCTCGCTGATCACAGCCGCTGTGTCCGCTGCTTTGGCCCAGTAGGCACCCACCCCCAAGAGGAGGGCGAAGAGGCAGATGATGAGGATGACTTCAAGCTCGGGGAATGGATAATGGAAGGAGAAGAGCCACATGACCATGGCGGTGCCGAATGGAACGGCAAAGTCCCTCATCCTGGAGGCCTGATTGAGAAACGTGCCGGAAAGCCCGCCCAAGACCGCCAGGAACATGGCGCTCTCTATGGGAATGGTGCCTGCAGAGATCCAGGTCGCGAGGGGATAGCCAAGGGCCACAGTGATGAAAAGATGGACTATGCTGCCTGCCAGGGAGTCAAACCTGCGGTAGCCCAGTTGGGCAAAGGTGGATGCGACAAAGGATATGGCAATAACATACAGAGGAAGATCAACATCCAGTTGAGAGAGGAGGGGTCTGGCGATCAGGAGCAGTCCCAAAGTGGCGGCAAGCAGTCGCACCCCTCTCTCCAGCAGAGCTGCTGCTGCCAGAGGAATCAGCGTCAGCGCCCCAGCATAGGGAAGGAGCAGTGTCAATAGCCCTATGGCCAGCCTGGCGGCATCCTTGCGGTGCATGCAATACAGACCAGTCTCATCGCAAAAATACTTTGCCTATGGAGAACCAGGAGTGGAATTGATATGATCTCTCGCCTTTATGAGCAGCTTTTGGAGATGCGCATATCCAAGGGCACTCTTCCCGGCTGCATCGCCATCGTCCTCAGCTCCGGGGACCTCTTCGAGGAGGGACTCTGCAGGCTCAAGGAGATGATCGAATGGAGCGGATCTATTGGCCTCTCCTCTCTCGTCCTTTATATAAATGACACAGAGCCAGCGCTCTGCCAGAAGATAGCTGATTCTCTGCACAGTTCTCCTGCTCAGATCTCTTTGCACACAGCAGATGAGGATCTGCTCACAGGCCTGGGCGGGAGCCTGAAGGTGGCCGTCTCCCTGGGCTATGGAGGCAAAAGAGAGGTGACAGAGGCATTTCGAGATCTGCTCAGAGAGGTGGAGGAGGGGAGGCTGGATCCTGAACATATCAATGAGGAGGCGATAGAGTCCCGCCTTCGCTTTTCCCAAAAACCTGATCTGGTGATAAGGGCGGGAGGAAAACAGTTGAGCGATTTCATGATCTGGCAGGCGGCCTACTCGGAGCTGTATTTTACTGATGTGAACTGGCCCAGGCTGCGCAAGATCGATTTTCTCCGTGCCATTAGAGATTATCAGGGGCGGGAGAGGCGTTTTGGCCGCTGATCAATCCGATCAAATCCGATCAATCTTGTCGATTCTCCACCGGGCGGGGAATATCCTTTGTGGAGAGGATGCAGAGAAACTGGGCGGGTACCTTCTCCGATATGACGATATCATCGTTTACGGTCATCATCTTCACTCCCTCCCCTCTGGCCAGATCAGCGTCCACCTGAATCACCCGGGGATTTCCGGTGCGATAGCCTGCTACCTCCCAGGCCTTCCCTGGGGTGGTGGAGAGGTGAACATATCTCTGTGAGGCGGACTTAAGGCCGATCTCCAGGATCCTGTCTGCCTCCTCTTCGCTCGCTCCATAATAGAGCAGGGAATGATGGCTTTCTGGGTGGTCCAGCTCTATGTCTATCGAATGGCCGTATCTGGCTCTGATCCTCTGGTTTGAGATCTCATATCTCTGCTTGGGATCGGATTGAGCAAGGGCGAGCACCTGATCTCTGCTGGCCCAACGATGCCTTCTCTGCACCACATCCTCCAGTTTTGAGAGATCAACCCAGCCCTGGGAGTCCATCTCCAGCCCCAGATCATGGGGAAAATGCCTCAGGCCCCCAGCTACCAGTCTGCCCAACTGCTCTGTCTTGGCCTCATCCAGGATGAGCTGGCCAGCCAGGCCGCACTCACAATGCTCTCCCCTGAAAAATCCATGCTGAGGGCAACGTTTGATCATCAATAGGCCTTCTCTGCCAGCATGAAAAGCCTTTCGCTTAAGCAAAGACTCAAATATACCCGTTTGAGATGAAATACTATGCCCGGTTCGAAGGACGTTGAGAGGAGAATATGCCGGATGCTCGATATGGATGAAGAGGAGTTGATGGCCGAGCTGGTTAGGTCTTTTAATTTAGCTGATGACTGCGATGAGAGGATCACAGGCAGCCTGAAGGAGATGATGCAGGAAGTGGACAGGCTTCTATTGAAGATCGATCGGCTGGAAGAGGAAGAGCCCGATATCAATGACTGGGAGCTGTATAAGGAGTGAATGGGCTTGGACGTCCTTCCTGATATTCAAGCCTGCGTGCCAGATTTTCCCTTCAATCTGACCAGAGTGGGCGTCACCGGCGTCAAGAAGCTGATCAAGATCGAGAGGGGAGGCGACGAGAGGCCAGTGGTCCTTATATCCGATTTCGAGGTCTTCGTCGACCTTCCATCCGATCGCAAGGGCGCCAACCTCTCCCGGAACTTCGAGGCCATAGATGAGGTCTTAGAGGATGCTATAAACCGGCCGGTCTATGTGATCGAGGAGTTATGCGGCGAGATCGCCAAGAGGCTCCTTGCCCGGCATGAGTATGCCACCCGGGCAGAGGTGAAGATGAAAAGCGAGTATATCGTTCGCAGACAGACCCCCTTCACCAGGGCCACCTGTCAGGAGGTGGTGGACATATTCGCCGAGGCAGTGGCAAGAGCAGGGCCCGCCGGCTACCTGAGAAAGACTGTGGGAGCAGAGGTCATGGGGATGACTGCCTGTCCCTGTGCCCAGGAGATCATGAAGGAGCAGGCCAGAAGCGAGCTGATAAAGGCCGGCCTCTCTGAAGATGCCACTTCGGACCTCTTGACCCGGCTGCCCATGGCCACCCATAACCAGCGGGGCAGGGGCAGCATCTCGATAGAGGTGCGTGACCGGCGCTGCGTCTCCATCGACAGGATCATCAAGATCATCGAGGAGTCCATGAGCTCCAAGGTCTATGGCCTGCTCAAAAGACCGGATGAGGCACTGGTGGTCAGCCGGGCACACAGCAATCCCAGGTTCGTAGAAGACTGTGTCAGGACCATGGCACAAAAGACAGTGGAGGCTTTCTGCGATCTGCCCGATGACGCCGCAGTGACCCTCAAGCAGATCAATGAGGAGAGCATCCATCAACATAATGCCTTCGCAGAGAGGACTGCCACCATGGGCGAGCTGCGCGCAGAGCTGGCCAGTCTTAAGGTTTAAATGCCTATAAGTTGCTTCAGATCAGATTATATCGATGGATAAATCGATGATGGATAAATCGATGGTTTCAGTTGATTGATATGGATATTGACAAGATCGCCAGTCCCCTCCGCAAGGTTCTACGGGAGAGGGAGATCATCGCCCGCTGCGAGCTATTGCTCCGCACCTATGATATTGTCAGAGCTGCGGATTTGAGCGAGGAGGAGCGAGAGGAGCTGCATAAGACAGTGGGCGAGAGGATAGCTCCTGGAGTCTTCGCCAGCATTATGAGCAAGGAGCCAGCGTTCTTCGATCTGCCCAGGCTTGATACCTTCACCCAGATGGACGGACGGATATTCCATTTTCTGCACACCAAAAAGTACAGCAAGCAGGACTTCGCCGACGCCAACCGCAGATTCCACAACTCGATTCCCGAGCTGAGGAGCATCATGTGCCAGAGCCTGAAGGACCTCCTGGCGGAATTCATGAGCGAGGCGGGATATACCCTGATCTCAGAGGGAGCAGACGAGATGCTCTTCAGTGCGCCCAAGAGAGCGGTCAGGGCCTTTATAACACCGAGCGTGAGGTCGCTGGATATAGATAAGTGTCAGGGAGAAGAGGGAGAGGATGTGGTGGTTCTGGTGCCCAGCGGAGAGAGCCTGGAGCCCTTCGTGAAGTTCTACCGGGAGAGAGGCGCGGCTGCAGAGGAGAGAGATCTTCAGATCTGGGTGACCAATATGGAGAAGGGCAGTATAGATCCATTTGTCGGTTATACCACTGACCTGGACATCTACAACCAGTTTGAAAACCCACGCCTGGCTGAGATGGTGAGGAGCAACTGGCGCCTGAGGTAACAGACGGCCTTCTGTGGTATTGCCGACCTGTGGTATTATCAGCCGCTATGGCAGCAGGGGCCCGGTGGGCAGGGCATATCCTGTCCCGGCCAGTGCATTGAAGAGACGGCTGGTTCACCGGAAATGCTGATTGCTCTTTGGATCAGCTCAAGGTCATACAAATTATTTTCAGATTGGCGGACTGAATATTATTATTATAAACTAAATGCTTTCTAGATACCCATCCCAAAGCAAGTATTAAATAGATTGAACGCCCTAAATTGGTCGAGCAACAGATCTAAAGTTGATCGGGAGTGGGGTACATATGAAGAGAACTATTAAGCATTATCTATATGCATTGGCGGTCTTTCTGATCATCACGAGCACTGCCCCTGCCCTTGTTGGCGATGTGGGCGGAGCTGATCTTTACATTCAGCCGGACCGGAGCCTCTCAGGCGGCGATCAGAAGGGCTATGCGGAAGCACTTGAACCTTCACCATCCTCATCATCAACATCGAAATCGATGTTATATCGGGCGCCCTCGATATCAGGGCCGGTCGAGGACCGGCTGACTGCTGATCAGCTCGGGCTCTCGATCCCTCAGGCGGAGAGCTATGTTCCTGATGAGAGCTTGAGCTTCACATCATATCCGATGCTCATGCCGGCCGCAGGCGGAGCTTATGATGAGCAGGATTTGGCACTGTCTGACTTTCAGGCCGGCTCGGGCCTGGGCAAGACCACCAGCCCGGACCCTCTCCCAGCCGGTCCCTCAGCAAGCTCCGGCGATTGGTATTACCCTGGCCAGGTCAGTTCCTCTAACCGGTTTTATGTTCAGACCCTCTCAGGCCTTGGCACAGTCGCTGGATGCAACTACAGAGGATACCTGCCCCTCTGGGCGGATATAAAATCAAAAGGCAACTTCTTCGTTTATGAGTGGTATCCTGGTGAGTCCGCTCCACTGATCAGATCCTGGGGCTGGTCAGGGCCGGGCTACAAGAAGGGCTGGTTTACGGGAGATGTTCCCGGATGGCATACAATCTGTTATTACTGCGGCCACTGGTCCAACTATGTCTACATATATGTCTATCCATCTATGCTTTCTTCTGCTCCCTCTTCTGCATCATCCACCTATCTGGCAGGAGAAAGGGCGGCAATTGAGCCTCCAATCCCATCCACAGCCTCATCCACAATACCGCCCACAGGTCTATCCACAGTTCCGTCTATGACTGCGCCTTCAAAGACATCCTCATCTCCCTCCGCCGGGCAGCCCGCTATGCAACCGCCCTTGGCCGTCTCCCTGCCTGCCAGGGCTCCCACACCGCCTGACATCTATTCTGAGCAGCTTGCCCTTCCCAATTTCAACCTATATCCTCCAGCCACCAGCCAGACGGGAGAAAGGGGCCATATCGACAGCTCCGCTCAGGGAAGCCTCTCTCCTATCGCCCTCGCCGCATATCCCGTCCAGGGCTATCCGGTGAGATCGGAGGGAAAGGCCTCTTCCGCCATGACCAAGACCACCTTCACTACATCCACTCTGGTCACTGATGGGGTCTATCCCAACTGCCCCTATGTCGATGAGAGCGGCTCCTGTCAGGGTGGCGAATTCCCAGAGGGGCATGCGCCCCCTCATGGATATGCGTCCAAGAGCAGCAAAGCCGTATTCCCAAAACCGTCTCAATGCAGGTGCAATGAGTACTACGTCCTCTCCTGCCAGGGGGTTACAGATACTGTAGCTGGCGTCTACTGCGGGGAGTGGATCCCGCTCTGGTCCAAGATAAGCCGGCCGGGAGAGTACTGGTCCTATGAATGGAAGATCCGCCACAATCCTGCTGGCAAGGGCTGCAATCCTGAGGTGAGAAACTTCGGCTACAAGAATGCTGGCTGGTATCAGACCTGGTTTATGGGAAGCGAGCCGGGCTGGCATATCCTGAGCTACTACTCTAAAGACTGGTCCAATTACATCTACATCTATGTCTGGCCGGCAAAGAGATAAATGCCACCCGGAAGGAATGGGCCTCTTTCTGCTCGCGGTGGCACGGGAGCGAGAATGCTGATCGAAATGCCTGATGGAAGCAGATTGGAATTGGAAGTGAAAGATCATCGCATCGAGGATATACTGAGAGAGCTGCAGATAAACTCAGAGGAGGTAATCGTGGCTAAAAACGGCCAGATAGTGGTGGAGGAGGAGACTGCAGGTGGCCTGGATGTGCTGAAGATAGTGCGAATAGTGCATGGCGGCTAGATTCCCCCGAAATCCTCGGGAAATCCTTAATTAATCCGAGCGATAAGAACCGGGGTGATCTGATGCTGAGCGATGTCGAGAGGGAGAGGTACTCCCGCCAGATCCGCCTCTTTGCTGAGGAAGGTCAGGAGAGGCTCAAGAAAAAAAGGGTCTTCGTAGCAGGAGCAGGCGGATTGGGCTCGATCGTCTCACTGTATCTGGCGGCCCTGGGCTTTGGCAGGATTCGCATAGCGGACTGCGACTCTGTTGAACTGAGCAACCTCAACCGGCAGATCCTTCATAGCAGCTCGGGCCTGGGTCAGAGCAAGGCTCAGTCAGCTCTCAAGGCCCTGAGCGATATCAACCCGGAGGTGGAGGTGGAGGTCCTGCAGGAGAGGATCTCAAAGGGGAGCGTCGACCGGCTCTTGCAGGGCTGTGACATGATCATGGATGCCATGGACAACTTCCCCACCAGGTATCTGCTGAACTGCGCGGCGTTGAAGAGAGATATACCCCTGTTCCACGGCGCCATCAGCGGATTTCAGGGCCAGGCAACGACCATTGTGCCGGGAAGAACGGCCTGCTTGCGCTGCATCTTCCCCCGCACTCCGCCGGCACAGACATCCCCCTCCCTGGGCCCGACCTGCGGGATCATCGGCTCCATTCAGGTGAATGAGGCCCTCAAGTTCGCCCTGGGCAGAGGAGAGCTTCTGGAGGATCGCCTCATTCTCTGGGATGGCCTCTCCTCCTCCCTGGATGAGATCTCCTGTGAGAGGAATTTGAGCTGCCCGGACTGCGGCCACCTCCAAAGGATCGGGCGCGGCGATCGATGAGCATATCATTGAGTGTATTGTTGTACGCATTATCATTCACATTGTCGCCGCATATCGTGCACATCGTTGTGCATAACATAGTCTATCAGAAGAGATGAGAGTATGACTGAAGGCAAGAAGGCGCTGTTGGTGATGGGCTGCCCGGAGGTGCCGGTGCAGATCAGCATTGTGATCTACCTCGCTCATAGGCTGGAAAGAGCAGGCTGGGATGTGACAGTGGCAGGAACGAATGCCCCGATCAGACTGCTGAGAGCCGCCGACCCGGAGAAGTATTATGTGAAAAAGAGTGTGGACCTGGATTGGATCATACAGGAGATCGTGGAGAAGAGGATGGACTTCGACGCCTGCTTTGCTTTCATGCATAGCGATGCCGGCATGGCCTATGGGGCCACATTCAGCGCCATATCCAGGGCCAAGCATTATGCAGTGGTCTTCGGCAGGAATGCCGAGGCCCTGGGGGAGAGCATAGAGTATCCAGCAGAGAAGATCGTGGCTGTAGCGACTCACAATCCTGGGCCCCTGATGAGAAAGATAGACAAGGTGGTAATTTGAGCTGTATTGAGCAGTTGAAGTACAGGCTGTATCTGGAGAGGACATCATTCAAAGAGGCGCGCGACTTCATAGAGAAGAACTCGGAGGAGGTTTATTATGTCGATCCGGGATACAGGATCTTCAAAGATTATTATATCATCGGCGTTCCCCCGGTGGCATTGGGGGTGAGGGGCGAGGAGGTGCTCTTCACCTATGTCAAACCCTGTCACGGAACATTCGTCATGGGCATAGACTCACCAGAGGAGATCGCCCGGCTGAGGGAGAGCGAGGCCAGAAAGATCAAAGAGACGCTGAAAGAGGGGCAGAAGAAGGGTTCAGCCGGTGAGAGGGCAGAGACGAAGAGAGCCATCATCAGCTTCGGCGATCTGTATAAAAAATAAAAAAATTAGTCAAAAAATAGAAAAAGGGAAAAAGAAGGGTTCGGGCAAATGATGGTGAAGGTCAGGGCATTCGCCCTATTTCGAGAGATACTGGGGAAGGAGAAGGATATGGAGATCCCGGAGGGCTCGACTGTTCTCTCCCTCCTGGAGGCCATTGGATCGGTATCCCCTGCCTTCAAAGAGCAGGCTTTCGATCATTCAGGGGGGCTTGAGGATTATGTCCTGCTCATGATCAATAAGAAGAGGATTGATCCCGTGAATGATCTCTCCATCCCCTTGGCCGAGGGCGATGAGCTGGCCATCTTCCCCCCAGTGGCAGGAGGCTGAGGAGGTTGATTGAGATCACAGAGAGGGAGATCTCTTTGGAGGAGATGGTCCAGAGGGCGAAGGGAGAGGGCTCCGGTGCCATTGTCACCTTCCTGGGTACAGTCAGAGATGACGGCATCCAGATGATGGAGGTGGAGGCCTTCCATGAGGCGGCGGAGGCAGAGATCGATCTGATCCGCTCCGAGGCCATGCGCAGCTTTGGCCTGCTCTCGGCCCAGGTGGTCCACCGCACCGGCCGGCTGGCAGTGGGGGAGAGCATAGTGGCCATCGTCTGCTCTGCTCCTCATAGGGCTGAGGCCTTCGAGGGATGCAGATACATCATCGATGAGCTGAAGAGAAGGGCCCCCATCTGGAAGAAGGAGAGGGGAGAGGATGGCGAGCGCTGGGTGGAAGCGAGCAGCGGAAATCGAGATGAAAATGTTGAGAATTCCGGGCTCCATGAGATGAATATCGAGAGGGGATCGTATGGTGTGGTGCTCTGCACTGCCACTCCCCAGAACGGAGAAGAGATAGCAAAATCGCTGGTAGAGGAGCATCTGGCTGCATGCGTTAACATCTCAAGAGTCAAATCCTGTTATCTCTGGGACAGCAAGCTCAATTTGGAGCATGAGGAGCTCTTGATCATAAAGACGGAACAGAGCAGCATTGAGAGGATTATATCGAGGATCAGAGAGCTGCACAGCTATGAGCTTCCCGAGATCATCGTTCTCCCGATAACCAGCGGCTATGGGCCATATCTTGACTGGATATCGCAATCCGTGAGATAATGCCAGATAGCACATGCCAGATAGCATAGGATAATGATATATTTTTGCAGTGCATACAGTTCTCTATGGCCCGAGATCTGAACGAGCGCGATTTGGAGATATTACGAAAGCTGGCACCGGAGATTGTGGAGATGGAGCGGCATGGATACCAGATCGAGTATCTGAACATTCTCCCTCCGCTGGCCAACCATTACTCTCGCGGGCTGGCGGACTTCGAAGCCCGGCTGAAGAAGCTATCCGCCGATGATTTCCGCTATCTGGCAGATGTGATATTCCAGGGAAATGAGAGTCTGAGCCGTCTTGAGCCCGATTATGCCGAGGCCTTCTCCACCATTGCCGGGCAGAAGTTATCCAGCAGCGAAATTGCCGATAAGCTTCGCGAGGCTTATGACCCGGAGTTCAACCGGGCATGACAGACTTCGGCATCATCGGCACCGGCCACCTGGGGAGCATGCTGGCAGAAGCATTCGTCCGCAGGGGAGCGATCGAAAATGAGAAGCTCTGGGTGAGCAATCGCAGTCAAAAGAAGGCTTTGAGTCTGGCAGAGGAGCTGGGGGTGAGGACAGCAAATAATCAGGAGGTGGCGAAGAGGTCGGATATCATATTTCTCTGCGTGCGGCCTATGGATCTGGAGGAGGTGATATCTGAGATCCATGAGCATCTCACCCCCGATAAGCTGGTGGTCTCGATGGCGATGGACTTTTCCCTCTCCAGGATACAAGGGCTATGCCAAGCCAGGACCGCCCGCGCCATTCCCAGCATCTCCAGCAGCAAGGGGCTGGGAGTTACCCTTCTGGTCCTGAGCGATGATGCTTCAGAGGATGACAGATCTCAGCTATTCAGACTCTTCCGGGCTACCGGCTGGCCGGTGGAGGTGACAGAAGAGCAGCTCGATGTGCTATCCGATCTCACCAGTTGCGGGCCGGCATATATCTGTGCCCTCCTCAGGGAGTTCGCCCTTGAAGCCTCCAGGAGGGATGGGAAGATAGATAGAGGTCAGGCTGAGCAGTTGATCAGGAAGACCCTGATCGGGACGGCAGCTCTCCTGGAGGATATGAGCTTTGATGAGCTGATCTTCATGGTGGCGACAGGGGGAGGGATAACCGAGGAGGGGGTAAGAGTGATCAAAGCCCGCTCACCAGAGTTGTTTCGCTCGCTCTTCTTGGCGACCTCTGCCAGGCACCGGCAGGTGAAAGATAAAATAGGCGATCCGGAGGGATAGATGGTCCGGAGGGATAGCGTTGTAGGCACTTTGCAGTATCCTGCTCTTCGTCGAATCGTGTGGGCGATGTGCTGCAGAGAATCTTCCCTGTGCCTTGCTGTCTTTTTGATGAGGCCCATAAAATCCGATTTCACCAAAGAATCACCAAGGCACAAGGCGGGATAGACAATATCCCCAGGGTTATTCACAGGAGGCGGCAAGTATCCCAATATCCTTATTCCTCCTCGCGGCAATCGGTCTCGCTGGCAACTCCCGGTGGGCGGTCTTGCCTTTGTTGATATCGATACTGTTGGTGAAGGGGCCGATGGTCACTCATTGCCCCGCTGACATTAGATAGCCTGCCTGCACAAAACCGCAAAGTTTAAATAGCCATCTGTACACTAACTAAAAGTTAGTAATATCAGGTATCAAGGATGATGATCAGATAAAAGGGAATGATGATCAGATAAAACTCATTTGGATGACGATAAAACGACCAGAACAAAAAAAGAGCAAGGATGAAATAACCACGAACGGAGGATTCTGATGGCAGAAGAAGTCACACTTAAGATCATTGAAGCCCGCCCCACTGATGTGGGAAGGGGCATTGCCAGGGTTGACCCGCAGATATTGAATGAGATGGGCTGGCAGGCTGGAGATGTTGTAAGCATCCTGGGAAAGAAGAAGACTGCAGCAATGGTCTGGCCGGGCTATCCCGAAGATACAGGCACAGGCGTCGTCCGGCTGGACGGAAACACCCGCAGGAACGCCGGTGCAAGCATAGACGACCGGGTTCCACTCAAGATCGCTCAGGCCGTACCGGCTGATACTGTGCTCTTCGCTCCTACTGTTCCCCTTCGCATCACCGGCGGGGAGGAGTACCTGAAGAGATACATGGAAGGTCGGGTAATAACCCGGGGCGATATAATCGAGATCTCTGTGATGGGCAGAAAGATCGAGCTCATGGCCACCCGCGTCTCTCCCACCAAGGAGGGGACGGTGATCGGCGAGCGGACCAGGATCGATATCTCTGATAAGCCGGCCAAAGAGGAGAAGATCGGACCTCTCATCACTTATGAGGACATAGGCGGCCTCTCTGCGGAGATCAAGAAGGTCAGGGAGATGATTGAGCTTCCCATGAAGCACCCAGAGCTATTCGAGCGGCTGGGGGTTGAGGCACCCAAGGGGGTTCTGCTCTACGGTCCGCCTGGCACGGGCAAGACGCTGCTGGCCAAGGCTCTGGCCTCGGAGACCCATGCTCACTTCGAGACCTTGAGCGGTCCGGAGATCATGTCCAAGTACTATGGCGAGTCCGAGGAGAAGCTCAGACAGCTTTTCAAGACTGCAGAGGAGCAGGCACCTTCCATCATCCTCATCGATGAGATCGACTCCATCGCTCCCAAGAGAGAGGAGGTAACAGGGGAGGTGGAACGCCGGGTGGTAGCTCAGCTCTTAGCCCTGATGGACGGCATGGAGACCCGGGGCAAGGTGGTGGTCATCGCTGCCACCAACCGGCCGGACTCCATCGATCCAGCCCTGCGCAGGCCGGGAAGGTTCGACAGGGAGATTGAGATCGGGGTTCCCAACAGGAACTCCCGCCTGGAGATCCTGCAGATCCATACCAGAGGAATGCCCCTGGCCAAGGACGTAAACCAGGAGAAGTTCGCCGATGTGACCCATGGCTTCGTGGGAGCAGATCTCGCTGCCTTGGCCAGGGAGGCGGCCATGCGCGCCATACGCCGGGTGCTGCCGGAGATCGATCTGGAGGTCGAGTCCATACCAGCAGAGACCCTCAACAAGATCGAGGTCAACAACGAGGACTTCCTGTCAGCCCTGCGGGAGATGGAGCCCTCTGCCATGCGCGAGGTGATGATCGAATCTCCCAATGTGCACTGGGATGAGATCGGCGGACTGGATGATGTCAAGCAGCAACTGATAGAGTCTGTGGAATGGCCCTTGACCTATGCCAAGCTCTTCGAGCATATGGATGCCAAGCCGCCGCGGGGAATTCTGCTCTACGGCCCCCCTGGCACGGGCAAGACCATGCTCGCTAAAGCTGTGGCTACGGAGAGCCAGGCCAACTTCATCAGCATCAAGGGCCCGGAGTTCCTGAGCAAATGGGTGGGCGAATCGGAGAAGGCGGTGAGGGAGACCTTCCGCAAGGCCAGACAGGCAGCACCATCGGTGGTCTTCCTGGATGAGATCGACTCCATCGCTCCCACCAGGGGAGGCATGAGCAGCGATTCTCATGTCACAGAGAGGGTGATCTCTCAGATCCTCACTGAGCTGGACGGCCTGGAGTCGCTGAACGACGTGATGGTGATCGCCGCCACCAACCGGCCGGATATCATCGATGCCGCCCTGCTCCGTCCGGGCAGGTTCGACAGGCTGATCGAGATCGGTATGCCGGATGAGGAGGCCCGCCTGGAGATCCTGAAGATCCACACCGCCAAGAAGCCCCTGGCTGAGGACGTGGATTTAGAGGACATGGCCAAGAGGACGGACAAGTTCTCCGGCGCCGACCTGGGTGCAGTGGTCAATGAGTCAGTGATGCTGGCCATCCGGGAGTATGTCCTCGCCGGCCAGTGCAAGGCAGATGATGAGATCTGCGAGTACAAGGTCGCTAAAAAACACTTTGAGGAGGCACTGAAGAAGGCCCAGCCTACTGCTTCGGAGTTCGAGCTGTACAAGAAGTTCTCCAAAGCCAAGGCAGCATAGATGCCCTGGTGAATAAGGGGATGAGGCCAGAGGGATTCTGGCCTCACTATTTTATTTATATAGCCTGTGTGCTTTTTCGGCCCAGCATGCAATCATCAGAGCTGTGAAAGGCGCATATCCGGGATATCCTTTCAGCTTCTCTTCTCTGCCGGTGAAGGCCTGTGGTGGGATAGATATCGATCATCCCCTCAGCCTGCCCAATAGCTCGCAGGCCTTGCATCTCTCTCCCACACAGGGCTCGCCGCACTCCCTGCACTCTGCCAGCTCCATCTGCCCCCAGCCCTCTTTGCAGAGAGCCTCGATCCGCTCGAATCCCCTCAATGTCCTCTGCCGGGTTCCGGGAAAGAGGCTCTCCATCCGATTCATCATATCCCGCACATCTGCTCTCAGAGCCAGCTGAGCATAAGGGCACTCCCTCGACTCGAAATAGATGCCATTGAGAATGGCATAAAGGGCGATCTCCTTCTCAGGAAGGTCTCGCAGGGGCTTGATCCTGGGCACCAACCCCGGCTGCTCTCTCCGGGGGCGGAAGCGCATCAATCGCTCCATATCCCCTTTCAGATAGTTCATCATCACCGACTGAGCCTCATCATCCTGATTGTGCCCGGTGGCAAGCTTTGCTGCGCCCAGGCGTTTCGCCGCCCGGTTCAATGAGCTCTTGCGGAAGACCCCGCAGTGGGTGCAGGGGGCAACCTCAGATCCCACCACCATCTCGTCCAGATCATAGCCGTACTCCTCCCGGAAAGAGACGATCACCTGCTCGATCCCCAACTGCCGGGCGATCCTCTCTGCAGCCAGGATGGTATCATCCCGGTAGCCGGCGATGCCCTCATCCACAGTAACCGCCACCAGCTCCACCTCCCTTCCGGCAAAGACCCTGGCCAGGGCAAAGAGAAGGGCTGTGCTATCCTTCCCCCCGCTTACCGCCACAGCAATCCTCTCCCCCTCCTCGATCATTCTGCTTCTCTCAATGCTCTGGACCATCCGCCCCTCGAAATCCCGGACGAAATGATCCTGGCAGAGCTGCCGGCCGAGGTAGCGCTGGGAGATTACCGCCCGTTTCCGGCACAGAGAGCAGAGCATTCCCTCCTCAGCCAATCTCAAACCTCTCTGGATTACTGTAAACGGTCAGCCTCTTGCCCCGCAGGAAACCGATGATGCCAAGGCCCGTCCTCTGGGCAATGGATATGGCAAGGCCTGTCGTCGCACCGCGGGAGACAACTATTGGTATGCCCGCCACAGAGCACTTCAGGGCCATATCAGAGGAGACCCGGCCGGTGCAGGCAGCAAACATCCGCCCAAAGTCGAAGCCCTCCCCCTTGAGGATCTGAATCCCTATGGCCTTGTCCAATGCGTTGTGGCGGCCAATATCCTCAACAATGGTTAGAGGGCCGGAGCGATCGAATAAGCCCACAGAATGCACCCCGCCCGTAGCTATGTGCGTCTTGGAGAGGGATATGGCCTCCATCGCCTCCCTCGCCTGCTCCATTCCTATAGTCAGACCGGATCGTATCCTGGGAAGCCTGGCCTCATCCAGAAAGGAGGCAATTCCCCCGCAGCCGCTCACAATCGGCCTCCGGGGAACTACCGCCCGGATGGGGTTGGTGACGATGACCCGGGCCACATCCCCCTCCACCTCCAAAGACTCGATCTCCTGCACCTGGGAGACAATCCTCTCAGAATAAAGATGCCCGGCCACAAACTCCCTTCTCATCTGGGGGCTGATCATGGCAGTGGTAAAATGGCGGCCGTTAATGAAAATGGAGAGGGGCACCTCCTCTATCACCGGGCAGGCGGCGCTGTGGACCACATCACCATCCACCCTCAAACACTCAAAGTCCTCAATCATCCTTCTCTGACCTCCCAGGGCCTCCAGCCCTCCCGGACCACCGGCTCTAGGCCATCCTGGCGATCTGCTCCAACGTCCCCAAGAGCTTCTCGATCTCCTCCTCGGTATTGTAGAGATAGAGCGACGCCCGGGCGGTGCCATTCTTCAGTCCCAGATGCCTCATCAGAGGAAGGCAGCAGTGATGCCCGGAGCGAATACAGATGTTGGAGGCCTGGTCAAGCATCAGAGCGATCTCATGGGGCAATAGACCCTCAATCCCGAAGGAGACCACCCCTCCCCGCATCTTCAGGCTATCACTCCCCGGTCCGTAGACCTGCAGGCCTTCTATGCCCTCCAGCCCGCTTAGAAGCTTCCTGGTGAGCATCATCTCATGCTCATGGATCTTTTCCATCCCTGTTCGGGCCAGATAGTCCACTGCAGCCCCAAGGCCAATGCCAGCGGAGATATCAGGCGTTCCCGCCTCATAGCCCTCATAGCCTTGTTTGATGGTGAAGCTGTCCTCGAAGACATCCTCCACCATCCCTCCTCCCACCAGCAGGGGCTCAAGTGCACTGCCGCCCGCCTTCTTCCCGCTCTCCTGCTCCTGCCCTTTGCCCGCAAGGCGGCCCGCCCTGGCCCAGAGAACCCCAGAGCCGGTGGGGGCGAGCATCTTGTGGCCGGAGAAACAGAGAAAATCGCAATCTATGTCCCTGACACTCACCTGCATATGGGGCAGGGACTGAGCAGCATCCAGTAGAAAGAGGGCTCCTCTCTCCCGGCAGATCTGGCCAACCTCTCTTGCAGGCTGAATGCTGCCCAGGGAATTGGATAGATGGCTCATGGCCACAAGCCTGGTCTTCCTGTTTATGGCCCTCTCCAAATCGGCCAGATCGATCCTTCCTGCTCTGTCCGGAGCTATGACCTCCAGATCGATCCCCTTCTGCTTCAGCCTCATCCAGGGCAGGAGGTTGGAGTGGTGCTCGAGCAATGTGGTGACGATCCTGTCCCCCCTCTTCCAGTCCAGGCCACGGGCGACCATATTGATGGACTCGGTAGCATTCCTGGTGAAGATTGCCGTTCCATCCTCGCCACCCACAAAGGCTGCCACCTTCTGGTGAGCGTCTCTGTATCTCTGGTCGACCATCTGAGCCTGGCGGTAGACTCCTCGCCCCACATTGGCCCTGTAATGGCGGTAGTAGCCCAAGAGCGCCTCTAAGACTGGTTCCGGGGTGAGGCTGGTGGCGGCATTATCCAGGTATATGAGATCGATGAGATCGCCGAGGATGGGAAAATCGGATCTTATCTCTTGAACATTCAGATAATTCACAATACCTCGTTTGAGCTGCCGCTTCTGTAGCCCTCTAAATCCAGGGTCACATACTCAAAGCCAATGCCCTTCAGCTTCATGGCGATCTCCTCTCGCTGGAATAATGCCCGTTCCATATCCCGGTCCTCCAGCTCGATTCGTGCCGTTCTTCCTTGCATCCTCACTCGCAGCTGTCCAAAGCTCAGCCCCTTCAAGTACTCCTCCCCCTCCTCCACCATCCTCAATCCCTCCTCTGTGATCCTCTCATTATAGGGAATGCGCGAGGCCAGACAGGCAGATGAGGGTTTGTCCCAGACTGGCAGTCCCAGATCTCTGGCCAGGGAGCGGATATCCTTTTTGGTTAACCCTGAGTCGATGAATGGATGCCAGATCCCCTCCTCGCTGCAGGCGGCGATGCCAGGCCTGTAATCATCGAGATCGTCGGCGTTCACCCCATCGGCGATGCAGTCAATGCCCTCTTCAAGTGCTACCCTCTTGAGAATGGCGATGCCCTTTTTTTTGCAGATATAGCAGCGTGTGGCTGGGTTCAGGGCGAAATCCCGGTCATCGAGGATGGAGAACATCTCCACCCTCAGCCTGAGGCCAATGGCTTCTGCCAGGGCAATGGCTTCCTCCAGCTCGCCTCTGGGATAGGTCTCGCTGTCCAGGATCACCGCCATAGCCCTCTCACCCAGGACATCATGAGCCAGCCTGGCCAGGAGGCTGCTGTCCACTCCTCCAGAATAAGAGACAAGAAGACTCCTCCTCTCTCCAATCCGGCGTTTCAGATCCATTAGCTTTCGCTCAAGTCCGCCATTCAGGTCCATTTTTATATCCCAAAAACACCCTTTCGCCGAAGAGGCAATCAGAAGATGTGAGAGATGATGCTGATCGATGGGAGATGATGATGCTCGATGGGAGATGATGATGCTCGATGGGAGATGATGATGCTCGATGGGAGATGATGATGCTCGATGGGAGATGATGCTGCTCGGTGGGAGGTGGTAACGCTTGATGGGAGATGGTAACGCTCGATGGGAGATGATGATGCTCGATGGGAGATGTTTTTGACGGCTACTATTTCCCTTTGCATCTTGTAGGGATACAAGCACTCTCATCCTCTTGAAGCATGCGGCAAATCCCACAAATCCTCTTTACCAGATCATCGACCTTTCCCTCGATGAGGTCCTCAGCTAACTCTCCTATAGCTTCCCTGATATCCTCTCTGAATTCAATATTATAGCCCCTCTTCTTTGAGACATACTGGGATACAGCGGGCGGGGTGATTCCCAGCATCCTGGATACATCCTTCTGAGATATTCCTCTCTTGATCAGCTCTTCGGCAATAGCCGCTCTGATGCTGGGAAGCACATCCCAGACGATCTCCTCACATGGCGACTTCATCTATAATGAACCTCGAATCGATATTTGTTCGATCATTATCTCCGCTTCGATAATGCTTATACCCATATAAATGTTATACAAGTCTGTGGACGGCGGCGGACGATGCATCTTTCCTGGATGAAGGCATAGGCAGCCGCATAGAGCGGTGCCCGCTTGACTGCCGCATGCCCAAAGGTTATCAGCCTGAAGGGACGGAATTGACAATGGAACAGATAATCGGATAGATTAGGCGGAGGTTTTCATGCATCAGACTCATATGATAATCGATGGGGAGCAGCTTTCCATCTCATCCCATAATGCGAAGACGATCTACAATCCGGCAGACCAGGAGGCAGTAGCTGTTGTATCATCTGGAACCCGCCAGCATGCCCGATTGGCCCTGGAGGCGGCGAAGAGGGCATTTGCAGTCTGGTCTGAAACCTCCAGCGAAAAGAGAGCGGAGATACTGCATTCTGCCGCTGAGCTGGTGCGGGAGAGATCTGAGACCATGGCCCGCCTGCTGACCCAGGAGCAGGGAAAGCCTCTGAAAAATGCCCGGGCTGAGATCCTCTCCTCTGCCGATATCCTGGACTACTATGCTGAAGAGGGCAGAAGGAACATCGGAGAGTGGCTGGCAACCTCCCGCGGCAGGAGCATCGTCATCCGCCAGCCGGTGGGAGTCGCTGCCCTCATCACCCCCTGGAACTATCCAGTGGACCTTCTCTCCTGGAAGGTGGGGCCGTGCCTGGCTGCAGGTTGCACTTTTGTGGCCAAACCACCCAGCCGTGCCCCCGTCGCCGCCACAGAGTTCTTGCGAGCAGTCCATGAGGCCGGCCTTCCTGCAGGGGCAGTCAATGTGGTCCACGGCCCGGGCGAAGAGGTGGGCGCAGAACTGGTGGAAAACCCCATCTCCAGGAAGATCGCCTTCACCGGCCAGACTGAGACCGGAAGATGGATAATGGCCCATGCAGCCGATCGGATCAAGCGCGTCTCCCTGGAGCTGGGGGGGAACTCGCCCTTCATCGTCTGTGCTGATACCGATATCGAAAAAGCGGCTGCTGCCTGCGCCCAGAGGGCCTTCTCCAACATGGGACAGATCTGCATCAGCGTCAACCGGGTCTATGTAGCAGAGGAGATAGCAGAGGAGTTTGGCGAGCTACTGGTCCGCCAGGCTGAGCGGCTGAGGATCGGCAACGGCCTGGAGGAGAATGTGGACCTGGGACCGATGTTCAGCAGGGAGCAGAGATCCAGGACCAAAGAGCATGTGGCCGATGCCCTGAACAAGGGAGCTGAGCTGCTCTCCGGCGGCCGGGAGCCTGAGGGGGAGGCCTTCGATAAGGGCTACTTCTTCCTGCCCACCGTCCTGGGCGGGGCCGACCACAGCATGAGGATCATGAGGGAGGAGACCTTCGGGCCGGTAGCTCCGGTCATGAGATTCAAGACCCTGGATGAGGCCATAAGGCTGGCAAACGACTCGAATTACGGCCTTGCAGCATACATCTACACCAGCGACATCACCACAGGCATTCGGGCAGCAGAGAGGCTGGAGGCAGGAGGGGTGGGGGTCAACATCAACAATGTCATGGACCATCAGATGCCCTTTGGAGGCTGGAAGGAGAGCGGCATCGGCCGGGAGTTGGGGCTCTACGGCCTGCAGTCATTCCTGGAGATAAAGCATATCCGTCTGGGGCTATGATCTGCAGTTGAGAAGACTGGCTCTTTGCCGGATTATGAGGATGATGTGGGCAGAGAATTCTCTTAAGTACCTCTGTGGCCGATCCCAAATATTGCGATTTCACCTGGAGATACAAAGAACAAAAAACCTGCCCCATCCTTCAACCTCTGACCCATCCTTCAACCTCTGACCCATCCTTCAACCTCTGACCCATCCTTCAACCTCTGACCCATCCTTCAACCCCTGCCCCATCCTTCAGGCTATGCTATTTGGTCCAGTGTGCACTCCTCGGGCTCCTTGTCATCCCTCAGGCGCAAGAATACCGGAGCCCTCAGGCCGCCCTCAGCAGTTATCTCCAGTGCAGTGACCTGTACCACCATCCTCGGCTCAAGCCATCTTGCCTGTGGCGTCGCCGGCGGGTCGGAGAACGGAGGCTCTTCCCTGGGCAAAAAACGGCGGCTGATATCCCGCAGCTCCTCCTCAGTGAAGCCGGATCCCACTCTGCTGATATAGGTCAGCTTGCCCTGGCTGTAGGCTCCGAGGAGGAGTCCGCCAAAATAGGGTCTTCGATCCCCTTTGCCGGGAATGTAGCCGCCCACAACCAAATCCAGCTTGAGGCTCTTTTTGATCTTCACCCAGTCCTGGCTCCTCGTACCGGGAAGATAGGGCGAATCAAGCCTCTTGCCCACCACTCCCTCGATCCCCATCTTGAGGGCGGCCTGGAAATAGTCCTCCCCCCTCTCCGGAAAAGAGTCGATGAGGCTCATACTCTCGCTATTCTCCAGATCCTGCTCCAGTTCCTGGAATAAAATCCTCTTTCTCTCCCGGAGGGACAGATGCATCAGGCTCCTGCCATTCAGATGAAGGATATCGAATACCACATAGCTTGCCGGCATGCTTTGAGAGAGGTAGTCTATCTTGATTGGATCGTTCTGATGGTCCCGCTCCGCTAAAGAGCGGAAACTCGGGATGCCCTTCTTGAAGACTGTGATCTCGCCGTCCACGACGGCCTCGCCCTTCAGGCTGCTCAGGACATCTACCAGCTCCGGATAGCGATAGCTGATATCCGCCAGCCTGCGATTTGTGAGCTGGGCCCTTTTCCGGGTCGAGGCTATGCAGCGGGTCCCATCTATCTTCGGCTCGAAGATCCAGCCCTCTCTGCTGAAGGGCTGGCCGGATACAGCCAGCATCGGCTTGATGAGATTCATTTCAGTGAATCGGCCGTTGCCCGGAGGGCCTCCATCAGGCTCCTGGCAGGGGGCTTCTCCCTCTTCTTCTCCGGCACAATCACCATCCCCTCCATCTTGGATCTGACCAGGGCCTCGATTCTCTTCCTGTACTCATCCTCATAGTCGCTGAAATCCAGCTGGCCGGTCAGGCTGCGAACGATCTCCAGGGCCAGCTCCATCTCCTTTTCCGATGGCGAAGGAAGCTCTCTGAGCACACTATATCCCGCCGGATCCAAGATCTCCTCCGGATATCTCATAGTGGTGGCGGCTATTGCCTGGCGGTAGTAGTGGACCAGGACGGGCCTCTCCCGGGAGTGTATGGTGATCCTGCCGATGGCCGCTTTGCCCGTCTTCTTCATCACCGCCCTCAATAGAGAGTAGGCCTCCTCAGAGCGGTCGGGCAGGAGCAGATAGGTCTTCTCAAAATAATGTGGATCGACCTCAAAGAAGTTGACGAAGCGGTCCAGGGCGATGGTCCTCCTGGATTCGGGCTTCGCCTTATCGATCTCCTCTTTCCCCAAAATCACATACTTATCTCTTCCCAGGGGATAACCATAAACGATATCAGCGAGCGAGACCTCTTCCCCTTCCTGGCAGTAGCGCTTGAAGGAGATGGGAGTCTGGCAAGTTCTGTGAAGCATGCGAAAGCTGATGCGGGTGTTCCTGGTCATGGAGAAGGCCTTGACCGGGATGTTGATCAGGCCTATTCGCAGGCTTCCCGACCAGATGGTCCTGGGAGGGGCAGAGGTAGTTGAGGCCTCATCCTCCTCTCCGTCTCCATCCTTACCTCCGGTCTCCTCTGTGAGCTGCGCTGCATCGGCCATAGAGTATTATTATGCCCAGGATTGTACAAATGCTTTTGCCTCTGCAGGCCGCCTTGATTGCCCGCAAGAGGCATATGCGGGCAGTACAATCTGGATGGGGTGAATTCAGGCGGGAGGAGGTATGGAGAGAATGAGAGAGATCCCAGGCTGGGAAGGGCCCATATGTCTGGCTGAGGGAGCCTACCGTTACTCGAAATACATCAGCTGGATAAGGTTGTTCATCGATGTGCAGATCGATGAGCAGATCGATGGGCAAATCGATGAGTGGATCGATGAAAAAAAAGTGGGGAGAGGAATGGTTTTTTCTGGTGGGGCCACCGGGGCCTGCCAGAACTTCGAGCTAAGGCAGGAGGGTGGCCAGTGGATGCGTTATGAGATGGAGATCGCCTGGACGGCAAAGGGGGAGCCTGTCCTCAGGCTGATGAGGGACTACTCCTCCTGGGATCTGGTGTACAACTGCGTATCGAATGGCAGGCCGGTTGATGAGCGGATCGACTCTATAGAAGAGCTGGCAGAATATCTGGAGAGGTGCCTCATCTGAGGGAAGGCTTTGATGTAGCCATCATCGGCGCCGGCCCGGCGGGCTCCATGGCCGCCAGATATGCCGCCAAGGCCAAAGCCAGAACCCTCCTCTTAGAGGAGCACCCGGCAGTGGGCTGGCCGGTGCAGTGTGCCGGCCTGCTCGGCTTGGGGGCGATGGCGGAGTCGGAGCTTCCAGGCAGATCCTCTGTCCTGCAGGAGATGAGAGGGGCGGCGATATTCTCTCCTGGTGGCAGCCGGCTGGACTTCAAAGCCCGGGCTCCAAGGGCCAGCGTCGTTGACAGGAGGCTCTTTGACCGGGAACTGGCCTGCGAGGCCCTGAGGGCGGGGGCGGAGATGAGGCTCTGCTCGCCGGTTAGAGGAATAAGGCGAGAGGGAGAAGAGAGCATTCTCCACCTGGCCGGTGGGGAAGAGATCCGGGCCTCGATTGTCATCAGTGCAGAAGGTGTGAGGGGCAGATTGGCCCGCCAGGCGGGGATCATGCCTCCGGAGGTGATTCTCTCCGGAGCGCAGGTGGAGGTTCCCTTTTCAGTAGAGGATCCCGAGTCAGTGGAGCTGCACCTGGGAGCAGCACCGGGCCTCTTCGCCTGGGTGATACCCACTGGGGAGGAGGCCGCCCGCATAGGTCTTTGCGCCAGGAGCAGGGGATGGCAGCATCTGCAGAGATTCCTGGGGCAGGAGGGGATGAGAGAGAGGATCCTGGGATCGGCAACAGCAATAAATGTGGGCGGCCTGCCCCTGGGCCCGCCCGCCCGGACGGTGGCAGAGGGCCTTTTGGTGGTGGGAGATGCTGCCGGCCAGGTCAAGCCCACCTCAGGGGGAGGGATCTATCCTGCACTGGTGGCGGCCAAGGTCGCCGGCCGCGTGGCTGCTGCAGCCACCCTGGAGGAGGATTGCTCTGCCCGGAGGCTGCAGGAGTACGACCACACCTGGCGGGCAATTCTGGGCAGGGAGCTGGAGATAGGCATGAGGGCCAACCGGATGCTGAACCGGATGAGCGCAAAAGAATGCGACGAGCTGGTGAGCTATCTGGCTGCAAGGCCCGGGCTGATAAAGAGCATAGAGGAGCACGGGGATATCGACCGGCCCAGCCGGCTGATGGTGAGGATGCTTCGCCGCCTGGACTGGGATGGATTGAAGCTGGCGGGGCTGCTGCGCTATGCTCTGGGGTGAAGCATACTGAGAGGAGAAATCCAGGCAAATGGTTCTAAGCTGGCTTCTATGTTGAAATGGATAAGATCGCCCTCAGACAGCCACTCTAAGGCCCGAAAGATGAAGGGCTGAGGGTCCAGGGCTATCTTAATTATTTTTGAAGTTTAATGCCCGCTTTTCTGCAAAACTCCTCAAAAGGCATAGGCTCTTCATCACTGCCTTCATCGGCGTTCAACTCATCAATCTCTTTGTCGGTCAAGGAGTCTATTAAGGCATCAAGCGACGTCTTGGGGATCATTTTTTAGCTCAAATATATCCATTACTATTTCTGATGCTGCATCCGGATTTTTCTTTCTCAGCTTCTTAAGGAACCGCTGTGCTCTCGGCTGGATGATGAGTTGATAGATCAAATAGCCTCCACCCTGCTGTTCCCCAGCTCGTCCTCCACCACCTGCAGTGTATTATCGAACTGCCCCTGCACGTCGCTTATGTGGCTGATGGCGATGACCTGGGGAAAACGCTCTTCTAAGCTCCTCAGCATCTGGATCATCTTCTCCCGGTGCTCGATGTCCTGGCTGCCGAAGACCTCATCCAGGATCAGGAAGGAGTAGCTCTCACCATCCGGTCCGAAGCGCATCAGGTACTCGCTTATGGCCACCCGCACCGATACAGCGATCATATCGATCTCTCCCCCGGAGTAGCGGGAGATGGGATAGTAGTTGCCGCCATCCTCCACCTGAATGTTGAAGTCCTCATCGATCTTAAGCAGGCTGTATTTTCCCGAAACCTCCTCCAGGATTTCGCTGGCCGCCTTGGCGATGTCGTTTTTCACCCGGATCAGAACCTGATCCATGAAATCATTGATCAGGTTGCGGGTGACCTCCACCACCTCCAGCATCCTGGTGCTCTCGTCCAGCCTCTTTTGGTGCTCCTCCTTTCTCTTCTCCTCCCCTTTCAGCCTCTCTTTTTCTGCCTTCAGGACCCCCAGACGAATCCTCCTGTCAGATAGATCCCTCTGTGCGGCCGCCAGATCCCTCTCCGCCCCGGCCAGGGCGAGCTTTGCCTGCTCATGGACCGCCTGGCTGTAGGCCAAAGCCTCCGCCTCTGCCCTTATCCGGGCGATATCCAGCTGCCGCGCCCTTTGAGCCTCCCTCGCCTCCGCCAGTCTGCCGGTCACCTCTGGCTCCAAAGCCAGATGGATCCTTATTCTGCTCGCCTCCTCCTCAGCCGGGGCGAGAAGCTTTCTGTTCTCCTGCAAGGAGCGATACTCCTCTGGATCAAAGCCGACCTCCTTTCCCGATCTTTTCAGCTCCTCCAGCTGCTGGGAGGCTCTCTCTATCTCCCCCCTCTGAAATTCAGTCTTCTCCTGCAGAGCAGGGATCTCCTTTGTCCTCTCCAGGAGGGTGATATACTGCTCGTGCAGAGGCTTGATGCTCTCCCACCTTCTCTTAGCCTCGGTATATTGAGGCTCCGAGTAGCCCAGCTCCCTGAGCTTCTCCGCCAGACGCTGCCCCCTCTCCACCAGGGCACCTATCTCCTCTTCCAGAGCCTCCCTTTCCATGATCCTGCGGGGCAGCTCCTCCTTTCGCACCGCCAGGCTCTGCCACTCAGAAACCAGCGGGGCAAGATCGGCCAGAGCAGCCTCAACTGCTGTGAGCCTGGCCGGATCAAAGGCCACATCGGCAAGAGGCAGGAGCCTGCTGTTGACCTCCTCCAGCCCTCCATCTGCCTCCCGGATCCGCAGATCGAGATTTTTCAGATCGGCCTGCAGAGCAGAAAGCCGGCTCCTTTTGGCATTCAGATCATCAAAGGCCCGGGCCAGCCGGCTGCGAGAGCCTGCCACCCCCTCAATCCTCTCAGTGAGTGAGCCTGCCAGACCCATCAGCCTCTCCCTCTCCCCTCGCGCCCGGGCCAGAGCGGACTGGTACTTCTCCAAGAGCATCTCCCTCTGCCCCTCCAAAGGCCTCTCGCAGGTGGGACAGAGCCCCCCTTCTCCCAAAGATCTGACCTTTTTTATGGCCCTCTCGTTCTCCTGATATGCCGTCTCCTGAACCTTCAGACTGCCCCTGAGATCGGCCAGGGCATTGTTCAGTTCGGATCCGAGAGAATCAAGATCCCTGTCCTGGCGGCGCAGTTCAGCCTCTCTCTCTCCCAGGTCACCCAGCCCCTCAATGCTCTCTTGAACCTCTGCTCTCCCGGACTGCAAGATGGCAATCCTCTCCGTCAGGGCCCTCCTCTGGCTTTGCAGGAGCTCTTTTTCCTTCTGCCCTTCCCTCTCCAGTGCCAGCTCTGCCTGCACTGACCTCAGCCGCCTCTCCTCTTCTGCCGCTGGCTGAAGCTCTTCGTACCTGGCTGCCACCCCCTGCAGCTCCTCTATTGCCCTCTCTGCCCGGAGCAGGTTTGACCTCGCCCCCTCCAGCCGAATGAGATCCTCCTTTTGGGAGAGGCTGATCTTTGCATGCCTCTCCCGCAGCTCTTCCAGCCTGGCCAGGAGAATTTGAAGCTCCTCATACTCCTTCTCGTGGGGAAAAAGCTCTTCCAGCCGGGCTCTATCCTCTAAAAGCTGCATGAGCCTCTTCTCATCCCTCTCCAGCCCCGATCTCTCCCCCTCCAGCCTGGCCTTTGCCACTGCCGTCTTCCGGGAGATCTCCTCGTAGCGGGTCCTCCTGGGCTCGAGCATCTCCAGCCTCGCCTGAATCCCGGCCAGCCTCTCCAGAGCGGGGCCGATCTCATTCCAAAGCCTCTTTGATCCCTCGATCTCCTGCAGGCGCCCTTCATCGCTGGCGATGAGAGCTGCCAGGCGCCTCAGCTCCTCCTCCAGCCGGGAGGCCCTCTCCGCCAGAATGCCAGAGTAGTTCATCTTCTCGTTCAGAAGATCAAGCTCTTCGAGCCTCTTCTGCCTCTCTTCCCGCAAAAAGGCCTCGTGCTCTTCCGCCCCGTCAAGCCCCCTTCTGACCAGGTCTATCTCCAGTGATGCCTCCTCCAGCCGGGCCTGGACATCCCCGATCTCCGCCAGGGCTCCAGCCAGCCTGCTCCTCTGCTCTTCAAGCCTCGATCGATCAGTTTTTATCTCCTCCAGGGCGCTCTCCTTTATGTCCTCCAGGCCCAGGAGCTTGAGCAGGTACTCCCTCTTGCCCATCCCCCCCTCCTTGAGCAGGTTGTCCAGATCCTTCTGCCGGGCGTAGAAGGTCTTCATGAAATCCTGATAGCTGATCTTCAGTATATCCTCCAGCCTCTGGTCGACCTCCTTTGTGCCGGCTGCAATCCTCTGCCCGTCCAGGAGGAGAGAGGCCTCCGGTATCATGTTCTTCCCTTTCATGGAGCGGTAGATCTCCAGCTCCCTCTTTCCCAGGGATAAGGAGAGCTTGACCTCCACCGGGTCCCCCTCTCCAGCGAGGGAGTTTCTGATGAAATCCTTCTTTATGCTCGATGCCCGGCTTCCATAAAGGGACCAGGCAATGGCCTCGACGATGGTGCTCTTTCCAGAGCCATTGCCCCCCACAATGCCGGTGAGCCCATCCTGAAACTCCACCTCTGCCCGGCGGAACTTCTTGAAGTTGCGCATGAAAAGCTTGTTAAGATGCATCTATGCTCTCTTTCTGTCTGGCCAGTACTGCCTTTTTCATAACCTCTATCCCGTAACCCATGACCTCTCCCCTGATCGACTCCGGTATCTGATTCGCTAAACGCCTCTCCTCCATGAAACCGCCGAACTCCACATGGAGCATCCTCCTGTCCACCGGCCGCTCTATTCGATCCTCTTCATCAGAAAAATCCGCCCGGATCTTGAAGTATATTGCCGATGCCCCCAGGCGGTTGAGCTTTCCCTGGTCTATGCTCCTGTAGGCTGACCGGTTGACGTTCTTCAGATTTATCCGAACCATCCGATCCAGAATATCGTCCTCATGGGATAGCTCCATGATGCACTCTGCTATCTCATCTGATCTCATGCCAGTGCAGTCCACCGGGGGGTGATCTATCATATATTTGGGCTTTACCTGGATGCTTGATACCTCTCCCCGCTCCAGGTCGACGAGGAGCATGCCCTTCACATCTCCTGCCTCTCCGAAGTTGAAGTACTCCACCGAGCCGCTGTAATAGGCATTGGCCGAGACCTGGGCCTGGCAGTGAAAGTGGCCCAGAGCGATATAGTCGAAGTCGCTCTTCAGAAGGCTGTCATTCAGCTCGTGCTCCCCCACGCTCTTCATCTTCTGGTTCTTGAGAGACTCCACCATGCCATGCATCACCAGTACATCCCTGCCCGAGCGCCTGATCTTCTCGAACTCAACCAGATAGTCCTGCGGCTCAAGGCAGAAGGGGATACAATGAAAAGAGCAATCATCCACCTCGAAGCACTCATATCTGTAGCGCTGGGCGATATGCACATCCTTGATGCCCTCGAAGAGGCGGAAGGGGCTGGTCTGGTTGAAGCTCTTGGGGGCGTCATGGTTGCCGCTGATTATTATCACTGGGATCCCTGCCTGGACCAGCCGCTGCAGACCCCTCTGAAAGATGAACAGAGGCTTTATCTTGGGCCGGACATGATGGAAGACATCACCGGCATGGACCACAGCATCGGGATGAGCCTCGATGATCTTATCGATGGCCTTTTCAAATCCGGAGTAGACCATCTCCTCGACCCTGTTCCGGCCGTGCTCGTCAAGACGGCTGTAGCTGGAAAAGCCCAGGTGAGAGTCCGCCAGATGGATTATCTTCATGAGTATCCTTCTCCCTATATCATTCCCTCTTGTCTGTGCCCCCTCATTCCAGGAAGGGCTTGAAGCCTCCCTTTTTTATCAGGCCTTCCTCCCTCTCCTCCTGATTCAGGCGGTGCAGGTAATCCTCAAAGCGGTGGATCCGGGCGGGAACGGGGAAGGGGATGCTCAGTGTGGAGACCACTGCCTCGCCCTTCTCCAGGGTCTGGATCTCTATGTCCATGGAGGATAGATCCTGCTTGGCCGACTCCTCCAGTTGCTTGCGGTCGTTCCTGTCTCCCAGCCCCATCACCACCAGGGTGTTGAACTGGGAGAGAAGCTGCCTGTCTATCAGCTTGGGCTGCTGGGTGATGGCACACAGACCCACGCCGAACTTCCTCCCCTCCCGGGCAATGCTCTCGAAGCGAGAGGTATTGCTACCTGCCCCCAGAACCCTCTGTGCCTCCTCGATGGTGATCAGGCAGTTCTTTCTCTCCTCCGCCTTTCCTTCGGGTAGGTCTTTCTTGTAATCCTCGAGTATGTAGCGGGATATAATGGAGAGCAAAAATAGCTCTGAGCGATCGCTCATCCTCGGTATATCCACCAGAACAACTTCTCCCTTTTGCAGATGAGCAAGGATGTTGCCGAGGCTTGACCTCTTCTTTATGTACTTATTCCTATACAACTCGTTTTTTATCCTCCGGATCAAGACATTTATAGTCGATTCATGAAAGCTCTGCTGCACCATCCTGGCCAGGCCTTCTGGACTCTGGATCTCTTCCAACCAGTTATCTGAGTCCAGTGTCCTGGAGATAGCCTCCAGGGCCTCTCTCTGGGGCGGTGACCAATCGTAGAGCAGAGCAATATCCTCGGGCCGGACATCACTCTCAGATATGGCCAGCTCCTCCACATCCGGATCTGAGGCATTCTTCTTATCGGTGGAGTAACAGGCCAGACCCTCTCGATATCTCTTGAGGTGGACCAGCCCCTTGTTCGGGCCTTTTCCCCTCAAATACTCTCCATGAGGATCGACTATCAATAGGCCGAACTTGGACTCGCCCCGAGCAGCCAGGCGCATACAGGAGGCGGCGAAGACCTTCATAAAATTGGATTTGCCCATGCCGGTGGTGGCGAAGACCCCCATATGGTGGTCCATGGCCAGGCTATGCAAAGATACGGGGATCTCCTCGACAAGCCGTGAGCCGTTTCTCAGGTATCCCACCTCTATGTCTCCCATGACCGCCTTGAGAAAGCCAAACTCCTCCTTCTCCGCCCGTTCCACAGGCGAGAACTTCGTGGGCAGTGTTCTGGCCTTTCTGAAGACCCCATCCGGGAATGCGCAGCCCAAGGGCTCAGCGATCACCCGGTTGAATATCTGATCGTGGTCATAAAACTGGGTGCCCCTCATGGTGGTATCCCAGTGGCCGTCATAGTTGGAGCTGTGCTCGATGTTCAGGACCCTTGCCAGGAAGGTGAGGTCCTGATCCTTGATGGAGAATATCTGCCCCACCTCCACCCGGTCCTGGCGGGAGTTGTAGGGAACGGTGAAATGATACTCTCTGACGCTCTTGGAGAGAATGCGGTAGGTGGTTCTCTCATCTTCTATCACCAGCCGCCCCTCATCCCCTGTGACAATTCGATCTTCATCTCCCTCTTCTGCCCCTTTCAGGATGGAATCGATATCCGGCTTTGGCATCACTATAGATTCTCCTCCTCTTGACTCATCATTCCCGCTCATTCTGCCCCGCTAGATCCCCTGCCGCATCTCCAGGATGTCATGATAATCCTGCATGAGCACTGCTATCTGGCGGGGGCTCAGACCATCCCGGTAGAGCTTATCCTTCAGCCTCATCCTCACAGAGGCTCCCTCATTATCTGTGATCTTGATATCCCGGTGGGCGCGGAAGAGGGCATGGGGATAGCCTGGGCACTCCGCAGAGGTCGAGCAGGATGATATCCCGGCCAGCGCCTCCTCAACCTGTCCGGCAAGATAACCAGGGACATCCACCCGGAAAGCATGATCGCTCCTCCCGGTGAAGCGGACGATGAAGCTCTCCCCTCCCCATTTGCCCGGGCCCCGGTTCACCCTCTTGTCCTTCAGGTTCAGGTACCAGGGAGAGTTGGGCAGGAGCATGCTCCCTGCCTGGTTTGTATGGTACATAAATGGAAGGGATATTCCCTCCCCCCAATAAAGGGAGCTGGACTTGGCCACAGCCAGGAGGGCGACCCCCCTCTCCTCTGCCCGGCGGAAGACACTGGAGAGGGCGGCTCGCAGGGGCTCGAAGACATCGAAGCTGCCATCATAGAGGATGATGTCGCCGGGCTTCGCCACACTGATGGCATCATTCAGAGAGGCATACTCCTGCAGCTCCCGGAAGTAGGTGGAGAGCCTCTCCAGATCCTCCTCCTTGAGATCGATCTGATCTTGGCCCAGCCGCTTCAGAGGGGGCGCGAACTGATCGGCATAGATTGCAGGATCGGCAAAGAAGATATCATCGAAGGTGATCACCGTCCTTTTCCACCTCTGTCCCTGATAGACCACATAGCCTGAACGGATCAGATTGATGGCGGCCACAGACCAGCCGCAGACAGAGACGTTAGAGCCGTCTGCTGCCAGGATATCTCCCCCAAACTCGATGGGCTCAAAGGGGATGAAATCGCTGCTTTTCACCCCCGTCTCCTGGCAGTAGCGATCGATCCCGTCCAGGAGGATGTGATCCCTTATCAGCTCTGCCACCAGGGAGAGGCGCAGGTCGCTCAACATTCAGATCAAGTTAAAAACGGCAAGGTATATACGGATTGCTGTCTTGAGGCAGCAATGATCAAAAATTGACAGATGATGAGAGGAGTCTGGCAGGAGAGGTAGGGGTAATAAGGAGGGAGGCAAAAGTCGTGATGTAGGAGGGAAAAATAGAATCTGACTTTTGCCAATCTTACTATACTGCAATTAACGAAATAAATAGTTTTCGGTATTCGTTCATTAACGAGACGCAGGGGCATTGATGGCTGGCTGAGTTCTCAGCATTCCCCCTGCATCTTCTCCTTCAGCCCGCCCAGTTCCTTTTTTAACATTTGAAAGATGGCTGAGATCACACCCAGCATGGCAGGAGCGAGAAAGAATCCAAAGACTCCGGCCACAAGCCCACCGCCAAGGAAAGCAAGCAAGACCAGCATGGGGTGGATCGATGACCTGGCATAGACGATATAGGGCCGTATGATCAGCTCCGCTGCCAGCACCAGAATCGAGGCAGCAATGAAGAAGACTATCGCCTCCATCGGCCCCACGTCGATGTATCTGGATATGGCAGTCAAGAGGAAGATGAGCCAGGTTAGAAATGGGACCACCCCTGCCAGGAGGATTATGCTTGCCATGGCCAGGGGCCTGGGGATCTCGAAGAGATAGAAGATGGGAATAGAGGCTATGCCATAGAACATGGCAGTGAATATGCTGCCCGTGTAGATGCCGCTTAATATGCGGTCAATCCTGACCAGGCATCGCAGCTCAAAATCCCCGCTCTTCTGCTTCAAGAGGGAGACTGCTGCCCCATGCAGCCTGTTGCCATCCGCCAGCAGATAATAGCTCACACAAAAGGCGATCAGGAGGTTCAGAAAGCCCATGGTCAGACTGGTCCCCAGATTGGAGACCGGCAGGCTGGTGAGCAGAGAGAGGCCAACCCCTATCAGATTATTCATGCCTCTGGCTGTCTCATCGAAGATGAATTGGGGTATATAAATGCGGGATATGAACTCCTGGCCGGTGGTTATGATAGACCCCCGATGGCTCTGCAGCCAGTTAAGCTGGCTTGCAGCCTCAAGGACCCCGGCTGCAAATATGATGCATAACGGGCCGATAATGCAGATGATGGCTACAAGTGAGCCTATCCATCTCCTCCTTCCAAAGAGATCCCTCACCGGCCGACCAAGATAGGCAAAGACAAACCCAAGGATGATGCCATCCTGAAGCGGCCAGATGAAGTAAGAGTAAAGTATGATAAGAAGTATTGTTACGGCAATGAGCCAATTCCTATGGCTGGACAGACATGATAGATCCCTCTCCATGTATGATCCAAGCTGGTGCTATCACAATATTAACTTTGGGATGATTTGAGGATGACTCCTGGGACGGCTTCCGGGATGACTCCTGGGACGGCTTCCGGGATGATTCTGGGGATGGTTTCGGGGATGGTTTCTGACAATCATATTGGCTCTGCTTCAGGGGAGAAGAGCTGCGGCCAGGAATGCCAATAAAGCCACAGCCATTCCCTTTTTCATCTCCTTTTGGGAGCCTGAGGCATCCCCCCGGATGACCTTGAATACAGCGAAAAGGAGAAGCAGATCAGCCACCGCCACCATCAGCAGATATGCTCTGCCAAAGTGAGGGAGGAGGCTTAAAAGAACTCCTGCCAATCCGAAGAGCCCGGCCAATGCCGCCGCCGCCCTCTCGCCCGCCAGAATGGGCAGCGTCCGGGCCCCGCCCAGCCGATCTCCCTCCATATCCTCGATATCCTTGGCGATCTCCCGGCTCATGCTGACCAGAAGAGAGAGACCGAAAGGAATCTGGTTGGCCAGAAGGCCCACAAGCCCGCCGGCTGCCCCGCCAAAGAGGAAGGTGGAGGCTGTCAGATAGGAGACGGACAGATTTCCCAGCAGAGGGGTAGCCTTCAGATCCCTGGCATAAAGGATTAAGAGAAGAGAGTTGAAGACGGCAATGACCAAAGAGATCTGGCCTGCCAGGCTGGCCAGGATGCAGCCGGCGGCGAAGAGAGCAATAGAGTAGCAGAAAGCCATCTTTGGCCTTATGCGCTTGCTGGGGATGGGCCGGTCCGGCCTGTTTATGGCATCGATCTGCCGATCATAGTAATCGTTGATGGCATTTCCCGCACCGGTGATCAGGAAGACAGCCCCGGTGATGATCAAGGCAGTGCCGGCATCCCATATCCCGGCGATGAGAAGGCCGATGATGGCAGCGGCTGATGCCATCATGCAGTTGAACGGGCGGAGGATCTCCCAGAAGGCCTGCAACTCTACCCCTCTTCAGCTGCCTCAAAATGAGGGAGCACGTGTAAGATAGAGCAGATAGATCTCAGTTAAGTAGCTATCGATGTGGCCGGAGCGGTCGGCTGATCTCCAGCCGCCGAAATGGATGCCTGTCCCGCCTTTAGTGTCAGCATCCTCCCCAATCTGATCGGCCAGATCATCCTCGCTATGGCAGTCGAAATAACTGCAAATCTTTCTATCCAAAAGCCCCTGGATTTTCCTGGAATTGCCACCCCCGATCCAGCATGCTCCCTCTCTCTTCTCCCCGTCTCCGGCCTCCTTCTCACTTGAGCCGGCTGGTGCAAAGGGAGGCGAGGGAGCAGATGGGGAGGGAGCAGATGGAGAGGGAGCAGATGGAGAGGGAGCAGATGCAGCAGGTGAGCAGGCGGATGAGGGGGCAGATGCGGCAGAAAGGGAGGCGGATGAAGCAGGTGAGGGAGTAGATGGAACATGTGATGGAGCAGGATCAGAGGAGAGCATCAGAAGAAAGGTGCTGCTGGCAGGGACCTTCTCCCTGTAGATCAACCCCGAGCCCTGCAGCCTAGCTACCACCTTTGAGCATTTGCTGCTGTCGACCCCCAGGAGCCGCCTCAGATCGGATTGATAGACCCCCCCCGGCCGCGAGGCTATAATGCCCAGCGCCCTCTCCTGCAGGGCAGCAATGCTGCTCTTAGCGGCAAATCCCGACCTCTCCCCCATCTTCATACTCCCTTCGGTCAGTACTAAAACCTAATTATTTTTGATATACTGTAATAGACTCTTTTGATATAAAACCCTTTTCCTCCCTTCCACAGTTTTGTATAAAGAAAGATGGAATAACGCCTGAATTGGGAATTTATCTGGGAAATACTGAGAATTAAGGGCACTGTCTCAAATGCTAGTGAAAAATGAGTTTTCAGTGCCTTACTCTTCCAATTAATTGATTAAAAATAGCATAAATGACCCGAGATTGGCAGAGAACTGATTAGTTTTCAAAAACATTTG
>Ga0116190_1000196_pt1 | contig 64750 bp, 55 predicted proteins | sample AD_JPNTR4_MetaG_FD_89808 | JGI IMG/M metagenome (GOLD analysis project Ga0116190, IMG submission 89808) | Active sludge microbial communities of municipal wastewater-treating anaerobic digesters from Japan - AD_JPNTR4_MetaG | ecosystem: Engineered > Bioreactor > Anaerobic > Digestate | place...
GCCCGACAGGAGAAGCCGGATTTTTCTTCGATTTCCCGGGCCAATTCATGAACATCGGTAACGTGTTCGGCCACAACGACCAAAGCATGGCGTTTGTTTTGCGCTTTCCAGGTCTTGGCTTCGGCCAGGATTTCTTCCAGGTTGAAAGTTTCTTTGCTGTGAATAACTACTTCGGCTCCAGCCGCAACTCCCACAGCCAACGCAATGTCGCCGCAATACCGTCCCATAACTTCGATAATGGAACAGCGTTGGTGTGCATTCGAGGTATCGCGCAATTTATCGCATGCATCAAGCGCGGTATTAAGCGCCGTATCAAAACCAATCGTAAAATCGGTTGATGGGATATCGTTATCGATTGTGCCCGGCAAAGCGATGCAAGGCATGCCGAGTTCGGTCAGCCGTTTGGCGCCTTGATATGTGCCGTCGCCGCCGATGGTTATCAGATAACTAATACCGAGTTGTTTCAAATTGTTGATACCGATTAAACGGTTTTCGTCTTTGACGAAATCTTTCATTCGGGCAGTTCCAAGGATTGTTCCGCCGCGCGTGATAATATCGGTTACCGATCTGCGGTCCATGCGGAAAATATATTTTCCGCCTTCGAACATTCCTTTATAACCGTCCTGAATTCCGTAAACTTCCGCACCATAATATTCGCCGGCACGGACAACGGCGCGGATAGCCGCATTCATTCCCGGGGCGTCACCGCCTGAAGTTAGAATTCCAATTTTAATTCTTTTTTCTTCCATCATAATCTCCTTCATTCACTACACATTAACGTTTTGTTATTGTTTTTTTTAATTATTTTACTTTGGTTAAATGCCAAATGCGCTTGACATAATCTTCGATGCTGCGGTCGGCCGCAAACCTTCCCGCTTCGCTGATATTGATTAACGACATTTGGTTGAAGCGTACTTCGTCCTGATATACTTGGTCCATCAATTGATGGGCTTTCATATAACTTTCGAAATCCGCCAGACACATATATTGGTCAGCTACTCCCCAGTTGGTGAGCAAGTAGTTGGCGATATTTTCGAAACTCTTTCCGGCAAAGCCTTTCTTGAGGGCACCGATGACTTCGCGTATTTCCCGGTTGTTGTTGTAATAATAAGTGGAATTGTAACCCGCTTTCCATAAATCGTTGACTTCTGGAGCGGTTAAGCCGAAAATAAAAATATTGTCGTCTCCGACCGCATCGCAGATTTCCACATTCGCTCCGTCCATCGTACCGATGGTAACCGCACCGTTGATCATGAATTTCATATTGCCGGTACCGCTCGCTTCTTTTCCCGCCAACGATATTTGTTGACTGATTTCGCTGGCCGGCATCAATTTTTCTGCAAGCGTCACATTGTAATCTTCCAAGAAAACCACATTCAGTTTCCTTCTGATTTCCGGATGAAGGTCTATTTCTTTGCTTAGATAATTAATCAATTGAATGATTTCTTTGGCCACGTAATAGCCCGGTGCCGCTTTCGCTCCGAAGATAAAGGTTTGAGGAGTCATATTAAGGTCCGGATTTTCTTTCCATTGGTTGTAAAGACTGATAATCTTTAGGACGTTTAACAGCTGCCGCTTGTATTCGTGTAGCCTTTTGACCTGAACGTCAAAGCGGGTTTCCGGATCAATTTTTATGCCCTGTTTTTGGAACACATAGTCCGCAAAAGCAACTTTGTTTTGGTATTTGATTTCCTTTAAGCGTTTCAAAACCTCAAGGTCGTTTTCATAAGCGCGAAACTTCTTGAGTTCGCTCGCATCATGGTAATATCCGTGACCGATGGTTTCGTCCAGCAGCTTTGCAAGCAACGGGTTGGATTGGTTAAGCCAACGCCGGTGGGCAATACCGTTCGTGACATTGGTGAATTTTTCCGGCGTCAACTGATAGTAATCGTTAAACAGTGTCCGTTTGATGATATCGCTGTGCAAAGCCGATACCCCGTTAACCGAGAAACTGCCGATAACGCTCAGATTGGCCATCCGGATTTGATGGTTGGCGATAACAGCCATACGATTGATTTTGTTCCAATCGCCCGGATATTTTTCCCAAAGCATCCGGGAATAACGTTGGTTGATTTCTTTGATGATTTGGTAAATCCGCGGTAATTCCTGAGCAATCATGGTTTCGTCCCAAACTTCAAGAGCTTCCGCCATAACGGTATGATTGGTATAAGCTACGGTGTTCGTAACTAACTGCCAAGCTTCGTCCCAACCGAAACAATAGTCATCCATCAGTATCCGCATCAATTCCGGAATACAGAGCGCCGGATGGGTATCGTTGATATGGATAATCGCATATTGACTCAAAGTATGCAAATCGTGATACCGTTTCAAATGATCCGCCAAAATATCCTGAATCGAGGCGCTGACCAAGAAATACTGTTGTCTCAGCCGCAGGCTCTTGCCTTGGGAATGGTCATCGGACGGATACAAAACTTTGGATATCAGTTCCGCTTCATGGCTGGCCTGTAAAGCTTTGAGATAATCCCCTTCGGAGAAAGATTTCATGTCGAACTGTGTAGAACTTCGGGCCCGCCACAGGCGCAAAGTCGAAATACCTTCGGAGTCGCCGCCTGAAATCAACAAGTCGTATGGAACAGCTTCGACTTCGTTATAGTCGTGGTATTCAACCCGCATATGTCCTTCTTCGAAGTGTTCGCTTACCCAACCGTCGAATTTGACGGTTTTGATTCGGTCGCTGCGCGGAATCAGCCACACTTCGCCGCCCGGAAGCCAAACATCGGGTACTTCCGTTTGCCAGCCGTCAACCATTTTTTGTTTGAATAAACCGAATTCGTAACGGATGGAAAAGCCGGTAGCCGGATATTGCAAACTGGCAAGGGAATCCATAAAGCAAGCCGCAAGCCTTCCCAAACCGCCGTTGCCGAGACCGGCATCCGGTTCTTGTTCATAGAGGTCATCAAGTGAAAAGCCATACCCTTTCAAGGCTTTTTGGTAAGATTCGACGATTCCCAAATTATACAAATTAGTCTTCAGAGAACGCCCGACTAAAAACTCCATGCACAAGTAATAAACCCGTTTGGCTTTACTTGCTTTTACCTTGCGATTAAATTGTTTCTTTTTTTCCATCAACAAATCGAGGACCGATAAGCTGACTGCTTTATACATTTGTTCCAAAGTGGCCTCGGTCGGCAAGACCCCGAAATAATGGGCTAATTTGTTCTCGACGATTTTTTTAACTTCATGTTCTGTCATTGGTTCTCCTTCATTTCTAGTAAGCTCATATTCATTATTGTTTTAAAACTTGCTCATACATTTTGAGATATTCTTTGGCCGATTTCGTCCAACCGAAATCCGTTTCCATAACCGTATGAACTTTTTTCATCCAATCGTCCGGGTTTTGATAATCGTTCAAAGCCCGTCTGAGGGTTGACAGAAGCGCTCCGGAACTGTATTCGGCAAAAGTATATCCGTTTCCGTTTTCCCCGGAAAAGTCTTTGATACTGTCGGCAAGCCCTCCCGTTTCGCGCACAATCGGAATCGAGCCGTAGCGCGATGCAATCATTTGGGCCAAGCCGCACGGTTCCGCTTTCGAAGGCATCAGGAAGATATCGCTGGCGCCGTAAATCTTGCGCGACAAATCAGGATTGTAAGCGATGATGACGCGCAATTTCGAACCAAATTTGTTTTCCAAATCTTTGAAATATCCTTCGAAGTGAATGTCACCGGTTCCGAGCATGACGATTTGCACTTTTTCAATCAGCAATTCTTCTATCATGCCTTTGACAAGATCCAATCCCTTGTGGGCTACTAGTCTTGTGACCATCCCGATTAATGGAATCGATTTGTCAACCGGTAAATTCAGCATTTTTTGCAATTCGATTTTGTTTTCTACCTTATTTTCTACGCTTTTGGAATTATAATTCACAAACAGCGCTTTGTCTTTGGATGGACTGTAAAAGTTTTTGTCGATGCCGTTAAGGATACCCACCAATTTATGTTTGACCCGTTCGACTTCATACTCCAAGCCGTGTGCGTATTCCGGGGACAAGATTTCTTTGGCATAGGTAGGACTGACCGTGGTAACGATATGCGAGGTTTCCATCGCGCCCTTCATGATATTGATTGAACCTTTATACTCCAACAGATGGCTGTCAAAGCGGGAGATGCCAAAGGTATCTTCCAAAACATCCCAGTCGTTCGCAAAAATACCTTGGTATTCGATGTTGTGAATCGTAAAGACAAACTTGGTGCGGGCAAAAACCGGATTGTCCCCGTAATGGGTTCTGCGGTAAACCGGCACCAAACCGGTCTGCCAATCGTGGCAGTGCACGATATTCGGTTTTAAATTCAAATACAGGATGGCATCGAGACCGGCTTTGGCAAAGAACGCAAAGCGTTCGCCGTCGTCAAAGTAGCCGTAGAAGTTCGAACGTTTGAAATAATATTCGTTGTCCAAAAAATAATAGGTTACATCTTTGGCTTCATATTTGAAGATCCCGCAATACTGCTTGCGCCAGGCCAGCTGAACCGTCATTTGTCCGACATAGAGCAGTTTGTTGCGCCAGGCGGGGTTGATTTTCGAATAAAGCGGCAAAATAACGCTTACGGTCGCTTCGCTCGCGCTGGCTATTTTTTGGGGAAGCGAGCCGATGACATCGCCCAAACCCCCCGATGCAAAGAAAGGTTGACACTCAGAAGCGATAAAAACGATTTTTTTATCTTCCATATTACCTCCTTAGACCATGACATTTTTTCCCAAATAATAAGGGATGGTTTCGCATCCGGATAAATTGCGCCGGTCGCGAATGGTGACATTTTTATCCGCTACCACGCAATTCAGTTTTACGTGTTCGCCGGTAATGGTATCCTGCATCAGGATGGAGTTTTCTACAACCGTGTTTTTGCCGATTTTGACTCCCCTAAAGAGAATACTGTTCCGCACGGTTCCTTCGATTACGCATCCGTCCGCAATATAACATCTTTCCACCACCGCATCCTTTCCGTACTTGGTCGGAGCGGAGTCGCGGACTTTGGTGTAAATCGCCTGATTTTTCTGCTCGAATATTTCGGCCCGGACTTGGGAATCAAGGAGTTTCATATTGTTGGCAAAATAAGTAGCCAAGGAACTGATGTGAAGGTACGGTCCTTCATATTCCGATGCGTAAATGTTTAAAAGCGAAGTGTTATGCAAAATGATATCACGTTCGAAATTGTTGGCGCCGTGGGCTAAGGCCTCGTCGATTAAATTGTACAACAATTTGCGTTTGATAACCCAGGCATTGACGGCCATGTTGGCGGTGGTGCCGACATCGCTCGTTAAAGACGCGGAAGTCACTCTGCCCGCTTCGCCGATTGTCAGACTCATATGAGGATGCAAATCCGGAGTGATTTCCGCTTTTTGGTAAACCACGGTGATATCCGCATTCCTTTCCTCATGTTCCTGGATAACCTGATGGTAATCGATGACATTGACGCTGTCGCAGTCCACCATCAGAACATATTCTTCGTTGGCTTTGGAGATAAAGCCCATCAGGCCTTTAATCGCTTCCAAACGGTTGGCATAAAGACTGTCCGAGCGGTAATTTCCGAAAGGCGGGAAAATCGTAACCCCACCGTTACGGCGGGAGAGATCCCAATCCTTACCGGAACCGATGTGGTCCATCAAAGACTGATAATTGCGTTTGGCAATGATGCCGACCCGCGTAATCCCCGCATTCACCATATTGGACAAAGCAAAGTCCACCAAACGGTATCTTCCGCCGAAAGGAACCGAAGCAAGCGTGCGAAACCGGGTTAATTCATCAACGGTATCGGTATGTAAATCTGAAAAGATAATTCCTAAAGCTCGCATGAACATTTATTTCCTTTCCGAGAATTTGGGTCGGGTTCTTCGATATTGGCACCCGCCGGAATAACTTCTTTTTCTTTAATTACCACGTGGCGTCCCACGACGGCAATTCCCACGGATTCGGCTTTTTCGGCGCCGATTGTTGCACCTTTATCGATGTGAACTTCCTCGTCGATAATGCTGTAGAAGACTTTGGCGTCTTCGTGAATCACGCTGTTGGAAAAAATAACGCTGTCTTTGACAAATGCGCCTTTTTCGATTTTGACGCGCGGACCGATAACGCTGTTAATAACGGTTCCTTCAATCGTGGCACCCCCGGAAACGAGCGAATTGACCACTTGCGCCTTTTCTCCGATAAAGTGCGGCTGAATACCGATATTGCGCGAATGAATCCGCCAGAACGGGTCGTAAATATCAAACTTCGGGTTATCTCCGATTAAATCCATATTGGCGCTCCACAGACTTTCGATGGTACCGACATCTTTCCAATAACCTTGGAAAGGATAGGCAACCATTTTTTCGCCGTTTTCAAGCATCATCGGAATAATGTTTTTACCGAAATCGTTTTGGGAACCCGGTGTGGCTTCGTCCAGTTTCAAATAATGAGCCAATTTTTCGGTTTTGAAAATATAAATACCCATCGACGCTTTGGTCGATTTCGGTTTTGCGGGTTTTTCTTCAAACTCATAGATGATATTTTCTTCGTCGGTGTTCATGATTCCGAAACGGCTCGCTTCTTCCAAACTTACTTCCAAAGTTGCGATGGTGCAATCGGCATCCTTTTCGATATGGTATTGCAGCATTTCCGAATAATCCATTTTATAAATATGGTCGCCGGAAAGAATTAAAACATGTTCGGGATCGTAACGTTCGATGAAATGTAGATTTTGGTAAATCGCATTGGCTGTGCCTTTATACCAATCGGTACGGTTTTTGGCCTGATACGGCGGCAAAATGTGCACGCCGCCGAAGGTTCGGTCCAAATCCCACGGCGAACCGTTGCCGATGTATTCGTTCAAAAGAAGCGGTTGATATTGGGTCAATACCCCTACGGTATCGATGTTGGAATTGGTGCAATTCGAGAGGGTAAAATCAATAATGCGGTATTTTGCGCCGAAAGAAACAGCGGGTTTGGCGATGGTAGTCGTCAGCGCTTTTAACCTGCTGCCTTGTCCCCCCGCAAGCAGCATCGCGATACATTTCTTTTTGTTATACATCTTTCCTTTTTACCTTCCTATAATATATTCCACAAAGTGGTGGCAAATCAAGTTTCATTCGGTTGTTTTTTACTTTGGTTTTCTTGGGAATATCGTCAAATCCCCGGGTGGCAAGAATCAATTCGTACTGACCGTTGTCGACATTCAATTCGTAACCTGGCCAACCGGATCCGGAGAAGTTGCAGATGACCAAGATATCGTCGTTATTCGGACTTAAGCGATAATAAGAAAAAACATTGTGGCCGGCATCATCCGGATTAACCCAGCAGAAACCGTCCCAGGAAGTATCGTTTTCGTATAAAGCGGGATATTGCAAATACAAGCGGTTCAGATATTTGACAAAGGTTTGCAAATCCCGATGGGATTCGTATTGCAATAGCAACCAGTCGAGTTCCCGGCGTTCATTCCATTCGATAAACTGGCCAAACTCATAACCCATAAAGGTCAGCTTCTTGCCCGGATGGCTCATCATGTAAGCCAAATAAGCCCGTAAACCGAAGAATTTATCTTCGTAACCCCCGGGCATTTTATTTAAGAGCGATTTTTTGCCGTGAACGACTTCGTCATGCGACAAAGCCAAAATAAAATGCTCGGAATAAATATAAGTCATCTGAAAAGTTATTTTATTATGCAGATATTGTCGGTAAATCGGGTCATTGGAAAAATACGTCAAAGTATCGTTCATCCAGCCCATATTCCATTTATAGTCGAATCCCAAGCCTCCGTCCGAAACGGACTTGGTGATATCCGGAAAAGTCGTCGACTCTTCCGCAACCGTTATCACGCCCGGGTGATATTCATGCACGATTTGGTTCAGTTTTTTGATAAAAGCCATTGCTTCCAAATTGATGTTGGTGCCGAAACTGTTGGGGTGCCATTCGGTGCGGTCATAATCCAGGTAAAGCATCGATGCCACCGCATCCACCCTGAGCCCGTCCACATGGCATTCTTCCAACAAATACATGGCACTCGATACCAAAAAGCTTTGGATTTCGGGCCGGCCGTAATCGAAACAGCGGGTGCCCCAACTTTTGTGTTCCCTCCGGGTCGGATCGGGATGTTCATAAAGAAACGAACCGTCAAATTCGATCAGGCCGTGGGCATCCTTGCAAAAATGACCGGGAACCCAATCGACGATGACCCCGATGCCGGCTTGGTGGCAGGTATCGACAAAAACTTTGAAATCGGCCGGCGTCCCGTAACGGGAAGTCAGCGAAAAGAAGCCGGTGACTTGGTAACCCCAGGATTCGTCCAAAGGGTATTCGTAAATCGGCATGATTTCCAGATGGGTATAACCCATTTCCTTGGCGTATTTGCTCAATTCGTCGCCGAGTTTGCGATAGTCGAAAACATTCCCGTCCGCATACCTCCGCCACGAGCCCAGGTGCACTTCGTAAATGTTCATCGGTTTCTGATGGTGGTCGTTTTTCTTGCGCTGTTCCATCCATTCGTGATCCTGAAACCGGTAATTGTCCAGGTTATAAACTTTGGATGCTACTTTCGGTCTCAGTTCCGAATGAAAGGAAAACGGATCGGATTTATAAATCCACTTCTTGTCTTTGGTCAAAATCGCATATTGATAATGGGCATATTCGGCCACATTGGCAATCGTTGCCTCCCAAAGGCCTTCTTTGGTGATTTTTACCATCTGATGCGAAAAAAGATTCCAGTCGTTAAAATCGCCCACGACATGCACCGCCATAGCATTGGGTGCCCAAACCCGGAAAACGGTTTTATCGGGAGAGTACTGCGCTCCCATAAAGCGATAACTGTAATAATTTGTGCCCTGATGAAATAAATAAATCGCTAAACTATTATCCATATATTCCCCTTTTGATTAATTATACCAAATTTCAACTTTCCTTGCAATCATATGGGCTTAAAGAAAAACCAGGCGGTTTTACTCGATTAACATGCAATCGCCGAACGAAAAGAAGCGGTATTCCTTTTCAATCGCGCTTTTGTAAGCATTAAGCATGATTTCCTTGGTGGCAAAAGCCGAAACAAGCATCAGAAGCGTCGATTTCGGCAGGTGAAAGTTCGTAATCAAAGCATCGATGGCTTTAAATTCGTACGGAGGATAAATAAAAATATCCGTTTCGCCGCTGCAGGCCACGAATTTGCCGTATTTTTGCCTGATGGTTTCCAAGGTTCTGGTCGATGTTGTCCCCACTGCAACAATCCGTTTTCCCTGCTTTTTGGCTTCATTTAGGGTGTTTGCAGTTTCTTCGTTCATATAATAATGCTCCGAATGCATGTGATGTTCTTCCACAACCTCGCTTGTTACCGGGCGAAATGTTCCTAGTCCGACATGCAATGTTACATAACAGATGGTTACACCTTTTGCTTTCAGACCGGCCAAAATTTCCTCGGTAAAGTGTAGTCCCGCCGTAGGTGCCGCGGCGCTGCCGTATTCGTGGGCATAAACCGTCTGATAACGCGACTGGTCTTTCAGGGTTTTTCGGATATAAGGAGGTAGGGGCATCGTGCCGATTCTTTCCAGGATTTCGATTAACAAACCATGATAAGCCAATTCGAAAACCCGGATGCCTTCTTCCTCTTCTTCGATGCAGGTGGCTTTAAGCAGTCCGTCCCCAAAGGAGATTACTGTGCCTTTTTTGATGCGTCGCGCGGGTTTGGTCAAAGCTTCCCAGGTATCTTTTTTGATTTCCCTAAGCAAAAGCACTTCGACTTTGGCCTTGGTGTCGGTCTTTTCGCCGAATAACCGCGACGGGTAAACTTTGGTATCGTTGATTACCAAACAATCGTTTTCGGTCAGAAAATCCCCGATTTGGTAGAAATAGCGGTGTTTTAATTCCCCCGTACGGCGGTTAACCACCATTAGACGCGAATCGCTTCTTTTCTCAAGCGGCGTCTGTGCAATTAGGTGCGGGGGAAGATAATAATCAAATTCATCGACTCTCATAGTAATCCTCCGCGTTTGATGCCCAAATGAGTATAGGCTTTTTCGGTTGCGACTCTTCCCCGTGGCGTGCGAAGGATAAAGCCTTCCTGTAAAAGATACGGTTCGTTAACGTCTTCCAAGGTTACTGTTTCTTCGGAAATGGTGGCGGATAAAGCTTCGAGTCCGACCGGTCCCCCGTGGAAACGTTCGATTAAACAGAGCAAATATTGACGGTCCGTTTGATCGAGGCCCGCTTTGTCGATATTGAGTTTGTCAAGTGCATATTCGGTTCTTGTCAGGGTGATGCTATCCTCGTTGTGATACTGCGAAAAATCGCGGATCCTTCTAAACAAGCGATTGGCAATCCGGGGGGTTCCCCGCGACCGTTTGGCCAGTTCGAAACTGGCATCTTGTTCAATCGGAAAATTAAAAATACGCGAAGTGCGGTTGATAATCTGCCGCAATTCCTCGTTACTGTAATAATTCAGCTGATGGACAATGCCGAACCGGTCCCGGAGCGGCGAAGTCAAATCGCCGAATCTTGTCGTTGCGCCGACCAAAGTAAAAGGCGGCAGTTCGATGCGCAAAGTCTGCGCGGTGGAATCTTTGCCGTGAATGATATCGATCGCATAATCTTCCATGGCGGAATAAAGCATTTCTTCGACAACTTTCGGAATCCGGTGGATTTCGTCGATAAAAAGCACATCCCCCGCATCCAAACTCGAAAGAATGGCTGCCAAATCACCGGGTCTCGTTAACGCCGGGCCGGTAGTAACTTTGATATTGGTGCCCATTTCGCTTGCAATAATATATGCCAAGGTGGTTTTTCCGAGTCCCGGAGGACCGTACAAAAGCACATGGTCAAGGCTTTCCTTGCGTTGTTTTGCGGTGGCGATAAAAATGGTCAGCATTTCTTTCAGAGCCGTCTGACCGACATATTCGCTCAGCCATTTCGGTCTTAAAGTTTGCTCCACTTCGTCCCCTTCGATGGCTTGTTGGGTTAATATTTTTTGATCCATCATTTTAAAAGTCCTTTCTTTTATTATGATTGTTTCGTCTTGCTTTTATCAGGTAATATGATATAATTGTTATCAGAGGTGTTAATATGTATCGCTATATCAAAGGTGAAATCACGCAAATATCCGGAACCGATATCACAATCGAATGCCATGATATCGGATATCTGGTCCGCGTTCCCAATCCGTATTCGTTTGCTTTGGGAAGCAAAATCACCTTGCATTTATATCAGCACGTTCGCGAGGATGCAATCGAATTATTCGGTTTTGCCACCCCGGAAGAAAGAAATCTTTTCCTGCGTCTCATCAACGTCAAAGGTTTGGGGCCTAAAGGGGCATTGGCAATTCTGGCGAGCAGCACACCCGAAGAAATCGTTAAGGCAATTGAAGCCGGCAATCCGCGTTATTTCAACGCTTTTCCGGGCATCGGTCAAAAAATCAGCCAACAAATCATTCTCGATTTGAAAGGCAAATTGAAATTCGACGAAGCTCCGGGTCCTGTCAATCCGAAACTTGCGGAAGTGGAATCGGCTTTAAAAGCTTTGGGATATAAGACTACCGAAATCCGGGCGGTGACCAAAGATTTATCCTTTGACGACCAAACGTCGACGGGCGAACTTGTCAAAATCGCCCTCAGGCGTTTATCCAAAAATTAATTTTCTTTTATATAAGTATACCACATTTTCCCCCTTAAGCCAATAAATTAAATAAGCGGAAAAATAAGTAAAAAAGAATTTAATAATCCTCAATTTGGAATTAACAAAATGCCCAGGGAATAACCCTAGGCATTTTTTATTTTAAAAGTAACGACGGTTTCCTTTGTTTTTTCCTTTTCCTTTATGAACCTTCGGTTGCATCATGTTGGGAACGGCACCGGTACGAGCGGCCTTTTCCATTTGTTCTTCACTCATGCCGAGTAGGGCTCTCATCTGATTGCGCATATCATCAAACCGTTTGGTTAAGGCATTGACTTCCTGATAGCTGCGGCCGGAGCCTTTGGCGACCCGTTCCTTACGGCTGCGGTTGTTGGCAAGCAGATCGGGATTGCGCCGTTCTTCTTCGGTCATGGAACCGATGATGGCTTCGATATAAGAAAACTGTTTGTCGTCGATTTCGATATTTTTCAGTTTGGCACCCAAACCCGGAATCAAGCCCAAAAGACTCTTCATGGAACCCATGCGTTTGATCATCCGGATTTGCTTCAAAAAGTCGTTGTAACCGAAATAACCTTTTTGGAGTTTTTCCGCCATTTTCATCGCATCGGTTTCATCGATGTTTTCGGTTGCTTTTTCGATTAGAGTGAGGACATCGCCCATGCCGAGAATTCGGCTTGCCATCCGGTCCGGATGGAATACTTCGATCTGGTCGAGTTTTTCGCCCATACCGACAAATTTAATCGGAATATTGGTCATGTAGCGAATCGAAAGCGCGGCACCGCCCCGGGTGTCGCTGTCAAGTTTGGTTAAGAGACAGCCGGTGATATTCAGTTTTTCGTGGAATTTCAGAGCCACGTTAACTGCATCCTGACCGGTCATCGCATCGACCGTCAATAAAATTTCGTCGGGATTCGCGATTTCTTTGATTTCCACCAGCTCCTGCATCAAATCTTCGTCGATGTGCAGCCGACCGGCGGTATCGATCAAAATCAGGTTATAGTTTTTTTCTTTGGCATATTGCAAAGCACGTTTAACGATAGCCTGCGGTTTTTGCATGATTCCCAGTTCGAAAACATCAATATCGAGCTGTTTTCCGATGGTAACCAATTGGTTGATGGCTGCAGGACGGTAAATATCCGCCGCCACCATCAACGGTCTTAAATTATAAGTTTTTCGCAAATATTGGGCCAGTTTTCCTACATGGGTCGTTTTACCACTTCCCTGAAGGCCGGCCATCAAAACGATGCTCGTACCGCTTTTTTTCAGGTTGATCGGAACGGCTTCGTCACCCATCAGTTTCTTAAGTTCTTCGTTGACAATCTTTAAAACCTGGTCGCCCGGCGTCAAGGATTTCATGACGCGTTCGCCCAAACATTTGGCTTTGACCTCGGCCGTAAATTGTTTGACGATTTTATAGTTGACGTCAGCTTCCAAAAGCGAAACCCGCACTTCTTTCATTACTTCGTCGACATCGTTTTCGTTGATTCTTCCTCTTCCCGTTAACCGGCGAAGAGCCATTTGGAGCCTTTCGCTTAAACTTTCAAACGGCATATTATCACTCCATTTCTCTGATTTTTTTGATTAGTTCCTGTCCTGCCTGATTTACTTTGCTTTCATAGGCTTTGAGGAGTTCCTGAAGCGCCTTATCTTTGGCATAAAGCGCCAGTTTTTCTTCAAACCCTTCCAACAGATTTGCGACTTTTTTCAGCGTATCAAAAACGGCATTGCGGGAAATGTGCAGTTCTTCCGCAATCTCCGCCAAACTCCAATCCTGATAATACGAAAGTTCAAAGATTTGTTGTTGTTTGTCGGTTAATAGTTTACCATAAAAACCGTAAAGACAATTGTAATAATGCTTTTTTTGCATTAAATCAGGCATCTTCGTCCTCCAATTCCACAAACAACCCTGCGATATACTCTTCCAGGTCAAACGGTTCCAAGTCGTCGAGTTTTTCTCCCAAACCAACCATTTTAATCGGAATATGGTATTTGTCGCGAATCGCCAGGACAATTCCACCTTTGCTCGTACCGTCCAGTTTGGTTAGAATAATCCCGGTGATTTTGGCTACTTCCATAAACGCTTCCGCCTGGGATAAACCGTTTTGGCCGGTTGTCGCATCGATTACGAGGAGCGTTTCGTGCGGAGCACCCGGAACTTCCCGTTCGATAACCCTATGCATTTTTTCCAATTCTTTCATCAGATTGGTTTTGTTTTGCAATCGTCCCGCTGTATCGCACAACAAGACATCGTATTTTTCTTTTTTGGCCTTTTGCAGGGCATCGAAAATAACGCTCGATGGATCACTTCCGGCGGGTTTGGTTACGATGTCAACTCCGACCCGTTCGGCCCAGATGGCCAACTGGTCGACCGCTCCGGCCCTGAAGGTATCTCCCGCCGCAAGCAACACTTTTTTCTTTTCCTGTTTCAATTTATATGCCACTTTGGCTATCGAAGTCGTCTTTCCGCTGCCGTTCACGCCGACAAAAAGAAAGACCGACAGGCCGTCTTTTTGCACGTTTAAGTCGACCCGGACAATTTCCTGCTGAAGGTAAAGTTCGAACATTTTATCGACGATAATCGGCTGCAGTTCGCTGACATCTTTGACATCTTTAACCCGTTCGTCGGCTTTCAGTTCTTCGATGAAATCGAGTGTCGTTTCGACGCCGATATCGGCCATAATAAAGATATCCGTCAATTCGTCGAAAAAATCTTCGGTTATTTCATTGTAGTGGGAGAAAAGATTTTGGAGTTTGCCCATCAAACCACTGCGGGTTTTTTTCATTCCCAATTGATATTTGCGTTGGTTTTCTTTATCTTTGCGTTTAAATAAACCAAAAAGTCCCATAAAGTCACCTCTAAACTAGTTTATAATATTATACCATGTACGGCGCAAAAAGCACGCTTTTTCACTAATTAAATTATCGACAAAAGATTAGGCTTAAGTTTTGCAAAAAGCTTTGCTAAAAGCTATGCTTTTATCTTTCTTTTTATTTCGACCTTTTTGAAAGCGCTTGTATGGTATAATATGGTTAAGAGGTGAAAAAATGGCAGGCTTTTATCGTGATACATGGATTGAAATAAAGCTTGATCACGTAATCGAAAATGTAGCCAATTTAAAAAAACATTTTTATCATGACAAAAGAATCTTGGCGGTTGTCAAAGCAGACAGTTACGGCCACGGCTCCGTTATGGTTGCAAAAGCCCTGGAAACCATCGGCGTTGACTTTTTTGGCGTGGCAACGCTTGACGAAGCGTTGGAACTAAGGCTTCACGGTATCCGGGGAGATATTTTGGTTTTCGGTCTGGTTCGCTTAAGCAATCTCGAACTCGTAAGCCGGAACAACCTGATTGTAAGCATTACTTCGGTAGAATGGTTAAAAAACGCCGTCCATAACTATCCCGGACCAAAGGTTCGGACCCATTTAAAAGTCGAGACGGGTCTGCATCGGTTGGGAATCAGACTGCCCGATTTGGATACGGTTATTAATTTGTTAAACGAAAGTCCTCGGTTTTCTTTGGAAGGCCTTTACTCGCACCTGGCGACCGCTCCTTCAAGCGACGAAACCTATTATCACTTTCAAATGGCCTCGTTTTTATCCATCTTTAAAAAAGCCTCGGAGTTATCGCTTTCTACCATTTCTTATGTCCATATCACCAATTCCGCGGCATCCCTCAAACGCCTGCCCAAAGAAATCAACTTAATCCGGCTCGGTTTAATGATTAACGGTGTTTTGCCGAAAAAAGATCTCGCTCTTCCTTTTGCCCTCAAGCCTTCTTTGAGTTTATATTCGACTTTGGTCGATGTCAAACTGTTACCCAAAGGCAGCAAGGTCGGTTATAACTGCGATTACGAAACCGAAGCCGAAGAATGGATCGGTACCGTGGCGATTGGGTATGCGGACGGGATAATGCCAGCCATGACAGGGGGAAAAGTTTATGTCGAAGATAACTACCAAAAAATCGTGGGACGGATTTGTATGGATTACTGTTTTGTCAGATTGGATAAGTTTTATCCGATTGGCACCAAAGTGGAATTTATCGGTCCACACATTTCGGTAGATGAGTTTACGGAAGACAACCATACCCACAATTACCATGCAACCTGCATGTTAAGCGATCGGATTCCCCGTTTGTATTACCAAAACAATCAATTAATCGCTACTGTCAACAAAAGATATTATTTATGCAAGGAGGAATAAAATAAATGCATCCCTTACAAGTTTACTCCGAAATTGGACCGCTAAAAAAAGTCTTGGTACACCGGCCCGGCGGGGAAATTGCCAATTTAACACCCAAATGGTTAGCCAATTTATTGTTTGACGACATACCGTGGCTTCCGCTTGCCATCGAGGAACACGATGCCTTTGCTTCCGTTTTCCGGGCCAACGACATCGAAGTGTTGTACTTGGCGGATTTGGTTGCCGAGACCTTGGATGCGGATTTGGAAATCAAGTATCAATTTATCAAACAGTTCATCCACGAGGCGCATGTCACAAGCGAAACTTTGTCGGAAGTTTTGTTTGCTTATCTGATGTCGTTTTCCAGCACCAAGGCTATGGTCGAAAAAACCATGGCGGGAATCAAAAAAGACGAAGTGCCCAATTTTCAAAAGCGGACCCTCTCCGATTACATCCGGGATTATCCGTTTGTAACGGATCCGATGCCCAATCTATATTTTACCCGCGATCCCTTCAGCATCGTCGGAAACGGCATCGTCATGAGCAAAATGTTCACTTCAACCAGAAGCCGCGAATCGATTTACGGCGATTATATTTTCAAATACCACCCTTACTACAGTAAGCAAAACCTTCCGTTCTATTACGAACGCTCCTTTCCTTCCACCATCGAAGGCGGAGATATTCTGGTTTTGAATCAACATCTGCTGGCTGTCGGGGTCAGCGAACGCACGCATCCGGCAGGTATCGAGAAACTTGCCAAAAACCTCTTCTACCATCACGATACTTCGTTTTCCACGGTGCTCGCTTTCGATATACCGAAAAGCCGGTCGTTCATGCATCTCGATACGATTTTCACCCAGGTCGATTACGATAAGTTTACGATTCACGAGGAACTCCAGCCAGCAATTAAGGTTTACGAAGTAACCAAAGATTTAAAGCGTACCCAAAAACTCAACATTAAACCGCTGGAAAAACCAATCGACCAAATCTTAAGTCTTTACCTGGATCGGCCGATTACTTTAATCCCCTGCGGAGGAACCGATATCATTTCTTCCGCCCGCGAACAGTGGAGCGACGGCGCCAATACCATGGCCATCAAACCCGGCGAAGTCATTGCCTACGAACGCAACCACATCACAAACGACATCCTGGACAAATACGGCATCAAAGTCCATGAAATACCTTCCAGCGAACTGTCGCGGGGTCGCGGAGGTCCGCGTTGCATGAGTATGCCGTTTTATCGCGACAATTTACCGAAATAAACAGTTAAACAAATAAACTAAAAAGAAAAGGAGAAAAGAAACAATGAACAAAGCATTTTACGGTCGCAGCTTTTTGACGCTGCTCGACTTTACCCCGGAAGAAATAACTTATTTACTCGATTTGGCCCAAAAACTGAAACAAGCCAAAAAACAAGGCAAGGAAATCCAGTATTGCAAAGGCAAAAATATCGTTTTATTGTTTGAAAAAGACTCCACACGGACACGCTGCGCTTTTGAGGTTGCGGGATACGACCAAGGAATGAATGTCACCTACCTCGGTCCGACCGGTTCCCAAATGGGCAAAAAAGAAAGTATCAAGGATACAGCAAGAGTTTTGGGCAGAATGTACGACGGAATCGAATACCGCGGTTTTACCCAGGAAACGGTGGAAATCCTTTCCCACTATTCCGGCGTTCCAGTTTGGAACGGTTTAACCGACCGGTTTCATCCGACACAGGTTCTGGCGGATCTTCTGACGATACGCGAACATAAAGGCTTTCTGAAAGGCATCAAGTTCGCTTATGTCGGCGATGCGCGCAACAATATGGGCAACTCCCTGATGGTGGGTTGCGCCAAGATGGGGATGGACTTCCGAACCGTTGCGCCGAAAGAGTTGTTCCCGGAACAATGGCTGGTGGACAAATGCCAAAAAATCGCCCAACAGACCGGGGCAAAAATCACCCTGACGAGCGATGTCCAGGAAGGCTTGCAAGATGTCGACGTTGTTTATACCGATGTTTGGGTTTCCATGGGCGAACCTATGGAAGCTTGGGCTAAACGGATTGATTTATTGATGCCTTATCAGGTCAACGCCAAACTGATGAGTTTGGCCAAACCTAATGCTCTCTTCATGCATTGCTTACCGTCGTTTCATAATCTCGAAACAACCGTGGGCAGGGAAATTTACGATAAGTTCGGCCTTAACGGTATCGAAGTTACGGATGATGTTTTTGAATCCAAGCAATCGGTTGTTTTCGACGAAGCGGAAAATCGGCTTCATACGATTAAAGCGGTCATGGTAGCGACCCTCGGAGACTTGTTATGCGAATAGTGGTAGCTCTCGGAGGAAATGCTTTGGGCAATACTCCGGAAGAACAAAAACAATTGGTCAAAGAAACCGTCAAACCGCTTGCGGATCTGATCGACAGCGGTCACGAGGTAATCATTACTCACGGCAACGGTCCCCAGGTCGGAATGATTTTTTCGGCTTTTCAAACAGCCTCTGAAACCGACTCCCACTTACCGGAAATGCCGTTTCCGGAATGCGGAGCAATGAGCCAAGGTTATATCGGTTATCATTTGCAAAATGCTCTGAGGACCGAATTGTTAAACCGAAACTTAAAGCCAAACGTCGCAACCATCGTAACCCAGGTTGAAGTATCTATTGACGATCCGGCTTTTCAAAATCCGACCAAACCGATCGGTGCCTTTTACAGTGAAAAAGAAGCGAAGATTTTAGAAGAAACCCAAAATTACGTCATGAAGGAGGATGCGGGGAGAGGCTACCGCAGAGTGGTTCCAAGCCCCAAACCCCAAGCCATCGTCGAACTCGAAGCGGTTAAACAAATGGTCGCAAACGGTTTTACCGTCATCACCGTGGGCGGAGGCGGAATTCCCGTGGTCCGAAAGGATAATGTCCTTTACGGCGTTCCCGCTGTTATCGATAAAGACCATGCCAGCAGTTTATTGGCGGACCTTATCGAAGCCGACCGTTTGATTATCTTAACCAGCGTTCCGTACGTTGCTTTGAACTACGGAACCAAGGAACAAGTCAATTTAACCCGTCTTTCCGTTTCAGAAGCGAAAAATTATTTACAGGAAGGACATTTCAAAAGCGGCAGTATGAAACCGAAAATCGAAGCTGCCTTGGCATTTGTGGATCATATGCCAAACCGAAAGGCCATAATTGCTTCGCTGAAGGATGCCAAAATGGCTGTCGAAGAAAAAACGGGAACTTTAATATATTATAAGGAATAAGGAGGTAATATGCGCAAGGAAGCGGTTAAAGTCGTTATTTGGGGTTTCGGTGCCATGGGTTCCGGAATGGCTAAAATGATTACCCGAAAACAAGGATTTGAAATCATCGGTGTCTGCGACCGTTTCGATAAACTGGTCGGCCAAAAGGTAAGCGACCTAATCGGAACCACTAGCAATCTGGCTCCCGATTTGATCGTCAAAAAAACGATTGAAGAAATCATTCCAAATGTCTGTCCTGATGTAGCCTTGCTGTGCACGGATTCGTTTACGGAAAAAGCGTTTCCGAAAATCAAATGGCTCTTGGAACACCAAGTCAATGTTATCACGACCGCAGAGGAAATGGCTTTTCCGTGGGCCAACCGCCCCGACTTGGCAAAGGAATTGGACCAAATCGCCAAGAAAAACAGTGTAAGCGTCCTCGGAGCGGGCATCAATCCCGGTCTGATGATGGACTTGTTGGTAATTCTTTTGACCGGCGCCATGGAAACCGTCGATAAAATCGAAGTCCGACGCATCAACAGTTTGTCCCCTTACGGGGAAACGGTTATGACCGAGCAAGGGGTCGGCTTATCGGTTTCCGAATTTCAGAAATTAAAGGAAAAAGGACTGTTGGCAGGACACGTCGGTTTCAAAGAATCCGTCGGCATGATTGCCCACGCCCTGGGTTGGGACGTGGAAAGTTTTGAACAGGAAATGCTTCCGATTATTACGGATGTCGACCGAAAATCCCCTTACGGTTTTGCCCCCAAGGGACATGTTGCGGGGGTCAATATGATGGCGCATGCGATAATTTCGGGCGAAGAAAAACTCACGATGCTTCACCCTCAACAAATCGAACCGCAGCTCGGAGGCATTCAAACCGGCGATTATATAACCTTGCAGGGCAAACCGAAAATCAAGATGGCTATCACTCCGGAAGTGGAAGGCGGCACCGGCACCATCGCTATTTGCGTCAACATGATTCCCCATATCATCAATGCGAAGCCGGGTTTAAAAACGATGTTGGATTTACCGGTTCCGCGCGCCATTATGGGGGATGTCCGAAAGATGATTGAGGTAAATGACCATGATTAAATCCGGAACCTGGGTAGAGATTCACAAGATTATCCTTTCCCCCGCCGAAAGGGCATCCCACCTTCCGGACGATACGAAACCGGTGCCTTTGGAAATGTGGCTGAAAGGGACGCTTCTGAAAGCTACCGAAATAGGGGAAACAGCCGAAATCAGAACCGTCACGGGACGAATTGAAACCGGCACTTTGGTGGGGGTCAATCCCCATTACACGCACAGTTTCGGTCAAGACATTCCGGAACTACGCTTAATTAGAGATAAGGTAAAAAAAGCCTTATGGGGTGAGAAAAATGACTGACCGGTATTCTTACGAGAGCATCATCAAGCGCAAAGCCGAGATTATGCGCCAAAGCACCGGGATCGATTATTCCAAATACGAAAAAGGTTTGTTTTCCTTCGATTACGAAGGCTTTATGAACGAATACAGTATTCCGCTGGATTTGGTCAAACAAATCCAGGCCGAACACGGGGTCGGTCAAACCCCTTTGAAAGAACTGAAGAATATCACCGCTTTGGTTCGCAAAATCGCAAAACCCGGTAATGGAGCACGCATCTTTTTAAAAGACGAAGCCTGTAACGATTCGGGTTCTTTTAAAGCCAGGAGAGCTTCCCTCGCCTGTTTTTTGGCTAAAGCCTTGGGCTTTAAAGGAGTCATTACCGCTACATCCGGCAACTACGGTGCGGCAGTCGCTTCGCAAGCCGCCAAATACGGTTTAAAGTGCATCGTTGTTCAGGAGTGTTTCGATTCCCGCGGCATCGGGCAACCGGAAATCATCGAAAAAGCCCGTGCCTGCGAAGCATACGGAGCCGAAGTCGTCCAACTGTCCGTCGGTCCGGAACTGTTTTACGTGTTCTTACGGTTAATCGAAGAAACGGGGTATTATAATGCTTCGCTTTACTCGCCGTTTGCGGTTAACGGAATCGAAACCTTAGGTATGGAAATCGTCGAGGATTGCTTAAGACTCACCCAAAGAGTGCCTGATGTGGTAGTTGTAACGAATGCAGGGGGAGGGAACTTAACCGGTACCGTCCGAGGAATCAAAAAAGCCACCGACCAAAAGGTCCAAATTGTGGCTTCCAGCGTAAATCTTGCCGGCCTTCATATGGCCAGTGACCATGACTTCAACCGAAAATCGTTTACTACCGGTCATACCGGATTCGGGATTCCTTTTACGACTTATCCCGACCGCAGCGATGTTCCGCGATCGGCGGCAAGACCTCTTCGTTACATGGACCGTTATGTGACGGTCAATCAAGGCGAAGTGTTCTTTATGACCGAAACCCTTTCCGTTTTGGAGGGATTGGAAAGAGGACCAGCCGGAAACACCGCTTTGACCGCAGCCTTCAGCATTGCCCAGGAACTTCCGGAAGATGAAATCATCGTGGTGCAGGAAAGCGAATATACCGGGGCGGGAAAACACCACCAAGCCCAGCTTTCCTTTGCGCGGGAAAACGGCATCGACATCTTCTTCGGCAACCCCAGGGAAGAAATCCCGGGAACCAATATAATCCTACCGGATAAGTTAACCGATATTGTCGCACAGGATTTGGATTTGCGAAAGATCAGAACTTCGCTTATCCGCAACTACTTAAAAGGTTATTCCAAAATAACGAATGCAGATTTAAACTTTTTGAAAGAAGAAACCAATACCTCGCTCGACGAGGTAAAAGATATATTAAGGGAATTGAAAATCGAATGGGAGGATGCGAATGGATAACCAAAAATACCGACCGGATGATTACTTGACCAGACGAGAACATTTAAAAGACTTAAGCGATGAAGCATTGAAAGCTTACTTTTGGCACCTGGCCGAAGAAATCGTTAATCCTTTGGTCGATTTGGCCTACCACCATACAACCCCGGCTATCGAACGCTCAGTATTGTTGCGCATGGGTTTTTCCAGTTTGGAGGCCAAACAAATCGTGCAAAAGACCATCGAACACGATTTAATCGGTAAAGGCGCAGGACACGTTGTTTATCGCTACAGCAGACTCGCCAACTTACCGTTAAGAGATGCAGGACTTGCTTTAATGGAAAATCAAGGTTGGGACCTCGTCAAACAAAGTTTCGGAGGCCGCCATGCTTAAACCGAACGAAAAACTCGATATCCGCACTCTCTTAACCGATTTGGAAAATTATGCCCCAAGACGCCGAGGTTGGACATGGCGCAAAAAAGTTCCGAACCAGTTTTTAAACCAATATACTTATTCGGACACTTCGGAATCATTAAAAAATTATGTGCCGCTGCCCGCTTCCAAGTATTTTAACGGAGTCGATCCCCAACCGGTCCAAGTCATCACTACCGAAATAGCATCGGGAAGGTTTGAAGACGATATCAGGAGAATGAGAATGGCCGCTTGGCACGGAGCGGATCATATCATGGTTATCAGAACCGCCGGCCAATCGCATTTCGACGGTTTAATCGAAGGAACCCCGCAAGGCGTGGGAGGCGTCCCGATTACCCGAAAACAAGTGCGGGCCCAAAGAAAAGCCCTCGATTTAATCGAAGACGAAGTCGGACGACCAATCAATTACCATTCCTATGTTTCGGGCGTTGCCGGTCCGGAAATTGCCGTAATGTTTGTGGAGGAAGGCGTCAACGGCGCCCATCAGGACCCGCAATACAACGTCCTGTATCGCAACATCAATATGGTCAGATCGTTTGTGGATGCGGCGGAAGCCAAGAAAGTTATGGCTTACGGAGGATTGCTTCAAATCGACGGCGCCCACAATGCCAATGCCACAGCCAAAGTAGCCTGGAAGGTCATGCCGGAACTTTTGGTTCAACATGCGATTAATTGCGTATTTTCCCTGAAAGCCGGAATCGACAAAGAACATATCGCTTTATCGACGGTACCCCCGATTGCTTCCCCTGCCCCGGATTTGCGGATTAATTTGCCGTTCGCGGTGGCATTAAGGGATTTCTTTTCGGACTTTAAGATCCGGGCTCAAATGAATACCAAATACATGGAATCTTCGACCCGCGAAGCTACTGTTACCCACGTTCTGAATTTATTGATTTCGAAACTGACAAGCGCCGATATTCAATCCACGATTACTCCCGACGAAGGACGCAATGTGCCGTGGCATATGTACAATATCGAAGCTCTCGATACCGCAAAACAAGCCCTCATCGGCATGGACGGTCTTAAAGAACTTGTGGAAATCAAAAATACCGGCTATATGAAAGAAAAAGTACGGGAAATCAAAGAACGGGCCGTTTTATTTCTGGAAGAAATCAAGGCTGCGGGCGGATACTTCAGCGCCGTGGAAAAAGGCTTCTTTATCGATTCCGGATATTTTCCGGAACGGGTGTACGACGGGTTAAAACGTTCCGTAAATGGCGGCATCGGTGCCGGTACGGTTTATCCGCGGGATCCCGACTACTTTGCGCCGGTTTTGGCTCATTTCGGGTATAACAACACAATGCAATTCGGCGTAACGCCTGATGAAGTAACCTCCTTAATCGGCGGGTGTACCTTCGAAGACCGTTCCAAAATTCAGTATATCGACGAACTTGACGAAATAGACAATGTCAATACGCGCCTCGACGAAACGGAACAGTACCGCTCCACGAGTCTGATCAAACCGGAAGTCGAATGGTTGGGGGACGGTACCGTGGTCGTTGATATGACCCTGCCGACCGAACGCGCAACGGCGGAGGAAGTCGGAAAAGCAATTGCCCAAAAAATGAACCTGGCCGATGTCGAAGTCATCCATTCCGAAGTTTTGCATGTTTCGGAAGCAACCAGAGTTCAAATCAAAGGCAAACTCGCTTTTGCCATCGACACGAAAGAAATCGCCTTGCCTAAGAAAATGGAAATATTGAGCGACGAAGAAATCACCGCTTATTTCAAAAATCATCCGTTTAAAGTGGTGGCAGGTACCATCGGGGAAGACGAACATTCCGTTGGCCTTCGCGAAATCATCGACATCAAACACGGGGGAATCGAAAAGTACGGCATCAGCTGCGAATACTTGGGTACTTCCGTTCCGGTCCAAAAAATGGTGGATGCGGCGGTGGAACATAATGCCAATGCCATTTTGGTTTCGACCATCATCTCCCATGACGATATCCATTATAAAAACATGAAAAAACTCCACGACTATGCCGTCGAAAAAGGGGTGCGGGATAAGTTTGTTATTATTGCGGGGGGGACGCAAGTCAAAAACGAAGAAGCAGTCAAAAACGGCATGGATCAAGGCTTCGGCCGCGGAACCAAAGGCGTTCATGTTGCGACCTTCCTCGTTCAATGTGACCGGGCAAAGAAAGCCTTATGAAAATCGACTTGTTGGTAGCCGAAATCGGCAGCACCACAACCGTTGTCAATGCTTTTGACAAAATTAAAACCGCTTTTCCCCGCTTTCTCGGTCAGGGTCTTGCCCCCACGACCGTTAGTGATGTTACTATCGGATTAAACAACGCGCTTTCAGATTTAAAGCAGGTTTTGAATGCGGAAGTCTTGGAAGCAAACGAAACCTATGCCTGTTCCAGCGCGGCGGGCGGTTTAAGAATGAGCGTGCACGGTTTGGTTTACAATATGACCGTGCGTTCCGCCCAGGAAGCAGCCTTAGGCGCCGGAGCCAATATTGTCTTCATGACCGCCGGCCTTTTGACGGAAAAAGATTTGGAAACCATCAGGCAAAGCCAAGTAAAAATGATTCTTCTTTCGGGTGGGGTTGATTACGGCGATACCCAAACCGCCTTGATTAATGCCCAATTGATTGCAAAGGCAAAACTGAATCTGCCGGTGGTTTATGCCGGAAACGTGGTCAATCAATCTCAGGTCAGAGAATTTTTCGCAGCAGCCGGACAGGGAAAATACCTTTATATAACCGAAAATGTTTATCCCAAAATCGACTCGTTAAATGTTTTGCCGGTACGCAAAATCATTCAGGAAGTCTTTGAAAAACATATCACCGAAGCAAGCGGAATGAGTAAGATTAGGCAAACGGTAAACGGTTCAATCATACCGACCCCGGGGGCCGTGCTGAAAGCAGCGCTTTTGCTTCAAAAAACTTTGGGAGATTTGCTTGCCTTCGACGTGGGAGGAGCTACAACCGATGTCTTTTCCGTCACCGAAGGAAGCAAGGAACTGGCCCAATACCAAACCGAACCCGTCCCTTTTGCCAAACGCACCGTGGAAGGCGATTTGGGTGTCTTTATCAATAAAGATAATTTAATCAAAACTATGGGATTGGAAACAATCCAAAAAGAACTGAAACTAAGCCCCGAAAAACTGACTCAACTTATCGATTATTATCAACCGATTCCGGATTCGGATCAAATCCCGCTTGTGGAACTGTTGGCGAAAGAAGCTCTGAAAAAAAGTATCGAAAGACATGCGGGACAGCTCCGTTACCTTTACGGACCGACCGGCCGAATCAAAGTAATCGAGGGCAAGGATCTCACAATGGTTAAATATGTCGTCGCAACCGGGGGAGCTTTAACCAAATTGCCGAATGCCCCAAAAATAATCCAAGAGGTTTTTGCACAACCGAAACGAAACCTTTTGCTTCCCCAAAAGGATTTAACGTGTCTGATTGACCACGATTATATCATGGCTTCCGTCGGTGTTATTTCGGATAAATATCCACAGGCAGCTTTGAAACTATTGCTTAACAGTTTGAAAGTAGGTGACCGTGATGTATCCTAAACTGGTTGTCGATATCAGGAAAATCCGGGAAAACATGGCTTATCTTGCTTCACTTTGCGAAGAAAACGGAGTCAATTACCGATTTCTGGTAACCAAAGTCCTGGCAGGCAATAAAAAAATCGTCAAAGCGCTTATGCCGGGAGGTTTTACGCATTTGGCCGATTCCCGGATTGCCAATCTAAAAACTTACCGAGATCTCCCTTATCCCAAAGTTTTGCTTAGGCTCCCCGCGAAATCCGAAATAACAGCTACGGTAAGGTATTCGGACATATCGCTGAATTCGGAAATATCGACCATCAAATTATTGAACCGAGCCGCCCGAAAGCAAAACAAAAAACACCAGATAATCCTGATGTTTGATTTGGGCGATTTACGGGAAGGAATTTTCTTTCAAACTGATTATTTATCCGTTGTCAAAGAAATCATCTCCTTGCCGAATATAGAACTTACCGGAATCGGAACCAATCTGACCTGTTACGGCGGAATCATCCCAACCGTCGAACATTATCGTAGGCTTTTGGAAATCAAAGCAAAAATCGAAAAAACCTTCGGATTTTCCGTTCCCCTGATTTCGGGCGGAAATTCTTCGACGGTTCCGCTACTATTGCAAAAGCAACTTCCTGAAGGAATCAACAATCTGCGTTTGGGCGAAGCGGTTTTTTTGGGAAGAGAAACCGCCTACGGACATCCGATACCCCAAATGCACCAAAACGCTTTTAACTTGGAAGCGGAAATTATCGAGGTTCAGACCAAACCTAGTTACCCGATTGGGGAAATCGGTCTGAACTCGTTCGGCGAAAAGCCTACATTTACCGATTCGGGTTTAATGAAACGGGCTATTGTGGCTTTAGGAAAGCAAGATATTCAATTTGACAATCTGCTCCCGCAAAACCCTTCTCTTAAAATTATCGGGGGAAGCAGCGACCATTTGATTGTCGATATTTCGAAAACAGATTTCAAGGTCGGAGACATATTGAAGTTTAACCTGAATTATCCGGGTCTTTTGCAAACCATGACTTCTCCTTACGTTAAAAAAGAAATCATCAATTACTGATCAAAATCATTAAGCGAAAAGGCCAAGCATCGGAAAGCTTGGCCTTTTGTCATATGAAAATTAAATAGGAAGGAAAAATAGGGAAGCCCTGTGGGGGATTACCACAGGGCAGGAAGGGATGTGAATATTTTCTATTCACAAACTTATGTAGGGGATATGTGTAACTCTCGTTACGTATAGAATTATAGCAGAACGCCTAATAATTGTCAAGAAAAATGTTTTTAATTTTCGGCATTTTTTTCGGTAGTGTTTATTGGGTTATTGCGACGATATCTTGTTCTTTTTGGGTGCTACTTTTAGTCTTCTTTTCTTTTCCTGGCTGTTTATTGGTCGGGCATCTTTCGTTTCCGCAACGAACACCCTCTTCCACGGATATCATCCACTGTCCGCATTCCGGACAGACTTCTCCGGTCGGAAGTCCGGAATATGTCGTTTTGCATTTCGGATAGCGGTTGCAGGCATAAAAGGTTTTTCCTTTGGAACGGCCGCGGGTGGCGGTTCGTTCCACAATTTCGCCTTCGTGGCAAACCAAGCATTCAAAGCCCGTGGAAACAACTTCCTTTTTCGGAGCTTTTTTGATATACTTGCAATACGGGTAGCCCGAACAGGCGGTGAACTCGCCGTATGGACCTCTCCGGATTAAAAGCTTTCCTCCGCAGACCGGACAGAACTCGTCTGTTTGTTTCGGATAAATCTTAACCATATTATCCCGGGCATTTTCGATTAGCGGCACAAATTGGTCGTAGAATTTGCGCAATTCTTCATACCATACCCGTTTGCCATCGCTGATTTCGTCTAGGATTTCTTCCATTTTCGCGGTATATTGGACATTGATGATATCGCTGAAGAACAGTTCCAACTGTTCCGTGGTTAAGCGTCCCTGCGAAGTCGGCACAAAAGTCCGTTTATCCATGGTTACGTAGCCGCGGATCCTTAAGGTATCCATGATAATGGCATAAGTGGACGGTCGTCCGATTCCCAATTCTTCCATTTTGCGAATCAAACGCGCTTCGGTATAGCGGTGCGGCGGATTGGTGAATTTTTGTTCGGAATTGATATCCTGGAAATCAAGGATTTCGCCTTCCTTGAATTCCGGCAAAATAATCGCTTCGTCGCTGTCTTCCAGACTGGCTTCTTCGTAAATGCGCAAGAAACCGTCATAAATAATCTGTTGACCGTCCAATTGGAACCGATAATTATTGGCTTCGATTTCAATCTTGGTATCTTCCACAATCGCATCGCTCATCAAAGAGGCGACGGCGCGGTTATATATTAATGAATAGAGTTTAAATTCGTCGCTGGTTAAATATTTCTTGAGCGATTCGGGAGTGTTGAAAATACTGGTAGGACGAATCGCTTCATGGGCATCCTGAACGTTGATACCTTTGTTGCCTTTGCCACTCGGACCTCGATAGTACTTTTCACCGTATTTTTTGATAATATAATCTTTGGCGCTGGAAATGAATTCATCGGACATCCGGATGGAGTCGGTACGCATATAGGTGATGAGACCGACACGGTCGGGACCGATATCGACGCCTTCATACAGTTTTTGGGCAATCATCATTACCCTTTTGGCATTGAAATTGAACTTAACGCCGGCATCCTGTTGGAGGGTGGAAGTAATGAAAGGAGGTTTTGCGGAACGGTTGCGTTGTTTCTTGGTAATTCCGGCAACCTTATAGGTGGCGCCTTGCAAACCGTTAAGGATTGCCTGATTTTCTTCCGCATTCCTAATCGCGATTTTCCCGTTGGCATCCCCGAAAAACTTCGCTTTCAATTCCTGATTGTTTTTAAGGAAGGTGGCATATATTTCCCAATATTCTTCCGGAACAAAAGCTTCGATTTCTTTTTCCCGGTCGTTGATAAGTTTCAGGGCAACCGATTGCACACGGCCAGCCGATTTGGATCCGATTCTTTGTTGCAACAAACTCGACAATCTAAATCCGATAATTCGGTCCAAAATCCGGCGGGATTCCTGGGAATGAACCAAATCCATGTTGATGTCACGGTCTTGTTCGATTCCTTTCAAAATCGCTTTCTTGGTGATTTCGTTGAACACTACCCGGGAATATTTTTCCTCGGGTCCGCCGAGAACTTCTTTTAAGTGCCAGCTGATAGCTTCCCCTTCCCGGTCCGGGTCGGTCGCAAGATAAATATGGTCGGCCGCCTGGGCGGCTTTTTTCAAACGTTCGACAACATCGGTTTTTTCTTTGATTAATACATATTGGGGTTGAAAGTTATTTTCGATATCTACTCCGAAACCACCTTTACCCTTGATGGACAGATCGCGGATATGACCAAGACTTGATTCAACAACATAATCGTCGCCGAGATATTGCTTAATTGTTTTGGATTTTGCTGGTGATTCGACTATTAATAATTTCATACGATACCTCTTTTTGCAAATTTGATTATATCATTACAAGATTATTCTTGCAACTATTATAATTGTTTTTACGTAATGTATGCATTTTGCGAAAAATTATTACTGACTTCTTCGATTGGCATTCACAATATGTCATTATAGCATAATATCTTTTTCTTGCAAAGAGTATACACTTATTTTTTTGGCATATTCTGTAAATCTTTTGGATTTAAGCCAAATATTATAAAGATTTATCCCCGATAAAGCACTAAAAAACTCCGGAAATAAACCGGAGTAAATTATCACCAAATGCCGTAGAATAAACGGTATTTGACTTTTTGCGTATATTCTTTATAACCTTTCAGTTCTTCCTGCAATACTTTGTCTTCGTAATCGGTACGAAGAATTAAGACGATTATCGCAATCAAAGCCCAAAATACGCCGAAAAACGAACCCAAAATCAAAGGCGTCATCAAGCTGCCGATAATCATGGCCAGATATCCGGGATGACGAATAAATTTATACGGCCCTTCCGTGACGACACGCTGTTCCCGTTCTTCTTGGATTCGGATGGTGCCTTCAAAAAAACGATTGACCTTCATAGACCAAATATTGATATAGCAGGCAAGAAAGTAAAATATGACCGCCCCGTATGAGACATACCGGTTAATCAGGATTGTTCCCAAACGGCCGACTTCTAAACCCGCAATAAATGGGAATACCACAACCGTAATAAAGAAATAAACTCCCAAATATACTTTATCAATCGGTTTGGTTCCTTCTTTGTAAGTTCCCCTTTCATTGGCCCGTTCCGGATACGCCAGATAGAAAAAGGTATGGATAATCGTAACAATTAAAGAGCAGGTATAAAATAGCCAGGCATTCGGAACATTGATTGTTCCGGCCGTCAGCGAAAACACCAAAACACTCACCAACAACCACACATATTGCACTATGATCGCTTTAAGTCCGTATTTGTTTAATTTCCCCTTAACCATCGTTCGTTCCTTTCCGGAAATAAAATTCCTTGATCTTTTACTATATTTTAGCACAAAAAAGCAACAATAACAAAAAAAGACAGGACTTTTTTGAAGTTCTGTCGAAAGGAGGACTATTTCCTCTATGAACATGGGAGGGAATCAGTCAAATTAAGTTAAACTCGTTTGTTGTCGAAAATGCAGTATTGTTGGTTGTAAGTGAAATTGCCGTTGTACCATTGAGGATAGAACAAAGCGGTAGGAAGGGTGTTATAACCGTCTTGGTAGTGATCCCAAGTATCGTGGGAATCGGCCAATACGATAACATCGTCGTATATATAATCGGTTCCCATGTTGTCATACCCGATAATGACTTCCCAGTGTCCGCCATGCGGCCGCCAGGATATCGGCATCGGCGTACCTTTGGAAAGATTGGTTTTAACCCAATTGATAAACTTATCATATGTAGGGAAAAGCATGGAGTTGGCATTGACAAAACTGTCCCGGGCATACGATCTTCCTTCTGCCACAAACCCCAAAGAACCGACGAGTTTCTTTAAGCCGGTTGCACCTACTCCGACATTATAAATCGTGGCCACATCATTTACTTCGCAATATTTTTCGGTTAAGAACAATTCATCATAAATATTGACATCAAGTCCGTAGTAATTCAAAACCGATAAAGTTGAACAGATTCCGCATGACGAAGCCATCGTTTGTTGGAATGCCCGGTAGCCTTTTAGAATCAAGCGGGTATCGGTACTTTCCATATTATAGTAATCCACAAAAGCATGATAGTTGGAGGTCAATTGGTCGGTTTCGCCGTTTTCTCTGTAATTACTCCGTACTTGGAAGCATCTCTCGTTCCGCCGAAACTGCCGTCAGGGTTAAGAAGCAAATGCCGGTCCGGGATTACTTGGGTGATTTTCCGTTCTTCCTGAACTCTTTCAATGGTTATCTTTTTCTTCGGATAAACTACCACGCAATCGAAAGCGTTGGAAGTTTGGCCGGATAATTCCACATTCAACCACCAGCGATAGAAACGTCCCGCAGCCGAAGTTATGTACCCGTCTTGGAAATGGTCGAAACCGTCATAAGGATCCGCCATAATCAGCACATCGTCGCGTGGGAAGGAAGTTCCCATGGTATCAAGTCCGATAATAACATGCCAACCGAATTCGCGGTCGTCCTGGTAGCGGACCATGATGAAACGTCCCTGATTCAACTGAAGGAGAGCCCAGGTGATAAAGTTGGCAATTTTATCGTCCGTGGAACTGCCTGATTCTTTGTAACCGGTAGTCACTGTATAACCGATGTGATTAAAGAGATTCTTTAATCCTTGGGAATCTGTGCCGTTCCCGTAAACTTCGGTTCCGTTTAATGGTTCGTATAGTTTAACCAATTCAACTTCGTTGTAGGTATTTTTGATATCCTCACCGAAATAATTGAGAATCATCAAGGCACAGGCAAGTCCCCCGACTAACGTGACGGAAGTCAGGGTTTTGTCGGTTACCGTAATTACAAAACTGAATTCAAAACCGTTGTAAGAACCTTTAACGGTATATTCACCGGATTGATTCATGTTCGGCAAAGTAGTTGCATCAAGCATCCCCGGAGTTACGGCCACTTCTTCAGGATTGCCGTAATCATAGGAATAAACGACCTTGGCTCCTCTTAAGTCCAATTCGTCGCCGACAAAGTAAGCTACCTTGGTTGGCGAAACGAATGTTGTGTCTTGAAGAATCGGCGTTACTTCTTCGACATCGGCAGCACTTAAAATGGCAAACTCATGATAAAAAGTGTTTCCGCCAATAAAGAGAGCATAAATGTCTTTGGTTGCACTTGCCGGACTGCTCCAGTTGGTTGGGGCAAAGTTTTCGTCATTCCAAAGCATTTCGCCGATGGTATTACCCGTTGTGTAATATTGAATTCCGTTGGCAAAACATGGCGAACAATTGTCGATAAGCTGCGCTGCCAAAGTCTTGATATTATCGTCAAAGAAGAAACGATAATGTTTGGACGAAGCATAGTAAATGTAACGCATTTTGCCGTGAAGTTTGACGACTTGGTAGAAATTGTTGACCCGGTTTTCCGGACTCAGGAAATCGATTAGTTCTTGTTGATTCGAAATTACAACGACATTTTCTTTGTCTGTTTCGTAAACATTATTGCGTGAGACGATTGTGGTGGAAAGAATGTCGCCCCCTGCGAATTGGGCATATAGTTTTCCGGAGTCGGAATAGTTTTCTTGGGTGTTGGCGCGAACCAATTTGACCGGAATACGTAATTCGTCCCCAATCTCAAATCCGTTGGTTTCCAAGGTGTATTCGTAAATAACACCCCCGCCGCTTAAACCGTTAACCCCAATGAAAGTGTTGGTATCTTTATTCCAAAGAATGTATTCGATGCGATTCATCGTGGATGTGATGGCAACTAAAATACCGTTAACTAAATAAGTTGATCCGTCAACTTCCTTGGTAAAAAGTTCGTCGATGGTAAGATAATCATCGTCAACCGGAACGGTAAATTCTTTGGTCCATTCTTTGTTTTTTATGATGAGGGAAGCGGTTACCGTCAAGACACCGTTTTCGATGGAATAATCAACCAAATCTTCCGATGTGATATCGGCCCAAGCTTCATAGGTACCATCGTTGTACACTTCCCGATATTGAACATAATCCGCAAGATTCATGGTTCTGGTATACTTCAAACCTTCCTGAACTTTAAATTCGACGTCGACAAGTTTTCGAACAAACGGTTCAACCGTAATGTTAATCGGAGCAGTGAAATCTCCGTAAATTACATTGACAACCGTATCACCTGCCGAAAGAACTGTTTTGTCAAGGGTATAATCTGTGATAACGATTTTGGTATCGTCGCTCATGATTTTCTTGACTTCAAGTCCCGTAGGATCAAACGTTTCCCCTTCAACATAATTTAATTTTGTAGGAAGCGAAGTGATTTCAATTCCTGTTACACGTACTTTATTCCCACAACTTACCAAAAAAAAACGATTGTAATCAAAAAAAGCTTTTTCTTCTCATTTCGGTCTCCTTTCACTTAAATAACCTATTTTTCCCCTAAAAAAGCTCCCTTTTTCATTTAATGTAAACGTTTACTAAAGCATATCATTTTTTTTAAACCTCAATACAGTAAAGTTAAGACTTTGTAAAGAATGGGTAAAGTTTTGGCAAAGAAAAAATTACTTTTCTTTTTTCCTTGAAAAGCAAAAAACTCCCTCATTTTTAGGGAGTAAAGTTTGGGTATATTTTTGGTTGTTTGTTTTTAAGCAGTTTCCAACAGCACTTTATCGCCGTTTACGTCTACAACTTCCAAAGCACCGTCCAGCTCTTTCGTCGGATAACCCATCTCGTTAAGACGCTGTTTCATCGTCACAAACAGTTCTTTGGGTACGTTTAGGACATAACTTTCTAGTCCCGCCTGATTCGCTTCTCTTCTTCTGGCTCCCGGACCGTTCCAGGTATTAAAGGCCAAATGATGGTGATAACCTTGACTTGAAGTAAAAACCGCCACGCCCCGGTAATCAAACTGTACCTCAAAACCCAAACCTTCGACAAAGAAACGTTTGGCTTCCGTCTTGTCGGCAACATGAAGATGCAAGTGCCCAAGAAGCGTCGTTTCGGGAAGTTTGGTAAACGGTTCCTTGGGAAGATATTTCTTCAAGTCAAAAAAATCGATTTCTTTCGGTCCGAAACCGTCGAGGCGAAGAACATTTCCTTTTGAATCAAACCGATCGACCGCAATCTCCACCCCGTTATTGTCGGGGTCCTGTAAATAAATCGCTTCGCTGATGCCATGGTCGGAAAGTCCGGTAATCGGATAATCCAAATCCGCCAAATGTTTTAAAAATTGCGCAAAAACCTGCCGGTTTTCCAATAAAAGCGCAAAGTGATATAATCCGATATTGTTTCGGGCTTTTTCGGCTCCTTTAATCTCTTTCAGCGAAAGTATGACATTTTCCTTGTCAACGCCAAGGAATGCTCTATTTCCTTCTTTTCCGATTAAAGTCAAGCCGATTTCCTTGGTGTAAAATTCCACCGAACGTTCCAGGTCCGAAACAATTAAGTTAACTCTTTTAACAAAAATCGCCTGTTCTTTATTATGGTATTTTTTCATCAATAATTTATCAAATCCCTTTCTTTGATAATATTATAACCGATAATAAAATATTAAGATAAACATTTGCTTTAATTACGGATAAATTGCTCCATAATCTGTTTTATCTGATAAAAAAGGTTTACTAAAACAGAATTTTTTGATATACTATTGATATAGAGATATTTATGGGAGGAATAAAAATGTATCGTTTGTTACGTATCGTGCTGCTATTGCTTGTGTCTTTGGATGTGGCGTTTTTTCCGTTCAGTTGTCGGGGAAACCGGGACCAAAACAAAGTTTATATTCATATTATGACCGAACAACAGGATGAAGAAGGAAACCTTTATTATGATCCATCCCAGGTTTATCCTAAACTTCATCGCACTTTCAGTAATTTTCGCATCGGTGATACCATCAAGGAAGAGGATGTCTTGGCACTTATGGAAACTTTGGAGCCTCAGGATGAAGAAAAAACGGCTTCCATCGTCAAATACCAAATGATGGTTCCAAATGCCATTCATAAGGATATTACCCTTCCTTATACCGTTACCGAAGAAGATAAATTAAACTATTATCAGGGAATCCGTGGTGCCGCCCATTTTGTAGTCATTGTCAAAGAAGAAGCCAAGCAAGATAATCCGGAAAACTAATGACCACTTCTTTGATTTCGGCCAGAAACAAAACAGTAATCGCAATACTTTCGATTCTTCATCTGCTTTGCGATTTGATTTGCGGCTATAAAGTAATCGGGGTTCTAGCCATCGATTTTTACGACTACGGTTTCTTCATCTTTGTTATCTACAATACGCTGGCTTTCTGTTTCCAACCGTTAATCGGCCTTTATGTCGACCGTTATCACCACGAAAAGGCTATCCTTTTGGCATCGCTGGTATTTCTTACTTTGGGATTGTTCATCAATCTGTGGTGGCTTTCCGCAGTCCTCCTCGGCATCGGCAATCAGATTTTTCATGTTGCGGGGGGGAAGGTTTGCACAAACATCTCCACCGAAAAATCCAGCCATTTGGGAGTCTTTGTTTCCCTTGGGGCGATCGGACTCGCGATTGGCGGCAATCTTTACCGGTACCGTTTTATCCCTTATGTCGCTATTTCGCTTTATCTGGTATTAGTTATGGCAAGTCTTTGGTTAATCGAATCAAAAACCCCCAAGAATACTTCTCCTGAAAAAACGCAAAAACCACTCGTTGACCAACCAAAGATTATTTTATCCGGATTGTTTTTGTTGATTGCGGTATTTATCAGGTCCTTCCTCGGCAAAATCATCCACTACGACTTTGCGATGAATTTGCCATTGCTCCTTTTGCTTCCGGCTTCGGCCGCTATGGGCAAATTTATCGGCGGCTTTATCCGCGATAAATGGGGCAGTTTTTATACCGTTCTTTGCAGTATGACCTTAGCTACCTTTCTTTTGCTTTTCTTTGCCAAGTCCAAACCCCTGATGATGCTCGGACTGGTTATGATTAACATCAGTATGCCGATAACCTTGTTCGAACTGAACCGTTTGCTTCCGGGAAAAGAAGGTTTCAATTTCGGTTTATTGGCCGGAATCCTCTTCCCTGGAGTCGTCATCGGTATCTTGTACCAATTTAATGTAGTTTCTTATGTTATTGTGGTATTGATTTCTTCGCTTTTGGCGATTCTCTCGATGTATTACATCAAACGGGGTGACCTGCGTGGATAAAGTTTGGGCCGGTCTTTTGACTGTCGTTTTGGAACTGATTGCTTTTGTTCCCTTTTATCAAAAGCTGACCAAAAAGCAGTTTCTTTTGCTTTCCTTACTTTCCCTACCCTTAAACCTGATAACAAACCTAACCCTCAATTCTTTTCTGACGCTTTTTTTCTCTCAGACAATAGCAATCTACCTGATTATTTTAATTGTTGCTGAAGCTTTGATTGTGATAATCGAAGGCTTGGCCTACCGTTTGGTCATTCCCCATAAATGCCTTGCCTGCAAAATTTCTTTTTTGGCCAATGCAACTTCGTTTATTATCGGATCGTTAATCTTCAATCTGTTTTTCCGCTAATGTTTTATAAATCAATTATTTCCTATATTTACCTTAAGAAAAAGCCTTTGGAAAAGGATTCCAAAGGCTTTTATAATGCCTGCAAAAGCAAGTCGATTATTCCTTCCTGGATTTGGTTCATGCCCGAAGGCATCGGTCGGTAATTTCCGCCGTTGGCGATAAAGCAAATGCCCGTTTTTTTGGCTTTGCAAAAATACATTAACGACGTAACACCATAAGCATTTCCGGTATGGCCCTGCAAAAGAACTCCTTTATCGGGATAAGTCCTGCTCGGCAGAAAATTCATGCTCAGATAATAGTCGACCGTTTCTTTCTTAAGCAATTGAACGTCCCGATACTTTCCGTCGTTAAACAATGCAACCATGATTTTGCTTAAATCGGGCATACTGATGAAGAGTCCGCCCGCCGGACCCCGAAAATTATTTCCGAGCGGAAAATCGGGATAAGTTGCTTCAATGAAAGAGTTTGCGGTTCGGTTGGTGGTAAAGCCCAAAAAGGTATCGGAAATTTTATCTTGTTTTCGGATTCTGTCTGCTTTGAAACTGGCATCGAGCTTGAGGGGTTTTAAAATCTTCTGTTCCACAAAATCCGTGAATAAGGTGTTCGTTACTTTTTCGATGATACAGGCAATGATTCCGAAACCGAAATTGGAATAAATGTATTTTTCCCCTGGGCAAAAAGGCGAATAGGTTTTTTCGGTATAATAACCGCTTTGGGTATTAAGCAATAAGTCTTCCAATGCGACAAAGAATTTCTTACCGTTTACCCCGTTATAACCGATTTCGACGGATTCATTGTCCAAACCGTTTGTGATGCTTGAGGTATGCATCAAAAGCATTCTGGTCGTAATCGGAACATCGGGATACTTGGGATTGCGGACCCGAAAGCCTAAATAATTTCCGATGTCTTCGTCTAAATCAAGCAAACCATCTTCCGTCAATTTCATAACGGTCATTCCGATGATAACTTTGGAAATCGAAGCTATCCGGAAAATCGTATCGTCTTCGACCGGGCGGTTATTAATCAAAGAACGGCAGCCGTAGTTGTATTGAAAAAACATACCGTTTTTGATTAAAACAACGCTTCCGCCCACGATTTGGTGATTAAACAAGTTAAATAATTGTTCCTTAAAATCCATATTGCACCTCTGGTTCAGCAGTTATTATGCCTCAAATTTGGGAAATTGTAAATTAAAACGGTAATAATTTTCTCGGTGAAAAAGATATTCAGGCAATAAGCCTCTTCTTTGACTTTTGACAAAATTTATGGTATTATATATATATAATTAAGGACAAAAAAGAAAGGCACGGGAAAAATAATGAGTTCACGTCAATTAAAAAAGCAACTGGTTTTTTCAATTCTGATGGTCAATTTTTTGCTTGTTGCAATCTTTTTTACAGTTTTTTCCTGGTTCACCTTGCAAGATCAAAATACCGTCGGAAATTTCTATGTAAACATTCAGTCCCCGAACGTAATTGAAGCAAGCATAGAAACTTTTGCGATTGGCACTGTCGTTAAAAACGGATCAGAAAAAACCTTTTTTCTTGCCTTAGACGACAACAATGAACCAATCCCTTTGGATTACTTGCCTACCTATGACGACCGTGAAATTCTTTTGACCGAATACAAACCTTACCTTGCCCTCAATTTACGATTCAAAATCACTTCTGAAAATGCCAACGTGGCGATTTCGGCCGCAACCTTTAAAAATTTTCAAAGCACTGCAGAAAACTTTATCAGCAATTGCACCCAATTCATCCTTGTATCCTACAGTGACCCTACGCAACCGCTGACTCCCCTTTCCGAACCGATATCTTTTGTAAGTATCGATGGAGAAAATGTTTACAAAGAAAAATCAATTGAAATTATGCATGACAGTTTTTCTGACCAGAATATTTCATTGTGGTTTATCCTGGAATATAATAAAAGTGCCATCGAATACATTCGCTCCCATTTCGATGGTCCGATTGTCGAAGTCATTACTTACGAAAACGATATAAGATTGGAGATAACCGACTTATGAGATTGATTTTCCTGCGAAAGAATATTCTCCTTTATTTATTGGTCTTTACCGTGCTTTTGATTTCTTCCACCGTATATGCTTGGTTCGTTAAAGACTCTTCGATTGAACTCTATGCCACCGGCACCAGCATCGTCAATTATTTTGCCCGGGGGACAGGAGAAGAAAACGATCCCTATATCATCAATGACAAAAAGCATCTATACCATTTGGCTTGGTTGCAAAACTTAGGCTATTTTGGCAATGAAAAAATTTATTTTGAAATCGAAAACGACATCAATATGGAGGGAATGGCGCTTCCGCCTATCGGAACCGAAGAACACCCATTTTACGGAACGTTAAACGGTAATTATCATGTCATCAGCAACCTTTTCATTTCCAATAATAAAAACGAATTAATTACCAATTTTAACTTGCAAAATGTAAATTTGGGATCCAAGGTCGGCTTTTTCGGAAAAATCGATGCACCGAGTAACCCGGAAAACCCGAATGCTCCTTATAATCCGGCTTGGGCTGGAGAAGCAAAGAACTTCTATTTGGAAAATGTCAATGTCACAAACATTGTAAACAACTCGGTAATCGGAATAGTTGCCGGACACAATAACGGGCATCTTTCGGATATCGGCGTTTCCAACAATTCCTTAAAATTAACCGGCGGTATCTATAGCCAATCCGATTATGTCTTAATCGGAGAATTGGGACCGAATACTTATTGGGAAGGAATGCCAAGTGACGGGGGAAGTAAAATCCTTATCGACCCTAATGACAGTTGGGGCGGAGATTTACGAAGTACTTCTTCACAAAAATATAGGATGATTGAATCATCAATTCTGGAACATGCTTATTATACCTCAGTAATTACATCCGATACAGCCTCAAACCCTAAGAATTTTTATTTCATAAATCAGGTCACTCAAAGTGGAAGCGGAAACCAATTCACATTAACCCCAACCACTACAGGTTACACCAAAATCAACAATGTAAATGAAGCCACTGCCAAAGGCATTTCCGAAACTTTTTGGTATTATTACCAAAATGCATCCGGAAATCAAAAAATAAGATTCCTAAGGCTTGGTGGCACCCCGACAATAAATTCTACTGTTTTGGTTCCGTTTGAAGGAACTAATATATCGATTCCACAAAACGGAATATGGTTTAAACCAAAAAGTAACGGAACCACAGGAATCTCTTTTATGATTACCAATAAAAGCAATAACTCTGCGATGTCCATTTACCAGTTTACCCGCCAACCCGACGGTACGATTAACAGTTGGACAGAATATAGTTTTATTTTCCCGGTCACCGGCCAATATCCATTCAAAAATTACGACATTCTGTATTTTACTTTTGAAGTTGACAGCAATTATGAGTATTTTGTCGGGATATCCCAAAACTCCCCTAACGCCGATGCAGGTTTCGTTTACTTAGTTCTTCACGGTGTCGGTTATTCGGGAAGTGACATAAGCATAGTTCAAAATGTCGATTATGTCATGCGCCAAAACGGTGTGTTCCCGCGCGTATCCGAATCTACTTTAAACAATGCTTTGCTTACCTTTAAAGGCACAGCTTCATCAACCGGATACCTTTATTTCAACAAAACAAATTATAGCGGCACCTATGTTTATTATTACAGCGCTATTAACGGATTGGAAATAAGGGATCTTGCGGCAGGCACCAAGGATGCCAAACTGGCTACAACCGGATTAAATACTATCTTCCCGGATTGGATGTCAAATTATCAAAACAACCCTTGATCGAAAAAACTTATCTATAAAAACCAAAAAGGCTGTCTGACAGCCTTTTTAGTTTGCTTTGATTTAAATTACTTGACAGAGAATAAGCCGATAAGCTTACTGATTGGACAAGATTGGATCCAAACTTTTCCCGGACCGGTTACTTTGGTGTTGAATAAGCCTTCGCCGCCGAAAATGGCATTTCCTAGTCCTTTTACCGAAACAATTTCGAATTTAACGCTTTCGGTCATTGCGGCAAGGTAGCCGGTATCGAGGATAAGGGTTTCGCCCGGTGCCAGTTCTTTTTCGACCAACGAACCGTCGATTTCCAAGAAGACGATTCCTCTGCCGGTGAATTTTTGCATGATGAAACCATCGCCGCCGAAGAAACCTGCACCTAATTTCCTTTGAAAGTAGATGCTCATATCGACGCTGTCTTCTCGGGCTAGGAAAGCCCTTTTTTGAGCAATAATTGGCTGTTCGCTGACATCGATGGCAAGAATTTGTCCGGGAAATGATGACGATACGGCAATCATGTCGCCGTCTTTGGTTGCGGTATAGACGTTTTGGAACATCGATTCACCGGTGAAAGCCCGCGACAGTGCTTTTCCGATGCTTCCCCCCGCATTCGTTTTCATATCCATGGTTTCGCTCATCCAACTCATACCGCCGCGTTCGGTGTGAATCTTTTCTCCTCGTTCCAAAGTAATTTCCACATAAGGTAAGTTGAGACCTTTAATTTCGTATTTCATTTTTCCCTCCTAATTTATAAAAGATCAAAAAAGTAATATAAGGAATTAATTCAAAGGAGTTATAAATTATAAATTGGTGGGTAACGCATCCGTTCTGAAAACAATGTTTTTTTTCGCAAATCATCACCCGACACAAGTAAACTGATTATCAGAACAAAACAAAACGGATTTTTAACATGATAACTCACTAAAACAATTCCTACCTGAATATTTTATCATAAAAAAAAAATCTATTTGATTAAAATAATAAAAAAAAGAAGCTTTTATCGAAGCTCCTCAAAAACAATACTAAATAACCAAATATTTCCTTCCCCAAAAATGAAGAGGTGCAATTAATCTTTGAAAGGACAATATATTGATAATGATTTTGGGAAATTAAAAAACCTTCAAAAATCGATTATTTTGAAAAACATCCGATTTTTAAAGGTTTGGTAAGTTTCTTTAATGGTGGAACTAGAGGGACTTGAACCCCCGACCCTTTGCACGTCAAGCAAATGCTCTCCCACTGAGCTATAGTTCCTTTTTCCGTTAATATTATACTACTTTTTTTAAAAAAAATAAAGCAAAATAATAAAGAAAAGTCCTCCCCCAAGGACTTTTCTAGCATAGAGGTAAACGGATTATATAGACACTTCCCCCCCAATTATAAGTCGAGTAACACAATCCCCTACCCCTTACATTAAGAAATAATTGTAAAAAAGTAAGGTCAACCCTAAAGTTGGCGTATAAAAATTTTCCTCTAGGCTACATATATTTTACCATTATTTTCTAATTCTCACAACTACTTTATTAGTATTATTTTACAAAGTTTTAACACTTATTTCTTAGTTAATTAAGTAAATTATACTTTTTTGGAAAAAAGAAAACCCGTAAAGGGTTTCGTTTGATTAGCCAAAATATTCTTTCAAGACGTTAATATACTTGTCTTTTATTATCGCCTGTTTTTTGTAAAAGTGGGTTTCGCGGTAATAGTTGTCAACAGAGGTAAACAGGGTTTGGCAGACGCCGAAATTGCAATAACGGAAATTATCTTCAAAAAGAGCCTTTTCCAAAAACCTGATGCGATCTTTCTTTTCGGGCAATTTGGCAGCCCGGAAAATTTTGGCCATGCCGGAATCGCTATCCACCATTTGCATACCTTTGGTAATTTTCTCCAGGGTTTCGAGCAACTCGCTCAAATCATTGGTTAACAAAATCACTCCCAAATTAATCAAGGACGATTCATCGATAACCCGGACGGAATATTGAATGATACAGGCAATCAAACTCTGAAAATAAGTTTTAATCAAATCGATTTCATGCAAATGCGAATAGGCAACGATGATATTGGTTATCGCTTCAAAAATGGCATATCCATTTTGAAGCTGAACGGCTTTTTTGTAATTGTCCATCAATTGATCAATCAACTGCGTATTATCGATGCTTTCAATCTGGACTTTGGCCATGGCATTCAATACCCGCACAATGCCCACAAAATTGTTTTGTTTTTGAAAGAGATTTAAAGCCTGTTCATAGTATTGTAGTATTTTTTTTTCTTTACGAAGGGCATAATAGGCATCGCCCATGATGCGATAAAAGTGGCCGTGCAAATGGATATCTTTATTATGTTGAAGCAAATAATCTAGTTCTTGCAATACCTCAAACATTTTCTTTTTGGGATACGCTTTAAGTATAACCCCAAGCAAATAAATATGGATTTGTTGGCTGTTGTCCGTATAAGGCATCAAACCCGTAAACAAATCGAAGTATTTATGTGCCAAAGCAAAATCATGGTTATAGATAGCGTGGTAAGTAATCAATATCAAGTAATTGATTACCAGCTTTTCTTCCAACATTGCTTGTTTGCGATAATCAAGCAAATATTGGACTTCGTCGTTAAAGCGTTCCAAGGAATAGCGATAACCCAGAAATTCGTCAATTAAGGCCGATATCTCGTGGTCGAATTGGGCTATTTCTTCTTCGGTCAATTGATCCGACCCCAAGACTTCTTTTAACGCTTGAACTTTTTTAGGGGTTAAGTTTTTTTCGCCCCTAATATAGAAATAATACATCGAACTGGAACAAATGTCAGTCGTTAAATCGAGTATCGATAATCCAGCCTCTCTTCGAAAAAATTCGATGATGCTGCGTAACATTTTACCCCCCTTATTTTTTTAAATGGATCGCGGCAATCCGTTGGACCGGAGCGTAGCTTTTTCGATGGATGTCTAATATACCCTCGTTATTCAAGGCATTAAGGTGCTTTTTGGTCGGGTAGCCTTTATTTTGAGCAAACCCATAATCAGGAAATTCACGATCCAAATTTATCATGAAATCGTCACGAGTCACTTTAGCAAGGATGCTTGCACAGGATATGGCAAAGCATAAATCGTCGCCTTTGATGATGCTTTCGCTGGGAATATCCAAGTTTAATTTAACCGCATCAATCAGCACAAAATCCGGTTTAACCGAAAGGGATTGGATAGCTTTTTCCATGGCCAGCTTGCTGGCATTCAGGATATTGATTTCGTCAATCTTTTTTTCGCTGACAAAGACCGTGGCATAGGCAATAGCTTTGGCTTCAATCTGTTCCTTTAAGATTCGACGTTTTTTGTCGGAAAGTTTTTTGGAGTCCATGACCCCTTCGATATGGCAGCCTTTCGGTATGATGACGGCCGAAGCAACGACCGGCCCCGCAATACAGCCTCTGCCTACTTCGTCCACCCCCGCAATCAGTTCATACCCCTGGTCGTAGAGTTTTTGTTCGATTTCGTGGTTATCCATTGTCCCTCACCCGGTCAAACGTCAAACGTCCCAAACGGCCGTTTCGCAAATCGTTTAACAGACGCATTGCGGAATCGTATTCGTCGTTTGCACCCAATAGTTTCGTTAATTGTTCCAAAAAGGCCGCAGGTTCTAAGGAAGCATCGATTTTGTAGCGCGCCAAACTTTCCGGATAATATTGTTGCAGGAAAGCAATGGCATAAAGAGCAAGATCCGTTACCGGCTGCGTGCTGTCTTTGATGGCACCGGTAATCGCCAAATGAATGCCGGTTTTTTGGTCTTCAAACTTCGGCCACAAAACACCCGGCGTATCAAGCAGTTCCATTTCTTCGTTGATTCTGATCCAACTCTGTGTTTTGGTAATGCCCGGTTTATCGCCAACATTGGCGACCTTTTTGCGGACCAAAGCATTAATCAAAGTGGATTTACCGACATTGGGGATTCCCACAATCATCGTTTTTATCGGACGCGCTTTAATACCTTTCAAAGCATCTTTGGCACGTTTTTCTTTCATCAGTTCGGCAGCTTTCGCGATTATCTTTTTGGCATCAATTTGCGACCTCGCATCAATCGCCAATACGGTTTTTCCTTCGGAAGCCAAAACATTCAGCCACTTGGCTGTTTCGCTTTCGTCGGCTTTATCGATCTTGGTAAGGACAAAGAGCAAACGCTTATTGGCAAAAGATTCCAAAAACAACGGGTTTTGCGAGGAAAGCGGTACTCTGGCATCGAGCAAAATGATAACCAAATCAATCAGCTTGGCCATTTCTTTCATTTCCCGCAAGGCCTTGGCCATATGGCCGGGATACCATTGGATATTGGTTGTCATATTCTTACTCCAATCGTTCAAACCAGAGGACTTTTCGGCGGTATTTGGCAACCCCGATGATATCCTCCTCGTAGATTAAACCGATAACGCGGCTGTCTTCGCTGACAACCCGGTTATCGCCCAAAGCAAAATAGAAACCTTCGGGAATGACCAAACTGCTTCCCGATCCGGGACAATACATCTTTTCCCCGTCTTCTTTGTAAAAACACTTTTCTTCCCATTCGAACGGTTCTTCGCCCCTCGGGGTCTGATAAGTAACCGTTCGGCTGTCTTTTTCCTTAAAGAACGATTCTTCCACCAACTGATTGTTAATGTAGAGATCGGTAAACCCGGTTGAAGGGTTATAGCGGTAATCGACCCGTTCGCCCGGCAGACCGATAATCCGTTTGACGAAATACTTTTCGGCCGACCAGTAGTAATGTTCCGGTTCGATATGGATAATGATGATGTCAAAGCGTTCAAACTTCCTTTTATAAAGCACGACAAGTTCGTCGTCCTGAACCAAAGTCGGTTCCATGGAAGTGCCGTTGACCGTACTCATGGTAAAAAGAAAAGTCAAACAGAAAGTGGAAATCACGACACAGATCGGCAAAATCATAATCCAATCCAAAATATTGATGGCAAGCGTCGTGGATTTGGTTTTTACCTCAAACGGAAATTTCTCGGGTTTGATCAGGTGAAACAGGTAATAGACGATGATGATTAAAGCAGCGATGCTCATGATATGGGAAAAAAGCATGATGGCATTAAAGTAAACCGAAGCGTTACGGATTCCTTCCGTCGTCAAAGTCAGATAGTTGTCCTGCGAGATCGTAAAGATATAAATCAGCGAGCACAGGATAAATCCGATTAATCTCAGAAGCAACGCCATCGGAGTATAATACTTTATTTTTTTGCCCGGTTCTTGGCTTTCTTTTTCGCAATTTGCTTCTTCTAAAACCGCTGTTTCGCTTGAAGCAACCGAATTGTTTTCTTCCTCCGGCTGAATGTTTTCCGCTTGGTCAGCCGGTTTTTCGTTTTCGGAATTGTTGTTTACATCGTTGGGAGTAAATTCGTCCATTTCATCACTTCCTGTTTAGAATCGCCTCGAGCTCGGTTTCGCTGACGAGAACTTCGCGCTGTTTTCCCTTGACCGTGGAACTGACGATTCCCAGATTTTCCATTGCCAAAAGCATCCGATCGGCCCGGTTAAAACTGATTTTGAAGGCTTGCGTTATTTTATTGTTTGATCCGGTGTTGTTTCTGACCACAAAGTAAGCAACATCGTTAAAGAGCGGATCGAGTGTGGCATCGTTATCTTCGCTGATTTCTGTTTTTTCTTCCAATTCGGATAAATCGATTAGGTATTGCGGGCCGTAGTTATCCCTTAAATAAGAAGTAACCCGGCTGATTTCGCCGTCGTCGACATAGGCTCCCTGAAGACGGTATTCGCCGGTCGGTTCGGAATACAGCATATCCCCGTTACCGAGCAAAGTTTCCGCTCCGCCGTGGTCGAGAATCGTCCGCGAATCGACATTGGAAGCAACCCGGAAGGCGGCCCGTACCAAAATGTTGTTTTTGATGCTGCCGCGGATAATGTCGGTCGAAGGACGTTGCGTTGCCACAATCACGTGGATTCCCGCGGCTCGGGCTTTTTGGGTCAGGCGCTGGATATGGCTTTCCACTTCGTTGGCGGCGACCATCATGAGATCCGACAACTCATCGATGATGATGACGATATAAGGCATTTTTTTGCCGCCTTCTTCATCGACTTTTTTATTATAAGCCACAATATTTTTAAGGTGCATATTGTTGAAAAGCACAAAACGTCTTTCCATTTCTTCCACGGCCCACTTGAGGGCTTGACTCGCAAGTTTGCTGTCGGTGATGACCGGCATGGCAAGGTGTGGAATATCGTCGTAACTGGACAGTTCGACCATTTTCGGATCGATTAGAATCAACCTTAAATCTTCCGGAGAATTTTTGTAAAGAAGCGAAATAATCATCGAGTTGATGCAGACGCTTTTGCCGGAGTTGGTCGCCCCCGCAATCAATCCGTGCGGCATTTTGGCAATATCCGCATAAATGAACTCGCCGGAAATATCGATTCCAAGAGCCACCTGGAGTTTTCTAGGGTCATTGAGAAACAAAGGATTGTCGATTAAGTTGCCGAGCAAAACATTTTTCCGTTCGGCATTCGGAACTTCGATCCCCGCATAACTCGTTCCCGGAATCGGGTCTTGAATCCGCACGTTGCGTACTTCGAGATAGCGGAGCAAATCTTTTTCCAAAGCCGTAATGTTCTTAACCGTCGTGCCTTTTTTGATGTTGATTAAAAACTGTGTTACCGAAGGCCCCTGGATATAGCCTGCTACTTCCCCCCCGAAATCAAAATCGTTGAATACCTGGTTCAGTAACACCGAACACCGTTCGGCCCATTCGCTTTTTCCGCCCTTGGCAATCGGTTCTTTTTTCAGGAACGATAAAGGCGGAGCTTTGTAAACCGTTTTGGGTTTGACGATTGGCCTTGGCTTCGGTTTTTCTTTGTGTTCGATTCTTTTTACCGGTTCTTCCGGCTTGATTTCTTCTTCCGGAATAACGATTTCCTCCTCCTGTTCCATACCTTCGACTTCTTCTTCAATGCGATGATCATAATATTGGAAGCGGTCTTTTTTTGAGGAGGCTTTTACTTCGTCGTCGAACACAATGGTTTCTTCGTACGAAGGTTTTGGCGCAACCGGTTCTTCGGAGATTTGCGGAATAATGCCTTTTTTAAGGATTTGCTTGTATTGTTCGGTGTTTAACACATAACTGGCATTTTGCCTCCTGATTTCTTCGGGCGTCAATTTCCGCTGTTTCCGATAACCTTCGTACTGCTTCCCCGCATTCCCGTACGATACGGCCGGCGGTGTGCCGACGGTATTTTTTTGCCGCCCCAAAAAAGGCGAGATAAATTCGTTTGGTTTGGTATCCGGTTTGCTCGGAGGACTCTGGACTTGCGCCGTTTCTTTCTTTTCTTCCTGTTTAGGCTCGGTAATGGAAGCAATATAAAAATCCCGTCGTCGTTCTTTCATTTGATTATTCTCCTCCTTCTTGTTCGATTTCGTTAATAATATTTTCGATTTCGGCCGTACGAAGCGCTTTTTCCTGATCGAAAATCCGCTTACTGTACGTTTTATTGGTTTCATCGGCCACGATATCGATGATTAACATGGCGGATTTGCTGATAATGATATTGACAGTGCCACCGATTACCCATTTTTTAATCCAGTACACCGGATTGGCGTAGTTAAATACGCTGAAAGCTAACTGAGATATTTTATTCAGTTTGAGGCGTTTGGCGGCCTGAACGGCTTTTTTCTCGTCGATTTTTTTCTTGGTTTCAATCAGCCGAAAAATTTGGCTGACGGTTGCTCCTTTAAAACGGGTAATAATTTTGCTGCTGGAAAAAAGCTGATTGATTCGCATGGACAAATATTGCATCAGATGCAAGGTTTCTTCAATCGACAGCTCGTAAATCGGATATTTGGAATTGGGGTAATAATGCCCGGCAATAATATTGATGGTATCGTAAACGGCATTGCCCAAAAGCACCGCTTTTTCCTTGACGCTCATGCCGACGGAATCTTCTTTGTAGCGGGCTTTTATTTCATCGACCAGTTTATTCAATTCCTCGTCGTCGGGATCGATTACGGGGTTGTTTTTGGCTTCCTGTTTGACGGAATACATGACAATTAAACTGTATACGCCCATGCAAAGCACAAAACCCATGACAATCCCGGTTAAGATAAAAACAAAGTTCTGCCAGGTAAAATAACTCCACACTTTGGCAAAAAACTCCGTTAAAGCTTTGTCGAGATTGTTGTACCACGCGAAAAACATTTCATTAACACCTCATTTAATATTTTACTATAAAACGGCCTTTTTTGCAAACGTATTTCAAGTTTTTTTCGTTTTTGGAAAAACCCCTTTTTCCTAAACATTTACCCCCACAATCCGTGAAAAAATTGGCGGATTATTTGCCAAAAAAGGTTTAGTTGTGATATAATGCCATGAAAGGAAAATCGCCATGGAAAAATACTTAATTACGATTGACTTAGACGGAACTTTAATGTACGATTTATCGAGTTATGACGAAGAAACTTTTGCTTATCTCAGACACCTGAAGAGTTTGGGACATAAAATTGTTATTGCCACAGGCAGGCCGCTGCGCTCCAGCTATTTTGTCTATCAGCTTTTGGGTCTCGATACCCCGATTATCAATTACAACGGTGCATACATCACAAACCCCGCCGACCCCGCTTACCCGGTTACGGATATCCGGATTCCCCGTCAGGAACTGTTCAATATTATCGAAGTGTTGCAGGACGGCTTAATCAACATTTTCTGCGAAATCCATGACGACATTTTTGTCCACGACTATAACCCGCAAATCCACGATTTTATCCACTTGGACGGGGGAAGAATGTTTGCGGGTGAATTGTCCAAAATCCTGACCGCCGATCCTCACGGTGCGCTTATTTTCGTCAAAGATTCCCATCTCAACCTGTTATACGAATATGTCGAACATAACCGGGGAAACAATATCGAAGCCCGCCATTGGAAAGTCAGCGGTTACGATATCGTGGAAATCTATCACCCGCAAGTCGATAAAAAAGAAGGGATGTTGCAGGCAGCCCGATTCTACAATATCAAACCCGAAAACATCATCGCCATCGGCGACGGCAACAACGATATCGGCATGGTTAAAGCTGCTTATCACGGCGTGGCCATGGGCAATGCCAGTCCGTTGGTGAAACAAGTAGCCAAGCATCTGACCGGACCAATCGAATCCCAAGGGGTTCTAAAGTTTCTGAAAAAATTCTTCGGTTCGATCGATCAAAAATAAATCATTATCCACGAAAGCAAAAAGAAGAATAATCTTTTTGCTTTTTTTGTTAAAAAAACCCTTCATGATATCAAACATGAAGGGTCAAAACCGGGGTAAAAAATTATTAGCTTTCCCGAACTTTGAAGAAGTTGGAAACTCTTTTATAAACCATCGAAGCGATAAAAGAAACTACTCCGGAAAGCATCGCATTAAAAGGTACAATGGCAATCAAAAGGTATTTGGTCATATAATTGCTTTCGGTAATGCCGGGGATTGTTTTAAGCATGCCGAGAATGGCATCAAAACCCAAAAGATCGATATAGAAAGGCAAAATAAACCACCAATTGGCAAGCGTTGCGACAACTACCCAGGCGATTGCGCCGAAAAGCAGGGCATATTGGCCGCCCTTTTTTGTATGCCATTTCCGGTAAATCAAGGAAGATGTCAACACCGTGGCAATGCCGATTACCAAATCGGCCATTTCGCCCACCCCGATGGTATGGGTCAGCGGCAATTTCAAAAGGGTGCGAATCACTACCATGATGACCCCTTCAATCGGGCCCAAAACAAACCCTCCGATGATTACCGGCAAATTGGACAACTGAAACTCCAAGAAATCCGGAAAAATCGGAATGATGACGGCAGCCGGAAACTTAAGCAAATAAAAAATAAAAGATAAGCTGGTCAAAATGCTGATTTCGGCAATTTTTAAGATTCGTTGTTTTTTCATAAAAACCTCCCAGAAAAAGAAAATGCACCTCTTCAAGGCGCACGGAAAATTGCCAAAGATAGCCTGTTGCCCCAAAAAGGCAAATAGCCAAAAAGCAACTATCTTCTCCCATCTAGACTTTAACTATCGGTTTTGGAATCGCACCAAATCATGCTTGCCAAAAAGGCACGCTCGCGGACTGTACCGCCGGTCGGGATTTTCACCCTGCCCTGAAGATTGTTTTGTTTCTATTTAATTCTTACATTAATATTGTACTCCATTTGCGATATTTTTGCAAGGAAAATTACCTATTTGTTTTTGTTGCCCGATTGCTTGTAAACATCCTGTTCTTTGGCAATTTCGTATTTCAAACTTTCTTCCAATTCCTTTTCCTTGGTGAAACCTCTTTCCAGGTTTCGCAATCCTTCATGAACTTTCTTCTTGCCTTTCAAAAAAATCACCCATTACATTTTATGGATGACTTTCGGTAATATGTTTATTTATTCAAAATAATAATCTTCGCTTTCGAGGTTTCCTTCCGATTCTTCCATCAGGGCTTTTATCTCCTGAAGGGTATATCCTTTGGCAAGCAGTTTTTGGATTATCTTTTGTTGGCTGTGTTCTTTTTGGGATATTTTTTGAAAATCCACTTTCAGGCGGTCTTGATGCAAGCTCTGCCACTTGACTTGGGCAAAACATTTGAGAACGAGATCCCCTTTAAAACCGTCCCGCAGACATTTTTGCAAAATCATTTCTTTTTGGCGCTTTACGGGATAAGTCTCGAGGCGCGGTTTTTCTTTTTCGATGATTTGCATAATCAATTCTTTTTGGACGTTTTCGGAAATACCTTCAATCACCTGGCTGATGATTTTCGAATCAACCCCTTTTTCCTGCAAACGGTATTTCAAATACAAAGGACCTTTCAGATTGCGCAGATAGTTGTCGACATAATTCATCGCATATTGCCTATCATCGATAAAATTGGCTTTTTTCAGCCTTTTTACGATAATTTCGATGGATTCGGCTGTCATATTGTGGGTGCGCAAATATTCGCGGATTTCGTGTTCGGTCCGAGCCTGATAGTTGATAAACGAGAGGGCCTTTTTGTAACCGACGATTTCGCCCGCTTCTTTTTCGATTTTGCGCCAGGTGGCAGAATCATACTCCTTATCTTTCAATATCCGATAAGAAACCAGCTGCTCTTCGTCAAGGAGGATTGCAGAAACTTTTCCCGCATCATCGCTACCTTCTTTTTCGGAATAATGGACCAAATAATCGCGTCCTTTCTTGACGATGCGCTCAATCCTAATCGCTGCTTTCGGACTCATAGGTGAAACCCTCCCCTCTTACTTCCGCGGCTTTATTGACATAGATAAAGGCACGGTCGTCGATTTCCTGAACCAAAGAACGAAGCTGATAATATTCTCTGGTGGTCAGGACGCAAATCAGCATAATCTTGTCATGGCCGCTGTAGCCACCCCGGGCATATACTTCGGTAACACCGCGGCCCAAGACTTCGAAAATCCGCTTTTTGATTTCTTCGGGTTTGCTGGTGATGATGTGAGCGGAACGGACATTGAAACCGCCGAAAATGATATTGTCAATAAAGTATCCGGAAATAAACATGAAAACGAGTCCATATAAGGCCGTTGCCAAACTCTGGAATTCGATGGCACCGTAAAGAATTACGATTCCGTCGATAATGATAATGCTTAAGGAGAGCGGAATCTTAAGATATTTAAGGAGAGCAAACTGAATGATATCGACTCCGCCAGTGGAAGCGCCGTATTTCATGGCAAGTCCCAGTCCGACACCCATCAACACCGCGGAAATCGTAATAATCAGGAAATAATCGTTTTCTTTGGACAAAGAAACCATTTCCGGCAAATGACGCATCGCAAGTTCGACAAGCCAGGCATAAACCGGAAACATGACAGAACCGTAAATGGTTTTCAGGAAAAAAGACTTTCCCAAAAGAATCAGCGACAGCATCAACAACAAAATATTGATAATCAAAACGATTAACGGCGTGGACACCTCAAACCAAAGGATGTGTTTGATGATAATACCGAGACCGCTGACGCCGCCGATAACCACATTGTATTTGTCAAGAAATAAAGCAAAAGAGAGTGCGGCCAAAAACACCCCCAAATTAATCATTAAAAATTCTTTTATTGATTGTTTATTGACGATGTTCTTAACCATAGCAACTCTCCTTGTCAATTATGATTTCTTTCCTTTTGACATCTTTTGAAGATAGGCATCAATGAAAATATCAAGGTCCCCATCCAATACATTGGTCGGATTCGTCGATTCGACATCGGTCCGATGATCTTTGACCAAAGAATACGGATGCAGGATATAACTGCGGATTTGGCTCCCGAAACTGTTTTCTTCGATGGCGCCGCTGATGGCTTTCAGTTTTTGGGCCTGTTGTTCTAGGTTTAACTGATAAAGTTTGGATTTCAGGATTTTCATGGCCCGTTCGCGGTTTTGAATTTGGCTCCGTTCGTTTTGGCAGGTAACCACTATGCCGGTCGGCAGGTGGGTAATGCGAACCGCCGAATCGGTCGTATTGACATGTTGGCCGCCCGCCCCGCTGGAACGGTAAGTATCGATTTTCAGTTCTTCGCTGTTGATGACAAAGTCAAAGCGTTCGTCGATTTCCGGAGTTACATGCACCGCCGCAAACGACGTATGTCTTCGGGCGTTGCTGTCGAAGGGCGAAATGCGTACCAAACGGTGAACGCCGTTTTCGCTTTTCAGTAACCCGAAAGCGTATTTGCCTTTGACTAGGAACGTTGCGCCTTTGATTCCGGCTTCCGAACCTTCCAAATAGTCAATCAGTTCAAACGACAACTTTCTTCTTTCGACAAATCTTTGATACATCCTTAGAAGCATCAAAGCCCAATCCTGGGATTCGGTTCCGCCCGCTCCGGGATGAATATCCACGATGGCGGGAAGATTGTCGTATTCGTCGCTCAACAAAAGTTCCGTCTCAAAATGGGCCAGTTTTTCCTTGGTATCCGCAATCAGTTTTTCGGCTTCATGGAATAGTTCCGGATCTTCGAGTTCCAAAATCAGGTATAATTCTTCGTATGACTGATTGATTTCCCGGAAGGATTCCACCGTGTCTTTCAGATTATTGCATTCCTGAATGATACCGGAAGCTTTGGCGGCATCGTCCCAAAAACCGGGTTCCGCCATTTTCGCTTCGAGAAGCGCGATTCTTTCGATTTTTTGGTCTAATTCGATAACATCTTCAAGGATATCCAAACGGTTTTTAAAATATTGGACTTCGCGTGAAATTTCCCACTTTTCCATCGGATTTTCCTTTCGTTATTCGTTTCGGCCGCAACAATACTTATATTTCCTACCGCTGCCGCACGGACACGGGTCGTTTCGGCCGATTTTTTTGCCGACGACAACCGGTTTTTTCTTGACCGGTTCTTCTCCCGCATTGGTTCCGGTAGGCTTGGCCACTTCTTCACGTTCGAGGTTGTCGCGGATTTGGGCCCGGCTGACAAAGGTAACGACTTCTTCTTCGATATTGTTGACCATGGTCTCAAACATTTCAAACCCGATTTCCTGATATTCCCTGAGCGGATTGATTTGGGCATAGGATTTTAAGCCGATGCTTTGGCGCAGTTCGCTCATTTGGTCGATGTGATCCATCCAATAGCGGTCGACAACCCTGAGCATGATAACTTTTAAGAATTCGCGGTATAATTCCAGGGGAATGCTGTTTTTCTTATCTTCCAAATTGGCTTTCAGTTTGTCAATCAGCATTTCCTTGACTTCCGGAACGGTCTTGTTTTCAAAATCGCTTTCGGACCATTCGTTGTGGTTGAAGAAACGCCATGCCACATTGGTCATGAAGTTTTTGAGGTCAAGGGTTGCTTTTTTACCTGCAGATGTTACGTAACGTTCCACATTGCGTTCGATAACCGAATCCATCATCTTAAGAACGGTCGGTTCCATATCGTCCAGGAACAAGATATCGTTTCTTTGTTGATAAATGATTTCTCTTTGTTTACGCAAAACTTCGTCGTATTCGACGACGCTCTTCCGGCGGTCGTAGTTGGATCCTTCGACTTTGCGCTGGGCGCTTTCGACGAAACGGCTGAACATTTTCAGGTCAAGCGGGGTTTCGTTGCCCTCCTGGTCGGGTTTGGCAATCATATTGAGCAGGGACTTAAACCTGTCCCCCGCAAATCTTTTCATCAGATCGTCTTCGGCAGACAGATAAAAACGGCTGTAACCGGGGTCGCCCTGACGACCGCTCCGTCCGCGCAGCTGATTGTCGATTCGGCGGGCTTCATGGCGTTCGGTACCGATAACGGCCAAACCGCCGAGTTCCTTGACGCCTTCGCCCAGTTTAATGTCGGTACCACGACCGGCCATATTGGTGGCGATGGTAACGGCGCCTTTTTGACCGGCACGGGCAATGATATCGGCTTCTTTTTCATGGTGTTTGGCATTCAAGACGCTATGCGGGATGCCCCGACGTTTGAGCATTTCCGAAATCAATTCGCTGGTTTCGATCGAAATCGTACCGACGAGCACCGGCTGGCCTTTCTTGTGGCGTTCTTCGATGTCCTTGACGATGGCCTTGTACTTGGCGTTCATGGTCGCAAACATTAGGTCGTTATCGTCGATCCGGATTACCGGTTTATTGGTCGGAATTTCGACAACCAGCATGTTGTAGATATTCCGGAATTCTTCTTCTTCGGTTTTAGCGGTACCGGTCATACCGGCCAGTTTTTTGTACATTCTGAAGTAATTTTGGAACGTAATGGTCGCAAGGGTCCGGGTTTCTTTTTTGATTTCGACCCGTTCCTTGGCTTCCAAGGCCTGATGCAAACCTTCGCTGTATTGACGTCCGTGCATCAAACGGCCGGTAAATGGGTCAACAATGATGACTTTACCGTCCTGAACGACGTAATCGATATCGCGGGTCATGATGTAATTGGCTCTTAAGGCATTGTTGACATGGTGAACCAAGCGCACATAGCGGATATCGTAGAAATTGTCAACCCCGAAGAACCGTTCGGCTTTGGCGATACCGGATTCGGTCAAGGCGATATGTTTGGCTTTAATATCGATTTCGTAGTCATCTTCCTGTAAACCTCTGACAAAGGTTTGGGCTTGGACATACAGGTTCGGCCCTTTCTTTTCGCCCCCGGAAATAATCAAAGGGGTTCTCGCTTCGTCGATTAAAATCGAGTCGACTTCGTCGACGATGGCAAAATTGAGCGGTCTTTGAACGATATTTTCTTTGTAAAGCACCATATGGTCTCTTAAATAATCGAACCCGAGTTCGTTGTTGGTCGAATAAGTAATATCGCAGTTATATGCAGCCCGTTTTTCTTCGGGCGTGAGTTCCCGTAAATTCAAGCCGACGGTCAGACCCAAAAAGTTATGAATCGCACCCATATCCCGGGCATCGCGGCTTGCCAAGTATTCGTTGACGGTAACGATGTGCACGCCTTGGCCCGGCAAAGCATTGAGATAAGCGGTCATGACGGAAGTCAAGGTTTTGCCTTCACCGGTTTTCATTTCGGCGATATTGCCGAAGTGCATTGCGGCGGCGCCGATGATTTGCACTTTGTAAGGAGTCAGGCCGGAAACTCTGGTACAAGCTTCCCGGGCTGTGGCAAAGGCATCCACCATGATATCATCGAGGCTTGCCCCTTTGGCCAACTGTTCTTTAAAGTAAGGGGTCATCGCTTTTAATTCTTCGTCGGTTTTTTTGCGGTATTCTTCAGCTTTTTTGTCGACTTCTTCGGCGATTTTGACGCAGCGTTTGTATTCTTTGTAGCTGGCGTCGAACCATTTCTTAAACATTTTGATACATCCTTTCTGGATCTAAAAAACATTGCTGTTTTTAATCTTTAATTATTATTATATATATGATACCATTTTATCGCTTTTTTGTAAAGTATTTAATTTAGGTTATCGCGATAAAAGAAAGGAGCACAGGCGGCTCCCAATTAATAACTATTTAACTTCGATGGTGGCATAATTGCCATCATGGCGTTGATAAATCAAAGTTACTTTGTGATTTTCTTCGTTTAGGAATAAAAAGAAATCATGGCCCAATAATTCCATCTGCAAAATAGCTTCGTCCACGCTCATTTTGGTCAGTTCGATTTCTTTGTTTCTGACGAGCGCTTTTAAGTCCGGTTTCGGGTCTTCCTGAGAATTGAATTGTTCGCTGAAGTAATTGCCGATACCTTCGCGTTTCTTGACAATAGAATTGATACGGCTTTTGTATTTTTTGAGTTGTCGTTCAAGTTTGTCAACGACAAGATCGATTGCGGCATACATCGTGTCTGCTTCACTTTCTGCCCGCAAAATCAAATGTTTGGTCGGAATCGTTACCTCCACCGCATGATGACTGTCATAAACTTTGCATAAAACATGCGCGGTAATTTCGTGTCGCGGATTGAATAAACCCGCCAATTTGCCCACTTTCTCTTCCGCATACGCACGAAGGGCCGGGGTAATTTCTAACTTGTTCTTTCCACGAATGTTGATTTTCATTGGTATACTCCTTCCTTGATTTGGAATAAAAATTTCGAAATGAAATACTTATTCCTACTTAAATTTTACCATAAAACCTATTTATATTCAACCGATTAAAACCACAATCAACCGGCAATCCGGATTTAACTCCGTCCAGTCAAAGTCCAGCGCAGATTCCATTTCCGCCAAATCGTCAAACCAAAAAAGTTCCATCTCTTCTTGCAAACAACCATGCAGTTTAAAAAGCTTGGAAACAACCGAATTGACCAAATAACTGTCCCCTTTGTTTTCCAAGGGATATGGGAAGACATCGAGCAGCAAAACCGCTTTTCGTCCCAGATAAAAGGAACTGGCCAAGCGCTTGGGATTTCGGAAAACCAGCCCCAATCCGGCAAACCCTCTTTTCTTGGGACAAAACCAACTTTTCGCCTTCTTCTTCATAAGCAAATTCTAGCATTTTTTTACGAGGTTAGCAAGAAAAGCAGTTTGCGAAAAAAGCGGTTTATTTCGCGTTTTTCTAGGAATCCAATGAGTCCGCGTTTAAGAAAAAGTCAAAGACATTCATCAACAAAACCCTGTTTTCCAGGTAATGGGTTTTAATATTATCTTTGGTAATAATGAGTTTTTAAAAGAAGTCGTTTACACCTTTGAAAGGTCTGATTTCCTGATTCATTTTCTCGTTATCGGGAAGCGAATAAGCCGATTGAAGATAAATTCTTTTATCCGCTTTATTGCATATAAAATCAATTTCGTAATAGGTTTTTGATTTGTCGGGATTGTTGACTTCCACAATTCCAACGTCAACCGAAAACCCTCTGATTTTCAATTCATTGTAAATGGCATTTTCCAATTGCCGGAAATTTAGCATGACATTGCGAATACCCAAATCGGTAAAATAAAATTTCGAAGGAGTATCGATATAACGTTTTCCTTTGATATCGAATCTTTTTACTTTTTCGATTAAAAACGCCTCTTGCAAATAATCAAGGTAGGTTCTAATGGTCGGTTCCGAAATCTTGGCATTTTTGACACTTCTGAAAGTGTCGGCCAATTTCCGGGGATTTGTCAAGGATCCGATATTGGAGGACAAAATATTCAAAAGTTCTTCGAGTTCTAAATCATTTTTAATTCTGTTTCGATTAATAATATCTTTAAGATAGGTTTCCTTATACAAATTGGATTAATAGGTTGCTTTTTGACTGTGTTCAACCATTTTTGAAATCTGCGGGAGCCCACCGTAAAAAGGTAATCATTAAAAGCCTGGTATTTATCACCCTGATAAACCGATAAAAATTCACTAAACGATAACGGATAAATATGTACTTGATCGCCTCTGCCACGAAATCCCGTTAGAATATCTTTCGATAAAAACTTGGCGTTACTTCCGGTAACGTAAATATCGACGTTGTTTTTTTTCAATAAACTATTTAGCACCGACTCGAATTTATCCAAAAGTTGTACTTCGTCTAAAAGTAAATAGTATTCCCGGTTATCAACAATCTGAGTGTTGACGTGATTCAAAACTGTCAAGGGATCTCTATACTTTTCGTTTTCAATTGCATCAAAATTAATCTCAATTATCTGCTTTTCATCGATTCCGCTATCAATCAAGTGTTTTTTAAAAAGGTTAAAAAGCAAATACGATTATCCGGATCTGCGGATTCCCGTAATTACTTTTATCATCCCGTTGTGTTTTCTGATAATCAACTTATGAAGGTAAACATCGCGTTTAATTTCTATAATTCACCTCACTAGTATTTTTATTATTTAGGGTCTTTTTTATTACTTTTTTTAAAAACCGTTATTTTCATTTTATATTTTTTCGGATTTCGAACATTTTATAAAATTAAAATAACCGAAAAAGAAAAACCAATTTCTCATTACAGTAAGAAATTGGTTTTTAAGTACGTTATTTAGCAACGATGTTGACCAGTTTATTCGGAACGACTATTACTTTTTGAACCGTCATTCCTTTGAAGAAACCCTGAATACGTTCGTTGCTTAAAGCGAGGTTTTCCAATTCTTTCGCATCGGTATCTCTTGCAACGATTAAACGGTCGCGAAGTTTTCCGTTTACCTGAACAATGATGGTCACTTCGTCATGAATGGTTTTTGCTTCATCATAGGTCGGCCACGGTTCATAGGCGATTGTGCCTTGATGTCCCAAGAATTCCCATAATTCTTCGGTCAGGTGCGGAGCAAACGGATTCAAAAGTTTCAGGAAGTTTTCCAAGTATTCTTGCGGCACATTCGGTGCTTTATAAACTTCGTTGACAAAAATCATCATTTGGGCGATTGCGGTGTTGAAGCGAAGGTTTTCGATGTCTTCGGTAACCTTTTTGACGGTCTGATGATAAACCCGTTCGAGAGCGGTATTTTGATTGTCGATAGTTACGATTTCGGTAAACATCCGGTAAACCCGGTCAAGGAAACGCCGCGCGCCTTCCACGCCTTTGGTAGACCACGGTTTGGTCGCTTCGAGCGGACCCATGAACATTTCGTAGATTCGCAAAGTATCGGCTCCGTATTCATTGACGATATCGTCCGGATTGATGACATTACCGCGGGATTTGGACATTTTAACCCCGTCTTCCCCGAGAATCATTCCTTGGTTGAAGAGCTTTTGGAACGGCTCTTTCGTTTTGACGACGCCGATATCGTACAAGACTTTATGCCAAAACCGAGCATATAACAAATGCAATACCGCATGCTCCGTTCCGCCGATATATAAATCGACCGGCAACCAATAATTGATTATATCCTGAACTTTCGGATCGTTTAACGGCAAATATTGGTTATCCTGACGCATGATATAAGCAATGTAATACCAGCAACTTCCGGCCCATTGCGGCATCGTGTTGGTTTCCCGGCGACCTTTCACGCCGTCTTTCCGGGTTACGTAAAGCCAATCGGTGGCATGGGCAAGCGGGCTTTCGCCGGTTCCCGAAGGTTTGAGGTTTTTGATTTTCGGAAGTTCTACCGGCAACTGATCGTCATCCACAACTTCGATGGTTCCGTCTTCGTAAATGATTACCGGGAACGGTTCGCCCCAATATCTTTGGCGGCTGAAGACCCAGTCGCGCAAACGGTAATTGACGCTTCGTTCGCCTCTTCCTTCTTTTACCAAGAATTCAATCATTTTATCTGTGGCATCAAAAGTATTCAGACCGTTTAAAAAATCGGAATTGATGTGCGGGGCATCGCCCACAAAGGCATTTTCGGAAATGTCGCCTTCAAGAACCGGAATAATCGGCAGATTGTGAACTTTCGCGAATTGATAGTCGCGTTCGTCGTGCGCCGGAACAGCCATAATGGCACCGGTTCCGTAGTGGTACAATACGTAATCCGCAATCCAAATCGGGATTTTCTTGTTGTTGGCAGGATTTATCGCGAAACTGCCCGTAAAGACACCGGTTTTCGATTTGTTGAGTTCGGTCCGTTCCAAATCGCTTTTGGCTTTGGCTTCCGAAATATAAGCTTCAACTTTGGCTTTTTCTTCTTCGGTGGTAATTTGGGCTACCAACGGATGTTCCGGAGCCATTACGCAATAAGTTGCCCCGAACAAGGTATCGGGTCTGGTCGTGAAGACTTCGAACGATAAATCGGAATCGGCTACCTGGAATCTAACTTTGGCGCCTACGCTTTTGCCGATCCAGTTGCGCTGCATTTCTTTGATTGATTCAGGCCAGTCGAGGGTTTCCAAATCTTCGAGCAGTCTTTCGGCATATTCCGTGATTTTTAAAACCCATTGTTTCATCGGCTTTTTGACAACCGGGAAATTGCCCCGTTCGCTGACCATTTTGCCGTCATGGTTGATGACTTCTTCGTTGGCCAAAACGGTACCGAGTTCTTCGCACCAGTTGACTTCCACGTCCTTGATTTCCGCAAGCCCCAAATTATACAAACGGGTAAAAATCCATTGGGTCCATTTGTAATAAGCCGGGTCGCAGGTTGCGACTTCGCGGTCCCAGTCATATGATAAGCCAAGCATCATAAGCTGCTTTTTAAAGGTCTGAATATTGCGTTCGGTGAAATCCCGCGGATCGTGTCCGGTCGAAAGGGCATATTGTTCGGCCGGCAAACCGAAAGCATCCCAGCCCATCGGATGAAGCACATTGAAGCCTTTCATCCGTTTGTAACGGGCCACGATATCGGTTGCGGTATAGCCTTCGGGGTGTCCGACATGGAGGCCGGCACCGCTCGGATAAGGAAACATGTCCAATACATAGTATTTCGGTTTTGATTGATCGTTTTCGGTTTTGAAAGTTTTATGGTTTTGCCAATAGGCTTGCCATTTGGCTTCGATTTTTCGATGATTAAAACTCATAATTCCTCCTATTGATTTCGATTGGTAATTTGTCCTTTATAGTATTCATTGACTCCGATAATGGTGTAGATGACCGATATCATCGAGCCAACGGTATTTAAAATGTTCAGGTTAAAAAAGATAGCCAAAACGGATCCAATGACCGACGGAGTATAAGCAACAACGGTAATCTTAAAAACGACTCCGAAAGTCGAACCCATCCGTTTATTCAATAAATTCACCAGAAAAGCGGTAAAGAGAATCATTAACAAAAGCGCCATAGCGAGCGAAACAACCACAAAAGGCAGTCCCAAGGCAATGATCACCACATTATACTTTTGAAACAACCCGTTCAGGGCCGAGGCGAAATTGCTCCAAAAAGCCGTGTTGGAAGCACTACCGGCCTCCCTAAAGTCCAACTGACCGATATTCAGTTCTTCGTAAGTGGCCAGGTCAAAAGTAATGCTGGAGTTTAATCTGGTCATCAGGACAATTTTTTCCTCTTGCAAGACCACAACCAGGTACTCTTTCCCGCCGCTTTGGATTTCGCTGCCGATATTCAGATCGACACCCAGTTTAGGCAAATGAATCAGTTTGCCTTTGACGTTTTGGTCGGTTCCGCTCAGCACATTGTTTTCAATAAGAAACGGAATTTCCTGTCCGGCAAAAGCTTCCTGAAACCCTGCCACCGTTTCGTAATCGACTTTGTTGATTTGAATGATATTAATCACATCGGGAAGTGCAAAAAGAAGAGCAAGCACTAAAAAATAGACCAATATTTTCCAACCTTTGGTTTTTCCGAAAGATTGCAAACTTCGAGGATTAAAGAGAATGTTTTTGATTAATTGATACAATTTCATAGCACTTCCTTTCTTTAATGTTTATATTATACCATTGATTTCGTTTTTTGTAAATCCAAATGTTAAAATGCATCTAATAAAAACAAAAACAGGATTTTAATCTCATAATGTTATTTTTTCCCTGGCAGGCGGAATAATTCCTTAAATCATTCCCTGCGATTGTGAAGAAAATCTTTTTTTATATCATGCGACATATCAGAAAACTTTCAAAAAATAAAAAAGGCATGATAACAAAAGTATCATACCTGTGTTTCCTAAATGGTCGGGAAAACGGGATTCGAACCCGCGGCCTCTAAGTCCCGAACCTAGCGCTCTACCAAGCTGAGCTATTTCCCGTTTAGAAATAATTGTTTAATATTTTATTTTGTCTTTTTACCGGTTTTGTAAGCAATGAGCCACTAACTGGAATTACGCACCATATATTGCCTTCAAAACCTCTAATATTATACCACAAAATTTTAAAAAAGGTTCAATTCTGATAAAAAAATTTTACTCTTGTTTTTCTGGCTTTTATGTAACAATTACGTACCAATTAAGGAAAAATATAAGCATTAAACCTTCGATGTATTGATAAAAAGAAAAATCGGTTATTCTGGTATTGTAATAACCCTTGCTTTTTACTTTAATAATTCCCGGAGTCTCTCCGTTTTGGGCAAATAAAAAAACGACGCCTTGAACAGGCGTCGTATTTACGCTTAGCTTATTACTTGGCTAGTGCTACTTTGGCGCTTTCGCATAAAGTTGTGAAAGTTGCACTGTCATTAACAGCCAAATCAGCTAATATTTTACGATTGATATCGATATTAGCCAATTTCAATCCATGCATTAATTGACTGTAGCTGAGGCCGTTGGCTCTGCTCGCTGCATTAATCCGCACAATCCATAGTTTACGGAAATTACGCTTGTTGACTTTACGGTCGCGATAAGCGTAACGAAGTGATTTCATCACTTGTTCATGGGCTGTTTTGTATAATGTATGTTTCGAACCAAAGTAACCTTTGGCCAATTTTAATGTTTTGTTGCGTCTACGACGGGCAACAACTCCACCTTTTGTACGTGGCATTTTTTATCCCTCCAGTTCTTAAAGATTTGCTAAATGTTGTTTGATCCGTTTACGGTCGGCAGTTGTTACAAGTGACGGTTTCCGTAAATGACGAGTTTGTTTTTGGGTTTTTCCCGGAGCCAAATGGCGTGTTCCTGCTTGACCACGTCTGATAGCACCAGTACCAGTAATCATAAAACGTTTCTTGGATCCTTTGTGTGATCTCATCTTTGGCATACGTATTTCTCCTTTACTTCTTTTTTTCTGGTTTTGGACTTAGAATCATAAACATGTTACGACCGTCTAAAACAGGTTCGCGTTCGATAACCGAAACTTCTTCCAGTCCGCTTGCGAATTTAAAAAATAAGTTTTTAGTCTTGTCAGCTTGTTCAATCATCCGACCCCGGAAGCGACAATTGACTTTGACTTTATCGCCCGAACTTAAGAAACGGTTGGCGTTGCGCATCTTCGTTTCAAAGTCGTGCACATCTATCGTCGGACTTAAGCGAACTTCTTTAACGGTAATGATTTTCTGATTTTTTTGGGCTTCTCTTGCACGTTTTAGTTGTTCATAGCGGTACTTACTGTAGTCCATAAACTTGCATACCGGAGTTTTGGCTTGCGGGGCAACGCATACTAAATCAAGGTTTCTTTCTTCTGCCAGCCTTAAAGCCGATTTTGCATCCATAATTCCAAGCTGTTCGCCTAAATCAGAAATAACCATAACTTGTTCAAATTGAATTTCTTCGTTGACAAGATTGTCAATCTTTTTTTCAAGCGCTTTACTGATAACTTTCACCTCCTCTTCCTGAAAATGATTAATGTGTGAAAAAAAGTGGGCGAAAGACCCACTTTTCAAAAATCAACCAAAAGATTAGTATTAAACTCTAGCAATCAGCTACGAGTTTTGACTATGCTTCGTTGTGACTTTTTTACCTACCAATCCGATTATTGATCAGGTGAGAAAGGGACTTTCTGCTTTTCACACGATATTTAATTCTTGTATATTATATCATTTATTATTTGCTTTGTCAAATAAATCATACTTTTTATTTTTTATTCCGGCGCACCTATTTGCACCAGATGAATTGTATAACGGGAGATGCTTATTTGTTTTCCTTGATAAATGTCAAGAGAAGTGTTTTCGACCCTCAAACTGAATTCAAAATCAAGGGTTTCGGATGGTCCAAGCACATAGCCGCTAAACAATACGGAATTATTGCCATCCTCAAGGATTTCTGATAGTTTAAGTTCTGTTGCTTCATCCGTTTCACTTGAAGGGTCAACGAAAACAAGCGATAAAATATCCGCTGCTTCTAAATCTCCGGTGATTTGGCCGACCATTAATTTTAAAATACCTGACACCGTTCCTTCATTGGTAATGGAAATTTTGAAATTGAATTGGTGTCCGGGAACGATATCCTTAAATTCGTAACCGGTGTTCGTTACTTCCACGAACCCTGTTTCGGTTTCCCTGCAGAGAGTAGCACTGGCAATTAACGAACCGGTATTGATAATAACGGGGTTGGTATATTCGGTGCGAACAAACCAGGCATAGCTAACCGAAACAGAGAAAACGATTGTCAAGCAAATAAACAATACCATAACAACAAGTCTATGAGCTATTCGCTTCATAAACCAAACCCCCTTTCCTTAATTTTTTCGTAATTCTTTTATCAGCCGTTTTGTCACATAATAAATCGCGACAAAGAGTGCAAGTATTATCCAAGGATAAACACTCATAATAAAGATTCCTAACAGCGGGATTTGATAAATCATTTTCCCTTGTACAAATTCCCAGTTTACAGGTTTATCGGGATTATCGTTGTTATCCCCTTTGGTGGTAACGGTTGTTTCGTTAATTTCGATTACCCGATGCAAAACCGGAGTTTTGCCGATTTTTATCACAATGACATCACCGATATCAACATTTTCCTTATTAACTTTTTTAGCATACACAAGGGCATACTTTCTTATAACCGGTGCCATACTGTCGCTTGCAACAACAAAGGCCCGCACATTGAATAGTTGAATACCCACCAAGAAAAA